>Ga0070695_100000738_pt1 | contig 17463 bp, 20 predicted proteins | sample KBSK1252metaG_FD_65471 | JGI IMG/M metagenome (GOLD analysis project Ga0070695, IMG submission 65471) | Corn, switchgrass and miscanthus rhizosphere microbial communities from Kellogg Biological Station, Michigan, USA - KBS K1-25-2 metaG | ecosystem: Host-associated > Plants > Roots >...
CGCCATACGCGGGCTCCCCTCGACATCGTCGTCCCGACCCAATCCGCAAAGGGAAAGAAAGTGGAGTGTGCTGTGAATTAGGTGCTTGACTTCGAGAACCCCATACAAGGGCCGAGCGGCTCCCGCTCCGGGCGCACCAGCGACGCCCGCAGCTTGTGCAGCCAGGTCCAGGCCGTCTTGTAGGAGCCGAACCCCATGATGCGCATCAGGTCCATGGCCGAGATGCCCGTCCGCCGTGTCGAGATCTCGAACACGGCGCGGAACCACATCTTCAGCGGCTTGCGCGTCTTCTCCAACAGCGTGCCCGCAGTCAGGCTCGTCTGATGGTCGCAGTCGCGGCACTCGAACGTGGTGCCGTCGCGGATCGGCCACACATACGTTGAGCCGCACCGCGCGCACGCCGGCTTGCCGCCCCAGCGCGCCTCAATCCAGTACGCCCGGCAGTCCTCCTCGGTCGCAAACCGCCGCTCGAACTCCGTCGCCGTCTTCGGGAAATCCCGCCACAGATCGTCTTGACTATGCTGAGTCATGGCCCAACTCCTTGTTGAGCCACAACTAACTCACGATTCCGGCTGAACTAAGGGCATAGGTATGCCTCAATATTCCCTGCGGGATAAGGATCGATATCTTTGGGCAAAATCAGGTCGGATGAAGGCAGAGCAGGATTGCCGATAGCGCAAAGCGATGAACGCTTCTATGCCGCGTGAAGCGGGTTGGGATCATAGAGCCCTGCGAGACGCGGGATTTGCCGGTAGCGCCCGGAGCTTCCGTCTTCGTGGGTGGCTGCAGACTGGGACGAGCCCGCGGAATCTCCGTAGATGGCCCCACCATTGGGGCAGGTCCTGGGCGTGCCGTCGATGGAGTCGCAGTGCTTCGAGCATCGACGGCCGGCGACGGCACGCGGGCGGGCTTGAGTGGCTTTGCCATGCTTTCCCTGGGCATGAGGCGCTCGACGATTATGTGCGCCGCGAAGACGGCGACGAAGAGCACGACGAATGCGAGCCAGGTGAGGATGATGAACATGGCAGACGGCGGGATAGCCGAGCGCCTAGGGCGGCGTCAAACAGCGCCGATCAAACGAGTGGCACAGGGACCACATTGGTTGCCGACACCGCTGGTGTTACGTCAGCCGGGGCGGATGGGCGACCAATGTTGATTCGCCGCGAGGCCATCCAAGACCTGCCGCCCGCGCGTTCGCTTCGCTTTGCCGTCGTTGATATCGAGGCAGCCAGCAAGCGGCCGAAGGGCGACTTTGCTGTCGCACATGCGCGGGGTGCGGCCTCTGGCGCCTGAAATGTGGACAGGCGCCGACCGCTATATTGCTGACCGATACTCAATTGTCATACTCAGGACTATCGCGACGATTCGGGGGAGCCAGTGTCATGAGCCAGCAACTGTGCGCGGCGGGATACGTCGTCGCCAGCCGTGACATCGTATCGGAGGACTTCGACGGCGAGTTCGTGGTCTTGGACCTAGGCTCCGGCAAGTATTACAGCATGGACGCCGCAGCGAGCGCGCTCTGGCGCGCCATCACGGCCGGCGTATCGATCCAATCCCTGGTGGACGCAGCTGACGGTGCGGCCCCGGCAAGCACTCGCAGCAAGGCCCAGGCCATCCGCGACTACGCCGAGCAACTCGTGGCCTACGGCTGCCTGGCACATTCGGATGTGCCGGGCTCCACCCCCCTCGATCCCGCCACCGCCGCGGTTCTTAAGGCCAGCGCCGGCCCGCCGAGGGTGGAGATGTTCAGCTACTTGGCCGACCTCATCAAGGCGGACCCGATCCACGACGTGGAGGAGACGGCGGGATGGCCAGTGCGCAAGCCGATCGCGGCGGAGTAGCAGCCGAGGCGTCGGTGTCGCGGGCTTTCTCGGCCCGGATTCGCGCTTTCGCCGACGAGCTGTTGGATTTCGCTGAGCGCGAGCATGCGCACCTGCCGGTGCAGCGTAGCTGCGAGCTGCCGGATGTATCGCTGGACGTGGGCTTCTCCGCGTCGGGCTATGCGGAGCTTTGCGATCGGGCTTATCTGCCGCGGTTGCCGGCGATGCGCGCGCGGAAGGTGAGGCTTAGCGTGCTCGACCATGCATCTCTGCCGGGCATGCCCCGCTGGGCATCGCCTGCTCCGGGGCTCGGCTATGTCATGGCGGCGCTGGCCGAGCACGGGCTGCGCGGCGAGTGCGATACCGAGTACGCGATCTGGTACGTCTACGACCCCGCGCGCGCTCTGGGCGTCCAAGCGATGCAGACCACCACGCTCCGGCCGCCCTGGGAGCCGTCGTTCCCGCTCCGGCTGCTGCTTCACTGGGCCGGTCGCACCGCGCAGAGCGGCATGGTCCACGCCGGAACGCTCGGACACCAGGGGACTGGCGTGTTCCTCGTGGGCGCCGGAGGCTCCGGCAAGTCCGGCACCACGCTGTCCGGCATCCTGCATGGGCTCACCAGCGTCGGCGACGACTACGTCGCCGTCCGCTGTGCCGACGGCCGCGTCGAGGCAGAGCCTGTGCTGCGCGTCATGAAGCAGGACATCCGCGGCTTACGGCGACTGGGCCTCGAGGCCGGCAGGGGCGCTCTCGACGGGCCGCTCAACTGGCAGGGCAAGGCCGAGCTCGATTTCGCCAGGCTGGTGCCGGGCGCGCGTGCGGAACGCCTCGCCATGAAGGCGATCCTGCTGCCGCGCGTTTCGTGGTCGCCCTCGTCCTCGTTCCGGCAGGCGAGCGCCAGGGAGGCGATGCTGGCCATGGCGCCCAGCAGCCTCTACCAGCTCTACGGCAGCCTGCGGGAGGACTTCAGGCTGATCGCCTCAATCGTGCGCGCCGTGCCGGCGTTCCATCTCGACCTCGGCGAGGACCCCGCTGAGGTCGCGGCGTCAGTTCGGGCCTTTATCGAGCAGCGGGTCACATGAAGATCTCCATCCACATGCCGGCCTACAACGCGGAGGCCACCATCGGCTCCGCGCTGAGATCCCTCCTGCGCCAGCGCGACGCGGGCGAGCTCGACATCATCGTCGTCGACGACGGCTCGACCGATCGCACCCGCGAGGTCGTTGCCACGCTCGCCGCGCGGGCGCCCGAGATCCGGCTGCTTGGCATCGACCACGGCGGCATCTCCAAAGCGAGGAATGCGGCGTTGCGGGCCATGGCGCCCGACACGGACCTCGTGGGCTTCCTGGACGCGGACGACCTGTCGCCGGAGAGCCGCTACGCCCACGATGTCGAGCTGTTCGAAGCCGACGCGGCCCTCGATGTCGTCTATTCGAAGCTTCGCTTCTTCGATCGCGAGGACCCGGAGACGCTCGCGCCCAGCGTCAGTTCGCGCATCCTCGACGAACGCACGGTGCATCTTTCAGCAGGGGTATTCCGCTCTCGGGTCCTGAGTCGGGCGGGCCTGTTCGACGAGAGCCTCGCGCAGGCCGAGGATACCGACTACCTGCTCCGCATCTTCGAGCGGCAACCGAGGCATCTCCTCTCCGACGAGATCGGCGTGTTCTACCGCAAGCACCGCGGCGGCATTACCGAGAACCGCGTCGAAGCGCAGCGCGAGCTGATGCGGGCCTTCTTCCGCGCCCACAGGCGATGCGGTAGGCCTTTCCTGCCGGCCGGCATCGTCACGATCGCGCCAGAGCATCTGGCGGAGGTGCGAAGCTGGATCGGATAGTCGCCGACCGGCCCGCAGGTTGCGGCGGTTCGGGTATTCGTCGAGAGCACGGCAGAATGAAGATCTCCATTCTCATGAACGCCTACAATGCGGAGGCCACCATTACCTCCGCGCTCAAGTCGCTCCTGCGCCAACGCGATTCGACGCGCTTCGAGATCGTCGTGGTCGATGACGGCTCGGTCGATCGCACGCGCGAGGTCGTTGCCGCCCTAGCCGCGACGGCGCCGGAGATCAGGCTGATCGCTGCTCCCCGCGGCGGCATCCCGAAGGCGAGAAACGCGGCGCTGCGGGCCATGGCGCCCGACGCGGAGCTGGTGAGCTTTCTCGACGCAGACGACCTGTCGCCGCCAGGGCGCTTTGCCCGCGACGTGGCGGTGTTCCGGACGGATCCCGCCATCGAGCTCGTCTACTCCAGGATCCGCTTTTTCGATCATGAGGACCCCGAGACGCTGGCGCCTTCCGCAACGTCTCGCTGGATCGACGCGCGTGTCATCCAGCTTGGCGCCGGCGTCTACCGCCGGGCGCTTCTGGATCGCGTCGGCCTCTTCGACGAGGAGTTCATATCGGCCGACGACACGGACTTCCTGCTGCGCGTCTTCGAGCAGCAGCCCAACTATGTGCTCTCGGATGAGGTTGCTGTGTTCTACCGACGGAACCACGGAAGCATCACTGATCGCCACCGCCAAGTTCGGCAGGAATTTATGAAGGCCTTGTTGCGGAGGAGCAAACGGCAGGCGCAGCTGGGGGGCCTCGCCCTACCTCTTGGTCTCTTCACAGGCGATCACATGGCAGAGGTGCGGAGCTGGACAAAATGACCGCCTACAGCGTCGTCATGCCGGCCTTCAATACCGAGGCATATATCACAGAGGCGATCCTCTCGACCCGGGCCCAGACCGTGCCTCCGCGCGAGATCTTCGTCGTGGACGACGGCTCCACGGACCGGACTGCCGCGGTCGTCAAGAGCCTCGGCGCCGACATCCGGCTCATCCAGCAGGAGAATCGCGGCAGCGGTCGGGCAACCACGGTGGCGATCCAGGCCGCGACGACCGCTCTGATCGCCGGCCTCGACTCGGACGACGTCTGGCTGCCACACAAGATGGAGCAGCAGCTGCACGTGCTGCAGGAGATGCCGGAGATTGCCGCGTGTTTCTCCCGCATGCGGCAGTTCCATGACGGCGGGGACAAGGATGCCGGCAGCGGCCCCGAGACCGATGCCTGGATCCGGTCGTCGATGGTGATGCGCACGGAGGTTGCCGTCGGCGTTGGCCCCGTCACCGGTCAGGATCTCATAGACTGGCTGGCGCGGGCTCGCGAGGAGGGCCACCGCATGCATCTGATCGACGAGGTACTGGCTCTGCGGCGCGCTCGCCCGGGAAGCCTTACCTACGATCGAGACGGCGGCCGCAACAACGCTTACCTGCTCGCCGCCCGGCAGGCGATCCTGCGCCGGCGCGAGCGGCAGCCGGCCGTCGAATGAGGTCCATCGCCATGCCGCTCATCCCGCGCTGTCTCTCCGTCTCGCGCCGCTTCCCGCACCTGTCGTGGACTTGGCCCAGCGGCAGTCGCGAGCGGCTGCTAATCGCCGCCGCCCATGCCGACGGGGCGCGCGCCGGCGAGGCCTTCCTCGAATGGCTGGCGGCGACGGACCTCGAAAACTGCGCGTTCGCAGAGTTGCGGCTACTGGTGCGGATCGCCAGCCGGTTCCCCGAGACGCGCCTCAAGGTGGCGGAGCGGCCACGCCTCAACGGTATCGTGCGTCACCTCTGGACCAAGTCGCGGCTCGCGCTGGACAACGCCGCACCGGCCTTGCGGGCACTGCGTGAGGCCGGGGTGGATGTGCTCGTCCTAAAGGGTATGGCGCTCGCCGCGCTCGACATGCACAACCTCAAGGGCCGGATCGCCCACGACATCGACATCCTGGTGCCGCCTGCCAAAGTGGCCCCTGCGCTGGCGATCCTGGACGATGGCGGCTGGTGCTCCACCCGCGGCGAATCCGGCCTGCTCCTCAGGCGGCGCGGTGCCGCCTTCCGCAGCATTAACCTCGTCAAGCCACCGTTTGGCGACATCGACCTCCACACCCGCGCCTACCTGACGGTGAGCCGCGACAGCCCGCCCGAAACCGGCCTTTGGACCAGGAGCACGCGCGCCGCGCTGCTCGGGGCTGACGTGCTGGTGCCGAGCCCCACCGACCGTCTGGTCAATGCCATCGCCCACGGCGTCCTCGACGCCCATCGCCACAGCGACTGGCTGGTCGACTGCGCGCAGGTCGTCGCTGAGGGCGCGATCGACTGGCCCCTGGTCGTGATGCTGGCGGAGGACCTGGGTACGCCGGCGCAGGTGACGCTTGCGCTTTTCTATCTGCGCGAGGTGCTGGGCTACCCTGTCCCCGAGGGTACACTGGGCCGCCTGTGGGAGATGACCAGGAGCAACCCCGACGACTACTACAGGACCCTCCTGCTCGGGCACCCCCGCCACGCGCATTCGCTGCTGGGCCGCGCCGGACGGCGCCTGTTCAAGGCCCTCCACGGCGCTCAGGTCAGAGCGGCCACCGGCGACGCCGACCCGGGCGCGGCGCTCCGCATCAAGATGCGCAAGATTGGCCGTCCCGCCGGGCTCCCCGATGCGGCGCCCGCCCTGCGGCACCGTCTTGCGGTCGCGCGCGGGACGCAGCGGTGCTCGTTGGTGGTCGGCCTGGAGGGCGGGGGCCAGGCGCGGCGCTACGTGTTCGAGGTCAGCACCGGCGACCGCCACCTCGCGCAGCTCAGGTACAAGGACCGGCTCGGACGCGAGCGTCTGTGCCTCAGCGCCGAGATTGCCCTCCCTGCCGACGTCTCCAGCGACGACATCTGGATCGAGGCGCGGCAGTCTGGACTTCTGCCGGCGCTCCATTCCGCCGAGGAGCAGGCCAGGCTCGGCCCCCGGCCGTTCCGGGTGCTGGTCCGTTAGCTAAGCTAGCTCGGCCGGGGGTCAGCGATGGCCGTCCAATCCGAAAAATGGCCTTGGGGGCGCGCTGCATCCGTATGATTCTGGCAGTGCGCCCCGTACCGGTCTGCTGCCCGGCACGTCAGAGAACGGTGTTACATTGACCGTCGCCAAGGCGTTCTCAGACCGGGGCAAGTTGACCCAGATGTATGGACCGGCGGTGCGTCGCAAGAGAAATCGGTGAACCTGGAGCATTCTGGTCTCGCACCAATGTATCCGGCCTTTGGGTGGAGCTCATAGGTGTCAATCGGCACGGAACTTTGACCCCCGCATTGCCTCATCGAGAATGTTACCGAAGAAGTCCTGCCATGACTGGGGCTGTGCCAGCGAATCGGGTCGCTGGCGTCCCCACTAAGCACTCTCAAAGGCAGAGTGCTAATCCACCTCCTCAAAAAAGAACTGCCCGAAAGCCGCAGCGCAAGCGGGCCGATTGGCATTGGAGTAATCATGAAATTCCGTCCCCTGCACGATCGCATCGCGCTCCGGCGCGTCGAAGGCGACACGAAAACCGCCGGCGGCATCATCATCCCCGACACGGCCGCCGAGAAGCCCCAGCAAGGCGAAGTCATCGCTGTGGGTCCCGGCGCGCGCGGCGAAGACGGTAAGATTGTCCCACTGGAGCTGAAGCCCAAGGACAAGGTGTTGTTCGGCAAGTGATCGGGGACCGAGGTCAAGATCGACGGCCAGGAGCTGCTGATCATGAAAGAGAGCGACGTCATGGGCGTGCTGACGCACTAGCCTGTAGGCAGTTTGGCGCTTGCACCTCAAAAGACGACACTCGCCACTCTGTTTCTTGAAGCAATTCCGGAGATCTCAAATGGCCGCAAAAGTAGTTCGTTTTTCCGCCGACGCCCGTGAGCGCATGCTGCGCGGCGTCGATATCCTCGCCAACGCCGTGAAGATCACGCTCGGTCCCAAGGGCCGTAACGTCATCATCGACAAGTCCTACGGCGCACCGCGCACAACCAAGGACGGCGTCACCGTCGCCAAGGAGATCGAGCTCGAGGACAAGTTCGAGAACATGGGCGCGCAGATGGTGCGCGAGGTTGCCCAGAAAACCAACGACATGGCCGGCGACGGAACCACCACGGCCACCGTGCTGGGCCACGCGATCCTGCGCGAGGGCATGAAGTCGGTAGCGGCCGGCATGAACCCCATGGACCTCAAGCGTGGCATCGAGAAAGCCGTGACTCAGGTGGTCGAGGAAATCAACAAGCGAGCAAAGAAGGTCAAGGAATCTGCCGAGATTGCCCAGGTCGGCACCGTAGCTGCCAATGGCGAGAAGGCGATCGGCGACATGATCGCGAAGGCCATGCAGAAGGTCGGCAGCGAGGGCGTCATCACCGTGGAGGAGGCCAAGAGCCTCGACAGCGAGCTCGAGGTCGTCGAGGGCATGCAATTCGACCGCGGCTATCTCTCGCCCTACTTCATCACCAACGCCGAGAAGATGACCGTGGAACTCGAGGATCCCTACATCCTCATCCATGAGAAGAAACTCGCGAGCCTGCAGCCGCTGCTGCCGGTGCTGGAGGCGATCGTGCAGACTGGCAAGCCGCTGCTCATCGTCGCCGAGGAGGTGGAGGGCGAGGCCCTGGCTACCCTCGTCGTCAACAAGTTGCGTGGCGGCCTGAAGGTGGCTGCCGTGAAGGCACCGGGCTTCGGCGACCGCCGCAAGGCGATGCTGGAAGACATCGGCGTCCTCACCAACGGCCAGACAATCTCCGAGGATCTCGGGATCAAGCTCGAGAACGTCACCCTGCAGATGCTCGGCAAGGCCAAGCGCGTGTCCATCACCAAGGAGCACACCACCATCATCGATGGCGCCGGCAAGAAGAAGGACATCGAGGCGCGCGTAAGCCAGATCAAGGCGCAGATCGAGGAGACCACTTCCGACTACGACAAGGAGAAGCTGCAGGAGCGCCTGGCGAAACTTGCCGGCGGAGTTGCGGTGATCAAGGTCGGCGGAGCCACCGAGGTCGAGGTGAAGGAGCGCAAGGACCGCGTCGACGACGCGCTCAATGCAACCCGTGCAGCCGTTGAAGAAGGCATCGTTCCCGGTGGCGGCGTGATGCTGCTGCGAGCCACCAAGGCGATCACCGTCAAGGGCGAGAACGACGATCAGGATGCCGGCATCAACATCATCCGCAAGGCCCTGCAAGCGCCGATCCGCCAGATCGCGGAGAATGCCGGCGTTGAGGGCTCCATCGTCGTCGGCAAGGTCATGGATGAGCGATCAGGCTCGTTCGGCTACGACGCCCAGGACGATGAGTATGGCGACATGATCGAGAAGGGCATCATCGATCCGGCCAAGGTGGTGCGCATTGCACTGCAGGACGCCGCCTCGATCGCCGGCCTGATGATCACGACGGAAGCCGGCGTCGCCGACGTACCGAAGAGAGAGTCCGGTCACACAGACCATGGTCACGGTGGCATGGGCGGGATGGGCGGGATGTAGCGAACGCCCCGGTCTTCTGCCGGGACACGTTCCAGGGCGTCCACAAAACACTAGGTGGCGAGCGCATTGCGCTCGCCACTCCGCGGCGCCGCGCTGAACCGCACGGCGTCGCTGCCCGCGGAGGTCTGCAATCGTGCCGGCGCGTACAGAACCACCCCAAACTGTTTGGACGTCCGATACCGCCTACAATTCGGATTGAGAGGATAGGCGGAGGAAAACCGAGCCGCCGAAATTGTCTAACATATTGAAAAGATTGGTCGGAGCGGCGAGATGTGAACTCGCGACCCGCAGTCCCCAGTGTTCGAAATGCGAGTCGTTGGGTTGCCGTTACACGACTCTTCGCAGCTCGCAGCTGGTACGAGCTTGAACAAATCGAGCCCCCGAAACCACCTAGAAGCCCAATAAAATCAGGCACTTCTGGGCGGTTTGGTCTCGATGCCACGCCCTCGAAAAATCTGGCAAAGCACCATCTGTGGCATATTCGTGGTGAATCCAGCTGTGTGACCCCCCTGGTTTTGGCGACTTGTGACCACGCGGCCGAATCTCAGATACTCCGCATTAGGACGAGGGGGCACGCGATGACCAACAGACGCCCGGGCCGGGAGCTGACGCTGGAGGGGGCCCGAGAGATCGCGGCGCGTTGGGAACGCCAACAAGACGAATGGCGAGAGCAAGCCGATCCCAACTCATGGATAATCGTGTCGCAGCATACTACCGGCACCTGGATGTCAGCGACGTGGTGCGCCTCTGGGAAACCGGCGTGAACGAGAAGGGCAAGGCGCTAACCAGGTTCGAGACCGCGGCGCTGATCGAACGGTGGTGCGAGCTATTCGGTTGCTTGCCGCCGAGTGACTCCGCTGGCCAGAACGCACCTACCACTCGACCTTCAGAGGCAGAGCCGCAATTCGACGACCTCGACACAATGACTCGGGCCGACGTTGCCCGCAGACTGAGGGCGAGTATCAGCACGGTTCAGCGCATGGAAAGCGATGGCCGGCTGCCCAAGCCCCTGCGAACCGGACCAAGGGCACGCCGACATCTGGTTCGAGACGTGAACGCTCTTATCGAGCGGCTGGAGCGGGAACGGGACATGCCAAACCGGGCCGATCGCCAGCATCGTGGCCGGCCGTACTGATCACGTGAGCTGACCGCAACAGCCGACAAGCAAGCACAACAGACCAGCAACAGACGAAGCCATCGTTCTCCGATGCTGTGCCCCAATATCGTGGGGCAAAAAGTCGTCTGTTGGAATGGACGAAGGAGGGTGTCGGTCCCCAACGCTTCGGCTTCCCTGTTACAAGGGAACGGCGGTGTACACGGGTTCGATTCCCAGGATTTCGCCCCGACCGAACTCGATGTCACCTATTGCTCCGTATGCGTCTCTGCTCTTGGCAGCGCCACCCGGCCGTGAGCCAGCCATGGCTCCGATGGGACCCGAACGATCGCAGCGGGTCCCGTTTTTTTTCCCCAACCGCGGAGTTTTCAACAGCTGTCAGCTTCCCGGCGGGGGATAACCAAGGAACAAGTCAGCCTTGATCCGAATTGATGATGCATCGTCGCACCCAACGTACTCGGATCACCACACATGCTGGGCATGTTCGCCAGGCCGGCGCTGATCTTCCTGCTTGGCCACGCCATCCTCGTCACGCTCGCAATCCTCCTCGTCGGCTGACTGCGGCGGGCTTGGAACCAATCGTGATCGTCCGCGTTGATCACATGCACGCCCGCACCAGGCGTGCTTCGGCGGCCGAGTCCCCAACAGGCCCCACGACCGCCAGCTCATGATCACTCTACTCCGGCGCTCGGGATCTCTCCCCCCGAGCGCCGTTTTTTGCTCAAGGGCTTGCCTCGACCAGCCATTGGCTCGGACGGGGTCGCTCGATCGCGGCTGGATCCTGGTCGGCCCAGCGAATAACTCCTCCATGCGTCAGTCGGCAGCACGGAACTGCGTCGATCACCACGCGTTGGCCATTAACCATGCCGGGTCAACCGGCGTCGGATCGGCGGCAGCAGCGAATGATTGCGAGCAACGCTCCGGACGACGCCAAGAGATGAGGAACGAACGATGACACCCAAGAACTGGCTTATCGCCGCGGCGGGTGCCCTCGCGTTGGGCTTCTCGGCAGTGTCCGCACAAGCTGCGCCGGTGAGCGGCGCCGCGAGCGACATCAGGAATGCGTCGGGTGAGACCGGGGCCGTTGAAGGGATAGACAGCCGTGACTATCGGTACGGCTACCGCCGGCACCACCATTACTACGGTTACGGTCATCGCCACTACTACTACGGTCGCGGTCATCGCCACCACTACGACCGGCATCACCACCATCGCCGGTACTGGTAGCTAGTTGGGATCACACTACAGAGGAGTATGCTCGATGAAGAACATTCACACGTTGGCAGTGGTTGCGTTGGTTGCTGCTATCGGAACCACGGCAATTGCTCAAACCAAACCGGGTGGGAACGTCCCTCCAGCCCAGGGACCGTGCGCGAAGGGCTATGAAGCTTCGGCTCCCAATGGTCGCATGAAGCTCAGCGCCGATAAGATGAAGACCGTCGACCTGAACAATGACGGGAACATCAGCAAAACCGAGTTTGATGCTGCGTGCACGAAGGGATTCTTCGAGGATTCCAAGAACTAGTAGCCCCTAGCTCGGGAATGCGCGACCTCGGAGCCTTCGGGCTGCGAGGTCGCCTTTCGGATCGCATCTTGCGCCTGCGGCTAGGATTGGGATCGCAGACCAGCTCACCGCGACGACACGGCCGCCCGCCTCTTCCAAACCCCAGCGAGGACATGCTTCGTCCCGATCCTGAGCTGGTCCTTCTCGACCTGGACGTCCAACGGCACCTTCGCGTCGGGCGGCAAGCCCACCTCGATCGTGACGCGATTACCGTCGAACGACTTGACCACGTAATCCGCGGTAAACGACACCGGGCCAATCGACGATGTGATCTTGTCCGCCGTGATGGTCAGCCTGGCGATGGAATTGCCATCGAGCGCGTACTCGCCAACGATCGAGGGGGCGCACTGACCGAAGCCCCAGATGCACCAGGCGTGTGCTGGTGTGCTGACGAGCAGGACGGCGAGCAGTAGAGCCGCATGCCACCCGCGGCGCATAGTCTGAGCAATCATTGAATGCTCCTCCCCAACGTAATCCCGGTCGGCGAACACGCCCGTATCGGGACACTGGCCAGGCATCGTGTCAACTTCGTCTGGGATAAACCAGAACCGCAGCATCCTTACAGCATCGCCCCATGCCACGGCGGCCGGCATCGTTCGGATGCCATGGAGAGCATCGCGGAACACCTACCCGACTCCGGCCGCCTGATCGTTCTCCAACCGAACGACGATCCGCCAGAAGCAGATACCGGCGTAGGAGAGCACGATCCATCCCACGGCAAAGCCCAGACTAACCTGCCGCCACAGCTCCTCATACTCTGCCTTCGATATTTCCTGCGGGGTGCCGAAGTTCTGCTGGAGAAAGTACCGGTCCTTCTTGGTAGAGATCTCAAACTGCGTAACCGGTACGCCGGTGTCTGTCGTGCGCTGCAAAGGCGTGAGGGTGGGCCAGCCTGCCATCGCCGCGACAATCACGGGCACGCCCAACGCCAAAGTCCATCGCGGAATTTCTCTCACGGCAGTCCCCCATGACCTGTCGCGGAGACGCCACCATTCCTTCAGAGCCAGCATGAGCACGAGAACGACACCGAGGTGAACTATCGACCCCGCAAGAAAGGCCACCAAAGCCCGTTCGGCTTTCAGATTGGCAACCAAGGCAAGGAAGCCCGTCGCCAGCAAGCTGATCGCCAGTAAGAGCAAGGACAGCCAGAGAAGCAGCTTCGCCTTTGTCATGACGCTGACTCCCGGTCGGAACGCAAAATGTATCGAGCGATTGTTGACCCTATTGTGAAGGTCACAGACGGCGGCCGACACACGCCCACACGCAGCTACGAGGGGCGCCCAGTCGTGCAGGCCGCGGGACACACGTCCAGGGGTGCCGAAAAGCCTGGGACCACGATCGAGTGACAACGGCTGACTCCGACCAAGACCACGGGGCGGGTGAACCGCAACGACTGACCCGCAGGACAGGGCTTCTCAAGAACGCGCCATGGGCTGCCGCGGCTTTGGGTGATGCAGGTCTCGAAGCCCGCCGTGCAGTACGTCACCCCCGTCATGGGGAACATGATAGCCGACACGCCGACGCCGAAGACGAGCACCATGGCGACGGTGCCGCCGAAGACGATCCAGCCTTTGCGATCCAGGGGACCCATGAGCGGTGTCCGGTTACAAGGTCCGCGGCGTGAGGTTCGAGCGGGAGCGGAGATACACTACCTGGGGCGCGTCTCCAGGGCCATCGCCGGGTGCGTCGGGAGCGGGGGATGGACCTTGAGAGCGTGGCTGATCGTCTGTTCCTCAGTCTGTTCGTTAGTCTGTTGGCGCCGTCTGTTGGATGGGTTCGCCACACGGAGGCAGTTGGGGGCGAGCCAAAGGCCATCGTTCGCCATCGCCGAAAGCAACGGCCGCCAGTAGTCGGATGGAGGCGACACAAGCTGTAGCAGCCCAACGCCGCGAAATATTTATTACTGATTGTCGCTTTACGGACTTGACAGATACCCCCAGGGGGTATATATTCATTGCTTAAGGTGCCTAACCCGAAGTTCCCTCTGAGCTGAGCAGGATTTTGTCGTTGTTTCAATATGTTGAGATTGAAGCGGTAGCGTCGGTCCTGTCTACACGGCGATGTTGGCCAGAAGATCGAGGGCCTGCTGCTGCTTGGGATTTGGGCGCGTGGTGAGCGTGAACGTGGCCTCGCCGATTCTGGCGCTCGCAGCGCGCATGGTGTTGCGCACGATGGTGGCCATGTGGGCGAGCAGGCGGGTGAAGCTCATGGCCGGCGTGCCATCCGCCAGCCGGCGGGTGTGCACCTTGGCGAGCGCCGCGTCCGAACGCCTGGCCGGCGCCACCGGATCGCGCATCCGCGCCGCATCGGGACCGGCCTCATCCATGAACGTGAGCGGCGCCCAGGCCTCGATCATGTGCCACTGCACGTAATAGGCCAGCATGCTGAGGAGGATGTGCGCCTTCACCCTGTCTTCGAGACGATGGCGTATCGGGCGCACGCTCAAGTCAATGCCCTTCAATGTCCGGAAGCCCCGCTCGATCTCGGCCAGGCGCTTGTAGTTGAGCACGGCGGCTTGCGCGCTCATGTCGCTTTCAGGGACGGACGTGCGGATCACGTAGAGGCCGTCGAGGGCCGCTTCCGCCGCGATCTGCTCGGCCTTGAGGCTGTAGCGGAACGAGGCGTCCTCGATCGTCAAGTCGAAGTGCTTGGCGACCTTGTATTTGTTGATCACGCTGCCAACCCGCACGCCGATCTTGGCGCGGCCCTGCAAGCGGCCGCTCGTCACCATCGCTGCAACCTTGTCGAGCTCGACAGTGGTGGCGGCGATCAGGTCGTTGCGCTTGGCCGCCCTGAGCCTCGCCAGATCGGGGTTGCGGCAGGCGATCAGTCGCTCGTCGGGGAAGTCCTCATGCGTGAAGGCGATCAAGTTCCTCTCGTCGAACAGGCCGAGCTGCAAGGCGCCGCCGTCGGCCAGCTTGCGGATCGCCCCGCTCTTCAGCGCTGTGATCCAATCGACGCCGCCGAGGGTGCGCATGGCGTCGATCTGCACGTTGGAGATCATGCCGCGGTCGCCCGCCATGACGAGCCGGTCGATGCCGAAGGAGGCGCGCATCTTCTCCACCTGCGCAAGCAGCGTCTTGGGATCGCCGGTTGAGCCCTCGAATACCGACACCGCCACCGGGCAGCCGCGCGCATCCGTCAGGAGGCCCCAGTTCACCTGCAGCGTGCCGGGCTTGCCGTCGCGGCTGTAGCCGAGCTTGGCCAGCGGACAGGTGACGCCCTCGAAGTAGCTCGACGTGAGATCGAACAGCACCAGTCCGCCGGCCTTCAGGTGGCGCCTCGCCAGCCGCTTCTCGATTGCCCCCTGGCGCTCTTGCAGCCAGTCCATGGCCGCGTAGAGCTCATCCTCGTCCGCATCGGCGATGCCCAGCTCGTCGGGCAGCGTGGTATCGGCCCACGCCCGCGTCAGCCCGAGCTTGCTCGCCTCGGGCGCAATGATGCGCCCGGCCACCATGGCCGCCACCAGGTCGCGCTCGCGCGAAGGTTTGGCATCGACCAGTTTGTCGAACCCCACACGCCGCATGGCCGTCAGCACCGCCGCGACGTGGCCGTGCGCAGATGAGCCCACCACCTCGAGCGCGCTCTCCAGCGGCCCGAGCTTCTCGCCCTTCAGCACGCGGCGGATCATCTCCGCCTGCTCGATCGGCAATGCCGAGAGGTTGGCAATCGTGCGCTTCCTGACGCGCTTGCCGTCGCGAATGCTCTCGCGCAGCAGGATGGCGGGCGGTGAGCCCCGATTGGGGACGATGTCAATGTACATGGGCGCGGTATGCCCGATTCGCGCACCCGCCGACCTGAGTCGCCGCGTCGCATACATGGGCACACGCAAAGCCACCAACGCGCCTCCGAACCGCCCAAGTCCCTGTAACATCGAGGCTTTAGCGATCGCTCCCCGCTATTGGGCCGAGGAACTTCGGCCTAACAGGCATGTTTCGCCACTGGTGCCTCTGAACCCAAAGACCAACAGACGATCTGTCCGACCCGACCTGGCGGCCACGAGCCCCGGGCCGGATCGGACTATCAGCACGAGGACTTCGACGATGAGAGCAAGTGAGGTGGCCGCAGCCAGCCAGGTTGCGGTCGAACAACTGATCAGCATGCCGGCCGTGTGCCAGCTGGTGAGTGTGTCGAAAGGCACAATCTATAACTGGGTCACAGCAGGCGACTTCCCGGTGCCGCGCCAGCTAGGGCCGCGTCGGATCTGCTTCACCTGCGGGGAGACGGCGATAAGTCCCGAACCGATCCCTTGCCCAATACCATGCTGGCAGTGCGGCGGCATAATGTTCGAGACTTGGAGCGAGGAACCACCGCGCCCAGAGTCAAAGGCCTCGAAGGCCTGATGCGCTATGGTCACGTTTCGCGCGGACACCTGCGACAAGTGTAGGACCGCCAGCCCCGTCTCCTACAGGCGTGGTTGGCCAGTACCGGCTTGATCCCGATCGCGTAAGGGACCGTGAGTTTGCTAAGCAGCGTCCTTGCGCTCAATTTGCTCGACTGCCTTACGCAGCATGGTCACCTGCAGTTCGACATCCCCGACGGCTGCCCCAGCGTTGTACCGAAGTTCGTCGATCGTCATTTTCATACGTAGGACTTCGACGGTTAGCTTCGATGTCAGATCATGAAGGCGATCAAGCTTCTCTTCATTGCTTAGCAGGGCCCATTCCTTTTGCATCGTGACGCTCCCTCCGGGATGTCAATCACACCGCTGATTATCAGATTCGGCCCCTTGCAAACTGTGCGTATCCACGGGCAAGATGGGAGATCGGGCGCCCACCTGGGCAGGTGGGGCGCCCGATAGTACGTCCCGGAAGGAAGGGACGTTCCCGCGACACGCCGAGCCCTGGGGGACTGCCGAACGGGAACACTGGCCCGGCGCGCACCAGAAAAACGCCACAGCTCTGGCTTGGTTCCCCTTCACGCCGGAAGCTTGTTGACAGCCCAAGGGGTAAAGCTCAAGCTTGACTGTGTTGCTTGGGGGGCTGTCATGAAGCCGCGCCAGTTGATCCGCGGCGCTGCGTTTCCGCCGGACGAATTGAACGTCATCTATAAGGCGTTCGATGACGCCTGGGCCGAGGTCACGCCAGACGTGAGCGCCAGGGCGAGCGCAATAGAAGCGGCGCGGCTGAGCCTCGCTACTATCGTGCTCAGCCTCGCGAAGGCGGGGCACGTTGAGCGCGATAGTCTCAGAGCCGCGGCAGTGGATGCGTATCGGTTCAAGCACCGACTGACATAACAACCACGGCTTGCACCCAGTCGCAGATCACACGCTTGGCGCCGTCTCCTGAAGGCTGCCGGTGGCCCTATCTCTTCCTGCCGCCCCGCCCCGTCTGCTCGGCCTCCGCCTGGTAGGCCTCGCGCTCGAAATGGGCGCGTAGGATGCGCTCGATGATGTAGGCGACGCTGCGATCCTCGGCCGTCGCTGCACGCTGCAGCTGGTCTTTCAGGTCCGACGTAACCCGGATGGTGATCTGCGCCGTCTTTGCCACAGCCAGACCTTGCAATCGCGCCGTGGCCCTGTCACTGTAACGCACTGCAGTGCATTGCATGTGGGTTAACAGGAGAGGGGGGCGCCATGACCCTCGTCAACACGATCGACGGATTGATCGAGGCCCTACGATGTCGATCGGCGTCCAACCCGAACCACCAAAAGCACGCGCACCAGCGCCAAGCCTTCCGGCGCTACGCTGCGCT
>Ga0070695_100000739_pt1 | contig 17462 bp, 18 predicted proteins | sample KBSK1252metaG_FD_65471 | JGI IMG/M metagenome (GOLD analysis project Ga0070695, IMG submission 65471) | Corn, switchgrass and miscanthus rhizosphere microbial communities from Kellogg Biological Station, Michigan, USA - KBS K1-25-2 metaG | ecosystem: Host-associated > Plants > Roots >...
TGGCCGGAGAGGCCCGGGAGGGGGCGGTCCCGCTGGTGTTCCGCGTGGCCGACGTGGAGCGCCTCGACCTTTCCCAGGAGCTTCCGGTCACCCTCGACTTCGCGGTCTCCGGGGAGGACTTCGGGACCACCACGCACCCCCAGAGCATGACGCTGGAAACGGACCTGAACGTGAGCGGCGGATTCTTGCCCACCAACTTCACCGAGGGGTTCGAGAGCGGCGGCTTCGGCTCGTTCACGACGCAGTCACTGGACCTCGGCCGCGAGTCCATGACCGGATCGGACGGGCATCGCTGCCAGTACACCGACCCCGACTTCGCGAACTCCCAGGCGTACGGGAACACGTTCTGCTTCATGGGAGGACCCACCGCCGCACAGAACGCCTACGACTGGCATGTCCACACCATGGCCTCGCCGGACGGCGGTCGTGCCTACCTCGGCAATAACTCCCTGCACTGGGGGATGCACCCCGGCGCAGCCAGCCAGGACACCACCCGCCTCCGCCAGCTCGACGCCATCCGCACCACCAATCCCATCAACCTGGGCTGGAACGGGGTGACCTCGGACCTGACCTTCAAGCACCAGGTGGGGCTCGTCGACTGCGACTACCTGAGCTGCGCGTTCGATGGGGGTTTCGGCGGCTATACCGTGGACCGGGGGATCGTCCAGGTGCAGCTCGCCAATTCCGGAGGCCAGGCCACCGGCGCCTGGCGCAAGATCAGCCCCTACGAAAATATCTATGACTCGCAGGTGGTGCTGGCCGACGCCTTCAGTCGATGCCTGTTCGATCCCACAGACGATGGGAACGACGAGGACGACTATTTCGATCCCAATGATCCCGCGCGACTCTTGGGCCCCTCCTCCACCTGCTACCCGGAGTTCGCCTTCTCGAGACTGGGGTGGACCTACTTCAACGACCCCTTCGACCCCGCCCGCATCGGGCACGCCGGCGACGGGCCGGGGCTTCAGGGCTCGCGCGGTCCCGGTACCTGGGTGGAGTCGAAGTTCAACCTGGCGCGCTGGCGCGGCCGCCGCCTGCGCTTCCGCTTCCTCACCACCTCGATCGAGGTCTTCGACAACGTCTCCTGGCAGCAGGCGAGCCATTGGAATCCCAATGAGGCCGACGACGGCTGGTACATCGACGACATCAAAGTCACGAACACGCTCACCAGCGCGGCCACGGTCTCGGTGGACACCGCGGACCGCTCCGGTCTGCCCGCTTGTGGACCGGTGTGCACCGGCGTGACCCCCTCTCTGGTCGTCACGCCGGGGGCCACGGTATGCGGAGACGTGTTCACCCTCGACGCTTCCGGCTCCTCCGCAGACCAGTGCCCCGGCGGAGCGCTCCAGTTCCGCTTCTGGTGGATCTGGCACGAACTCCCCCCCGGTGGAGTCCTGAACGAGCTGCGCGCCACCTTGCTCCAGGACTGGAACGAGAACGGGATCCTCACGCATCCCGTACAGACCATCGGGGCGCATCCTTACCACGTCGAGGTCCGCTGCTCGACCCTTCCCGCCTGCGGAGCGAGCACGACGTCAACGGCTACCGTGGACTCTTGCCCCGTGGTCGTCCGATTCCCTTACACCATCCGCTTCGACAGCAAGTCCACACTCTCCTGGGAGACCCCCATGCCGCGGGTCGACTTCGTCCGCGGAAGCCTGGGCGAGCTGCGCGCCAGCGGAGGCAACTTTGTCGGCACTGAGGACGAGGAGGTTGTCTCGAGCGGCGCCTCGATCGATGACCCCTTGCCCGACCCCCTATCTGGGGAGGGAAAGTATTACCTTCTGCGCGGCTTCAACCGCTACAATCCTCCCGACCGCTGCACCCGGTATTCGTGGATGACCGGCAGCCCTGCCGAGTTACCGGGGGCCGGCGGAACCCGCGACGAGGACCTCGGCAAGTTCGGCAAGCCACCGGAACCGGGCTGTCCGTAGGGACAGGCACCAACGCCTACATCCGACGGATCAGCGCGCCGCCCGCACCTCTCCCTTCAGCAGCGACAGCATCTCCGTGCAGCCCTTCTTCTCGGCGAAGCGGAGGGCGGCGCGGCCGGAGCCGTCGTCGGGGAGGCGAAGGTCGGGAGAGGCGGCGAGCAAGGCGCGGACGCTCTCCGTGTGCGGCCCGCACCCGTTCCACCCCGCGTCGATGTCCCAGACGCCGCCGACGGCACCGGTGAGCGCATCGGCCGTCGGCTTTGCCCCCGCTTGCAGGAGCTTCTCCACGATCGTCGGCGTCCCGTAGCCTGCGGCCATGGACAGGGCGGCCGTCAGAGGCTCCTGCCCGGGGTGGGTGCGGGACAGGAGCAGCTCTACGGCGCCCTCCTGGCTCTTGTGCACTGCGTGGACGAGGGGAGTCCAGCCGTTGACGCCCGAGCCCTGCTCGGCCTCCGCCCCCGCTTGCAGAAGGGCTTCCATGATGTCGGTCCTCCCCGTGCGAGCTGCCCAGGCCAGGGGAGAGGGCTCCCGGCCGGAGACGGGCGGGTTGGGATTGGCGCCGGAGGCCAGCAGCCGCTGCACCTCCGGAAGCTTGCCGGCCGCGACGGCCTTGCCGAGATCCGAGGACGGGGTGAACGAGCACGAGAACGCGAGCAGCAGGGTCAGGCTGAGGGGCGCGATCGGGCGCATGGCGGCCTCCTTGGCGGGGAAAGCATACGGCAGACTACTTTGCATTGCAAAGATAAAGACGAGCCGCTCGCCTGACCGATTTCACGCGCGTCCCAAAGAGAAGGAAAAGGAAGGAACGGGCACCTTCCGATTGGCACTTTCCTCCTACTGTCCGTAGCATGACCGGCACCCATGCGCTCTCGCCTGCTGCTCGCTGCGCTCCTTTCCTCCATCGTTCTCTTTTTGGGTTGCGGCGGCGGCGAGCACGCGTCCACCGGCACCGCGAAGCCCAAGGGTCCGCTGGAATACCCGGTGCAGGTGCAGCCCGCCCCCGCCGGGGACGTCACCTACAGCGTGACCGGGGTCGGCTCCATCGAGGCCTTCGAGCAGGTGCAGGTCGTCTCCCGCGTCCCCGGGGCCGTGGACACGGTCCGCTTCAAGGAAGGCGATGCGGTGGGTACGGGCCAGGTGCTGGTGGAGATCGACCCCGAGCGGTACCGCCTCACCGTCGAGGCCGCCAAGGCCGCCCTGCAGAAGGCACAGGCCGGGCGGGACGACGCCCAGTCGGCGCTCTCCCGCCGCGAGCGGGATCCCAACCTCTTCCCCGCCGAGGAGGTGCAGACCTTCTCCACGCGCGCCAGCGTGGCGTCGGCCGACGCGGCCCAGGCCCAGGCCGCACTCCAGCAGGCGCAGCTGAACCTCCACGACGCCTACGTGCGCGCCCCCATCGCCGGCATCATGGAGACCCGTTCCGTGCAGACCGGGCAGTGGGTGGCGGCCGGGTCCACCCTCGCCACCATGGTGCGCCGCGAGCCGCTGCTCGTGCGCCTGGAGATCCCCGAGAAGGACGCCGCCTCGCTGAAGCCGGGGCTTCTCGCCACGGTCGAGGTCAACGGCGAGGAGCACGCGTACTCCGCGGTGCTCACCCACGTGGCCGGAACCGCGAACGAGGGCTCGCGCATGGTGCCGGTCACCGGCCGCATCGACGATCCCGGCCGCGGCGCCCTTCGCCCCGGCGCCTTCGCTCAGGTGACGATCCCCGTGGGCGAGACTTCTGGTGCCCCGGTGATCCCGCAGACGGCGGTGCGCCCCAGCGAGAAGGGGTTCCTCGCCTACGTGGTGGAGGACGGGGTGGCGCACGAGCGCGTCCTCACGCTGGGCCTGCGCACCGCCAGCGGCGACGTCGAGGTCCGCTCCGGTCTCAAGGTGGGCGAGCCGGTGGTGATCCGCGGGGCCGAGGCCCTGCGCGACGGGGTGAAGGTCAAGATCGATACCGGCGGCGGAGGCGCTGCGGCATCGGCCCCCGGAGCCCGCTGACGTGTCCCTGACCGAAGCCTGCATCCGCAAGCCCGTCTTCGCCTGGATGCTCATGGCGGCCACCGTGGTCTTCGGACTGGTGGCGGTCTCCCGCATCGGCGTCAGCCAGTTCCCCGACGTGGACTTCCCCACCATCTCCGTCAACGTGGACTGGGAGGGGGCCGCCCCCGCCGTCATCGAGAACGAGGTGGTGGAGATCCTGGAGGAGGCGCTCACCCAGGTGGAGGGCGTGCGCTCCATCACCTCCACCTCGCGCCAGGGCCAGGCCTCGATCACGGTGGAGCTGAACCTGGAGCGCGACGTGGACCTGGCCCTGCAGGACGTGCAGGCCCGCGTCTCCCAGGCGCAGCAGCGCCTCCCCACGGACATCGAGCCCCCGGTCATCAGCAAGACCAACCCCGAGGACCAGCCCATCATGTGGGTGGCCCTCTCCGGTCCCTTCCCGCCCCAAATCCTCTCCGACTACGCGCGCTACCGCGTGCGCGAGCAGCTCCAGATCGTCCCCGGGGTGGGGGAGATCGTGGCCGGCGGCGCCCTGGAGCGGAACGTCCGCATCTGGGTGGACGCCAACAAGCTCGACGAGAAGGGCCTCACCGTCCAGGACCTGATCACGGCCCTCCAGCGCCAGCACGTGGAGCTGCCGGCCGGGCGCCTGGAGACCTCCGGCCGCGAGACCAACGTCCGCGTGCTGGGAGAGGCCCTCGACCTGGCCACCCTGCGGCGCATCGAGGTGCGCCCCGGCGCCAAGGACCCGGTCTACCTGGACGAGGTGGCGCTCGTCGAGGACGGCTTCGAGGACGTGCGCCGGGTGGCCCGTTTCAACGGCGCCCCCGCCCAGGGGCTGGGGATTCGCAAGCAGCGCGGCAGCAACGCGGTGGCGGTGGCGGAGGGCGTGCGCGAGGCGCTGACCAAGATCCAGGAGACGCTCCCCGAAGGGATGCTGCTCCAGGTCAACTTCGACTCCACGCGGTTCATCGAGGAGTCGGTGGCCGAGATCCGCTTCGAGCTGCTCCTCTCCGTCCTCCTGACCGCCCTCGTGTGCTGGCTGTTCCTGGGGTCGCTCTCCAGCACGCTCAACGTCGTGCTCGCCATCCCCATGTCCCTCCTGGGCACGGTGGCCGTCGTCTATTTCCTGGGCTTCACGCTCAACGTGTTCACCCTGCTGGCCCTGGCGCTGGCGGTGGGGATCGTGGTGGACGACGCCATCATGGTCCTGGAGAACATCGTCCGGCACGCGGAGGCGGGGAAGGACCGCGTGCGCGCGGCGCGGGAGGGGACGCAGCAGATCGTCTTCGCCGCGCTGGCCGCCACCCTGGCCGTGGTCGCCATCTTCATCCCCGTCGTCTTCATGCAGGGGATCATCGGCCGCTTCTTCCTGCAGTTCGGCGTCACCCTGTGCCTGGCCGTGCTCCTCTCCTACGTGGAGGCCATCACCCTCGCCCCCGCCCGCTGCGCGCAGTTCCTCGACGTGACGCGGGAGAAGCGCACCCGGGTGGGTGCCGCCGCCGATCGCGCCTTCTCGGTCCTGGAGGACGTGTACGCCAAGGTGCTGGGGAGGGCGCTCCGCTACCCGGGCACGGTGGTGGTGGTGGGAATCGCGGTCTTCGTGCTTTCCATGCTGCTGCTGCGCGCGCTGCCGGGAGAGTTCGTCCCCAGCCAGGACCAGAGCCGCCTCATGGTGCGCCTGCAGACGGCGGTGGGGAGCAGCCTGGAGGAGACGGACGCCATCTTCCACGAGGCGGAGCGCGTGGTCTACCGGAACAAGGACGTGGACCGCGGCTTCGCGGTGGTGGGCGGCGGTGGCGGCACGAGCGGCACCGTCAACGCCGGCATCATCATGATCACGCTGGTCCCCCCCGGGCAGCGCGAGGAGAGCCAGAACGATTTCGCGGCGCGCCTGCGCAAGAACCTGAATGGCGTCCCCGGTCTCAAGGCCGTGGTGCAGGACCTCTCGCAGCAGGGCTTCACGGCCCAGCGCGGCTTCCCGGTGGAGTTCTCGGTGCGGGGCCCGGACTGGGACACCCTGGTGGCCCAGGGCGAGCGCATCATGGACGAGCTGCGCGACAGCGGCCTGGTAGTGGACCTCGACACCGACTACCAGATCGGCATGCCCGAGCTCGCCATCGTCCCCGACCGGGCGCGCGCCGCGGACCTCGGCATCCCCATGCAGGACGTGGCCACCGCCGTCAACGCGCTGGTGGGCGGCGTGCGCGTGGGCAAGTACAGCACCGGCGGCCGCCGGAACGACGTGCGCCTGCGCCTCCTCGCCGACCAGCGCTCCCGTCCCGAGGACGTGGCGCGCCTGCGCGTGCGGGCGGCGAACGGGGAGCTGGTGCCGCTCTCCTCGCTCGTGAGCTACCAGGAGCGGCCGGTGCTGCAGGCCATCACCCGCAAGGATCGCGAGCGCGCGTTCTCCGTCTTCGCGAACGTCGCCCCCGGGCACGACCAGCAGGAGGTGCTGAAGTTCGTGGAATCCATGGCGGCGCCGCGGGAAGGGAAGCCGAACCTGCCCGTCGGCTACTCCCTGCGCCTGCAGGGGGCGTCGGTGGCCTACCGCGACTCCATGGGCAGCCTGCTCTTCGCGCTCTTCCTGGGGATCGTGGTCGCCTACATGGTGCTGGCCTCGCAGTTCAACTCGTTCCTGCACCCCATCACGGTGCTCACCATCCTGCCCCTGTCGCTGGCGGGGGCGGCGGCCGCCCTGTGGCTGGCGGGCATGAGCCTGAACATCTTCTCCATGATCGGCCTCCTGCTCCTCATGGGGATCGTGAAAAAGAACTCGATCCTGCTCGTGGACTTCGCGAACCAGCAGCGCGAGGAAGGGAAGGACGCCCGCCAGGCCATGGCCGCCGCCGGCCCCATGCGCCTCCGCCCCATCCTCATGACCTCGGTCGCGACCTTCATGGCCGCCGTCCCCGCCGCCCTCCAGCTCGGGCCCGGCTCCGAGATCCGCGCCCCCATGGCCATCGCCGTGATCGGCGGCCTCATCGTCTCCACGCTGCTGTCGCTGCTCGTGGTGCCGGCCTTCTACCTGGTGGCCGACCGCCAGGCGGCGCGGGTGAAGGGGTGGTTCCGATGGGGACAGGCACCTGTAAGAACCGAAAGCTCGGTGTAAGGCCCGGCTCCCTCGTCCGTCAGCATGGGTGAAGGAGGACAGCGATGTACGAGACCACGTCTTGCCCCTGCACCCCGACCTGCGGCTGCGGCCCCGACTGCCGCTGCGGCGAGAGCCGCTGAAGGACCGGGGGGCCGCAGAGCTGCGGCCCCCCCTTCGCTAGGATGTCCAGCATGCACCCCGAGATCGAGACCACCGTCCCCCCGGCCGCCCTGCCCACGCTGCTGGCGGAGCGGGAGCGCTTTCTCGCCTTCCTCGAGCGCCGGGCCGGCTCCCGCGAGGTCGCCGAGGACCTCCTCCACGAGGCCTACCTGCGGGGCATGGAGCGGGTGGGAGAGCTGCGGGACGATGCCTCGGCGGTGGCCTGGTTCTACCGGATCCTGCGGAACGCGCTGACCGACCACTGGCGGCACCGTGACGTGGAGCGCCGCGCCGCCGAGACGCTCCGGGCGGAGGCAGGAGACGAGGAGCCCGCGGCCGACCCCGAGCTGATGGCGGAGGTCTGCCGCTGCGTCGAGGGCGTGGTGGAGACCCTGAAGCCCGAGTACGCCGAAGCGATCCGGCGCGTGGACCTGGGGGGCGCCTCGGTCGCAGGCTTCGCCGGGGAGGCCGGGATCACGGCCGGGAACGCCTCCGTCCGTCTCCACCGCGCGCACGCCGCGCTCAAGCAGCGCCTGCTCGCCACCTGCGGGGCCTGCGCCACGCACGGCTGTCTCGATTGCCGCTGCGGGAGCGCACAATAAGCGGACGCTTCGGACGTCTTCAGGGCGAGAGGGAGGTCGCCATGCAAGCCGACGAGGACCGCGGGCCGCGCGTGGTCATCTTCCCGCCCATCCTGTTCGGGCTCACGCTGCTCACCGGCACGGTGCTCCAGCTGCTCTTCCCCATGCCGTTCTGGGAGGCCACCTGGTCGCGCCGGATCCTGGGGGTGGTGCTTTTCCTGGCCGCGCTCTCCTTCGCCCGCTGGGGGGAGGCCACCATGCGCGGCGCGGGCACGAACGTGCGTCCCGACCGGCCCTCCACGGCGATCGTGGAGGACGGACCTTTCCGCTTCACGAGGAATCCCCTCTACCTCTCCGTCTTCACGATGTTCGTGGGCCTGGCGCAGGTGACCAACTCGGCGTGGTTCCTCCTGCTCCTCGCCCCCATGGCCCTCGTCCTCCACTTCGGCGTGGTGCGCCGGGAGGAGCGCTACCTGGACGGGAAGTTCGGGGAGGCCTACCGCGCCTACTGCGCCCGGGTGCGGCGCTACCTCTGACCGGCCAGGGCCCGCTCCACCGCGTCCACCAGGGCACGCTCGATGGGGAAGAACCCCAGCCAGTTCCGGCGCACCAGGCAGCGCGTGCCTTCCCACACCGACAGCTCGCCGAGGCTGCCCTCCTCGACGGTGACCTCGTCGCCGAGGCGCTCACGGAGCAGTGCCGCCACCCGGGCGGCTCGCTTGCCGTAGCCTCAGGTGTCGCAATAGCGCACGGTCAGAGTCATCGCTTCCTCACAGTCTTTGCCCCTACAAGCTCGCGAGAACGCGTTGCTCCAACGCGCGCAGGTCAACGTCGCGGTTGAACAGATCTTCCACGCTCACCTTGTCGTGATCCAGCAGGTAACGGACCAGCATGTAGTCCTTGAAGTACTGATAGCCGGTGCCGTCGCTGGGATGGGCCTTCCACATCCTGACCCCGGTTTCATAGGGAAGCGTGGAGCCGCCGGCCACATACTCCGCGTAACCCTCCTTCTTCCAGACAGGGAAGGTCAGATTCCGCCAGTAGCCGAACTTCCGGCGGATCAGCAGGTGGGTCGTCTCGTGCGCGATCACCCCGCTCAAGCTGCGCTCCCTGTGCGCCGTCGCCCTTCTCAGCACCGCGTCTCTCGCCGGGTCGGACTTGTTGATGAAGATGTTGCCGGTGGGAAGGAGCGGGTAGCTCTTGCCGAAGGAGCTCCTGCCCACGGCCAGGCCCCACCAGGCGTAGGAGTTGAAACCGCCGGTGAGGAACACCCTGGGCCGGACCCCCTCATCCTGGATCGCCGAGGCCGCCAGTCTGGCCTCGGCCCGGTCGAGAACCGCGTAGATCTCCTTGCCCAGCGGCTGCCGCGAGTAGACCGCGATGTTTCGATAGGAGATCTCATGGGCAAAGAGAACCTGCGGAAAGCTCAGCACCAGGAGGTAGCCCAGGGCCGCCGCAAGGAGCGCGCGGCGAAGCGTTCGAGACAGCGCGACCGGCAGTGCGACTCTCATAGCGCCGAGAGCACGACGCCGCCCGCGAGCAGAGCCGAGGCCAGCAGCAGCGCCTGCGACGACGTGCACCAGCGCCGCTCGGACGGGGAGGGGAGGCTGAGGAGCATCATCCAGACCCAGAGATAGCCGAGGATGGATGGGGACTTGCGCAACCATGCGCCGGGGTCGTCCACGAAGGCCAGCGGCAGGGTCATGGAGGCGGCGAGGACGAGCCCGGCCGCGACCAGAGCCAGGCGCCTGTAAGGCCCACGGGGAGTGAGAGCCGCCGAGACCACGATGCCGCCCGCCATCAGGACGGCCGCCAGGACGTGGGCCGGCGTGGAAGGGATGCGCGCCAGTCGGGCGACGGCGAGCACGGCCACCAGATAGACCACGGCGGAGACCAGGAACGCGTTGCGGTTCTTCACGACACCTCCGGCTCGAACAGCTCCTCGATGCGTTTCCCGAACAGGCGCGCCAGCGAGAAGGCCAGCGGCAAGCTGGGGTCGTACTTCCCCGTCTCGATGGCGTTCACGGTCTGGCGCGAGACGTCGAGGCGCTCGGCCAGCTCGGCCTGGGACCACCCGCGCTGGCCCCGCAGCTCGCGCACGCGATTGCGCACCGCGTCACGCTCACCGGTAGCGGCGGCGGGCGACGAGGAGGCCTCCCGCCCACAGCACGGTCATGGCGGGCCAGATCCAGAGTCCCCAGCGGACCTCGGGAGCGCCCGCGATCTCCAGGAATCCCCACGCGGTCACCAGGATGGCCGTCCCCGCGAAGGCGGCCGCCAGGGCCTCGAGCTGGATCCGGCGCTGCAGCTCGTCGAGCTGCCGGATGCCGCGCACCATCATCAGGACGACGACCGTGGTGGCGCCGGCCTGCGCCAGCGCCAGCACGAGCTTCCAGGGTGCGCCCCTGGGCAGGCCCCGGCCCATCCAGGCCGCGCCGACGATCACGGCGGCCGCCGCCAGCGCCGCCATCAGGAACCTGGGGTCCTTGCAGTCGAGGCTGGCGCGCGGCATGGAAGGAACGTACGCCGCCGTTCAGCGTATGTCAAGGAAACTTGACACACGCTCTGGTACGATCCGGCCGCAGATGCCCGCCATGATCGAGCGCTTCTTCACCCACGTCGGACGCTTCTTCCAGCTCCTGGGAAGGGTTCTGGCCTGGACGCCCCGCCCTCCCTACGACGTGCGCGAGTGGATGCGGCAGATGGTGCGGGTGGGGGTGGACTCCATCCCGGTGGTGCTGCTCACCGCCATGTTCACGGGGATGGTGATGGCGCTGCAGACCTTCACCGTGCTGCGGCGCTTCAACGCCGAGAGCTACGTGGGGTCGCTGGTGGCGCTCTCCATGGTGCGCGAGCTGGCGCCCGTGCTGGGAGGGCTCATCGTGGCCGGCCGCGCCGGCTCCGCCATGGGGGCCGAGCTGGGCACGATGCGCGTGACCGAGCAGATCGACGCCCTGGAGGTGATGGCCACCGACCCCGTGCACTACCTGGTGGTGCCCCGCGTATGGGCGGCCACGCTCATGCTGCCGCTGCTCATCGTCTTCGCCAACGCCGTGGGCATCGCCGGAGGCTACGTGGTGTCGGTGATCCTCTTCGGCGCCAACCCCGTCACCTACCTCGACAACACCTTCCAGTACATGGACCTCGAGGACCTGACCTCGGGCCTCCTCAAGGCCGCCGTCTTCGGCATGCTGGTGGCGGCGGTGGGGTGCATGCAGGGCTTCTACACGACGGGAGGGGCGGAGGGTGTGGGCCGCTCCACCACCCGGGCGGTGGTGGTGGCCAGCATCACGATCCTCATCTGCGACTTCTTCCTCACCAAGCTGCTGTTCTGATGGCGAACCCCGCCGACCCCAAGATCAAGATCCGCGGCCTGCGCAAGAGCTTCGGCAGGAAGGTCGTGCTGGACGGCCTCGACCTGGACGTCATGCCCGGGGAGTCGGTGGTGATCATCGGAGGCTCGGGGACGGGGAAGAGCGTGCTCCTGAAGCACATCATCGGCCTCCTCTTCCCGGACGCGGGTACGGTGGAGGTGGACGGAATGCAGCCGGCGCGGCTGGGCAACCGCCAGATCACGGAGTTCCGGCGCAAGTTCGGGATGTCCTTCCAGGAGGGGGCGCTCTTCGACTCCATGACCGTGCGCCAGAACGTGGCCTTTCCCCTGCAGCGCCTGACCCGGCTCACCCGCGCTCAGATCGTGGAGCGCGTGGACGCCTGCCTGGAGATGGTGCACCTGGAGGGGGACGCCGCGGAGAAGATGCCGGCGCAGCTCTCGGGCGGGATGCGCCGCCGCGTCGGCTTCGCTCGCGCCATCGCCCACGAGCCGGAGATCCTGCTCTTCGACGAGCCCACCACCGGCCTCGACCCCGTGACCACGGCCGTGGTGGGGGAGGTCATCGCCGAGATCCGCGAGAAGACCCGCGCCACCACGGTCACCATCAGCCACGACCTGCAGAGCGCGTTCAAGATCGGCGACCGCATCGCCATGCTGCACGGCGGTAAGATCATCGCAGCCGCACCGCCCCGGGAGTTCCAGCACCTCCAGGATCCCCGCGTCCAGCAGTTCCTGCGCGGGTCCTCGGAGGGGCCGCTCACCGAGGCGGCGGGCTGACGGAGCGTCCATGTCCTCAGCCTTCAAGGTCGGGATCGTCGCCATGCTGGGCCTGGTCCTGCTGGCCTGGCTCATCTGGAAGATCGAGGACATCAACCCCTTCCGGGAGAAGGGTCACCGGGTGGACGCGAGCTTCACCTCGGTGGCGGGGCTCGATGACAAGTCCGCCGTCCGGGTGGCCGGGGTCCGGGTGGGACGCGTGGACGGCATCCGCCTGGACGGAACCCGCGCCCTGGTGACCCTGCTCCTCGAGAAGCAGGTGCCGCTCACCCAGGGATCTTCCGCCCGCATCGCCAACATGGGCCTCCTGGGCGACAAGTACGTGGAGCTCGTCCCCGGTCCTCCGGGAGCGCCCCCGCTGCCCGAGGGGACCGTGCTCCCCGGCGTCACGCCGCCGGGGTTCGACGAGGCCATGGCCAAGCTCGATGCCATCGGCACCTCGATCCAGGCGGTGACGGGCTCCATCGGAGAGGGCCTGTCGGGGGACCGGCTGGGCGCTCTCTTCGAGAGCGTGCAGGCCACGAGCGAGCAGATCCGCCTCCTCGTCATGGAGAACCGGGCCGCCATCCGGGGCACCATGGCCAACGCGGAATCGGCCAGCGCCACCCTGGCCCGCGAGCTGCCGCGGCTGGCGGACGAGATGGCGCGGGCGGTCACCGAGATCGGCAACATGGTCTCCGAGAACCGGCCGGACGTCGCCGCCACCACCGCCAACGTGCGCGAGCTGACGGAGAAGCTCCAGACCTCGGTGGACAACCTGAACACCATCACCACCAAGATCGCGAGCGGGGAGGGCTCGATCGGCAAGCTCGTGAACGACGACACCGCGCACGACGAGCTGGTCAAGACCCTGGACAGCATCCAGAGCGGCGTGGGGACGCTGAGCGAGACGCTGGGTGGCGTCAACAAGTGGAAGTTCCAGGTGGACGTCGGCCTGGCGTACCTGAAGGAGCGCGAGGACACCGCCACCGGCGTGGACCTCATCATCAATCCCCAGACTGGGAACCGTCTCTACCGGGTCGGCCTGGCGCGCACCCCCGACGGCGATCGCGGCCTGAAGACCCAGTACTTCACGGTGACCGATCCCTTGGGCGTCTCCACCACCACCACCCTGCGCACCTTCGAGCAGAACGACAGCTATCAGCTCACCGCCATGTTCGGATTCCAGACCAAGCGCGACGACCGCCTGTGGGCGGGTCTGATCGAGGACCGCGGGGGCCTGGAAGCGGAGATCCCCATGTTCCGGCGCGCGCTGTGGGTCCGGGGCTCCGCGTGGGACTTCGGCCGCGAAGGCCCGCTGGGCGAGGACATGTCGCCTCACCTGCGCTTCTCCGGCCGCTGGTTCTTCCACCCGAACTTCTACCTGCTGGGCGGCGTGGACGACCCCCTCGAGCAGGACTCGCTGTTCCTGGGCGCCGGCGCCCGCTGGACGGACGAGAACCTGAAGTGGCTGCTGCGCGCGATGCCGGGAGGGTAGGTGTCGCGTTGAAGTTCCTGACAGGGGAGGAGGCGAGCCGCTGGTGTGGCCCGAAGAGGAACGAACCCGTTCCGTCGCGGGCGCATTCGGGCAGAAGCCTGGGTACACGGCCCCAGAGCTAGGAGTCAGCCAGCCCTGCTGTCGAGAAGTAGCCCGCAATGTGGGCATCGCCCGGCGATGAGGCCGTCGCCAGCGTTGCGGCGGCAGCCCGGGCAGCGCAAGCGAGAACGAGCCCAGACCATCAAGCCAAAGGACCAGAGCCCGAAGACCAGCGTCCCCCACCCGGCCGCAACCGCGTCCAGCCCCTCGCGGACTCCGGGCAGGAAGAAGGCGACCCAGGAAGCGACGAGAACGGTCATGAGGACGAGGGCTGAAAAACGGCGCTCCCGCCATTCCTCACGATGGGCCCGCTCCTGATCCTCCGTGTACCCGTTCACATCGCGCAGTTTTCCTCAGGTTTGACGTCTTGAGAAGCTGGCCGCCTCGTCGGGCGGCTCTGGATCCCCCTCTCTTGACCTCGGCTCACTTTCCAACATTTCCATGGAAGGCCCCCCTTCCCGGAACTTAACGTTTTCGGTGGACGCGGGAGGAAAACGTAATGGCGCTGAGCAAGTACAGGCTCCCCGGCCCCGGCCACCACATCAGCTCCTTCAGCAAGTGCGGCGGGTTCCTGATGCTGGAGGATCGGTCGGTCTGGTCGCTCGAGCCGGCGGACATGGCGCGGGTGAAGCGGTGGGCCCAGTACCTCCCCGTCTCCATCGTCGAGCGGCGGGACGGCACCTACTGGCTGGTCTGCCGGTACCGGAGCGACGAGGAGCGAGCGCCCGTGGGGTTCTGCGGCCACCTGGCCGAGCGGCCCATGCGCTACGCGATGGCGTCCTGATGGAACTCCGCCCCGAGAACCTGACGCTCTTGCAGCGGCACCTGCTGTCGCTCCTGGCCAAGACGCGGCAGGGCCAGCGGCCGCCGTGGCTCGTGGTGGAGACGGGCCGCGTGAAGGTGGAGCCCTTCGCCCAGGTGCTGCACGGCCGCGCGGCCTCGGTGGCAGCCAGGGGCCTCAAGTCCATGGGCTGGCTGCGTGCGCGGTCGAGCGGAGGCCTGGAGCTGGCCCATCCCGCGGCCACCATCACCACGTTGCTCGAGGGGGGCAGGCGGCCCACCCCGGCGCGTGGACCGCTGTCGCATCTGGAGTGGCAGAACGCGGAGCTCGATGCGGTCATCGAGCAGGCGGTGACGAACTATCTGGCCTTCGTGGAGCCGCCGGAAGCGCCGTCGAGCTTGCGCAGCACCGTCTTGGGAGCGATCGAGCGGTAGCTCTCCTCCACCCAGCCCCGGAAGAGATCGAGCGGCGGCACCCTCTTCCCCGCCGGGAGCGTGGCGGTCACCCACCCGTGCTTCCCCAGCCCGTAGGCCGTGGGCTCGGTGAAGGGGAGGGTGAGCGCGGCTGCGCCGGAGGCGGGAAGCTTCATCGAGAACGACAGCTCCCCCTTCTCCAGCGACAGGAACAGGAAGGCCTTTCCCTTCACCTTCAGCGCGCGGTGCCCCCATGGAAAGTCCTCCGTCACCTCGGGGTAGGCGAGCGCCTGCTTGCGCAGCGCGGTCTCCATGCGCTTCAGGTCCTTCGTCATGGCCCCTAGTGTAAGGTGCCGCGAATGGCCGCCGAGGGCACCATCGCCGAGGGCAAGGCGCGGCGGCGCCTCTGGCATCCCTGGCAGGGACTGGAAGGCCTCCCCGCCGATGCCTGGGTGCTGGCCGGCGCCACGCTGATCAACCGCTCCGGCAACATGGTCCTGCCGTTCCTCGTCCTCTACCTGACACAGTACGTGGGGCTGTCGGCTTCGCTGGCGGGGATGATGCTCGCGGTCTACGGCGGCTCGTCGCTGGTGGCGGCACCGCTGTTCGGGAACTTCTCCGACCGCTTCGGTCCCGTGCGGGTGATGCGGTTCACCCTGGTTGCCTCCGGGCTCCTCATGCTCGTCTACCCCGTGGCGCACCACCTCGCCGCCATCGTGGGCGTCACCGTCCTGCTCGCCGTGGTCACGGAGGGGTTCCGTCCCGCGAGCCTCGCCATGTACAGCGACCTGGTGGCGCCGGAGCGGCGCAAGCCCGCCTTCGCCCTGGCCCGTCTGGCCGTCAACCTCGGGATGAGCGTGGGCCCGGCCATGGGCGGCTTCCTGGCCGAGCGCTCCTTCCTCTACCTCTTCTGGGTGAACGCGGCGACGACGCTGGGCGCGGCGGCCGTGCTCCTCTTGTGGCCCTTCCGCCGTCGGCAGCATCACGCGCTCGGGACCACCGTGGGCCCGACGCCTTTTTCGGGTGGGGCGGGCGCGCTGGCCGCGGCGGAAGTGGAAGGGGAGGCCGCGCCCGCGGGCTCCGCCTGGCAGGACCGGCGCTTCCTCGGGTTCTTGCTGTCGGTGTATCCCCTGACGCTGGTGTTCTTCCAGCACATGGGGCCGATGGCGCTCTACCTCGTGGACAACCTCCACCTGAGCAAGCAGGCCTACGGCTGGATGTTCACGATCAACACCCTCATGATCGTCTTCCTCGAGGTGCCGCTGAACACGGCCATGGCCCACTGGCCGCACGGGAAGGCGCTGGCACTGGGGGCGGTGCTGACGTCCATCGGCTTCGGCGGGCTGGCCTTCGCCGGGGGGATGGGGTTCGTCGTCGTCACCACCGTGATCTGGACCTTCGGGGAGATGGTGCTCTTCCCCACGCTGTCGGCCTACGTGGCCGACGCGGCGCCGCCGCTGCGACGGGGCCAGTACATGGGGCTGTACACCATGACCTTCGGTCTGGCCTTTGCGACGGGGCCGTGGCTGGGAACGCTCCTGCTCGTGCACTACGGCGGAGGGGCGCTGTGGGGCGCCACCTTCCTCGTCGGACTTCTGGCAGCATTCCTCTTTCGACGGCTGTGAGGGGGCGCATGCGCATCCTGGTCACGGGGGGAGCGGGGTACATCGGAAGCGTCGTCGCCGAGGAGCTGCTGGCCGACGGCCACGGCGTCGTCGTGCTCGACGACCTCTCCAAGGGGCACCGGGAGGCGGTGCCGGAGGGTGCCGCCTTCGAGCAAGCCAGCATGGGGGACGGCCCGGCCACCGAGCGCATCCTGCGCGCCCACGGCATCGAGGCCGTGGTCCACATGGCGGCGTGGTCGCTGGTCGGGGAGTCGGTGACCGATCCCGGGAAGTACTACCGGAACAACGTGGTGGCCGGGATGGCCATGCTCGAGGCCATGGTGCGCGCGGGTGTACGGCGTCTCGTCTTTTCCTCCACCGCCGCCACCTACGGCGAGCCGGCCAAGCAGCCCATCGAGGAGACGGATCCCACCAAGCCCACGAACCCCTACGGGGAGAGCAAGCTCGCCTTCGAGCGTGCGCTTCCCTGGTTCGAGGGGGCGCACGGACTGCGCTACGCGAGCCTGCGCTACTTCAACGCCGCCGGTGCCAGCAAGCGGGCGGGGGAGCACCACGACCCGGAGTCGCACCTCATTCCGCTCGTGCTCCAGGCGGCGGCGGGAAAGCGCGCCGAGGTGACCGTCTTCGGCGAGGACTACCCGACGCCGGACGGCACCTGTATCCGCGACTACGTGCACGTGATCGACCTGGCGCGGGCGCACGTGGCGGCGCTCGGAATCCTGTCCGAGCGGAGCGCCATCTACAACCTCGGCTGCGGCGGGGAGGGGTATTCGGTCCGCCAGGTGATCGCCGTGGCCCGCGAGGTGACCGGCCGCGACATCCCGGTCCGCATGGGCCCCCGCCGTCCCGGCGATCCGGCCGTGCTGGTCGCCAGCTCCGACCGCATCCGGCGCGAGCTGGGATGGAAGCCCCGCTTCCAGGATCTCCACGCCATCGTGGGCTCCGCCTGGGACTGGATGCAGCGCAATCCGGGGGGGTATGGGGACAGGCACCAATAATCTTGGATGGCTTTCGGCCGCGGGGCCGAAAGACGCAGGAGCTTATTGGTGCCTGTCCCCTACGGCACGCGGTAGATCACGATGGAGTCTCCCGCCCGCCCCACCGGCCGCTGCGTGTCGCGGAGGTGCGCGAAGAACGTGGAGAGGAGATCCTCGGCCGCGGCGTGGACCTGGGCCTCGGTGAGGAGCCGTTCGGCGACG
>Ga0070695_100000741_pt1 | contig 17438 bp, 17 predicted proteins | sample KBSK1252metaG_FD_65471 | JGI IMG/M metagenome (GOLD analysis project Ga0070695, IMG submission 65471) | Corn, switchgrass and miscanthus rhizosphere microbial communities from Kellogg Biological Station, Michigan, USA - KBS K1-25-2 metaG | ecosystem: Host-associated > Plants > Roots >...
CCGAACACCATCAGCTCGATCTGCTTCTGCAGGGCCACCGGCATGGCCAGGCCCAGCAGGTGCGGCACGTTGGTGAGGAAGATCGGCACCATCACGATGAAGGCGGCGCCCAGGAACGATCCCAGGATCGAGCCGAGCCCGCCGATGATGACCATGAACAGCACCAGGAACGACACGTTGATGTCGAAGGCCTGGGTCTCCGCGCTCCCCAGGTAGAGGAACACGTACTCCGCGCCGGCCACCCCGCAGAAGAACGAGCTGATCGCGAAGGCCAGCAGCTTCGTGCGCAGCGGCCGCACCCCGATGATCTCGGCCGCGATGTCGCGGTCCCGGATCGCCATCCACGAGCGCCCCACCCGCCCCCGCACCAGGTTCTTGGCCACCAGCGCGAAGAGGGCCACGAAGGCGAGCGCGGTCAGGTACCGGACCGGCGCGGTCGCGGCGGGCCCGGTGACCATGATCGAGGCCACCGTCCGGGGCGGCGCGGTGATGGTCCCGGAGGAGGCGTAGTCGGTGAACCAGGCGACCTTGTTGAAGAGCCAGAGCAGGAAGAACTGAGCGGCCAGGGTGGCGACCGCCAGGTAGAAGCCCTTGATGCGCAGCGACGGCAGCCCGAAGACCAGCCCGACCAGCGCGGTCACGAGGCCGGCCAGCAGGAAGGCCACCAGCACGTTCATCCCGGGGAAGGCGCTCGTGAGCTTGAACGCGGCGTAGCCGCCCACCGCCATGAAGCCCCCGGTGCCGAGGGACACCTGCCCCGCGTAGCCGGTCAGCAGGTTGAGGCCGAGGGCGGCCAGCGCGTAGATCAGGAACGGGATCAGCACCGCCTGCAGCCAGTACTCGTCGGCGACCAGCGGCACCGCGATCACCGCGGCCGCAACGGCCAGGCCCACCACGACCCGGTCCTGCCGGATCGGGAACAGCGCCTGGTCGCTCGCGTAGGTGCTCTTGAACTGCCCGGCCTCGCGGTAGATCACTAGACTCTTTCGATGATGCGCTCGCCGAAGAGGCCCTGTGGCCGGAAGAGCAGGAAGGCCAGGGCCAGCACGTAGGCGAACCAGTTCTCGATGGCGCCGCCCACCAGCGGCCCCCAGTAGACCTCGGCGATCTTCTCCCCCACCCCGATGATGAGCCCGCCCACGATGGCCCCGGGCACCGAGGTGAAGCCGCCCAGGATGAGGACCGGCAGGGCCTTGAGCGCGATCAGGGAGAGGCTGAACTGCACCCCGCTCTTCGCCCCCCACATGATCCCGGCCACGATGGCGACCAGGCCCGCGGCCGACCACACCACGACCCAGATGGTGTTGAGCGGGATGCCGATCGAGAGCGCGGCCTCGTGGTCGTCGGCCACCGCGCGGAGCGCGCGGCCGATCCGGGTGCGCTGGAAGAAGACCGCCATCGCCGCCACCAGCACCGCGGCGGTGATCGCGGCGGTGAGCTCGAGGCGGTTGACCTGCACGCCCCACACCACGAACGAGCTGTCCGGGATGCCCACGTCGAGCTTCTTGACGTTGCTCCCCCACACCAGCTCGCCGAAGCCCTCCAGGAAGAAGTTGAGGCCGATGGTGGCCATGAACAGGATGATCTGCTCCTGGTTCACGAGCGGACGCAGCACCACCCGCTCGATCGCGAAGGCGAGCGCCCCCATCACCGCCATGGTGACGAGCAGGGCGAGCACCAGCGGGGCCCCGCGCTCCATCAGCCCCACCAGGGTCAGCGCCGCGAAGAGCACCATGACCCCCTGGGCGAAGTTGAAGACCCCGGAGGCCTTGTAGATGAGCACGAAGCCGAGGGCGACCAGCGAGTACATGAGGCCCGCGGCCAGCCCGCCGATCACCACCTCGGCCAGGAAGGTGGGGGAGCTCGCCATGTCCTTCACCGGCCCGACCAGCACCCCGTAGAGGAGCTCAAGCATGGCTCACCCCGAGATAGGCGTCGATCACGCCCTGGTCGGCGCGCACCTCGTCGGGCCGCCCGTCGGCGATCTTGCGCCCGTAGTCGAGCGCGATCACCCGGTCCGAGATGTCCATCACCACGCTCATGTCGTGCTCGATCAGGGCGATCGTGGTGCCGAACTCGTCGTTGACCCCGAGGATGAAGCGGCACATGTCTTCCTTCTCCTCGACGTTCATCCCGGCCATCGGCTCGTCCAGCAGTAGGAGCTTGGGCTCGGCGGCCAGAGCCCGCGCCAGCTCCACCCGCTTCTGCAGCCCGTAGGGCAGCGTGCCCGCTCCCGCCTTCCGGATGGCCTCGATCTCCAGGAAGTCGATGATGCGCTCGACGAACGCCCGGTGTAGGAGCTCCTGCCGCATGGCCGGGCCCCAGTAGAGCGCCTCGAGGAGAAAGCTGCCGCGCATCTTGAGCAGCCGCCCGGTCATGATGTTGTCGAGCACGCTCATGCCCTTGAAGAGGGCGACGTTCTGGAAGGTGCGGGCCACCCCGAGGGCCGCCACGTCGTAGGGCCGGAGCCGCGTCCGGTCGCGTCCCTCGAACCGGATGTGGCCTTCCGACGGGTGGTAGAAGCCGCTGATCACGTTGAGCAGCGTGGTCTTGCCCGCTCCGTTGGGGCCGATGATGGCCGCGATCTCCCCGCGCCGGATCTCGAGGCTCACCCGGTCGAGGGCCTGGATGGCCCCGAAGCGCACGCTCACCTCGTCCACCGCGAGCAGCGGCTCGCCCGGTGGGATCGCCGGCGGGCCGGTCGGCTCCCTCACGCCGGCGCCCCCGCGACCGCGAACGTCTCGGCGTCGCTCAGCCGGACCGCGGCCCGCACGGTGGCGGTCCGGCCGTCCTCGTAGGTCACCTGGGCCTCCACCTGGACCGAGTCCCCGGCGCCGTAGAGCGCCTCGATGAGCGGGGCGTACTTCTGGCCGATGAAGCCCCGCCGCACCTTGCGGGTGCGGGTGATCTCCTGGTCGTCGGGGTCGAGCTCCTTGTGCAGCAGGAGGAAGCGCCGGATCTGGGCGCCCCGGAGCGCCTCGTCCTCGAGCAGGCTCCGGTTGACCCGGACCACCTCCTGGCGGATCAGCTCGTAGACCTCGGGCTTCTGGGCCAGGTCCGTGTAGCTCGTATAGGCGAGCCCGCGCCGCTCCGCCCAGTTGCCGACCGAGGCCAGGTCGATGTTGAGCATGGCGGCCACGAACGGCCGGCCGTCGCCCACGCACACCGCCTCCTTGATGTACGGGGAGAACTTCAGCTTGTTCTCGAGATACTTGGGCGCGAAGATCGTGCCCCCGGCGAGCCGGCCCACGTCGCGGGCCCGGTCGATGATCTTGAGGTGGCCGTCCTTGTCGAACAAGCCGGCGTCGCCCGAGTGGACCCAGCCCTCTTCGAGGGTCTCCCGGGTGGCCTCCGCATTCTTGTAGTAGCCCTGGAAGACGCCCGGGCTCCGGTACAGCACCTCCCCGCTCGGGCTCACGCGCACCTCCACCCCGGGCAGCGGCGGCCCCACCGTGTCGAGCTTGACGTCGCCGTCCTGCTGGATGCAGATCAGCGCGCTCGACTCGGTCATGCCGTAGAGCTGCTTCACGTTGATGCCGAGGGACCGGTAGAACTCGAAGAGCTCGGGCCCGATGGCCTCGCCCGCGGTGTAGGCGATCCGGATGCGGCTCATGCCCAGGTTGTCGCGCAGCGGCCCGTAGACGAGCAGCCGGCCGAGCGGATAGAGCAGCCGGTCCCGGAGCGCGGGCCGCCGGTGAGCGAGGCGGCAGCGCTCGACCCGGCGCGCCAGGTCCAGGAAGAAGTGCACCAGCCGGCGCTTGATCCAGGCGGTGTCGTCCACCCGGATCATCACCGAGGTCAGGATGTTCTCCCAGATGCGGGGCGGCGCGAAGAAGTAGGTGGGCCCGATCTCCTTGAGGTCGGCCAGCACCGTCGTCGCGCTCTCGGGGCAGTTCGTGGTGAACCCGGCCACCATGGACTGGCTGAACGAGAACATGTGGTCGCCGATCCAGGCCATGGGCAGGTACGCCATGACCTCCTCGGACGCGTCGAGCCGCTCGCGCTCGATGGCGCTGCGCGCGGTCTCGATGAGGTTCCGGTGCGAGAGCATCGCCCCCTTGGGCTGCCCGGTCGTGCCCGAGGTGTAGGCGATGACCGCGGTGTCCTCCGCGGTGCCCTTGGCCACCTCCTGCTCGAAGTACCCCGGGTGCTCCTGGGCGAACTTCCGGCCCCGCTCCTGCAGATCCTCGAGGCTCAGCAGGCAGGATTCCTTGTAGTGCCGGAGGCCCCCGGCGTCGTCGTAGATCACGTACTCGAGCCCCGGGCACTGCTGCCGCACGTGCAGCAGCTTGTCCACCTGCTCCTGGTCCTCGACCACCGCGAAGCGCGCCTCGGCGTGATCGACGATGTACTCCATCTCCTTCTCGATGGAATCCTGGTAGAGCGGCACCGGGATTCCCCCGAGCGCCTGCGTGGCCAGCATCGCCCAGTAGAGCGCCGGCCGGTTGTCGCCCACGACCGCGGTCTTGTCGCCCCGCGTGAAGCCGAGGGAGGCGAGACCCAGCGCGATGAGGCGGGCCTGCTCGACGTACTGGCTCCAAGTGTACGACTGCCAGATGCCGAGGTCCTTCTCGCGAATGGCCACCCTACCGGAGAGCCGCCGTGCGTTCTGGAGCGCGAGCTTGGGAAAGGTGTCCTGGGAGGGATCGAGCATCAGGCCGAGCAGGCGTGGGCACCGCTCGCGCTCGGTTGCGCGAGACGACAACCACCTCCACCGTTGGAGAGAATCTTCGTCATGGCCTTGCCCAGGAAGCTCTTACCGGGAAAGCGTCCGTCACAGGGGGTGATAAAGTGGCGAGAGTCTAGCCCAGGGTTTACGGGGTGTCAAGACTTTGCCCGCCAAGACAAGGGTTTACGTCCACATTTTGACGATCCTCTGGATCGGGGGGGCCGGCACGGCCGGGAGCCCGGCGGCAGTCGCCCCCGAGCTCGATTGCGAGCACCCGGCCGAGGCCCGCGCGTTCATCGCCAAGCTCCAGCTGGCCGAGATCGAAGGCGCGGAGGACATCCACCGGGCCGCCATGTGGGATGCCTTCGGTCGCTGCCCGGCGGGGGATGCCGGAGGGCCCTGCCGCCGAGCGGAGCAGCGTCGATTCGACGGCCGGTGGGAGGAGCAGCGCCGGGCGATCGAGGCGAAGTACCGTCAAGTGCTGGGCGCGTTCGAGCAGCAGTGCCGAACGCTCATCAGCCTGATCGGACAGCGAGTTAGAGCGGCCTCCTGAGGAATCGGGCGAGCTCACCGACCACCCCGCGCCGGAAGGCCAGGACGCAGACCACGAAGATGGCCCCCTGCACCACGGTGACCCACGCCCCGAGCTGGGCGAGATAGGTCTCGAGCCCGATCACGATGACCGCGCCCACCACGGGGCCGAATACGGTGCCGAGCCCTCCCAGCAGCGTCATCAGCACCACCTCGCCCGACATGCTCCAGTGCACGTCCGTGAGAGAGGCCAGCTGGAAGACGATGGCCTTGGTGCCGCCCGCCAGCCCGGACAGGGCGGCCGAGAGGACGAAGGCGATCAGCTTGTAGTGGTCGGCTCCGTAGCCGAGCGAGAGGGCCCGGGGCTCGTTCTCCCGGATGGCCTTGAGCACCTGGCCGAAGGGCGAGTGGATGGTCCGGTAGACCAGGAGGAACCCGGCCAGGAAGATCGCGAGCACCGTGAAGTACATCACCAGCGTGTTCCCGAGGTCGATCACCCCGAGGAGCATGCCCCGCGGGACCGCCTGGATGCCGTCCTCGCCCCCGGTGAACGGGGCCTGCAGGCAGAGGAAGTAGAGCATCTGGGCCAGGGCCAGGGTGATCATCGCGAAGTAGATCCCCTGGCGGCGGATGGCGAGCGCCCCGATGACCAGGCCGAGCCCGCCCGCCCCCAGGGTACCGGCCAGGATGGCCAACTCGGGGGGCCACCCCCAGACCTTGGCCGCGTGGGCGGCGATGTAGCCGGCCGAACCGAGGTAGGCGGCATGGCCGAAGGACAGCAGGCCCCCGTAGCCGATCAGGAGGTTGAAGGCGCAGGCGAAGAGCGCGAAGCAGAGCGCCTTCATGAGGAAGACCGGATAGACCACGAACGGCGCGACCACGAAGGCGGCGACCATCACCGCGAAGACCACCGCCTGATGCGGGGCCGGGCCGGCCGCGGCCGCCTCGAGGTCGGGCTCCGCCCGCTCCCGCGCGGTGGCCATGCTACTGGGCCCGCCCGAAGAGGCCGGCCGGCTTCACGAGCAGGACCAGCGCCATGATCACGAAGATGACGGTGTTGGAGGCCTCCGGATAGAAGACCTTGGTCAGCCCCTCGATGAGCCCGAGGCCGAAGCCGGTCACGATGGAGCCGATGATCGAGCCCATGCCGCCGATGACCACCACCGCGAAGACCACGATGATGAGGTCGGCGCCCATCAGCGGGTTCACCTGGTAGATGGGCGCGGCCAGCACACCGGCCACCGCGGCCAGGGCCACGCCGAAGCCGTAGGTGAGCGTGATCATCCGGGGCACGTTGACGCCGAAGGCCTGCACCAGCGCGGGATTCTCGGTGGCCGCGCGCAGGTAGGAGCCGAGCTTCGTGCGCTCGATCACGAACCAGGTGACCAGGCAGATCGCGAGCGAGAACACGATGACCCAGGCGCGGTAGTTCGGCAGCACCATGAAGCCGAGGTTGCGGCCCCCGGTGAGCTGGGGCGGGATCGCGTAGGGCAGCCCCGAGGAGCCGAACCGGTTCCGGAAGAGACCCTGGATGATCAACCCGAGGCCGAAGGTCAGCAGGAGCCCGTACAGGTGGTCGAGCGAGTAGAGCCGCTTGAGCATCACGCGCTCCAGCACCACGCCCAGGATCCCCACCGCGATCGGCGCCAGGAGCAGCGCCCACCAGTAGCCGAGCCCGACTCCCTGCAGGAGGAAGTAGGCCACGAAGGCCCCCATCATGTACTGCGCCCCGTGGGTGAAGTTGATGATGTTGAGCAGCCCGAAGATCACCGAGAGACCGAGGCTCAGCATCGCGTAGAACGAACCGTTGATCAGCCCGATCAGCAGCTGGCCGAAGAGGGCCTGGGGCGGGATCCCGAAGATCATGAGGGGGTTCCCCTCACCCTGCCCTCTCCGCAGAGGGCCCCGTCGCGGGGAGAGGGCAGGGTGAGGGGCCTAATGGTGAGGGGCCTAATGGTGAGGGGCCTAATGGTGAGGGGCCTACTTCTTCACCAGCGGGCAGTCGCCCTGGTCGATGGGCCGGAAGGCCTGCTCGGCCGGGATGGTGGCGCGCAGCTTGTAGTAGTCCCACGGCGCCTTCGACTCCGAGGGCTTCTTGACCTCGAACAGGTACATCGGGTGGAGCTTCCGACCGTCGGCCCGGATCGTGCCCTTGCCGAACAGCGGGTCGTCGGTCGGGGTCTCCTTCATCTTGGCGATGACCTTGGTCCCGTCGTCGCTCTTGAGCGCCTCGACCGCCTTCAGGTAGTGCAGGGTCGCCGCGTACACCCCGGCGTGGATCATGGTCGGGTGGATGTCCCGGTCCAGCTCCGCGAACCGCTTGGAGAAGGCCCGGGTCTTGTCGTTCATGTCCCAGTAGAAGGCCCCGGTCATGATCAGGCCCTGGGCCGTCGGCAGCCCCAGCGCGTGCACGTCGGTGATGAACACCAGCAGGCCGGCCAGGCTCTGGCCACCCTTGACGATGCCGAACTCGGCGGCCTGCTTGATGGCGTTGGTGGTGTCGCCGCCCGCGTTGGCCAGGCCGATGATCTTGGCCTTGGAGGCCTGGGCCTGGAGCAGGAAGGACGAGAAGTCGGCGGTGTTGAGCGGGTGGCGCACCTTGCCCAGCACCTTGCCCCCGTTCTTGAGCACCACCGCCTCGGTGTCCCGCTCGAGCGCGTGGCCGAAGGCGTAGTCCGCGGTGAGGAAGAACCAGGTGTCGCCGCCGGTCTTCACGATCGCGCTCCCGGTGCCGTTGGCGAGCGCCCAGGTGTCGTAGGTCCAGTGGATCGTGTTGGGCGAGCAGGCCTTGCCGGTGAGGTCGGAGGACGCCGCCCCGGAGACCAGGAACGCCTTGCCCTTCTCCTTGACGATCTGGTTCACCGCGAGCGCGACCGCCGAGTTCGGCGTGTCCACGATCACGTCGACCTTGTCGGAGTCGAGCCACTGGCGCGCGATGCCCGAGCCCACGTCCGCCTTGTTCTGGTGGTCGGCCGAGATGATCTCGACCTTCATCCCCTTCTTGGCGGCCCCGAAGTCCTCCACCGCCATCCGGGCCGCGATCACCGAGCCCTGGCCGGAGAGATCGGCGTAGAGGCTCGACATGTCGGTGAGCACCCCGATCTTGATGACCCCGTCGGAGACCTGGGCCTCGGCGGTGGGCGCGGCGGCGAGCCCGAGCGCGGCCATGATGACGAGCCAGTACTTGATCATGCGTTTGTTCCTTTCCTTGCGGTTGAGCGACGCGCGATTATACCCCGAGGTAGTCGTGCAGCTTGGCGGTCTGGGCGGGGACGTCGGCGTTGTCGATCATGTCCACCACCCGTCCCCGCTCCATGACGTAGTGACGGTCGGCCACCGTGGCCGCGAAGCGGAAGTTCTGCTCGACCAGCAGGATCGTGAAGCCCTGGGCCTTGAGCCGCCGGATCGTGGCCCGGATCTGCTGGACGATGACCGGGGCCAGCCCCTCGGTCGGCTCGTCCAGCAGCAGGAGGCGAGCGCCGGTACGCAGGATGCGGCCGATGGCCAGCATCTGCTGCTCGCCCCCGGAGAGCTTGGTCCCCTGGCTCCGGCCCCGCTCCCGCAGGTTCGGGAAGAGCTCGTAGATGGCGTCGAGGCCGAGCCCGCCCGGCTGCACCACCGGCGGCAGGAGCAGGTTCTCCTCCACGGTGAGGCTCGCGAAGATCCCGCGCTCCTCCGGGCAGAAGGCGAGGCCGCGGCGGGCGATGAGGTTGGACGGCCGGTCGATCAGCTCCTCGCCGCGGAAGCGGACCGAGCCGGTGCGCCAGGGCACGACGCCCATCACCGACTTGAGCGTGGTGGTCTTGCCCGCGCCGTTGCGGCCCAGGAGGGTCACGACCTCCCCGGCCCGCACCTCGAAGTCCACCCCGTGGAGCACGTGGGACTCCCCGTACCAGGCGTGGAGGTCCGCCACCTGCAGGAAGGGCTCAGTCATGGCCGACGCCCAGGTAGGCCTGCACGACCTCGGGATGGGCCGACACCGTCGCGTAGTCGCCCTCGGCGAGGATCTCCCCGCGGGCCAGCACCGTGATGATGTCGGAGAGATGCTCGACCACGTTCAGGTTGTGCTCCACCATCAGCACGGTGCGGTTCCTGGCCACCTGCTTGATCAGGGCCGAGATGCGATCGACGTCCTCGTGGGCCATTCCGGCGGTCGGCTCGTCCAGCAGCATCATCTCCGGGTCGAGGGCGAGCGTGGTCGCGATCTCGAGCGCTCGCTTGCGCCCATAGGGTAGCTCGACCGCGAGGGTCCCCGCGAAGCCCTGGAGCCCCACCGCGGCGAGCAGCTCGAGCGCCCGCGCCCGCAGGTCGTCGAGCACGCGCTCCGATCGCCAGAAGTCGAAGGAGCGGCCGCGGCGCCGCTGGAGCGCGATGCGCACGTTCTCGAGCGCGGTGAGGTGCGGGAACACCGCCGAGATCTGGAAGGAGCGGACCAGGCCGAGCCGGGCGATCTCGGCGGGCCGGCGGCCGGTGATGTCGCGCCCGTTGAACGTGATCCGCCCGCGGGTGGGGGCGAGGAAGTGGGTCAGCAGGTTGAAGCAGGTCGTCTTGCCCGCGCCGTTGGGGCCGATGAGGGCGTGAATGGTCCCGCGGCGGACCCGCAGGCTCACGTCGCGTACCGCGACGAACCCCCGGAACTCCTTGGTGAGTCCGCGGGTCTCGAGGATGACGTCGTCGGCCATCGGCTAGGGCCGGCGCGGCCCCGACGGCGGCGGGTAAAACCGCGCCTCGCGTCGCTCGTCCCAGGCCCGGTTGGCCTCGTCCATCTCCCACGAGCCCATGCACTCGTTCTGCGCCCGTACCACGTCCTCGATCAGCTCGCGCGGGTCGCGGTGGAAGGAGGCGTGCAGCAGGCGCTTGGCGTGCCCGGTCGCGGTGCGCGAGGAGTGGAACGCCTTCTCGACGATCCCGGCCAGGGTCGCCTCGACCTCCGCGGGCTCCACCACCCAGTTGACCAGGCCCATGGCGAGGGCCGCCGCGGGGGTGACGTGGTCGTTGAGCAGGGTCAGCTCCTTGGCGCGCCCCAGCCCCACGATGCGGGCCAGGCGGAGGATCGATCCGTCCGGGATGAGGCCGTGGCGGGTGGCGCCGAGGCCGAGCACCGCGTCGGTGGTGGCCAGCCGCAGGTCGCAGGCCACCGCCAGCTGCAGGCCGCCCCCGATCGAGTAGCCGTGCAGCACCGCGACCGAGAGCTTGTCCATGTCCTCGAGCCGGTTGAGGGCCCGGATCCAGTTGCGGTAGAAGGCCTCGCCGATCCCCCCCGAGGACAGCACCGTGCGATCCATGCCCGAGCAGAAGGCCCGGCCCGCGCCCCGGACCACCACCACCCAGACCCCCTCGTCCTGGGCCGCGGCCTCCACCGCCCGGGCGAGCTCGGCGGACAGCGCGAGATCGAGCGCGTTGAGCACCCGGGGCCGGGAGAGCGTGATGGTGGCGACGCCGTCCCGCGCCTCGTAGGTGACCCGCGCCGCGCTCACGGCTGGCTCCGGGCTCCCAGGATCTCGCGGGCGATGACCATCCGCTGGATCTCCGACGTCCCCTCGCCGATCTCGGTGAGCTTGGCGTCGCGGAAGATCCGCTCGATGGGGAATTCGGTGATGTAGCCGGCGCCACCGTGGATCTGGAGCGCCTTCGTGGCCGCCTTCATCGCGACCTCGGAGGCGAACACCTTGGCCATGGAGGCGGCCACCTTGGCGGGCCGGCCCGCGTCCTTGAGGGCGGCCGCGCGCAGGGTGAGCAGGCGGGCCGCCTCCACCTCGGTGCCGATCTCGGCGATCATGCCCTGCAGCCCGTTGAACTCGGCCAGGGTACGACCGAATGCGGACCGCTGCTTCATGTACTTGACCGCCTCGTCGAGGGCCCCCTGGGCGATGCCGACCGCCATCGCGGCCATGGCGACCCGACCGCCTTCCAGCACCTGCATGGTGTTCACGAAGCCCCGATCGCGCTCCCCGCAGAGCGCGCTCGCGGCGACGCGCACGTTGTCCAGGTGGAGCTCGGCGGTGTTGGAGGCGTGCAGGCCCAGCTTGCGATAGGGCTTCCCGGCGCTGAAGCCGGGCGTGCCCCGGTCCAGGATGAACGCGGAGATGCCCTTGTTCCCGCGCGACGGATCGGTCACCGCCATCACCACCGCCACCTCCGACACGCTCGCGTTGGTGATGAAGGCCTTGCTGCCGTTGAGCACGAAGTGCTCGCCGTCCTGGACCGCCCGCGTGCGCATCGCCGCCGCGTCGGAGCCCGAGCCGGGCTCGGTGAGGCCCCAGGCCCCGAGCGCCTCGCCGCGGGCCAGCCGCGGCAGGTACCGGGCCTTCTGCTCCCGGGAGCCGAAGAGCGTGATGTGGTTGGTGCACAGCGAGTTGTGGGCCCACATCGTGATGCCCACCGAGGCGTCCACCCGGTTCAGCTCCTCGACGGCCAGGGCGTAGGAGACGTAGTCGAGCGCGGCGCCCCCGTACTCCTCGGGCACCAGCGCCCCCAGCAGGCCGGTGCCGGCGAGCTTGGCGAGGATCTCGTGCGGGAACTCCTGGGCCTCGTCGAAGTGATGGATCACCGGCGCCACCTCGCGCACCGCGAAGTCGCGGGCGAGGGCGCGCACCTCCTGCTGCTCCGGGGTGAGGGCGAAGTTCATCGCCCGCGCCGCGCCACCAGGATCGCCACCGGGTACGCGAAGTGGATGGCCCCGTCGATGCGCCGCGCCCCCACCCCGAGCGCGTCGTCCGCGAGCGACTCCGCGAAGAGGGCCCGGATCCGGTCCGCGTCGCCCGGCTCCGGGAACGAGCGCGACAGCAGGCCCTCCACCTCGGCCCGCACCTCGCACCGCGTGACCGCCGGCGCGGGCAGGCCCGCCGGCGCGAAGAGCCCGGCCAGCTCGTCCAGCGACAGCGCGCGCACGTGGGACGGGTCCCGCAGCTTCTCCATCCGGTTGAACGCGGCCCCTCGCGCCGGATCCGGGGAGACCGCCGCGTCCGCCACCACCACGCGGCCGCCGGCGGCGCAGACCCGGACCATCTCGCCCAGCACCGCGCCGGGGTCCGGGAAGTGATGGAACGCGAAGCGCGAGACCACCAGGGAGAAGGTCCCGTCCTCGTAGGGCAGCGGCCGCACGTCGCCGACGGTCAGGGTCACGTTGGCGAGCCCGCGCTCGCGGACGAGCGCCCGGGCCCGGTCGATCATGGCCGGGGTGAGGTCGATGCCGGTGACGTGCCGGGCGGCCTGCGCGAAGGCCGCCGCCACCAGCCCGGGCCCGCAGGCCACGTCGAGCACGGTGTCGCTCGGGGCGGCCCCGCTCGCGCTCACCAGCAGGCGCAGCGCCTCCTCGTCGCGGATGCCCGGCGCGGTGGAGAACGGCACCGCCTGCCGCGTGAACTGATCGAGGATCGCCTGGCGATTGTCCGGCTGGGGCATGGCGCGCGGCGCGGCTAGACGGTGGCCCGAATGTTCTCGCGGACGAACCGGATGATGTCCTGGGTGGAGGTCCCGGGGGTGAAGAGCTCCTTGACCCCGAGGGCCTTCAGAGCCTGGATGTCGTCCTGGGGGATGATGCCGCCCCCGAAGACCGCGATGTCGTCGGCGCCCTTGTCCTTGAGCAGCTCGAGCACGCGGCCGAAGAGGTAGTTGTGGGCCCCCGAGAGCACCGACAGCCCGATGGCGTCCACGTCCTCCTGCACCGCGGTGGCCACGATCTGCTCGGGCGTCTGGTGGAGCCCGGTGTAGATCACCTCGAAACCGGCGTCTCGCAGCGCCCGCGCCACGATCTTGGCTCCGCGGTCGTGCCCGTCGAGGCCGGGCTTGGCCACCAGTACGCGGATCTTTCGCTCGGCCATGGTCATTCCCCGTTTGAGCGCAGGAGCGCGCGGATGCGCTCGCCCGCCTTCATGATCTGGTCCCGGTGGCCGGGAACCACCTTCCAGTCGAAGCCCTTGCCGTCGTTGGCCCAGCGCGGGATGAGGTGCAGGTGGAAGTGCGGCACCGACTGGAAGGCGGCGGCGCCGTTGGCCTGGAGCATGTTGAGCCCGTCCGGCGCGAGCGCCTCGCGGATGGCCCGCGCGACCTGCTGGGCGGTCGCGATCGTGGCGTGCAGGTCCTCCACGTCCGCCTCGAAGAGGGTGGCCGCGTGCGCCTTCGGGATCACCAGGCAGTGCCCCGGGCCGAGCGGGTTGATGTCCATGAAGGCCAGGGTCCGGTCGTCCTCGAAGACCTTCATCGAGGGGATCTGCCCGTCGCGTATCTTGCAGAAGACACAGTCGGTCATCGCGGCCCTCCGGTCGAACCGGCGCTCGCCCCGGCCACCTGGGCCAGGACGTCCTCCATCCGCCGACCAAAGATCTGCGGCGGCTCCACCCCGGCCAGGGCCAGGTAGGAGTCGAGCTGGCTGCGGTGATGGACCTCGTGCTCCACCATCGCCATCAGGAATCGCCACGCCTTCACGGGGGCGCCGTCGAGATCGCGGCGCGGGCTCGTGAGCGTCCCGTCGTCGAGCCCGGCCAGACGCGCCATCTCGGCCCGGTGCACGGAGTCGAGCCGGGCCCGGGTCTGCGCGTGGTCCAGGGCCGCCCCGGGGCCCAGGTCCTCGGTGAACCGGTCCTCCACCACCTTGGTCACGAAGAACCGCTCGGCGCCCGCCAGATGCCGGACGATCTCCCCGCACGTCATCTCGCCGGGTCGCGGGGCCCAGTCGAGGAGCTCGGGCCCGACCCGGTCGACCGCCGCCCAGGTCCGGCGGCGCACGCCGTCCCAGTACCGGGCGAACTCGGCGACCGAGGTGATCATCGCGATGCGGGTGGCCGCCCGCTCAGATCGCGAGCGTCCAGCCGTCCGGGTCCGGCGCCTTGCCGTACTGGATGGCCACGATCGCGTCGTAGAGCCGCTGGGTGAGCGGGCCGATCTTGCCCCCGTTGATCACCATCTTCTTGCCCTTGTAGGCGAGCTCGCCCACCGGCGAGATCACCGCCGCGGTCCCGGTGCCCCAGACCTCCTCCAGCTTGCCGCGCCCGTGGGCCTCCACCACCTCGTCGATCGAGACCTGGCGCTCGCTCACCTTGAGGCCCCACGCGCGGAGGAGGGTCAGCGCGGAGTCGCGCGTCACACCGGGCAGGATGGTCCCGGTCAGCGGCGGGGTGATGATCTCGTTGCCGATCTTCACCATGATGTTCATGGTGCCCACCTCGTCGAGGTACTTGCGGTGCACCCCGTCGAGCCAGAGCACCTGGGTGAAGCCCTGGTGCTTGGCCTCGTCGCTCGCGAAGAGGCTGGCCGCGTAGTTGCCCGAGGTCTTGGCTCCCCCCACCCCGCCGTCCACCGCGCGGACGTACTTGTCGACCACCAGGATCTTCACCGGAGCCATGCCCTCGGGGTAGTACGCGCCCACCGGAGAGAGGATGACGAAGTAGATGTAGGACTTGGCCGGGCGCACGCCCAGGAACGGCTCGCTCGCGATGATGGTGGGCCGGATGTAGAGCGAGGTGCCCACCGTGCTCGGCACCCAGTCGCGGTCCACGCCCACCACCGAGACGAGCGACTGCAGCGCGAGGTCGGGGTCGAGCGGGGGGATGCAGAGGCGCCGGGCCGAGTTGTTCATCCGCTCGACGTGCTTCTGCGGGCGGAAGAGGCGGATCTTGCCGTCCACCCCGCGGAAGGCCTTGAGGCCGTCGAAGATGGCCTGGGCGTAGTGCAGCACCGCGGTGGCCGGATCCAGCGAGAGCGGCCCGTACGGCTCGACCCGCGGGTCGTACCAGCCCTTCTCCTCCTGGAAATCGGCCAGGAACATGTGGTCGGTGAAGATCTGCCCGAATCCCAGGTCGGCGTCCTTCGGCTTGGGCTTGCGGGTCGTGGATCGGTTGATCCGGATCGGCTCAGTCATGGCTCACTCTCCTCAAAAGATGATCGGCTCTCGGTACAGGCCGAACACCCGGCGGTACACGTCCGAGATCTCGCCCAGCGAGACGTAGTCCTTCACCGCGTCGACCAGCACCGGCATGACGTTCTGATTGTCGCGGCAGGCCTGGGCGAGCTGCTTGAGCCGCCGCTCCACCCGCGCCGCGTCGCGTGAGGCCTTCACCTGCCCCACCCGCGCGACCTGCTCCTGCTCGATGGCCGGGTCGATGCGCAGGTACTCGACCGGCTTCTCCTCGGGCATCACGTACTTGTTGACGCCCACCACCGTCTTCTCGCCGCGATCGTCCATGAGCTGGTAGCGGTACGCCGCGTCCGCGATCTCCTGCTGCGGATACCCGAGGTCGATGGCGCGCACGATGCCGCCCAGCTCGTCGATCTTGCGGATGTAGTCCATCGCCTGCGCTTCCATCTGATCGGTGAGCCGCTCGAGGAAGTAGGCCCCGCCGAGCGGGTCGGCGGTGAGCGCCACGCCCGTCTCGTCGGCGATGATCTGCTGGGTGCGCAGGGCCACCGTCACCGCCTCCTCGGTGGGCAGGGCCAGCACCTCGTCGTAGGAGTTGGTGTGGAGCGACTGGGCCCCGCCCAGCACCGCGGCGAGGGCCTGGAGCGCCACCCGCGCCACGTTGTTGAGCGGCTGCTGGGCGGTGGCGGAGACCCCCGCGGTCTGGGTGTGGGTGCGCAGCCGCATCGATTCCGGCTTCCGGGCCCGGAAGCGGTCCCGCATCACGGTGGCCCAGATCCGCCGGGCCGCCCGCAGCTTGGCGATCTCCTCGAAGAAGTCGTTGTGGATGTCGAAGAAGAACGACAGGCGCGGGGCGAAATCGTCCACGTCGAGCCCGCGCTCGACCGCGGCGTGCACGTAACCGAAGCCGTCGGCCAGCGTGAAGGCCAGCTCCTGCACCGCGGTCGAGCCGGCCTCCCGGATGTGGTAGCCGGAGATCGACACCGGGTTGAAGCGCGGCACGTGGCGCGAGCAGAACTCGATGGTGTCGACCACCACCCGCACCGCGGACTCGGGGGGCGAGATCCACTCCTTCTGGGCGATGAACTCCTTCAGCATGTCGTTCTGCATGGTGCCGCCGATCTTCTCCCACCCCACCCCCTGCTTGTCGGCGAGCGCCAGGTACATGGCGAGCGCCACCGACGCGGTGCAGTTGATGGTCATCGACGTCGTCACCTGGTCCAGGGGAATGTCCCGGAACAGGATCTCGAAGTCGGCCAGCGTCGAGACCGACACGCCCTCGCGGCCCACCTCGCCGCGGGCGCGCGGGTGGTCGGCGTCGTAGCCCATGAGCGCGGGCATGTCGAAGGCGGTGGAGAGCCCGGTCTGGCCCTGCCGCAGGAGGTACTTGAAGCGCGCGTTGGTGTCCTCGGGCCGGCCGAAGCCCGCGAACATCCGCATGGTCCAGAGCCGGCCGCGGTACATGGACGGATAGGGCCCGCGGGTGTACGGGAACTCGCCCGGGTAGCCGAGCTTGTCCTCGTAGCGCCAGCCGGCGAGATCCTCCGGCGTGTAGAGCGGCTGCACCGGGATGCCGGAGAGCGTCTCGTAGGGCACGTCCCGCTCGGGCGCGCGCCGCACGAACGGCCCGTAGCTCTCCTGCTCCCAGCGCTCCTTACCGTGGGCCATGGTCGCGCTCCCTCTCAGGCCGCCGGCCCGGCGGCGGTGAGCAGGTGCCGGGCCACGACCAGCTTCTGGATCTGGGACGTGCCCTCGTAGAGCTGGGTGATCTTGGCGTCGCGGAAGTGCCGCTCGACCTGATACTCCCTGATGAAGCCGTAGCCGCCGTGCACCTGGATCGCGTCGGTGGTCACGCGCATCGCGGTCTCGGAGGCGAAGAGCTTCGCCATCGACGCCTCGTGTCCGTAGGCCGCGCCTCCGTCCTTGCGCCAGGCCGCGCGCAGGGTGAGCAGGCGGGCCGCCTCGATGGCGGTCGCCATGTCCGCGAGCATCCACTGCACCATCTGGTGCTGGCCGATGGGCGTCCCGAAGCTCTTTCGCTCCCGCGCGTACGCCAGCGCCGCCTCGTAGGCCGCCGTCGCGATGCCGACCGCCTGCGCCGCGATGCCGATGCGGCCGCCGTCGATCGCGCCGAGCGCGATGCGGAAACCCTGGCCGGCCTCCCCGAGCCGCTGGGACGCGGGCACCCGGCACCGCTCGAAGAGGAACTCGGCGGTGTCGGAGGCCCGGATGCCCAGCTTGTCCTCGGTCTTGACCACCGTGAAGCCGGGGGTGCCCTTCTCGACCAGGAACGCGCTGATGCCGCGATGACCGGCCGCGCGGTCGGTCTGGGCGAAGACGAGCGCGGCCGCGGACTCCCGCCCGTTGGTCACGAAGATCTTG
>Ga0070695_100000742_pt1 | contig 17434 bp, 21 predicted proteins | sample KBSK1252metaG_FD_65471 | JGI IMG/M metagenome (GOLD analysis project Ga0070695, IMG submission 65471) | Corn, switchgrass and miscanthus rhizosphere microbial communities from Kellogg Biological Station, Michigan, USA - KBS K1-25-2 metaG | ecosystem: Host-associated > Plants > Roots >...
ATCTTGTGGACCGAGAAGTACCGGCCCACGACCCTGGCGGCGATGGCGATGGAGGAGGAGCAGCGCAAAGTCCTTCAAGCCTACATCGACGCCGGGGAGATTCCGCACTTGCTCCTGATCGGCCCCGCGGGCTCCGGCAAGACGACGATCGCCCGCATTCTGATTCGCGCCCTCGACTGTCAAGTGCTGACGTTGAACGCGTCGAAGGATCGCGGCATCGATGTGGTGCGGGAACAGATCGGGGGGTTCGCCACGGCACAGACGGGCGCGCGGTGGAACATCGTCTTCTTGGACGAGTCCGATGCGATGACATCGGATGCCCAGACCGCCCTCCGCAACCAGATCGAGTCGTATGCCGATCAGACCCGTTTCATTCTGACGGCGAACTACGGCTACCGCATCATCGGCCCGATCCAGTCGCGGTGTCAGATCCTGATGTGCGACCGGCCGCCGCTGAAGGAACGCTGGCGCATCCTCACCGAGATTCTCAAGAAGGAGAAAGTCAAGGCCGATCCGCAAGTCGTCCTCAGCTACGCGGAGAAGTTCCCGGACCTGCGGCAGATGCTCTTCGCCGCACAGAAGGGGTACTTGGGCAAGGGGGTGCTGGAGGCAGCCCAAGCGCCCGGCGGCATTGACGGAGCAGCGATCCTGAGCGCGATCGAACGGAAGAACTGGTCGGAGGTGCGGAAGTTCGCGGGCTCCGGCGACTTCTCCGCGGGCGAGTCGTTGCGGGCGTTGTTCCACGCCATTCCCGACGATCATGCCCACGCCGGGTTCTTGCGGCACAAGGTGGGCCGTGGTGTCCACGAGACCGGTTTCACGCCTGACCCCATCGTGCTGTTCCTGGCGGTGGCGGCCGAGTGCATGGAAGGACTGCGCTAGTGGCTGACGACCTTTTCACCTGGATCGACGCCTGCTGGAACAAGAGCAAGCCCGAGGGCACGCCGCCCACGTTCATGATGCACCGGTTCATGGCGTCCGATCCAGACATGGCGCAGGTGGCGCGAGAGCTGCAAGTCGAGGTGCGCGAGCCCCAGCTCATCTTTCCGATCTGGAAGGGCTACTTGCCCAAGGGCCGCGGAGCGCCGACCAATCCCCGCTTGCAGTATGTGGCGGCCAAGAAGGGCCCAGCGGCGGAAGAGCTGGTCCTCCGGATGCAGAAAGTGCTCTCGGAGCGGCGTGAGGTGATCGAACGGATGATCAGCTTGGTTGCGCTCGCCGGGAAGGAGAACGATCTGTACTGGGAGTACGGTATCAAGCCCCCGAAGGAGGAGAAGCGCGGTGAGGGGCTGATATGAACGTCGGCATCGTCGGCAACGAGGCAGAGAAGTTCACGCCGGTGACGGAGGCCAGGGCGCGCGAGATCATCCGGCGCCTCCTGGCTCCTGCAGATGTCGTGTTGGTCAGCGGACATTGCCATCTGGGTGGGATAGATATCTGGGCGGAGGAGGAGTATGATGCCCTGCCCGATCGGCGCCGACGGCCACCGCCGCTGATCTTCCCACCAAAGGAGTTGAAGTGGAGTATGGGCTACCAACCGCGGAACATCTTGATCGCGGAGCATAGTGCTGTGGTGCACAACATCGTGGTGAGTAAGTATCCATCGAGCTACGCTGGCATGCACTTCGAATTCTGTTATCATTGTCGCACCAAGGCTCACGTGAAGAGTGGAGGATGCTGGACCGCCAAGTACGCGAAGAGCCTTGGAAAGCTGGCCTACTGGCACATCATTCGGGGGAACGTGTGAGCAAGGTTGCGCTCGTCGAGATCTTCCAGTCCGTGCAGGGCGAGGGATTCCACAGCGGCCGCCCGGCGATCTTTGTCCGCACGTCCGGTTGCAATCTCTCGTGCGTGTTCGCGGAAGGCGCCGTCTGTGATACGCCCTACCAGCAAGCACTGCTCAAGCTATCCATACTCGAAGTTATGGCCGAGGCGCAACGGCTCGCGGGCGGCATTGTGGCGCGTGGCCAGTGGAAGGAGGCGCGTGATCAGCGCCCCATGCTGATTCTCACGGGCGGCGAACCGACCATCGCGCCCCAGTTCGACGCTCTGGTGGACGCAGCCAAGGCCGACGGCTTCTATGTCGCCGTCGAGACCAACGGCACGCACTGGCGGCAGGGACTCGCGCACGTGGACTGGATCTGCGTCAGTCCGAAGGGCAGCGTGCAGCAAGGTTCCCCAGCAGCGTTCCACAATCACCACCCCGGTAGTCCCGACTTGGATCCCAAGCTGGTGGAGTACATCGCCATCTTCGAGCATCTGCCGCGGGCGGAGTATCGGTACGTGATCAGTGGGGACTCAGAAAAGCCACCGTACCAACCGGCGTTTCGGCACTACGTGAGTCCCGCGGTGATGTCCGATGGGATGGGGAAGGAATGGATGACGGGGTTTCCGGGCTTTGCTCCGGGCGCCCTGGCCCGTTGTCAGGAGATCGTGTGGCAAGATCCGCGGTGGCGCATCAGTCTCCAAACGCACAAACTCATGGGGGTCCGGTGAACGGCAACCGATTCGACAAGTTGGTCCAGGGCTTCGAACTGATCCTCGAAGGCTTGGGCGTCGAAGCAGGCCCGCACACGGTGGACACTCCCAAGCGGGCGGCGAAGGCGTGGTGGGACGAGTTGTGCTCGGGTCTGACACAGGACAAGCCCAAGATCACGGCCTTCCCCTCCAACGTGAACTCGATGGTGGTGTCACGCGGCATTCCCATTCGGAGCATCTGCGCGCACCATCTCCTGCCGTTCGCGGGCACGGCAACCATCGCCTACATCCCCGGCAACGGCAAGATCCTCGGGCTCTCCAAGCTCTCGCGCCTCGCGGAGTATTGGAGTCGGCGGCCGCAGGTGCAGGAGGAGTTGACGGAGCAGATTGCCGACGCGGTGGCGGGCTATGTCATGAGCGGGAAGAAGGGCGGGGTGGGCGTGATCATTCAGGCCCGGCATATGTGCATGGAGATGCGGGGCGTCCTGCACCCCAGCGACATGGTCACCAGCGCGTTGCGCGGGCTGATCAAGAACCGGCCAGAAGTGAGAGCGGAGTTCCTCAAGTTCGCGAACGGAGACTCGAAATGAAGCAGTACTTCCTACCAGTCTGGGGCCGGAGTCGGTTCGAGGCGGCCAAGAAGGACGTTGGGATCAAGCATTGGTGGGACGAACCGCCACTGCACTACGGCCATTCCCTCTTCTCATATGTCCACTGGGGCAAGCTGCCGCCTCGGCAGCGCACCATGCGCGAATCGTGGGCACCACCGAAGGGTTGCTACATCTTCGGCGACTCGGGCGGGTTCACGCTGCGTGGCGGGCTCTCGGTAAAGCGCATCCAGACCAAGAGCAACTACGCCCCGCGGACGATCGACCAGTATAAGCTCGACCCCGTGTCGGTGCTCAAGTGGCAGATCTCCATCTGCACGGTGGGTTGCGTGCTCGATCTGCCGCCCAAAGGGCACAAGCGCCGGTTGTGGGAGAAGGGCCTGGATGTCACCGCCGCGAATACGCAACGGGGCCTCGCGACCTACGAGAAGGCACGGGCGAAGGGGACGAAGTATCGGTGGTGGGGCGTGATCCACGGCAACAATCCGCAGGAGCAGGAGGAGTACTACCGCCGCATCGCGAACGTCTATCCTTTCACGGATCAAGGGGAGGGTTGGACGATTCGGGCCGAGCCGCAGGTAGATACCAACACGGTCGCCAGCACATTGCGGCTCGTGAAGCGGCTTGGGATCAAGCGGCTCCACTTGCTCGCGGCCACCGGCCAGGAAGTGGCGGCGGTGATCTTCGCGCTGGGCCCCGAGTCGGGACTGGAAGTCGTCTCGTACGATTCGGCCTACGCGATCAAGGCGGGCTTCAACCGGCAGATCTTCGTGCGGACAGAGCCCGGCGCGTACAAGTGGGAGATACTGAAGGAGGAGGGCAAGGAGAAGCACGTCCGCGAGCATCTCACATCAGTGTGTGAGTGCGAGGCCTGCCTCTGGATGCGCGTGCGGAGTCAGGAGACGAAGAAGGGCGTCATGGCAACGGTGAAAGGCAAGGACTTCGGGGGCTGGTGGAGTACGTGGTGCCAGCTGCACAATCTCTACATCCAGCAGCACCTCCTGGAGGAGCAGTACCAGGCGTCGCAGGCCGACCCGGAGAAGTTCCTCGAAGTGATGCTCGGCCATTCGACGGCCAGCATCGTGCAGCGCATCTACGCCGGACAGCAGCCCGCGGCGATCGTGGCGACGGGGAGTGAGCGCAGCCTGCTGGAGTGGGCATGACGCTCCTCGATGAGATTGGTGGTATCCACGCGAAGGTCCTGAACCCGTCAGGGGGTTGCACCGTCTGCCCCCATCGGTTCACCAAGATCACGGAGTTCGTTCCGGCCACGCTGCGCCAGGGGAAGATCCTGTGGCTCGGTGAAGCGCCCGGGGCGACCGAGGTCGAGGAGCAGGAAGGGTTCACCGGCAAGAGCGGCGAGCTGCTCCGCCGGACGGCCCGCGAGTATGCGGTGCCGGAGCCCTGGTCATTCAGCAACACCATCCATTGTCGGCCGCCAGACAACGATACGCCCACGCCCGAGGCGATCTCCTGCTGTCTGCGCCAGTTTGTCCTGGATGAGATTCGCGGCTACCCGATTGTCGTGATGTGCGGCGCCACGCCACTGCGGGCGCTGTTCCCGGGAGCGAATGCGGATCACTTCCGCGGCAACGTGGCCTACCATCCGGACTTCCCGGGGCAGCGGTTCTACGCCATGTACCATCCGGCATATATGTTCCGCCGCGGTGATCTCAAGCCGCAGTATGAAAAGCAAATGGCACGCCTCGGGAAGATCGCGCGCGGGGAAGAAGGGCCGCAACCGTGGACGATCCTGCGTGGGAATAAGGGCGTCGAAGCGCTCAAGAAGATGGTCCTGGGTCCGATGCTGTCCTTCGACTTGGAGACCACGAGCGTCAAGTCGTGGGAGGTGGGCGCGAAGATCCGTAGCTTCTGTTGCACCGGGGATGCCAAGACGGTGGTGGCGTTATCCGAGGAGGACGCGGGCTTCCTCGCCGGACTGGAGCTACTCAAGTGGTTCCTGGAGCAGCCAGAGAAGGGCGTCGTGGGGGCGAATGTCGCGTTCGATGTGGAGTTCATGGAGCGCGACATGGAGTTCGAAGCCAAGTGCCACGGCATCCACGACGCGGCCATCTGGTGGTATGAGGCGGGGCAGCACAAGCAAGTCAGCCTAAAGCAGCTGGTGGCGGAGGAACTGGACGGTTACCGGTATCTGGTCTACCAGCCACATCTCGAACGGGACACCACCCTGCTCCTCAACTACAACGCGGAGGATGTGGTCTACGCGTTGCAGCTCGTCCTCAAGGCCGTGCAGAAGGTTGGACCGCAAACCGCCGACTTGGTGAACCGAGTCCTCGGGCCCGCCTCACTCATCTACCGTCGAGCACAAGCCAAGGGGCTCTATCTCCGGGCCGACTACCGGAAGAAAAAGATCGAGGAGTACGAAGAGAAGCGGCGCCAGGCGGTCGCGTCGTGGAAGGACGAGGACCCGGAGTTCATTCCCAAGACGCACGAGTCGGGAAAGGGGCTGATCAAGTATCTGTTTACCGTGCGCCAGCTGCCGGTCCTTGGTGAGACGGCGAAGGGCCAGCCCGTCACGGACAAGGCCGTGATCAAGCAGTACGTACGAGATGGGCACACGTACTTGCGGCATCTGCTGACCATCAAGGAAGTCGACAAGCTCATGGGCACGTTCCTGAAAGCCTACGACGAGCATGTCGACGTGAACTCGCGCATCCATCCCCGGTTCTGGCTGACGTCCACGGATACCAGTCGGCCGAGTTCCAGCGATCCCAATGTCTTCAACATTCCGCGCAACCGGGAAATTCGTGATCTCTTCGGCGTACCGGCGGGCGCGGCGTTGGTCGAGTCCGATCTGTCACAGATCGAGTTCCGGATCATGGTGTGCTTGGCGAAGGACGAGAACGGCATCGCCGCCTACCTCCGGGGCGAGGATGCACACACGATGACGGCCAAGACGATCTCGGGCAACCCCACGCCGACCAAGGAGCAGCGGAACCAGGCCAAGCCAGTGAACTTCGCCAACCTCTACGGCGCCACGCCCTACACGGCGCAGCAGGTGGCTCTGAACGACTACGGCGTGAGTTGGACGGACCAGCAGGCAGCGGAGTTCCAGCGCCAGTTCTTCCAGACGTATCCGCGTATCCCCGAGTTCCACGAAGCGGCTCGGCGGCGACTGATCGCCAACCGCGGCTGGTTCGAGAGCATCACCGGCCACCGGTGGCACTACGAGGACTGGGACCACGAGGACAAGGGTCGCAGCGATCATGCCTACCGCGCGGCGTTGAACGCCGAGGCGCAAGGGCCAGCGGCGAACATCTGCTTCTACATCGCGATCCTGGCGCGACGAATATTGGTCGAGCGTGGCTTTGGGACGTGCGGCTTTGTCAACTCGGTCTACGACTCAATCATGACCGAAGTCCCGAATCCGAAGTGGGTCCCGGATGTCATTGGGACGATCAATGAGGCCGCGCAACAAGTCCACGGATGGGTCAAGCATTGGTTCATCGTCCCCCTCCTCATGGATCACAAGCATGGGGAGAGCTGGGGCAGTTTGAAGGACTGGAAGTGAGTGTCCGGTATGACCGCCACGAGGTACTTATACAGCATGCACACTGAGCTAGGCAGCAAGGAGTTTTGGGACCGCTTGAGTACCGAGCCCGGTCGGCTCGCGGCAGAGGTCTGTCTCATCGACACCACGAAATTGGACGCGACGTTGCAGGGGCACGCCTCCCTGCACGCGTGGGTGATTGCGGCCCACGAGTCGGCCAAGATCGAGGAAGAACGCAAAAAGTGGGAGGTGACGAAGGCGAGAGCCAAGGCGTACATCGGATCGGTCGGGACTGTTGGTGATCGGCAGGCTGCTGTCGAGATGACGTGGGAAGTCCAACAGGCACAGGAAGCGCTGTTCGCTGTGCAGGAGAAGCGCGGCGCCTTGCGCGCGATGGCGGACGCGTTGGTCGATCGAAAAGACATGCTCATCCAAATCTCAGCCAAACAACGCCAAGAGAGAGGAAACTACTAACATGAGTAGCGTACACGACAAGCTGAAGACCAAGCTCGCCGGGGAACGGTCGGGCTTTGGATGGAAGCCGAAGGATGGTGACAACCGTATTCTGATCCTGCCGCCGGCGGCGGCCTTTGTGGATGATCTCGAGGGCATCGAGTATCTGGCCTTCAAGTACCAGGCTCACTACTTCGAGATCGAAGGCAAGTCGCCGATGGAAGTCAGTCGGTGTCTCCAAGACGTCGAGCAGCGATGCCCGGCGTGTGCGGCCAATCGGTCGTACAGCAAGAGCACGGACCCGGGGTTGGCGGAACTCGGGAAGCGCGTCCGCGCCGCGTCACAGTATGTCTTCAACATCCTCGATCTGAACGACACGGCCAAGGGTGCGCAGCGGTGGGCTGCAAACTACACCTGCTGGAAAGAGATCATGGCCATCGCGGCCAATCCCGCATGGGGCATCGTCTACGATCCGCGCAACGCGGTGCCGTTCGTGATCTCGCTCACGCCCAAGGGCAAGAGCAAGACGGGCTGGAACACGTACACGGTACAGCCGGAGCCGCAGAAGCTGAACGCGTACGACCTTCTGGTGGCGAATCCAGCAGGCTTGAGTGTCCTGGATGGGCTGGAAGACATCCAGACCGAAGTCAAGTCGGCCGAGGCCATCCAGGCGTTGCTGGATGAGATGGGCTTCCCGCCTCCGCGGACCGGCGCTACCTCGGCGCCTGCGGCGGTTCCGGCAGCAGTTGCGGCGCCTGTGCCCATTCGGGCAGCAGCCCCAGCAGCGGCGGCGCCCATCAGGGCTGGTAATACGGTATCCGTGCCTGCTCCGGCCGCTGGCGATGTGCCAGTGGCGCGGCCTGTCGCAGTCACAGCGTCGGCGCCCGTACCGGTGACAGCAGCAGTTCCGGTCGCGGCCCCTGCTAGGGGGTCCGTTCGACCGGCCGACGAGCGCCCCGAAGAAGAGTGATGGGGAAGTACACTACGATCCGGGGCCGGAGTACAAGCCCAAGGTCAAGGACGCAGATCGGCCGGCAGGCGCGCCGCGGTGTTGGGGGGACTACAATCCCAACGTCCACCGGTGTCAACCCTGCCCAGTACTGACGGGATGTCAGATGAAGATGTTGGGCATCTCGTAAGATGACACGGGTGCTGCTAGTGGGCGCAGCTCAAAGACGGACACCACGGAGGACAGCCGTCGCCCTTTTGACTGTGGAGTTAGTCGCACGCCGTGTGCTGGATGCGGAACGCCGCCCGAGAAGCCGCCAAGTCAAGGGCGCACTCATCCAGCATGCGGCGCGTCGGTTGAAGATGAACTCAGCACGACTGCGCACAGCAGTGCAGGCCCTCATTGACGAATGGAGATACTCGTGACGAAGATGCAGAAGGGCCGTCTTTGGCTGGCCCGCGTCCTCCTCGGCGGGACTGAGCACGTGGCCGTGCCGGTGAAGGAGATCCAGGAGGTCGAGCGGATCGTGGCCACGCTCCAGCAGTATGTGGAGGTCTCAGGCGCGTTGAGTGATCCTCGCAAGATCCGAGCGCGGAAAGTGATCAAACATCTGACCAATGCGCTCTTCGTGAAGTCCGTCGGCTTGGAACGTCCCGTGGCACCGTGGGAGGTGGACGCGTGAGTAAGAAGGATCAGCAGTCGTGGCTCGGGGCCCTTGAGAAGCAGGGCCTCGAAGTCAAGTCAGCCCGCGATGCACTCCAGGTCAAGGGCTGGCTTGACACGGGCAACTACGCCCTCAACTGGGCGATCTCGGGTCGGCTCCTGCGTGGGTATCCGCTGGGGCATACCGGAGAGATCTTCGGCGACCCGAGTACGGGCAAGAGCTTCTTGGCCGCACGGGCGTTAGCGATGGTACAGAAGGAGGGTGGGGTCGCGCTTCTGGACGATACCGAAGGCGCCTACAATCTCGAACACTCGGCGGCGTTGGGCGTGGATGTGGCCAAGCTGGCTTACCGCAACAGTCGTACGGTGAAGCAGCACCTCGACACCACGCTGGCGTTCGTGAAGGCGTACAAGGATCTGCGGCTCAAGGTCCCCGGCATCATCGTGTGCGATTCGTTGGCGCAGCTCTCGACCGAGCATGAGATGGAGACGAAGCTGGACAGGCGTGACATGAGCAAGGCGGCCGAACTCAAGGCCTTCTTCCGCATCGTGTCGGGCGATCTGTTCGAGCTGCCGGTGATCCATCTCTCGACCAATCACACCATTGCGGCGATCGGGAATCTCTTCAAGACGCGCGACACGCCCGGTGGGGGTGGGCCGAAGTTCCAGTCGTCGTGGCGCCTCGATCTCCGCGCCATCAGCAAGATCAAGGCAGGTGCGGACTATATCGGATGTATCTGCCGGGCCGTGGTGGACAAGAACCGCTTCACCGCACCCTGGAAGGAAGTTCGGATGGCGATTCCATTCGCCAAGCCCATCTCCAAGGCGTCGGGCCTGATCCCGTTGCTCTTGGCGCTGGGTGTGGTGAAGGAGACAGGCGCCTTCCTGGAGTTCCGGGGCGATCGGCTGGGGCGGACGTTCAAGACGAAGGATCACTTCCTTGATCAGGACGAGGTGGGGGAGCAGTTGCTGGACCAGTACCCCGAGATCTTGGAAGAGACGGACGCGGCGTTGGAAGCCGGACAACTCAACACGGGCCCGACGAGTGAAGTCACGCCGGAGCCCGAAGAAGTCGCGGAGGAGGTGTGACCAGTGCCGCTGACACGACTAATGGCCTTTTTGAACTGGTGGGGGCGTTACTCAACTGGCGTAACGTCGCGCGCATCCGCCGCGACCGACGCGTACGCGGTGTCGACTGGCGCACGTGGGCCTTCTTCACAGCCTGGGGCTGGTGGAACGTCTACTACTACCCCTCGCTCGGACAGTGGGCCAGCATGCTTGGAGGCCTAGTGATGGTGTCCGCCAACACCGTCTGGGTCTGGTACGCGATCAAGTATCGGAGGAACTGATGTTGCGCCGCTCACTGCTGGATCATGGCTACATCGAGCTGGTGGAGACGTGGGGCTCGGACGAGCGGATCATTGAGGCCGCTCGCATGAGCACGGACAAAGGCTTCCAGGGCTGGGGGCCGCAGCCGTGCCCGCGCCATTGTCAATCAGACATCAGGCTCCCCGGCGGTGGGTGCGCCTCCAACGTGCCGCAGCGCGACTGTCCGGCGTGCAAGGGCCAAGGCACAGTCCCCGGCGACGAGAAGCTCCTGCGGTATCTCTGGGAGCACAAGCACTACACGCCCTTTGAGATGTCAGGGCTGACATTGGAGGTGCAGGCGCCCATCTTCGTGTTTCGTGAGTGGCATCGACACCGGACGCAGAGCTACAACGAACTCAGCGCCCGGTACACGGTGCTCCCGGATCTGTTCTATGTACCCTCGCTGGAGCGCATCATGATGGGTGGCCAGGGGCACGGGAATAAGCAGAGTAGTGGTGTGCCGATCAGTGAAGAGGTGGCGCGGCGGATGCAGGCCGCGATGGAAGAATCGTATCAGCGTTGCCGCGAGCTGTATGAGAAGCTGATCCTAGACAACTTGGCTCGCGAGCTGGCGCGGGCGGTGATTCCGTTCGCACAGTACAGTCGGATGCGGGCCTCGGCCAATCTTCGCAACTGGCTGGCCTTCCTGACGCTGCGGCAAGCCGCCGGTGCCCAGTGGGAGATTCGGCAGTATGCGAACGTGGTGGGGGAGTTGATCAGCAAGCGGTTCCCAAGGACGTGGACACTTTTTGCGGAGGGCTTATGAGCGGGCGCAGTCTACGCGAGTACGTCAAGGCGCAGCGGCAGGAGAACTGCGTGGTGTGCAAGAAGCTCTCGAAGGAGTTGCTGGCCGAGTTCAAGACGGCCCGCACCGGCAACATTCCGGTCGAGACGGTGCTCAAGTGGTTGAGGGCGGAACACGGAATCGTCATCACGGTCGAGCAGTGGAGTCTCCACGCCCGGGGGCAGCACAAGTGAAACGGTTCGTCGCGATCTCCGATCTCCATGCGCACACCTGGTCCGCGTTTGCCAAGGGAGATGGCGCCAGCAACTCGCGCCTGATCAACTCACTGATCGTGCTGCGGGCCTCATTGCAGGCGGCACGCATCGGCAAGATCCCCTGGGTGTTCGGCGGTGATCTCGTCCATACCGCGGGGTACACACTCAACACGGTGCTGGCGGTCCTGACGGATGTCTTCGGCGAGTTCGCGGACGTGGAGAAGCTCGTCGTATGGGGCAATCACGATGCGCGTGGTGTGGGCGGGCGGATCGTGGTCGCGGAGACGGTCTGGGCGCCGCTGGAGCGCACCATCCCCAATCTACACTTACTCGATCCAATCGAGGTGGTGGAGGCGGGCGGGCTTTCGTTCAGCGGCGCCGGGGCACAGCCGGGCAACTTGCTCCGGCTCAGTGAGGAACAGACGGACGTCGGCGTCTACCATGCCACCGTCCGCGGGAGCAAGGGCCCCAACGGGTTCATCTTCGACTACGGCGTGGAGCGAGACGCACTGCTCGAACGCCACGGCGTGGTGATCGTCGGTGACATTCACCACCCACAGCAGCTGGGCAGCATACTGGTGCCGGGTTCACCGGAGCACCACAACTTCGGCGATCGGGGAGAGCACGGTTGGTGGATCGTGTCGGTGCCAAACAACAAGCATCCAGCGGAGTTCGAGTTCATCCCCGGCGGCTCGCCCAAGTTCCTCACGGTCGAAACCCCAGCACAAGTCCGGGCGGATGGGAACTTCTATCGAGTGCAGCGTGTCGGAGCAGGCGAGGAGTTACCCGAGAACGCCGAAGCGATCGCCCCGACGGAGAACGCCATCGCCGCCCGTGATAGCTTGGGGAGCATCACCGACGTCGAGCAGGCCGTGCAGGCGTGGCTCAAGGCCGAACCGCCCGAGGGTGATGTCGAGCCCTATCTCGCGGCGGGTCGGTCCCTACTCAGTCAGCAAGAGCCGACGCGGCTTTCGGAGATGCGACTCACGCGGCTCCTGATCTCCAACTTCTGCTCCTACGATCAGGCCGAGTTGCGGGTGCAACCGGGCACCTGCCTGGTGACAGGCAAGGGCCGCGACTATCCGAGCAACGGGGCGGGCAAGTCGTCGCTCTTCGAGGCCATCTATTGGCTGCTGTTCGGCAAGACGACGAAGGGCCTCTCCGGTGACGAAGTGATCCGCTGGGGCACCAAAGAGTGCACGGTGATTGCCGAGTTCACTGGGGAGCATGATCACTGGCTCCAAGCGATCCGCACCAAAGGCTCCGTCTCGGCCCTGACGGTGGAGGAAGGCACCGGAGAGATTAGTGACCACTGGCAGGCCACGTCGGTCACGGAGATGACGGAGAAGCTCAACAAGCGGCTCGGTATCACGCCTGCACTGTACCAGGCTTTGGGATATTTCAGTCAGGAGCGCCTCCTCCTGTTCGCATCGAGTACGGACGGCGAACGCAAGGAGATGCTCGCTGATCTCATTGGGCTCTCAGCCTATCAGGAGGCCAGTTCGGCAGCCGCGTCCAACGTCGCCGAACTGGAACGGACCAAGCTGACATTGGAAGGGCGGTGTGAGTCCACGCAGGCGCGTTTGAACCACGACCGGAGCCAGTTGTCGGCGCTGGAGCAACGCAACACCGAGTGGGACTTCGCGCACCAGCGCGATCTGGCCCTGGCGGAAGGTGCGCTAGAGGAGTTCGATGCGAAGAGTGTCGAACGCCGGCGCACACTGGCCGCCACGCACTTCGCGGCACTCAGTCGGCAAGTGAGTGAACGGATCGCGACTGCCGCGCGCGAGCTTGAGGCTCTTGATCAGCAGCTGGAAGCGTATGCCGGCGATGGCACGCCACAAGTCGAGACTGCCCAGGCGCAGGTGCTGCAACTGCGTGAAGAGTGCACGGCGATCAATCGGCAGTTCGATGCGGCGCGAGTTGAGCATGCGTTCCTGATCAAGGAGCGCGACAAGCTGGCCGCACAGGCCGCTGACTATGCCACGCAGCTGGCGGGCGGGCACTGCCCGATGTGCAAGCAGGATCTGGACCAGCAACTGCGCGATCTCTGCCTCGATCCGTTGCGGGCGAGGATTGTCGAGGCTAACCAGGTGATCGAGCGCAAGAAGGCGGACGTCGATCGGCTGCTACAAGACGCCGGTCAAAAGCAAGTGGCCCGCGATGAGGCCGAGACGAACTACCAGGACGCTCTGGCGATCGCCAAGCTTCTTGAGAAGAAAGCCGTGCAGTGGGAGGCAGTGAAGATTGCCCGGGCGGAGAAGGACACACTGCACGAGTTTGCCAAGTCACTCGCACAACGGGATCTTGATGCCGAACGACTCGCCGTGCAGAATAGGCTGGCGGCGATTCAGCGCACGGCCAACCCGTATCTCGGCCAGCTCTCGGCGGCGCAAGAACGGATGGAGGAACACGGACGAGAACTGGCGCAGCTCGCGGCGGAGCGGAACGGCATCGCCCAGAGCCAGGAGATCTTCCAATACTGGACGCACGGCTTCTCGAAGCGCGGACTCCAGTCGCTCTTGGTCGATGAAGTGGCGGTGCGGTTCAATGCGATGCGGGCAGAGATCTTCCCCGTTCTCACCCAAGGCGTGTACGATGTCCAACTCTCCACGCTGTCCCAGACGAAGCAAGGGGAGTTTCGCGAGCGCACCGAGTTCTACGTCACCGAGTATGGGAAGTCCGTGCCGTACGAGGCCCTCTCTGGGGGACAGCGGCGCCGCGTGGATGTGGGCGTGATGCTCACACTGGTCATGGCGGTGTCCGAGTGGATGCAAGTCCCCGGTGCGCTGGGGCTGCTGGTGCTGGATGAGGTATTCGGCTTCCTCGATGCCGCCGGGGCCGAAGGTCTTATGGAAGCGTTGCGGGCCGTTGAGGAACGGATCCCGGCCATCTTCGTGGTGGCCCACGATCCGCAGTTGCAGTCGTTGTTCGGGAAGACGCTCCACGTGGAGCAGGATGATCAGGGCATCTCACATCTGGAGAACGGCAATGCCAGCGACGAGGAAAGAAGTCCTGGACGCGCTGAACGCGGAGCGGGACTATCAGGACGCAAAGTGGAACGAAGACACCACCGCCAGCGGGGGAAAGCACACACCGACTGAGTGGCTCGTCTACATCGAGGACTACGTGCGCGAGGCCAAGCAGTACACCTCCCGCAACAGTAATCCGGGCGCCGACAAGTTCGTGCTGAACGCCCTGCGAAAGATCGGCGCGATGGCCGTGGCGGCACAGGAGCAGAATGGCGTGCAGACGCGGCAAGTGGAGGGAGCCCGGCCGATGGGCTTTTCCGCCGCGTGACACCGCTCACGTTCGAGCGGTTGCGGATCTTCAATGTCGCGCGGTGTGAGGATTCGTTCCACAAGCTCGATGCGTGGATCCTCGAGCAGTGGACGAACGCGATGGCGGGCGAGGCGGGAGAAGCGTGTAACGTCGCCAAGAAGATGGGCCGCGGGGACTTCAAGACAGATGGAGAGAAGCGCTTCGCGGTAGGAGAGCTGGCAAAGGAACTGGCCGACGTGGTGATCTATGCTGATCTGTGCGCGGCGCGGATGGGCATTGATCTCGGCGTGGCCGTGGTCCAGAAGTTCAACGAGGTGAGCGATCGGCGCAGCAGCAAGATCAAACTGTAAAGGAGAACGGATGCCTGCGGAGATGTTGTCACTGTCGATGAGCAGCGGCTCAGAGACCAAGATCGAACTCGATGCCACGGTGGGGCCGTTCGCCATTCATCGGGCCGTCGGTTCGTTTGTGGATGCCTGGACCGTCACGCACATCAAGACGGGGAAGAAGATCTGGACGACGCAGTCGTTGCAGCATGCGATTCGCGCCGCCCAGTATCTCGACCAGGCCAAGCTAATCCCAGAGGGAGCGGCGGAGGCCGAGGCGTGGCGCGCCGCACTCTCGCCTGAGGACAAGACGCATCTGATCGAGCAGCTGCAGGACATCGCGCCCCGGGCGCTGCCGGAAGGGAACGGCACATGAAGAAGGGCGCGGGCAAGAGCAAGGGCAGCGCGTTCGAGCGCTGGGCGGCGAAGCAGTTGTCGCTGTGGCTCACGGATGGGAAGGATGCTACCCAACTGATCCGCTCCGTGCTCTCGGGTGGGTGGAGTGCCCGCGGGGCCAATCAAGTCGGCGATCTGGCCGCCAACGGGCCGATGGGAGAAGCCTTCCGGAAGGTGTTCGCGGTCGAGTGTAAGCACCACCGCGAGATTGATCTCTGGGATGCGTGGACGATTCAGGACGGCGGCAAGTGGCTCCGGTGGTGGGGCAAGCTGCTGGACGAAGCCGTGATCGCCGGACTGGAGCCCATGCTGATCATGCGGGCCAACCGGAAGCCGGATATGGTCGGCCTGCGCCACCAGTTGGTGCGCCGCATCTGGTCGCTGATGGAGTCCGACGCGGATACCATTCCCTTCGTGACGTTCCACCAGTACAATCTCACACTCGTGCCACTGACGAGTATGCTCAAGGGGAAGATCGAATGGTTCCTCCCAGGCGTCACACAGATCTAAGTCCGTTGGCCTTCGTCATGGGCGTTTGCGTCGGATTGGTCCTTGGTTTCGTGTTGGCCGCATGGCTCCTCGGCTATCCGCAGACCGAGGACGAGGCGCCGGTCATTCAGCAACGGTGGACTCAGGAGGTCAGATGTTTCTCGTAAGGAAGCACATTGAGATCGACGCGGGCCACCGCGTGCCGTATCACGGTAGCAAGTGCCGTAACATCCACGGACATCGCTACCGTGTGACGGTGGTGGTCGGCTCGGAGTATCTGATCGACGCCGAGCTGGAAGATGCCGAGTCGGGCATGGTCACCGACTTCGGCGTGATCAAGAAGATACTCATGGAGCTGGTGCACGATAAGTGCGACCACAAGCTCTTGCTGTGGGAGGGCGATCCGCTGGCACGGGCCTGGCTCGTCGAGTATGGGCTAGTGCTGCTGCCGTGCATCCCCACCGCCGAGGAACTCGCCCGGTACTGGGGCGAGCAGATTCAGCAGGCGTGGAAGGACGACAACCGCCTCACGCTGATCGAAGTGGAAGTGATGGAGACGCCCACATCCTTTGCCATCTGGAGGCCCTAGTGTTTGGTCCGAACAGTCGCGTCGCGCCGGGAGGCAGCGCGCCACATCAACGGATGCCCTACTTCCACCACCGCGAGCCGACCTACCGTCAGCTTTTGGTGGAGACCACGGATCTGTTCCGCAACACGTTCGGGCTCCCGGAGGAGTACTACGACGTCCTGTTCATGACGGGCAGTGGGACGCTGGCGAACGAGTCGGTGATCTGGAGCTTGACGGGCGGGCGGATTCGTGTCGTGGGGCCAGACGGCGAGTTTACATCGAGGCTGCGGCGACTCGTGAAAGCTCACGGGCGTGGAAAGATCACGGCCTATCCCCACTACGCGATGGTGGCGTATGAGACGGGCGAGTCACGCGTGGTAAAGAATGACTGGCCCGCTGGTCCGAGCTACGGGGAGGGCGTGCGGTTCGCGGATTGCATCAGCGCGTTCCCCTACTACGCACCGCCGCTGGGCACGGATGTCTTCACTACCGTTTCGAGCAAGCAGCTAGGCGCAGCGCCCATCCTCGGCATCGTGGTAGTGAAGCGGTCGGCGTGGCGCTGGTTCCTCAAGCCCGAGGCGAGCTACTCCTACTTGAACCTCGCCCGCTGGCGTGAGGCGTTCGCAGCGCGCCGCGAGAGTCCGCACACTCCGGCGCTGTCGTTGCTGTGGGATCTGCGTCAGCGCTTGGAAGGGTTCGATGTCACGGCACTAGTCAAGATGATCAATCAGCGCCGCGAGCAGCTCAAGCTGACGTTTGGGGCTCCCGCAGTGCTCGGGGATGGTCCGGTCGCCACGGTGCTGCCGAGCACGATCGATCCGGAACTGGCGAAGAAGTGGAATCTCTACCGCAGTGCCCTGGGGTGGCAGTTCTTCTTGTACTCGGGCACCGACGCGGAGTTCACGCAGTTCCTGGACGAGTGGCAGATATGGGAGTGAGACTGTGGGCCGTACATATGCGCCGGTGCGAGACCGCCTACTGGGTCAGCGTGTGCCGGGCGCTCATGGCCCGCGGAGAGAAGTGGTCGTTACGGGGCGCCGAGGCCATCTCGGGCGTCAGCAAGGACACGATCAAGCGCCGCCTGCGCCTGATGTTGGATGGGAGTGACGAGCGCGCCGGTGCCTGGCTCATGAAGGCTTCCAAAGAGGATGACTGGAAATGACACCACGGATAGAGCAGATTCGCGGCTGGGTGCTGGATGGCATCCAGCTCAACGAGAAGGAGGCGGGCGAGCTGATCAACGCCCTCGACGTGGCCGAAGACGCGCTGAAGGCGATCAAGGCGCACCATACGCAACTCAACATCACGCGGGGCCGATCGCCGGAGCGGAGCAAGACGATCGCC
>Ga0070695_100000746_pt1 | contig 17422 bp, 19 predicted proteins | sample KBSK1252metaG_FD_65471 | JGI IMG/M metagenome (GOLD analysis project Ga0070695, IMG submission 65471) | Corn, switchgrass and miscanthus rhizosphere microbial communities from Kellogg Biological Station, Michigan, USA - KBS K1-25-2 metaG | ecosystem: Host-associated > Plants > Roots >...
AGCGCGCCAAACGGCGCAGGCCGCAGCGGGCCGCGCGCCGGTTGCACGTGGTCGCCTAGGCAAAGCAACACCTTCCCGGGCTTCCCTACACTCGCTCTGATGGCGAGGACCGAGGAGCAGCGTGAGCTCTGGGGAGGTGAGACTGCGAAGGCTGTTGTGAACTTTCCCGTCTCGGGCGAGCCGATTCCGGCGCCCGTCGCCCGCTGGCTCGGCCGGATCAAGGGGGCCGCCGCGCGTGTCAACGCGGAGCTCGGCCTTCTCGACGAGGGCAAGGCAGAGCGGATCTCGGCCGCGGCAGCGCGGATCGCGGACGGCGAGCTCGACGATCAGTTCCCGATCGACGTCTTCCAGACCGGCTCCGGTACGTCGTCGAACATGAACGCGAACGAGGTGATCGCGACGCTCGCGGGAGAGGACGTTCACGCGAACGACGACGTGAACATGGGCCAGTCGTCGAACGACGTCTTCCCCTCGGCCGTCCACCTCGCGACCCTCGACGAGATCGTCAACGACCTGCTGCCGGCGATGGAGCAGCTCGCGACCTCTCTCGAGGCGAAGTCGCGCGAGTTCGACGATGTCGTGAAGTCCGGACGCACGCACTGGATGGACGCCGTACCCGTCACGCTCGGCCAGGAGTTCGCGGGCTACGCCGCGCAGGCGCGCCAGGGGATCGCGCGGATCAAGGACGCATTGCCGCGGCTCGGCCAGATTCCGCTCGGCGGCACCGCCACCGGGACCGGCCTCAATACGCATCCGGAGTTCGCCGTGCGGGTACGCGAGCTGCTCGCGCGCGAAACAGGGCTCGAGATCGCGCCGCCGGCCGACCCGTTCGAAGCGCAGGCCGCTCGAGACGGAATCGTCGAGGTCTCGGGTGCGCTGAAGACTGTCGCGGTCTCGCTGACGAAGGTCGCGAACGACATCCGCTTCCTGGGCTCCGGCCCGCGAGCCGGTCTCGCCGAGATCGCGCTACCCGAGCTGCAGAAAGGGAGCTCGATCATGCCGGGCAAGGTCAACCCCGTGATGCCGGAGGTCATGACGCAGGTCGCGGCGCAGGTGATCGGTAACGACGCCGCGATCGCGGTCGGCGGGATGCAAGGCCACTTCGAGCTCAACGTCTTCGTCCCGCTGCTGGCGCGCAACGTCCTCCACTCGGTGAAGCTGCTCGCGAGCGCCTGCCGTCTCTTCGCCGAGAAGTGCGTGGACGGGATCGAGGCCAACCGCGAAAACTGCGAGCGCTATGCCGAGCTGACGCTTTCGGCCGCAACTGCGCTCAATCCGTACATCGGCTACGACCGGGCCACGGAGATCGTGGAGGAGGCCGCGTCCTCCGGCCGCTCGCTCCGCGAGGTCGCGCGGGAGAAGGGCGTCGAAGACTCAGTCCTGGACGAGGCGCTCGACTACCGCAAGATGGCGAAGCCGCACGGATAGAGAACCCATCATTACTCGCTTCGCACTGCTCGAGAGGGCCTGCTTTCGGCGGGCCTTCTCTCTTTCGGGAGGACGGTTCCGGTTTGCGGTGCGGAGCCAGGGCTGGCACCCTTGCGGGACTTCCGCGTACAACCGCACAAGCGAAGGGGGATTTCCTAGATGAGTTATCGCAAGCTTGGCTTGCTGCTCGGTCTCGCGCTCGTCGCGTTCGCCATTCTCGGGACGGCGATTGCGGCGGCCGGCGACGATCCGCAGCCGGTTGATTTCACGCACAACGCCTTCGACGCGCCGGCGCCGGTTGCCGGAGCCGTCTTCGGCAGTGGGTCCGCGGTCAAGATCGGCACGCCGATCTGCTCGACGACGACGTCCACCGCTGCGAATGTCAACACGGACTGCGAGCACAACACTCCGCACAACGAGACGTCGATCGCCGTCAACCCGACGAATACGGACAACATCATCGGTGGGGCGAACGACTACCAGCTCGCCCTGAACCCGGGCGGGCACGTGTCCGAGACTCTGCTGTCGCGGGCACATGTCAGCTTCGACGGCGGCAAGACATGGACGGAGTACCCGCTCAACGCGAGCTCCACCTACCAGGCCAGCGGTGATCCGTCGGTCGCGTTCGACGCCGCAGGGAACGCGTACTACGCGACGCTCGGCTTCCGCTTCGTCGGTCCGGTGAACGCGCAGAACCCGGACGTGCTCGTGGGGAGCTCGAGCGACGGCGGCAAGAGCTGGTCGACGTCGCGGATCGCACAGGGCAGCGGCGTCGAGACCAGTGTCGGCGACCTGCTCGACAAGGAGTACGTCGCTGCATGGGGTAACGGCAACGCGATCGTCACCTTCGGCGACTTCCGGCTCGGGCAGAAGGGCGGGTTCATCAGCGCCCGCATCTACTCGTCGGTAACACACGATGCCGGCAAGACGTGGTCGACGCCACAGGTTATCTCCGGCGATCTGGACGAGGCGTTCGTCTCGACACCGACTGTGGACGCGTCCGGGCGAATCTTCGTCTCGTTCCTGAACACCGGCGACCTTACGACCGGGCGCGACACCTACGAGGTCGTCGAGGTCAACCCGCAGACGGGTGCGAGGGTTGCTGGCCCCTTCGACGTGAGCCTTGTGATCGACGGAGCCACCGACTATCCGATCGCGTTCGGCCGGCAGACGTACCAGGACAGCGTCTTCCGAACCTGGGCCGCGGGCAACATCACGGCCGACCCGACGACTCCGGGCCACCTGGCAGTGGTCTGGTCGGACATGCGGAACAGCACGACGCCCGCACCGGCCGACCCGTACTCGGCCGTCACGAACTCCGACGTGATCGTCAGCGAGTCGACCGACTACGGCCGTACCTGGACCACTCCGACGGCAGACGCCCTCGCGGGCGACCAGTTCATGCCGTGGGGCGCGTTCGACGCGTCCGGCACGTTGCGGATCGGCACGTTTGACCGCAGCGGCGACACGGCGAACCATCTGTACGACTACTCGCTTCTCAACCAGACCGGCCCGGGGACCTTCTCGCGGTCGGCGGTGTCGACCGAGCAGTCGGACCCGACCACGGGCGACCGCTGGTTCGCGCGGACCGTGAATGCGGGCTTCCCGGCCGCGTCGGCGTTCATCGGGGACTACAGCAACATCGCGGTCGTCCCGGGGACGACACACGTCGTGGCCTACTGGACCGACATGCGGGAGCAGGCTTGCTTCCCAGCCGGCGTTTGCGGTCACGGCGAGGACGCGTACTTCGCCTACGGCAGCTAGGGCGGATTAGGAGCACGAAAAGGAGAAGGGCCGCCTATGGGCGGCCCTTCTCCTTCTAGTACGCGACTGCGCCGCGGCCGGTCGCAGCGGCGTGCTTCTGCTCGTCGGCGCGGTAGCTCGAGCGGACGAGCGGGCCCGAGAAGACCGAGCCGAATCCGAGCGCCTCGCCCTGGTCGCGGAACCAGCGGAACTCGTCCGGGTGCACCCAGCGGTCGATCGTCGCGTGCTTCGCGCTCGGCTGGAGGTACTGGCCGATCGTGACCACATCGACGCCGTTTGCCCGTAGGTCGCGCAGCGTCTCGACGACCTCATCGTTCGTCTCGCCGAGCCCGACGATGATCCCCGACTTCGTCAGGACGGGGTAGTCGGCGATCTCCTTCGCGCGGCGGAGCAACCACAACGCACCGTCGTAGCTCGCCTTCGCGCCGCGCATCCGCGCGTGCAGCCGGCGCACCGTCTCGATGTTGTGGTTGAAAACCTCGGGTTCCGCGGCGAGAACCGTCTGGAGCGCCTCCTCCTCCACGCCGAGGAAGTCGGGCGTCAGCACCTCCACGGAAGCCTCGGGCAGCTTCGCCTTCAGCGCCCGGATCGTGGCTGCGTAGTGTCCTGCGCCACGGTCGGGGACGTCGTCGCGGTCGACCGAGGTGACGACGACGTGCTTGAGCTGCATCTGCGCGGCCGCCTGGGCGAGCCGCAGCGGCTCGAGCGGGTCGGGCGGCGCCTCGGGCTTGCCCGAGTTGACGTAGCAATAGCGGCAGGCTCGGGTGCACGTGTCGCCGAGGATCTGGAACGTCGCGGTGCCGCGTCCCCAGCACTCGGAGATGTTCGGGCAGCGCGCCTCCTCGCAGATCGTGTGCAGCGAGAGTCCGTGCACGAGCTTCTGGACGTCGAAGTACGAGCCGTCCTTCGACGGCGCGCGCACCTTCATCCACTCGGGCCTGCGTGGCCGCTCGGCGACGGGAAGCGATGACTCCATGACCGCGTTCCAGTCTAAGTGGCGTAGGGAGACCGACCGCTGCTAGCCTGAAACGGACTGATGAGTCCGCTTAAGTAAGGAGCCTTATGAGCCGCCATTCCACGAATCCCTGGGTCGTACTCGTAATCATCTGCCTCGCGCAGTTCATGGTCGTCCTCGACGCGACGATCGTGAACGTCGCCCTGCCGCACATCCAGTCTTCGCTCGGCTTCAAGAACGAGGCCAGCTTGCAGTGGGTGATCAACGCGTACACGCTCGTCTTCGCCGGCTTCCTCCTGCTCGGCGGACGTGCGGGTGACCTTCTGGGACGGAAGAGGCTCTTCCTCATCGGCCTCGTGGTCTTCACCGGCGCGTCCCTGCTCGACGGGATCGCGACGACGTCCGGAGAGCTGATCGGCTTCCGTGCGCTCCAGGGCCTCGGCGCCGCGCTCATCTCACCGGCGGCGCTCTCGATCATCTCGACGACGTTCGCCGAGGGGAAGGAGCGCGCCAGGGCGCTCGGCGTGTGGGCCGCGATCGCGATCGGCGGCTCGGCCGTCGGGCTGGTGCTCGGCGGCGCGCTCACGCAGTCGCTTTCGTGGCGCTGGATCTTCTTCGTGAACGTGCCGGTCGGCATCCTGACCTTCCTCGCCGCGCTGCGGATCGTTCCGGAGTCGAAGGACGAGCACGTGCATCAGGGGTACGACCTGGCCGGTGCGATCACCGTCACGGGCGGACTGATGGTGCTCGTGTACGGGCTCGTCCATTCTGCGTCGCACGGCTGGGGGTCGGGACAGACGATCGTCTCGTTCATCGCCGCCGCGGTCCTCCTCACGGCTTTCGTCCTGATCGAGCAGCGCTCGTCCGAGCCGCTCGTCCGGCTCTCGATCTTCCGCGTCCGGTCGCTCCTGACGGCCAACGTGGCCATGTTCCTCGCGTTCTCCGGCATGTTCGCAATGTTCTTCTTCAACTCGCTCTACATCCAGAAGATCCTCGGCTTCGGCCCGCTCAAGGCAGGCGTCTCGTTCCTGCCGTTCACGGCCGGAATCATGGTGTCGGCGGGGCTCGCCTCGAGCTTCGCACCGCGGATCGGCGTCAAGCCAGTTTCTGTCGTCGGGATGGTGTTGACCGTGATCGGGATGGTTCTCTTCGCCCGGATGCCGGTGGGCGGTTCGTATGCGACCGACGTCCTGCCGGCGATGATCATCGGCTCGCTCGGGATGGGCGCGATCTTCATGCCGCTCACGCTCGTGGCGACGACGGGCCTTAGGGACGAGGATCAGGGGCTCGCGTCCGGGCTGTTCAACACCTCGCAGCAGGTCGGCGGTGCGCTCGGGCTTGCGATCCTGTCGACAATCGCAGCGAGCCACACCGGTGGCGGCTCGCTCGCTGAACAGGTGCACGGCTTCCACTACGCGTTCGCCGGCGCAGGGGTGCTCGTCGGCCTCGCCCTCGTCGTCCTGGTGGCGCTCCTGCGCAAGCGTGACGTCGCTGCGATCGAGGCCTCGGCCGATGCTGAGCCGGTTCCGGCCGTCTGATGACTGAGCTGCGCTCGGACGCGCGGCGAAATCTCGAGCGGGTGCTCGATGCGGCGACGGAAGCGTTCGCCGCGTCGGGCCCCGACGTGAGCATCGACGAGATCGCGCGGGCGGCGGGCGTCGGCCACGGCACCGTCTTTCGCCGCTTTCCGACGAAGGACGACCTCATGTACGCGGTCATCGAGCGCCACGTCGCGCAGATGTGCGCGATCGCCGAGGAGGCGCTCGAGTCCGACAATGCCGGTCAGGCGTTCTTCGACTTTGCCCATCAGGCTGCGGAGCTCGCGATGAGCACGCCGGGCCTGCACAAGTGCGTGGTTCATTGCGGCGAAAAGCCGCGCGGCGCCGAGCTCGACGAGCTCAGCCGGAAGGTCGTTGCACGCGCACAGCGTGCAGGGGCCCTGCGCAGCGATCTCAAGCCGGCCGAGGTCGGGCCGCTCATCCGCGCAGCGCTCTTGGGCGCTCCTCCCGGGCAATGGCGGCTCTATCTCGACGTCGTGCTGGACGGGCTGCGCGCATAGAGTTCCGCTCGTGGCGGACTGGTACGTCAGGAACGCCCGCGAGGGTCGGTGGTGGGAGAAAGGCCCGCGCGGTCGGGTCAAGGACCTCGTCGAGGAAGACGCGGCACAAGTGGCCGTCAACCTTTTCGTGCTCGACCCCGGCCACCGGATGTCGATGTACCACTGGGAGGCAGACCAGGAGGGTTTCCTCGTCCTTTCGGGCGAGGCACTACTGATCGTCGAGGATGAGGAGCGCCCCCTCCGGCGGTGGGACTACTTCCACTGCCCAGCGCCCGTCCCGCACACGATCGTGGGCGCCGGTTCGGGGCCGTGCACGATCCTCGCGGTCGGCGCGCAGGAACACCAGGCGGGGCCGGGCTGGGGCGGCTACCCATATTCCGAGGTCGCGATGAAGCGCGACGCGAGCGCCGAGGAGGAGACGACGAGCGCCAGGGTCGCGTACGCACGCTTCCCGGACTCGCAGCCGACCGAGTACCAGGACGGCTGGCTGCCTTAGGCCTTTGCGGCGAGCTGCGCGTGGACCGGCTGGGCCCAGAGGCCGGCGCCGTCCTCGGCCGGTAGCTCCTCGAGCTCGAGCCCGAAGACTTCCTCGATAGCCGCGACCGCGTGCGGCCGGACGTCGTCGACCGCCACCGGATGGTCGAGCTCACGGGCGATCGTCGTGAACATCGCGTCCTCGAGCCCGCAGGCCGTGATCCAGTCGGTGAACGGGGCCGGGTCGAGGTCGACGTTGAGCGCGTAGCCGTGCGTCGTCACCCACCGTGAGACGTGGACCCCGATCGAGGCGATCTTGCGCGGAGGCCGCTGCAGCCAGACGCCTGTCAGCCCGTCGAGCCGCGTGCCCTCCAAGTCGAACGGCGAAAGGGTGCGGATGAGCGCTTCCTCGAGCTTGCGAACGTACTCCTTGACGTCGCGGCCGTGCCGCTTCAGGTCGAGGATCGGGTAGCAGACGAGCTGCCCCGGCCCGTGGAAGGTCGACTTGCCGCCGCGGTTGGTCTCGACGACCTCGACCGCGGCACCTTCCGGCACGTGCAGCTCCGCCGTCTCGTCCGTTCGCCGGCCGAGCGTGACCACCGGCGGGTGCTCGAGGAGGACGATCGTGTCGGGGATCGCGCCTTGCGACACGGCACCGGCCAGGGAGCGTTGGAGATCCCAGGCCTCGAGGTACGGCACCTCGCCGAGCTGGAGGACGTAGCCGCCGGTCGCCACGGGCTCAGGCTAGCTTGGGGCGCATGGCCGTCGTCCTCGTCGAAGGCGTCACCGACCGCATCGCGCTCGAGGCCGTCGCGCGGCGGCTCGGCCTGGACCTCAGCGGGATCGAGATCGTCCCGATCGGCGGCGCACAGGCGATCCGGCGGGCAGCCGCCCAGCACGAGGGCGAACGCGTCGTCGGGCTCTGCGACGCAGGCGAGGAGCGCTGGTTCCGACGCGTCCTCGGCGACGCGACGCATGTCTGTGTCAAGGATCTCGAGGACGAGCTGATCCGCGCGCTCGGTGCCGAACGTGTCCAGGATGTCGTCGCGGCACAGGGCGAGCTCGACACGTTCCGCAGCTTCCAGAACCAGGTCTACTGGCGCGGGCGACCGGTCGAGCGACAGCTGCGCCGCTGGCTGCAGAACGGCGGGCGCTACCTCCGCTATCCGCCGCTGCTCGTCGAGGCGATGGAGCCGGGCGAGATCCCGCGCCCCCTCGCCGGTGTGCTCGCCGCTGTCGCCTAGAGGCGCTGGCCGAACATCCAGCGGTGGCCCTCGAGGTCCTCCGCCGTGTAGATGCGGTAGCCGATGCCCGGCTCGTCGAGTCCGCGGACGATCGTTGCTCCAGCGTCGACGGCCTGCGCGTGGTGCCCGTCGACGTCGGCGACCTCGACCCACAGGCCGTCGATCACCCAGGGGTTTTCGTGCATCCGGCGCTCGATCTCGCAGCTCTCTCGATGCCTGCGCGATGCGACGTAACCCGCCGGGGTCGACAGGTAGATCGTCGCTCCCTGGAGGTCGAGCTCCGCGTGCCAGATGGTGCCGTCTTCGCCGCTTCTCCGCTCCTCGGCGTTCTCGGTCGCACCGAACGCGGCGCAGAGCCAGTCGATCGCCGCGGCCGCGTCCTCGTAACCGAGAAACGGGATCAGCCGCTGCTCCACTACTCCCCGTCGCCCTCCCAGTGCTCGAGCCTCTCGCGGAGGTCGCGGAGGAAGCGGCCAGCAAGAGCGCCGTCGACGAGCCGGTGGTCGTACGTGAGCGTGATGTTCATTAGCGGCCGGATCGCGATCACGTCCTGGCCGAGATCGTCCTCGACGACCCACGGCCGCTTCACGAGCGCGTACGTGCCGAGGATCGCGGACTGCGGCTGGCTGATGACCGGTGTGCCGTGGAAGGTGCCGTAGCCGCCCGGGTTGGTGATCGTGAAGGTGCCACCCTGCACGTCGTCGGGCACGAGCTGCTTGTTGCGCGCCTTGGCCGCGATCTCGGCGATGCCCCGCGCGAGCCCGAGCAGGTTCAGACCTTCGGCGTTGCGAAGCACGGGGACGATGAGCCCCTTGCCTTCGGCGAGCTCGACGGCGATGCCGAGGTTGACGAAGTTGCGCGTGACGATCGAGTCGCCGCGCATCTCGGCGTTCACGTACGGGTACTCGCGGAGCGTCTCGACGGATGCCTTCGCAACGAACGCGAGGTAGGTCGGATTGACGCCGTAGGCGGACTGGTATTCCTTTTTCAGCCGCTCGCGGACGGCCACGACGCGCGAGAAGTCGACCTCGATCGCGCTCGTGACGTGGGCGGCGGTGTCGAGTGAGCGGCGCATGTGCTCGGCGATGCCGCGCCGCATCGCGGTCATCGGCTCGACCGTCTCGCCGGCCAGCGTCTCGCCTGCCGCGACCGGAGCTGGAGCGGGCGGCTTGGGCGGAGCGGGCGGAGCGGGCGGAGCGGGCGGAGCCTCGGCCGGAGGCTGCATTGCCGGCGCTTCGGGCGCAGGGGCTTCGGGTGCCGGCGCGGCCGTGTCGGGCGCGGCGGGAGCTTGCCGCGCGCCGCCGGACTCGACGAACGCGAGGATGTCCTTCTTCGTTACGCGGCCGCCCGAGCCGGTGCCGGGCACCTGGGACGGATCGATCCCGTGCTCGCCGGCGATGCGCGCTACGACCGGCGACACGAATGCCTTGCCGTTGCCGCTCGCGGTCGGCGCTGCGGGTGGAGCCGCGGACGGTTCGGGCGCGGTCGGCGCCGTCGTCTCGGCTGGGGATGCAGCGTCGGCTTCGGCCGCCGCCTCTGCGGTGGCCGGCGCCGGAGCTTCCTCGGCGGCGGGAGTCGGAGCCTCGGGCTCTGCCGCGTCAGCCGCGGGAGCCTCGGAGGCGGATCCGCCGATCTGGCCGAGCTTCGTCCCGACGTCGACCGTCTGGCCCTCCTGGACGAGGATCTGCGTCAGCGTCCCTGAGGCCGGGCTCGGCACCTCGGTGTCGACCTTGTCGGTCGAGATCTCGAGCAGCGGCTCGTCGGCCTCGATCTGCTCGCCCTCCTGCTTCAGCCAGCGCGTGATCGTCCCCTCCGAGACGGACACGCCCATCTGCGGCATCACGACATCGACTGCAGTCTCAGTGGCCATTCCTTCTCCTTAGTACTCCGCGAGCTCGCGCAACCCGGCGACGACGTCGTCGACCTGCGGGATGAATGCCTTCTCGAGCGTCGGCGAGAACGGGACGGGCGTATCGGGAGCGGCGAGGCGCTTCACCGGCGCGTCGAGGTCCTCGAACGCCTCCTCCGCGATCGTCGCTGCGATCTCGCCTCCGAAGCCGCCGGTGCGCGTGTCCTCGTGCAGGACGAGCACCTTCGACGTCTTCCGCACCGACTCGAGCACGGCTGCCTTGTCCCACGGCATGACGGTGCGCAGGTCGAGGATCTCGACAGAGACGCCGTCGGAGTCGAGCTGCTGCGCCGCCTCGTCGGCGGTGTAGACCATCGCGCCCCACGTGATCACCGACACATCGCTACCTTCGCGGTGGATGCGCGCCTTGCCGAGCGGTGTCGTGTAGCGCTCCTCGGGAACCTCGCCCTTGATGCGCCGGTACAGGTGCTTGTGCTCGAAGTAGAGGACGGGGCTCGGATCCTCGATCGCGCTGATCAAGAGGCCCTTCGCGTCCTCCGGCGTCGCGGGACAGACACATTTGAGGCCGGGGATGTGCGCGAACGACGACTCGGGATTCTGGGAGTGGAACGGCCCGCCCGAGAAGCCGCCGCCCGACGGGAGGCGGACGACCATCGGCACGGGAGTTCCGGCGCGCCAACGCTGCTTCGCGGCAACCGTGACGAGCTGGTCCCATCCGCACGAGATGAAGTCGGCGAACTGCATCTCCGCGACCGGGCGGAGCCCCATGATCGCAGCGCCTGTGCAGCCGCCGACGATGGCGGTCTCGGCGAGCGGTGCGTCGATGACGCGCCACGGCCCGAACTCCTCCTGGAAGCCGAGCGAGACCTTGAAGGCACCGCCGTAGACGCCGACGTCCTCGCCGATGAGGAACACGCGCTTGTCGCGGCGCATCTCCGTGCGTAGACCGTCCGAGATCGCTTGGAGATAGGTGAGCTCTGGCATCTACTTATGGTGCGGGGTGTCGAGATCCTCGGGCGACGCGAAGACGCCCTTCGTCAGGTCGGCCGGATCGGGCTGTGGCGACTCCTCCGCCCGCTGGAGCGAGTCGTTCAGGAGCTTCTTTACACCGGCCGCGATCTCGTTCTCTTCCTCGTCCGTAAGGCCCGCGTTGTCGCGCAGCCACGTTCGGAAGCGCTCGATCGGGTCGGACTCCGCCCACTGCTCGAACATCGGCTTCGGGACGTAGAACGCGTCGTCGTGGACGGCGTGGCCCTCCATCCTCAGCGTGAGGCACTCGATGAGCGTGGGGCCACCGCCGGCGCGCGCCTTCTCGATGGCACGCTTCGCCTCGCGGTAGACGGCGAGAACGTCGGTTCCGTCGACGACGACTCCCTCGAAGCCGTAGGCCTGGGCGCGATCGGCGACGTGCTCGGTCGCGAACTCGAGGTGCGTGGGAGTCGAGTACGCCCACTGGTTGTTGTCGCAGATGTAGACGACCGGAAGCGTGCGCGTGCCGGCGAGGGTCATCGACTCGTGCGTGTCGCCGCGCGCCGAGGCTCCCTCGCCGAACCAGCCGACCGCGACGCGTGCTTCCTCGCGGATCCGGAACGCGAGCGCGCACCCGGTGGCGACCGGCAGCATCGCCGGCAGGTGGCTGACCATCGCGATCAGCCCGAGCTGCGAGTCGGCCATGTGGACGTTGCCGTCCCTGCCGTGCGTCGGGCCGTCCTGCCGGCCCATGTACTGGGCGAAGATCCGCCACGGCTCGACGCCGCGGACGATGTGCACGCCCATGTCGCGGTGGAGCGGCGTCCCGACGTCGTCCGGCCCCATGGCGGTCGCGACGCCGACCGAGGCTCCTTCGTTGCCGCGGCCCGTGTAGAACGAGCCGGGAATCTTGCCCTGCCGGTAGAGGATGTGGCCGCGCTCCTCGACTCCGCGGGTGACGAGCATGGCGCGATAGACGCCGAGCAGATCCTCGCGGTCGAGGCCCGCTTCCCGTACCTCGTGGATCGAGCCGACCGGCCCCGCCTCTCTTGCGATCGCCACGGCGGAACCCTAGCGGTCGACCCAGTCGTGGGCGCCGCCGATCCGACGCAGGCGGTCGCGTGTTTCGTCGTCGCAGAGCGCGCCTGCGAGCCCTGCTTCATATGCGGCGCGCGGAGAGAGCCCGAGGGATGTAGCCGCCTCGTAGTCACGCGTGAGATCGGTGTCGAACATCGCCGGGTCGTCGGTCGAGATCGAGCATCTGACGCCGGCAGCCACGAGCTGCGGAAGCGGGTGCTCCTCGAGGGAGCGGACGACTCCGGTGCGGAGGTTCGAGAGCGGGCAGACGTCGAGAACCGTGCCGCGGCCGACGAGCTCGCCGACGAGGCCCGTGTCCTCGACGGCCCGGATGCCGTGGCGGATCCGGTCGGCGCCGAGCGCTTCGAGCGCGCCTCGCACCGACTCGGCACCGACCGCCTCGCCCGCATGCGGCACGGAGGCGATACCGCCTTCCCGAGCGAGCGCGAACGCCTCCGCATACGGCTCCGGCGGATGGCCCTCCTCGGGGCCGCCCAGCCCGATCCCGACCACGCCCCGTTCGCGGTACTTCACGGCGAAGCGCGCCGTCGTGAGCGCGTCCTCGAGCGTGTAGACACGCGGGATGTCCGGCGTCAACCGCACCTCGACGCCGTGGCGCTCTCTCGCCTCTTTTGCCCCGTCGCAATAGCCGGCAAAGACCTCGTCGGTGTCGATTCCGCGCCAGAGCCCCGGCGCGAAGATCCCCTCGAGGTAGACGGCGCCGTGCTCCTTCGCCTCGGCCGCGTAGTCGACGACGACCTGACGGAAGTCGTCGTATCGCCGCAGGCAGTGCGCGACGAGGTTGAAGACCTCGAGGAAGTGGACGAAGTCCCGGAAGGCGTACTGCGACTCGAGGTCGTCCGGGAGAGGGTGGTCGTTGCGCTTGGCGATCTCGCGCAGAGTGGCGGGCCGCACGGTCCCTTCGAGGTGGACGTGCAGCTCGATCTTCGGGTCAGGCGCAGTGCGCGGCATAGAACGCAAGGTACTGCCGCATGTGTGAGTGCCAGTACCCGCTGCCGTGCCCGCCCGGCCACACGTGCAGCTGCGCGTGGATGACGTGGGCGTAGCGGACGGCAGCGTTGTGGAACGGATCGGAGCTGCCGACGTCGATCCAGACCGGCGCCGAGTAATGCGGCGGGTGGTTGACGATGTCGTGCCGGGCGTAATCCGCAGCGTTGTCGAATGCACCGGCTGCGCTGTCGGCGCCGCTGAACCAGAGCGCCGGCGAGTGTCCGCCGACGGCGCAGAAGTGGCCTTGCGCGCCCAGGAGGAGAGCGCCGTAGCCGCCCATTGAGATGCCGCCGATCGCGACCCGGCCACGCTTCGGGATCGCCTCGTCGAGAACCATCGATCCCCACGCTCCGTCCGCTCGGTTGTGCCAGTAGCTGTGGTCGCCGCCGTCGAGGAGAAGCACCACGGGCGCGCGCGGGCCCAGGCTGTGCAGCGCGTCGAAGACCGACTGAGCGTGGACGAGGGTGCCGCGCTGCGACCGTGCAGGAACACGAGCGTCCAGTCGTCGTGCCGTTTCGGCACGACTCGGATCTCGTGCAGTTCGCGATGAACGAAGCGGCTGTGCAGCGTGTAGTGCTCGATCCGCGCGCCACGGGTCGTCCAGTAGCCGCGGATCACGTCGCGGACGACGATGTAGACCGCGACCGCCGCGACGACGACCACGGCTAAGGTCATGACGTGTCTAAGGCGGCGGACTGGCTGCGGCAGGAGCGTAGAAAGGTCCTCGGCGATTGGGTCGCATTCTGTCTCGGCTGCGGCGCGGCGCGCCGGTGGTTCGAGGAGTTCGAGGCGGAGCTGCCGGACACCTGCCCGCAGTGCGGCGGCGAGCTGCTTCGCCGCTGCCGCGCCTGCGGTGCGCCCTTCTCCTCGGTCGCGGTGGTCGACTGCGAGCAATGCGGCGACGCGGTGCGGCCGAACGAGCTCTTCGGCTCGCCGATCCGGCGTAAGCGTTGAGAACTCCGCGCTAGAAGAGGTCGCCCTCGAACGTAGGCACGACGGGGCCGCCCATGATCTGAGAGAAGCGGATCACCGTGATCATGTCGTCCGGGCCGACCTCGCGGTTGTAGAGCTGCCCGAGGAAGTTCGCCATCTCGTCGGTGCGGCGGATTTCGGGGTTGTCGTGCTCAATCTCCCGTGGCGAGAGCTCGCCGAGCGTCTTCACCTCGACCTTGTCGATCACCGCGTCGAACACATGCTCGCGCGGGCTGAAGCGAACGCCGCAGAGGACGCGCACGACCATGCCCTTCTTGTACTTGCCGGACTTGTCCCCGAGCCTGATCGTGGCCGACTTCCGCCCCGACCGCAGCTGGTCGGCGACGAGCGGCGAGTAGAAGTTGAGGGCGTACATCGTGGCCGGGAGTCTGCCAGCTACGCGGACGTGCGTTGGACGTGCGTGCGCGTGACCTGCTCGGGCGAGGTGCAGCCGAGGAGTCCGAGCGCGAGCCGGATTTCGTCACGAAGCAGCTCGAGCACGCGGGAGACACCCGCCTCGCCGCCAAGTGCGAGGCCGGCGGCGACAGGCCGCCCCACGAACGCAGCTCGCGCTCCGAGCGCCAGCGCCTTGACCACGTCGGTGCCGCGCCGGAATCCCCCGTCCACGTAGACCTCAGTCCGGCCGTCCGAGGCCTCGACGACTTCCGGCAACGCGTCGATCGAGGCAGCGACGCCGTCGAGCTGGCGGCCGCCGTGATTCGAGACCCAGATCCCATCGACGCCGTGCTCGACGGCAAGCACCGCGTCCTCGCGCGTCACGATGCCTTTCAGCACGAGTGGCAGATCCGTGGCCGCTCGGATCCACTCGAGGTCGCGCCACGTGAGCGTCGGGTCGACGTCGACGAGCGTGCCGTAGTGGAGCGGGATCTCCGGAGGGATCGCGAATCCGAGGCGGACGTCTTGTTCGCGGCGCCCGACGAGCGGGAGGTCGACGGTGAGAACGACGGCGCCGTAGCCGGCCTCCTTCGCCTCGGCGAGATGATCGAGCGTCTGGGCGCGGTCGAGCTGGACGTAGAGCTGGAGCCAGCGCGGTCCGTCGGCGGCGGCCTGCAGCTCGCCATGGCGATACGACGTGAGGGTGGGCACCGTCGCCAGCGCGCCGGCAGCCGCTGCCGCGCGCGTGGTGGCGCGCTCCGCCTCGGGATCGAGCAGCCGCTGGAGCGCGAACGGCGCGATGCCGAGCGGCATCGAAACGGCCGTTCCGAGGAGTGTCGTCTCGAGACTGATCTCGCCGACGTCCACGAGCATCCGAGGCCGTAGCTGCCAGCGGCCGAACGCGGCGACGTTCTCGCGCAGCGTCACCTCGTCCTCGGCCCCGCCTTCGAAGTAGCACCAGACGGCCGGTTCGACCTTCGCCGCCGCCGCAGCGAGAAACTCGCCCACGTTGAGAAGCGTTTCCACTGCCTATGCCTCCTCGGCGGCGCGGCGAAAGACCTCGGTCGCGGCTTCGTGGAATCCGGCAGGCAGGTCTCTCGCGCTCATGCTGCGTGCAATCTCCTCCATCTCGCCGATCCAGCGCCAGCCCTTGCGATGCGCGGAGCGTGCGGCGGCGCGCGATCGCTCCTCAAGTTCGGGCAGCGACAAGCGCCACTCCTCGAGCAGGAGGTCCTCGACTCCCTCCGCCCGCGCCAGCTCGCGCACGGTGAGGAGCAGGGCGGCGCTCCCCTTCGTCCAGCCGGCGTAGGCGGCTTTGAGCGCCGAGGCCGCGCCGGGCTCGGCGGAGATGACTCTGGCGTCGACGTTCGTGTCTGCGAACAGTGCGGCTACCGCCCTCGCTTCGCTGCCGGAGAGGTAGAGCCGCGTCGAACCTGGTTCGTGCGGCGGTGATCCGACGATGCCACCGTCGACGAAACGGCCCTGGTGGCCCGCTATCGCGCGAGCAGTTTGCGGTGAGATCGCGTTCGCGTCGACGTAGATCCCGGTGAACCCCTCTGCGGCTCGCGCGACCTCGACGGCCGCGTGCGGCGGACAGACGCTGAGCACAACCTCGCTGCGGCGGCAGACCTCGGCGATCTCGCCGGCGTCCTCGAGGCCCGCCTGCTCCGCGCGCTGGGCGGTGGCGGCGCTGCGGCCGGCCGACGCCCACAGAACGGTCTCCCCGCGCCCCCAAAGTGCACCGCCGATCGCCGCACCCATCTCGCCGGGATGCAGGAGGCCGACGACCGTCACGCCCCGACTCGCTCCAACGCCTTCGCGGCCATCTCGCGCTCGCCGCCGTAGGTCAAGAGCCGCGGTGCTTCGTCGAGCGGCAGCCAACGCGCCTCGGCCACCTCGATCCGCATCTCGTCGGCGATCTCGCCGATCCGCCCTCGACCGGCGCGCAAGAGGAAAAAGCTCACGACCTTGAAGATCCGCGCCCCGCCCTTCCACGAGGCCGTGTAGACGTAACGGACGTCGCCGAGCTTCTCGACGACCCGCCCCTCGACTCCCGTCTCCTCGCGGACCTCCCGCACGGCCGTGTCGGCCGCTGTTTCGCCTTCGTCTATCCGGCCCTTCGGCAGCGCCCAAACCTTGTCGCGACCGTTTGGGCGGATTGCCGCGACCATCGGCCGGCCGCGGATCGTCCGCACCAGCACGCCGCCTGCCGAGAACTCCCGTTCCACGCGTCCGGTTCTACCAGTTGGCACTTGCGCCGCCCGAGTGCCAGCCATACAATACCCCCGGCACTCTCGAGGCGAGAGTGCCAGGAACTGTTACCGCGAGCAATCAGGAGGCTGTTGTATGAACCTGAAGCCGCTTGGTGACCGCCTCATCGTCGAGGTCCTCGAAGAGGAAGAGACGACGACGAGCGGCATCGTGCTTCCGGATACCGCGAAGGAGAAGCCGCAGCGCGGCCGCGTCCTCGCCGTCGGCCCGGGCAGCCGGGACGACAACGGAAAGTTCGTTCCCATGGACCTGGATGAGGGCGACGAGATCGTCTTCTCCAAGTACGGCGGGACGGAGATCAAGGTCGGCACCGACGACTACCTGATCCTGCGCGAGTCGGATGTGCTCGCGAAGGTCACCGGCGATCGCGAGCCGGCCGGCGCCACGGCGTAAAGCAACGTCGGTAAGAGACAAACGGAGGTCAGAAGAGAATGGCTCACAAGGAGCTGAAGTTCAACGAGGATGCGCGGCGCTCGCTCGAGCGCGGCGTGAACATCCTTGCCGACGCGGTCAAGGTAACCCTTGGCCCGAAGGGGCGCTACGTCGTGCTCGACAAGAAGTTCGGCGCTCCCACCATCACGAATGACGGCGTCACGATCGCACGTGAGATCGAGGTCGAGGACGTCTTCGAGAACCAGGGCGCACAACTCGTGCGCGAGGTCGCCACGGCGACGAACGACGTCGCGGGCGACGGCACTACTACGGCGACGCTCCTCGCGCAGGCAATCGTGCGCGAGGGTCTGAAGAACGTCGCGGCCGGCGCCAACCCGATGGGACTGAAGCGCGGGGTCGAGACGGCGGTCGACGCGGTCGTCGAGAACCTCAAGGAGCAGTCGAAGGACGTCTCGGGCCGCGAAGACATCGCGCGCATCGCGACCGTCTCCTCGCGTGAGCGGGAGATCGGCGACGTGATCGCGGACGCGATCGAGAAG
>Ga0070695_100000748_pt1 | contig 17404 bp, 17 predicted proteins | sample KBSK1252metaG_FD_65471 | JGI IMG/M metagenome (GOLD analysis project Ga0070695, IMG submission 65471) | Corn, switchgrass and miscanthus rhizosphere microbial communities from Kellogg Biological Station, Michigan, USA - KBS K1-25-2 metaG | ecosystem: Host-associated > Plants > Roots >...
CCGTAATAGACGTGGAGATCCTGGGCGGCGAGGATGGGCGTCGGGCTCATGGCTGCTCCTCCGCGCCGAGATAGGCGGCCTGGACGGCGGCGCTTTTCTGGATCGCGGCGACCGTGCCGGTTTCGAGCACCGCGCCGTTGACCAGCACGGTGATGCGGTCGGCGATCGAGAACACCGCGTCCATGTCGTGCTCGATGAGGACGATCGTGTGCTTCTCGGCGATGCGGCGCAGCAGCGCGATCACCTCCTGCGATTCGCGGTAGCCCATGCGGGCGAGCGGCTCGTCGAACAACAGGAGCTCGGGCTCTGTCGCGAGGATCATCGCGATCTCGAGCTGGCGGCGCTCGCCGTGGCTCATCGCGGCGGCGGCGTGATCGCGGCGCGCGCGCAAGCCGCAGAGATCGAGCGCGCGGTCGGCGGCCACGCCGATCTCGGCGTGCGCCGCGGCCGGACGGAAGAAGCGCAGCGAGCTCGCGCGCCGCGACTGCGCCGCGATCCAGCAATTCTCGAAGCAGGTGAGCTCGGTGAAGACATTGGTGCGCTGGAACGAGCGCCCGATGCCGAGCCGCGCCACGCGATCGGGCGGGAGGCCGGTGATGGCGCGGCCCTTGAACCAGACCGAGCCGGCGCTGGGACGCATCTCGCCCGAAAGGAGATTGAGGAGCGTCGTCTTGCCGGCGCCGTTGGGGCCGATCACGGCGTGGACCTCGCCCGCCGCGAACGCGAGCGAGACATCGTTCACCGCGGCCAGGCCGCCGAACTGCTTCGCGAGGCCGCGCGTTTCGAGAAGCGCGTCAGTCATCGCCGGCCTCCGGAACGGGCCGCTCGGGCAACGGCGCGGCGCCGCCGCCGCGCTTCCTCGGCCGCCGGACGAGGCCGCCGAGCGGAAGGCTCGCGATCCCGCGCGGGAGGAACAGCACGACGGCGATCACGAAGACGCCGATGAACAGGAGCCAGTGCTCGGTCAGCCCCGCCGCCACGTCTTCGAGCGCGATGAGCGCGAAGGCGCCGACGACGGGTCCGTAGAGCGTGCCCATGCCGCCCAAGATCACGATCACCAGCGCCTGGCCCGATTGATGCCAGGAGAGGAAGGCGGGATTGACGATGCCGTCCTGCGCCGCGCCGACATAGCCGGCGAGGCCCGCGAGCGCGCCGGCGATCGCGAACATCGCGAGCTTGTAGCGCCAGGTGGCGTAGCCGAGCGCGCGCGTGCGCGGCTCGTTGCAGCGGATCGCGTCGATGACGCGGCCGAACAATGACGCCAGCACCATGCGCGCCAAGAGGAAGCTTGCGGCGAGCGCCGCGAGCGCGAAGTAGTAAAAAGTGACGCGGTTCTTGAGGTCGAAGAGCTTGAGGCCGAAGAACTCGGCCGTCGGCTTGACGTCGAGGAACATGCCGTCGGAGCCGCCGAGCCACTTCGTGTCGTTGGCGAAGTAGTAGAGCATCTGCGCGATCGCCAAGGTCACCATGATGAAGTAGATGCCCGAGGTGCGGATCGCGAGCGCGCCCAAGACGAGCGCCACGAGCGCCGTGAAGCCGACCGTGAGCGGCAGGGTCGTCCACAGCGAGACCAGCCCGAGATCGCGCTGCAGGATCGCGAGCGTGTAGCCGGCGAGGCCGTAGAACGCCGCGTGGCCGAGGCTCACGAGGCGCGTGTAGCCGACCAGGAGATCGAGGCTCAGCGCGAAGATCGCCATCACCAGCACCTTGGTGGCGAGCTGCGCGTAGTAGCGCTCGACGAACTGCGGAAAGACGGCGAGGACGACCAGCGCCGCAACCAGCACCCAGAACGGAGGTCGCGAGAGCGGGCGCATGGCGTGTCTAGGCCGGCCGCGCGCCGAACAGGCCTTGCGGCCGCCACAGCAGCACCGCGGCCATGAAGGCGTAGACCGAGAGGCTCGCGGCCTCGGGCACGAAGACCTTGCCGAAGGTGTCGACGAAGCCGATCAGCATCGCGCCGACGAAGGCGCCCTGGATGGAGCCGAGGCCGCCGATCACGACGACGACGAACGAGATGATGAGGATGTGCTCGCCCATGCCGGGATAGACCGAGTTCACCGGCGCCGAGAGCATGCCGGCGAACGCCGTGAGCGCGGCGCCGAGCGCGAAGACGAGCGCGTAAAGCCGGTTCACGCGGAAGCCCAGGAGCCCGACCATCTCGCGGTTCGCGGCGCCGGCGCGGATCAGCATGCCGAGCTTGGTGCGGTGGATGACGAAATACATCGCCGCCGCGACGCCGATGCAGGCGAGCGAGATGAAGAAGCGGTAGACCGGGTAGGACTGCGTCTCGTTGAGCGGCACCGAGGCGTCGAGCACGGACGGAATCGGCACGCCGTGCACGTCGTTGCCCCAGAAGATACGCTGCAGCTCGTTGAAGATGAGGATGAGGCCGTAGGTCAGCAGCACCTGGTAGAGGTGATCGCGCGCGTAGAGAAAACGGATCGCGAGCCGCTCGACCGCGAGGCCGACGAGAAAGCTCAACGGCAGGCCGAGCGCGATCGCGAGAAACAGATTGCCGGTCTTGAGCTGGAGCCAATGCGCGAGATAGGCCCCGATCATGAAGAACGAGCCGTGCGCGAGGTTGATGACGCCGAGGATGCCGAAGATGAGCGTGAGGCCGCTCGCGACCAGGAACAGCAAGAAGCCGTATTGGACGCTGTTGAGGCCCTGCACCAAGAAGGACGAGACGTCCATTTAGCGCCTCCCGCGCTCGCCGGCCGCCAGCGGCGGCTTCGAGCGGCGGCGGAACCCCACCGCCACCGCTCGCCGTTACGCACGCCTCGGTCAGGCCAGGCCGCAGCCGCGGCCGGGATCGGCCAGGGCCTTGGCGGCAACGCCGATCACCGCGTTGTCGCCGTTCTTCACCTGGCGCAGATAGATGTCCTGCACCGGGTTCTGCGACTTCGAGAAGGTGAGCGGGCCGCGCGGGCTGTCGAGCTTGGCGCCGCGCATCGCGGCCATGATCTCCTTTTTCGCCGCGACGTCGCCCTTGACCGCCTTCATCGCGTGCAAGAGCAGCTGGCCGGTGTCGTAGCCCTGCACCGCGAAGACGTCGGCCGGGCGCTTGGTCTTGGCCTTGAACGCGGCCGAGAAGCGCTTGTTGGCCGGATTGTCGAGCGACTCGGCGTAGTGGAGCGTCGTGACGATGCCCTCGCCCGCGGCGCCCGCGGCCTCGAGCGTGCCGTCGGTGAGGAACCCGGCGCCGAACAGCGGGATCGATTTCTTGAGCCCGCTCGCGTCGTAGTCCTTCATGAACTTCACGGCGCCGCCGCCCGAGAAGAACGTGAAGACGGCGTCGGGCTTCAAGCTCGCGATCTCGGTCAGGTGCGCCTGGAACTCGATGTTCGGGAACGGGATCAGGATCTCTTTCATCACCTGTCCGCCGGCCTTGGCGTAGCCTTCCTTGAACGCGCCGATCATCTCGTGCCCGGCCGCGTAGTTCCACGTGATCGAGACCGTCTTCTTGTGGCCCCGCTTCATCATCTCCGGGCCCATCGGGAAGCAGGTCTGCCAGTTCGAGAACGAGGTGCGGAAGATGTTGGCCGCGCACATCTGGCGCGTCACCGCGTCCGCACCGGCGTTGGAGACGATCGTGATCGTGCCCTCCTCGCGCGCGATCTTGACCATCGCCATCGCGACGCCGGAGTGAACCGGGCCGGTGAGGAAATCGACCTTCTCGCCGCTGATCAGCTTGTTGGTGTTGTTGGCGGCCTTGGCGGGGTCCGCCTCGGAATCAACCTTCACGTATTCGACCGGCCGGCCGCCGAGCGTGCCGCCGGCCTCGTCGATCGCCATGATCATGGCGTCGGTGATGTTGTGGCCGAGCGAGGCATAGGTGCCAGTGTAGGGCAGCAGGATGCCCACTTTCACCTTGGCCGGTTGAGCGAGCACGAACGGCGCAGGGAGCAGCGAAACAGCCGCCCCGGCGCCGGCCGCACGTGCGGCCGCCGACAGGAAGCGTCGGCGGGTCGTCGGAATGCGAGTCTTCATGGCGTTTCTCCTGTGGCCGTTGTTGCGGCCGCCCTTACGCGCCGCCGCCGTCGCGGGATCCCCACAGTCATTTTTTCGCCGAAGCGATCACCCATGCAGTTGCTTGTATTTCTCCTCGAGCTGAGCGCGGTCTTCGACGAAATCGGGATTGACCTCGATGCAATTGGCCGGACAGACCAGCTTGCATTGCGGCTCGTCATGCGCGCCGACGCATTCGGTGCAGCGCAGCGGGTCGATGACGTGGATGGGATCGCCGATCGCGATCGCCTCGTTGGGGCACACCGGCCGGCAGGCATCGCAGGCGGTGCAGTCTTGGGTGATGTGAAGGGCCATGGCGGCGCTCCTGGTCAAGCGGCTTGGCGTTCGAGCTGGCTGAGCTTCTCGTGGCGGAAGGCGCCCCAGAGCGCCGCGCCGATGGCGCCGGCGTAGATCGAGTCGGGGCTGCTCTTGATCTCGACCGTGATCTTCTCCTTGGCCGAGATCTCGCGCATCGCGGCGACGAGGCCGCTGTCGAGCGCGAGGCCGCCGGTCATCATCACGACGCCGTCCTTGGTGCCCGCCGATTTGAGCAGCTTGGCCAGGCGATCCGCCATCGAGATGTGGATGCCCTTCAAGATGTTGGCGGCCGAAATGCCGCGCGAAACCATGTTGATGACGTCGGTCTCGGCGAGCACGGCGCAGATGCCGCTGACCTTCTCGGGGGTCTCGCCCTGCTGCGAAAGCGTGCCGATCTCGTCCTGCGCGATGCCGAGATAGCGCGCGATGTTCTCGAGGAACTGGCCCGAGCCCGAGGCGCATTGGCTCGTCATCTTGTAGCCGAGCACCTTGCCGCGCTCGTCGACGCGTATCGCACGGCCATGGAGCGCGCCGACGTCGAGCACCGCGCGCGTCGCGGGGTCGAGCGCGATGGCGCCGCGCGCATGCGTCGTCATCGAATAGAAGTGCCCGGTCTGGAAGCCGAGGCTCTCGCCCTCGCCGGTGGTGGCGCAGTAGGCGATGTCGTCGCGCTTCAGGCCGGCCAGCTCCAGTGATTGGTCGTAGGCCTCGGCCGCGAGCTTCAGGGGATCGCGCTGGCGCACGCGATCGCAGCGCTTCGTGAGCTGCTTCACGGCGGCGCCGTCGACGGAATAGAGCACCGTCTTGACCGCGCCCGTGCCGACATCGATTCCGGCGGTGTAGATCATGACCTTCCTCCTTCAGTGCACGACGGCGCGGCGCGCGAATTCGGCGCCGCCGAGCGCACCGGTGTAGATCGAGTCGGGATTGATGTTGATCACGACCTTGCCGTAGTTCTCTTCGACGAGTTTCTTGAGTTCCTTCACCGCCGCCTCGTTTTTGGCGACGCCGCCGGTGAACGTGAACTGGTCCTTGACGCCGCCCGAGCGCGAGAGGATCGACATGGCGCGGAGAATGATCGCGCGGTGGAGGCCGGCGATGATGTCTTCGCGCTTCTCGCCGAGCGCGAGCCGGTCGCGCAGTTCCGCGCCGGCGAAAACGGTGCAGGTGGAGTTGATGCGCACGGTCTTCGTCGCCTGCATTGCCAGGGGCCCGAGCTCGTGGAGCCCCAGGTTCATCTCGTCGGCGATGTAGCCCAGGTAGCGCCCGCAGCCGGCGGCGCAGCGGTCGTTCATCTGGAAATTCTCGACGATGCCGGCGGGGTCGACCTGGATCGCCTTGGTGTCTTGCCCGCCGATGTCGAGGACCGTGCGGGTCTCGGGATACATGAGGTGCGCGCCGAGGCCGTGGCAGAGGATCTCGGAGCGGATGTGCTCTTTCGAGAACGGCAAGGTCACGCGGCCGTAGCCGGTGCCGACGACGTAGCTTTCCTCGAGCGGGATCGCGAGCGCGCTGCGCACCGCTTCGGCGACGCCGGCGCCCTGCGCCGCGAGATCGGGCCGGGCGGAAACGGCGCGGTCGAGCGCGCGCAGCAGCTTGCCTTTCTCGTCCTCGGCCGGCGGCCGGTTCTCGACGTCGATGATCGAGCGGTCGTAGATGTTGAGCAGCAGGTCGAACGGGAACTTGCAGCGGCTGGCGACCTCCTCGCCCACCGCCATGAAGCGCGAGCCGGCGATGTCGCGGAAGAAATCGGATTTTCGCTTCGCGCCGGGCGCGAAGAGGCCGGGCGCGTCCTGTCGGAGCTGCGCGAAGACCTCGGCCAGCGCGTCACGGACCTTGGCCTCCACGCCGCGAAAGCGCTCGCCGTGCGCATTCTCGCCGCAGACGCGCTCTAGATCGCTCAGTTGCTCGAGATACTGCTCGAGCCGGAACGCGCGTTCGAGATCGGCCAGGAACCCCTCGAGCTGGCCGGCGGCGTATGACAAGGCCCCGAGGCTTTGGCGGAACAGCGTGAAGCGCGTGTCGATCAGCGCCTCGTGCTTGGCGACGCGCGTGGCCGTGTCGTAGTTCGAGCGCGAGTTGGTGATGCCGCGGCCGAGCACGGCGCTGTTTTCGTCCATGACCACGGCCTTGGTCGTGGTCGAGCCGAGATCGATGCCGATGAAGGTGCGCATGGGGTCCCCGCTCACTGCAGCGCTACGGCGGGCGCGGCCGCCGCGGCCGGCGACGGCGCGGGCGCGCCGCCGCGCCGCTTCTGCTCGATCATCTGGAGATAGCTCTCGAGCCGGTTCTTGACGTTGGCCGGCGAGAAGTAGCGCGGGTCGACGAGATCGGTCTCGATGAAGGCCGCGGGCTTACCGGTGCGGCGCTCGATCTCGCGCAGGATCAAGAGCTGGCCGGCCGAGAAGCTGTTGCAGCTCTTGATCGAATTGATCAGCAGCCCGTCGGCCTCGAACTCGTTGACATATTTTTCGATAAGGTCGATGCGCGAGGGGAGATTCCGGTTCGTGTAGCAGCCGAGGCAATACTCGGCGAGCGATTCCAACGGATGATCGGAGTCGTGGCGGAAGCCGAGATCGTAGACGCCGCCCACCTTGGTGTAGGTGCTGGCGACGACGACGGCGCCTTCGTCGTAGAACATCTTCCAGAAGTCGCGGAAGCTGGTCCAATTGGGCGGGCCTTCGACGACGAGGCGATACTTCTCTTCCTTCATATCGCCTTCGGGCGTGATCGGGCCCTGGCCATTGGCGATGCGCTGCTCGATCTCGCCGCGCAGCAGGCGATAATATTCGGTGGCTTCGGGCGTGCCGCGGAACGCGGTGAAGATCGGGCCCACGTAATAGACGCCGCCGAAATACGCGTCGATCGGCGAGGGCTTGTGCTTCGCGGAATTCAGCACCCAGACGAAGTTCTCCTCGGCCTTGGCGGATTCCTTCAGGATCTGGCGCAGCCGGTCGATGTCGAACTTCACGCCGCTGACGCGCTCGAGGCCGGGAATGATGACCTCTTTCAACTGCTTCACGATGTAGTCGCGCATGTTCTTGGTGGCGTGCCCGTCGCCCTCGTAGGGCACGTGCAGCATCAGCGTCTCGCACTTGTATTGCTCGCGCACGAGCTCGAACCACTTCATGAAGGTGAAGCAGCCGGTGTAGGAGAGCAGCAGCGCGTCGGGCGAAGGCAGCGGGTGGCCGTCGGGTCCGATATTGCCCTTGGCGATCATGCCGAGATCGGCCTTCACGTACGTGCAGACGTCTTCCGAGTGGCCGCGCTTCTCGGCTTCCATGATGTAGGCGCCGGTCTTCTTGCGCATGCCGTTCTGGATCGCGTTGATCTCCGGCAGGTTGTTCACGAGATCGAAGCACATGATGAGCTCGTTCAGATTGCCCGGAACGAAGGTCGAGACGACCTTCTTCCCCTGCTCCTTGGCGGTGGCGAGCTTCGCGTAGTTGCCGGAGATCATCTCCTTCTGCTTCACCATCGAGGCTTCTTTGACGACTTCCTTGGGCGTGCGCGCGTTCATTGGACGCTCCACAGCTTGATCGAATCGGCGAAAGTGCCGGCCTGCTCGCGGATGGGCTGCATCTGCCCGGAGTTTTCGGCGTATTTGAACGCGACGAACGGGATTTTGTGGTCGGCGAGCGCGTGCTGGAGCATCGGGCGCTCGAGCAGCGCGGGGTCGCAGAAGCTGGGGCAGGCGAAGATCACGCCCTCGGCGCGGTTCTTCTTCACCGTGTCGACCAGCCAAAGCCCTTTCTGCTTTTCCTTGTCTTCGTATTTCGCGGCGGTGTGGCCGGAATTGTGGATGTAGGCATGGGCAAGGTTGGTTAGCGGATCGCCCTCCAGCGCCACGTCGCCTTTTTCCCAGCGGTTGATCAGCATGAAATCGTCGTCGACGACGTAGCAGCCGGAGAGCTCGATCGACTTGATGAGGTTGAGCGGCGGCTGCTCGCAGAAGGCGCCGGTGACGACGACGCGGCAATTGTCGCGCTTGCGCGCCTCTGCCTTGCCGGCCGCGTCGAGATATTCCTTCAGCATGCGGCTGTGCTCCTCGACCGCGAGCGTCATGCCGGCGCGCATCAGGAGATAGACGTCGGCCGCCGGCGCCTTCCACGGCTCGGCGGCGCGGAACGCGTAGACCTCGCGCACGAGGCGGCGGTTCTCGTTGTAGAGCGCGATCGCGGCGCGGATCGCGTCGTCGGTGATCGGCCGCCCCGCCATCTTGGCAAGGCCTTCGCGCAGCTCGTTGAGCTCGTGGATGTAAAACGTGCCGCCGATGTCGTCGCGATAGTTCTGCGGCACGTCGACATATTTCGCGTAGACCTTCGGGAACATGACCTTCCACATGCCCGAGAGGTTGCGGATCACGTCGCAGATGCTGGGGAACAGCATGCCGTCGACGAAATCGAGGCGGTTGGTGACCGCGAGTTCGATCGTCGAGCGCGGGATGCGGCAGATGTAGCTCTGGTAATAGGCGTCGCCGTGGATGACCTCGAGCTGGTCGCCGCCGCCGAAGATGCCGAGCGGCAGCGCGCCGGCCGCGTGGATCAGCTCGCGCGGCACGTAGAACGGCATGTGGCCGACGACCTTGCGGCCGGGCTTGGCCGCCTTCCACTCGCGCGCATAGCCGAAATTGAGATCGTCGTAGAGAGACGCGCAGCGTTGGTTGATTTCGCTCAATTGGGACATCAGCGGTGCTCCCAGTTCGCCGCGCGCTTCTCGAGAAACGCGTTCAAGCCCTCGAGCGCGTCGCGCGTGGCCATGACTCCGTCGAGATAAAGGCGCTCCACCGCCCCGATGCGGCGGCCGAACGTCTCCGCGAGCGCGCCGCGCGCCGCCCGATTGGCGAAGCGCACGGCCGCGGCGCTCTTGCCGGCGATATTCCGCTCGAACCAGGCCAGCGCCGCCGCTTCGGGGTCGTTGGCGACCGCGGCGGCGAGGCCGAGCCGGTCCGCTTCGGCGGCGTCGATGCTGCGGCCCGAGAGCAAGAGATCGTCGGCCGCGCCGGGACCGATGCGCGCGGGCAACAGGCACGAGGCCGCCGGCGCGATCACGCCAAGGCTGATTTCGGGCTGGCCGAACTTGGCATCGGGCGCCGCGAAGATCAGCGAGCCCGCAGACGCGAGCTCGAGCCCGCCGCCCAAGCATTGCCCGCGCACGGCGACGAGGATCGGCGCCGGGAAATCGAGCATCGCCTGGAGCAGCGCGTGGAATTCCTTGAGCATCGCCGCGCATTTCGCCGGCAGATGCTCCTCGACGCTGGCGCCGAACGAGAAATGCGGGCCCTCGGCGTCGAGCAGCACGGCGGCGACGTCGGCGCGATCGCGATGCTGGGCGAGCGCCGCCGCGATGGCGCCGATCATCGCGGCATCGAGCACGTTGGCCTTGGGCCGCGCGAGGCGCAGGCGCAAGAGGCGCCCGCCGCGGTCGAACCAGACCTTGAGCGGCGCCGCGGTCATGACTTTGCCTTGGCGCGCGGCATCACGCTTTCGGTGAGCCGGTCGGTCCAGGGCGCGCCCTTGGCGAGCGCCTGGCGCAGCGCCACGAAATCGATCTCGCGGTCGTCCTTGCCGCCTTCGTTGAAGGCGCGGAAGCCGGCGCGCGCCTCGGTCATCATGTTGAGGGCGAGCCAGGCGCGCGAGTTTTCCTTGTTGCGGTTCCAGGCGTCGAGCTTCGGCTTGCGCAATTCCTCGATCGTCTTCGTCGTGCAATCGGGGAAGGTGAGCAAAAGCTTCGCGCAGAGCTCTTCGACCTTGGCGTCGAGCAGTGAGAGATCGACCGTGCCGCGCGACATCACCACCTTGCCGGCGGCGAGCGCCGGGCCGGTCTTGAACTCCCCGTAAGTGGGGCGGCCGTATTCGTCGACCGCGTATTGCGTTTCGACCAGCGGGTTCGCGACGAACTTGCCGTCGACTTTGAGGGCCGGCACGACCGCCGTGAGCATCCCCCAGTTCATGGCCTTGTGTGCGGAGAACGGCTCGCACAGCACGCAGGCGATCATCGCGCGCTCGGCGCCGATCACGACCGGGAGGAAATCGGTGGCGCCGCCGATGGGGGCCGAGCCGTGCTTGGGGCCGGCCTGGCCGAAGCGCGCCAAGTCCTGCGCCACCGAGAAATCGCAGGCCATGCCGATCTCCTGGCCGCCGCCGATACGCATGCCGTTGACGCGGCAGATCACCGGCTTGTCGCAAGCCAGGATCGACGAGACCATGTCGTTGAAGATCCGCATGTACTGCCGGTATTCCTGCGGATTGCCGGCGTAGTACTCGGCGTATTCCTTGGTGTTGCCGCCGGTGCAGAAGGCCTTGTCGCCGGCGCCGGTGAAGACGACGGCGTTCACGTCGCGCGCGTTCGAGGCCGAGCGGAACGCATGGATCACGCCCTTGGCCATCGCCGTGGTGTAGGAATTGAACTGGGTCTGGTTGTCGAGAATGATCCAGGCGTTGTAGAGCCCGGGCACGATCGCGCCGTTGGGCAACTTCGCCGGCCGCTTCTCGTAGCGCACGCCCGGCGCCGTGTAGTTGGCGACGAGATCGTGATCCTTGAGCTCGATCGGTTCGGCTCGGCGTGCGGCTTCGGCGTTCATCGGCGTTCTCCTCGGAGGATCAAGCGGGAACGAGCACGGCGCGGCGCGACAGCTCATGACGGCCCGCGGCGGCGAAAATGTCGTTGATCTCGGTCAACGGATGCATCTCGACGAACGGCTTCAAGGCGATCTTGCCGTCGAGCACGAGATCGAGCGCGCCCGGATAGAGCTCGGGTGGGCAGCCCCAATTGCCGAGCGCGCGCGCGTCGAACGCCATCAGGTTCGAGAGACGGACCTCGACACGGTCCATGGTGAAGCCGACGATGGAGAGCGTGGCCCCGTGCGTGAGCAGCCCGAACGCGGTGCTTTGCCCGGCGGCCGTGCCGGAACACTCGAAGATGAACCACTCGGTCTGCGGCAATTTCTTTTCCTTGGCGAAAGCCTGCACCGCCGCGCGCAGCGCTTTCTGATCGAGCTTCCTCGCGTTGAGGGTCAGCGACGCGGCCACGTTGCCGATGGCGGCGAGCTTGGCGTCGTCGACGTCGATGGCGACGACCGTGGCGCCGAGCGCCTTGGCGACCTGCGCGGCATAGCCGCCGACGCCGCCGATGCCGACGACGATCGCGAGGCTGCCGGGCCAGACGCCGGCGCGCGTCGCAGCCTGATAAGGCGTCGTGACCGCATCGGCGATGACCGCGAGATCGGCGAGCGCGAGGCCGGCCTTGGCGAGGCGCGCCTCGTCGACCGGGCAGAGACCGCGTGAAGGCACGACAACGTGCGAGGCGAAGCCGCCATGAATGTCGTTGCCGGGCATGCGCTGCTTCCGGCAGATCATCGGCTTGCCGCGCTTGCAGTGCTCGCACTCGCCGCAAGGCATCACCGAGGGCACGATCACCGCCTGGCCGAGCCAGGCTTCGGCGCCGGGACCGGCGGCGACGACGCGGCCGGCGATCTCGTGCCCGAGCGCCAACGGCAGCGGGTGATTGGTGCGCACGCCGTCGTAGTAGTAGCCGAGATCGGTGTGGCAGAGGCCGCAGCCGGCGATTTCGACCGTGACTTCGCCGGGCGCCGTGGGCGTGGCGTCGAACGCCTCTTCGACCAGCGGCGCCTTGACCGCCGTCATCAGCCAGCGATGCGCTTGGATCGCCATGGGCCTTTCCTCCGCGGCTCCCTTGAGCCTTCGTGCCGCACTGCTTTCGCTTGACGGCCCGTTATTTCTGTAATTAGGTACTGCAATGCGTATTTAGATGTCAAACGCGTTCGGCGTGCCGCGATGTCGCAGGCGAAGGCGCCGGCCGACGCGAGAAACGGGGACGAGACGCCATGAACGATATTGCGAAGCGTTCGCTTTCCTTCGCCGTCGTGGGCTCGGGCGGCGCCGGCGTCATGACCGCCGGCCACATGCTGCTCGACGCCGCCGCGCGCGCCGGACTCTACGGATTGATGAGCCGCTCCTCGGGCCCGCAGATCCGCGGCGGCGAGGCGGCGGCGCTGCTGCGGCTCGCGCCGAGCGCGGTCGAATCGCATGGCGACCGCTTCGACGTCTTGCTCGCGGTCGATTGGCAGAACGCGCATCGCTTCGCGGCCGAGATTCCCATCGACGGCGCGAGCCTCGTGATCGGCGATCCCGGCGAGGGCGCCGTGCCCGAGGCGTTCGCCCGCGCCGGCGCGCGCATCGTTTCGATCCCGTTGAAGGCGATCGCCAAGAAGATTCCGGGCGGCCGTCCCAACATGGTGGCGCTGGGCGTGCTCGGCGCGCTCGCGGGCCTCGAGGCCGAGGCGCTCGGCCGCGCGGTCGAAGGAACGCTGCAGAAAGGTGGCGACGCGCTGAAGGCGAGCCTCACCGCGATGCACGCCGGCGTCGCCGCCATCGCCGAGGCCGGCCTAGCGCTGCCGAAGCTGACCGCGACCCGCGCCAACGGTTGCTGGGCGATCAGCGGCAACGAGGCGGCGGGACTCGGCGCGGTGCGCGGCGGTATCCGTTTCGTCGCCGCCTACCCGATCACGCCGGCGACCGAGATCTTGGAGTGGCTGTCGTCGGCCTTGCCGCGTCTCGGCGGCACGCTGGTACAAGCCGAGGACGAGCTCGCCTCGATCAACATGGCGATCGGCGCTTCCTATGGCGGCGTGCCGTCGCTGACCGCGACCTCCGGCCCCGGCCTCGCGCTGATGACCGAGGCGATGGGGCTCGCGGTGGCCGCCGAAATTCCGCTCGTCGTCGTCGACGTCATGCGCGGCGGTCCTTCGACCGGCATCCCCACAAAATCCGAGCAGGCCGATCTCAACATCGCGCTCTACGGGCTGCACGGCGATGCGCCGCACGTCGTCGTGGCGCCCAATTCCGTCGCCGACTGCCTGTTGACGACGCAATGGGCCGTGCATCTCGCCGAAACGCTGCAAGTGCCGGCGGTGGTGCTGCCCGATCAGTCGATGGGCCAGAGCCGCGTCGTGCTCGACAAGCCCGCCGACATCCGCTTCGCGACGCGGCGCCTCACCGCCGAAGCGGGGCCCACCAACTACAAACGCTACGCGCTGACCGACGGCGGCGTCTCGCCGATGGCGATCCCGGGCACGCGCGGCGCCGTCTACACCGCCGACGGGCTCGAGCACAGCGAACGCGGCACGCCCTCGAGCCAGGCCTCCGATCACCTGGCGCAGCTCGACAAGCGCGCGAACAAGCTCAATCAGGCCGACTACAGCCGCTATTGGGCCGAGATCGAGGGCGAAGGCGACGTCGCCGTCGTCACCTGGGGCTCGTGCACGGCGCCGGTGAAGGAAGCGCTCGCGCGCGCGCGGGCCGACGGCGTTTCGGCGAAGCTCGTCTCGCTCCGCCTTTTGGCGCCCGCGCAGCCGGAGCGGCTCGCCGCGGCGCTCGAGGGCGTGAAGCGCGTGCTCGTCGTCGAGCAGACGCATTCGGCCCAGTTCTATCGCTACCTGCGCTCGTTTTACGAGCTGCCGCGCGAGACGCGCGTCTTCCACCGCCCCGGACCGCTGCCGATGCGGCCGGGCGAAATCCACAACAAGATCGTGAAGGAGCTGGCGGCATGAACATCGCAACCGCGCCGAAGCCGTTCGCGGCCAACGACTACAAGTCCGACTACAAGCCGGTGTGGTGCCCCGGCTGCGGCGACTATTCTGTGTTGCTCGCGTTCACCAAGGCGATGGCCGCATTGCAGCGGCCGCCCGAGGACATCGCCGTCATCTCCGGCATCGGCTGCTCCTCGCGCATTCCCGCCTACACGAATTGCTACGGCTTCCATGGCGTGCACGGGCGCGCGCTCGCGGTCGGCACGGGCCTCAAAGTGGCGCGGCCCGAGCTCACCGTCATCGTCGCCGGCGGCGACGGCGACGGCTTCTCGATCGGCGGCAATCATTTTCTCCATGCCTGCCGCCGCAACATCGATCTCACCTACATCGTGATGGACAACCGCGTCTACGGCATGACCAAGGGCCAGCCCTCGCCGACGACCGAGCCCGATTGGGACAGCGCGCTGGCGCCGGGCGGCACCGGATTGCGCCCGTTCCATCCGCTGGTGATCGCGCTCGCCTCGGGCGCCAACTTCGTGGCGCGCAGCTTCGCGGGCGATCCCAACGGCACGGCCGACATCATCGTGCAGGCGATCAAGCATCCGGGCTTTTCGTTCGTGGAAATCCTGAGCCCGTGCGTGACCTTCCGGCCCGATCAGCGCGAGTGGGGCAAGATGGTGCATCCGGCCGCGGTGGCGCCGACCGACGATCCGGCGCGCGCGGCGCGGCGCATCATGACCGACGACGGCTTCAACATCGGCGTGCTCTATGCCGGCAGCCGCGCGCCCTACAAGGCGCTCACGGCGCCGCCCGCCGACATGGCCGCGATCGAAAAGGAGTTCGCGCTATGAGCGGCGACGGCAAGACGCATCATACGGTGCAGGAGTTCTATGCCCTCCTCTACGCCATGGAGCACGAAGCGGCCGAGCGCTACGACGAGCTCGCGAACCAGATGGAGACGCACAACAATGTCGAGGTCGCGGCGCTGTTCCGCGAGCTGGCCGCGGTCGAGCGCAAGCATGCCGACAAGCTCAAGGCGCACGGCCAGGCGGTGCAGGCGATCCGCCCGCGCGACATGAATGTGAGCCGCGCCTTCGAGATGCCCGAGACGACGCCGCTCGATCGCGTCCACTATCTGATGACGCCCGCCCACGCGCTCGCATTGGCGCTCGAGAACGAGGAGCAGGCCGCGCGCTGCTTCGCCGCGTTCGCCGACGCCGCCCCCGACGCCGAGGTTCGCGCGCTGGCCGCCGAGATGGCCAAGGACGAGCGCCGCCACGCCGCGTTCATCCGCGAGCGCCTCGCCAAGCTTCCCGCCCCGCCCGCGGATTGGGACCAGGATCTCGATCCGCCGCGCTTTTCGGAGTAGGCCATGAACGCGATCCTTCATCCCGCCGGCTGGGCGCCGCCCGTCGGCTACAGCAACGGCATCGTTTCGGCGCCCGGGCGTATCGTGTTCGTGGCCGGGCAGATCGGCTGGAATGCCCAGCAGCGCTTCGAGACGAGCGACCTCGGCGTGCAATTCGAGAAGGCGCTCGAGAACATCGTCGCCGTGCTGGCCGAGGCTGGCGCCAAGCCCGAGCACATCTGCCGTATGACCGCCTATTGCACCGACAAGGCGGAATATCTCGGCGTGCGCGCCGCCATCGGCCGCGCCTGGCGCCGCATCATCGGCAAACACTTCCCGGCGATGACGATGGTGTTCGTGACCGCATTGCTCGACGAAGGCGCCAAGATCGAGCTCGAGGCGACGGCGGTCGTGCCTTGACGCGGCGCGATCGTCTCGCCGCGGACGAGCTCTTTCAGCTCGTCAGACCATCCGGCACTTTCACGTTTTCGGGCGTCAACTCGATGCCCGAGGCGCGCGCCTGGTGCTCGAGCAAGGTCGCGAAATCCTTTTCGACGTAGCCGCCGCCGCGCAGCATGGCTTCGCCGATATGGGCCTGCAGCACTTCGCGCGTGGCGGCCGTGACCGGCAGCGGCACGTCGAGCGCGCGGCCGGCGGCGAGGCCGAGGTCGAGGTCTTTGCGCAAGAGTTTGGGCGTGAACGTCGTGGTGAAATCCAGGTTCACGTAAGCCGGCGATTTGTATTTGGTGAAGGTCGAGCCCATCACGCTCTTGTTCAGGAAATCGAGGAACGCGTGGCGCGGCACGCCGGCTTTCTGCGCCAGGATCGTGATCTCGGCCATGCTCTGCGCGACGATGCCGAGGAACATGTTGTGGCAAATCTTGACGATGCGCGCGAGATCGCCTTCGCCCACATAGCTCACGCCGGCCGCGAGCGCTTCGAGATAAGGCCGCGCCGTCTCGAACGCCGCTTTGGGGCCGGACACGACGAACGATAATTTTCCGGCCTTGATCACCTTGGCGTTGCCGCTGACCGGCGCCGCCAAGAGCTGCGCGCCGCGCTTGGCCGCTTCGCGGCGCAGCTCCGCTGAGGCTTCCTCCGACACCGTCGACGCATCGATGATGATCTTGGGCGCGCGGTCTTTGCGCGAGAGCACGCCGTCCTTGCCGGCTGTGACTTCCAGCAGGTCGTCGCCGGTCGAGACCATCGTGAACACGATATCGCGGTCGGCGAGATCGGCCGGCGTGCCGACGATGCTCGCGCCGTATTGCCCGAGCGGCTCGGCCTTGGCGCGCGTACGGTTATAGGCAGCGACCCGGCCGCCCTTTTGCGCAAGCTTCGCCGCCATCGGGAAGCCCATGCGGCCGGTGCCGATCCAGCCGAGCGTGTGTGTCGCGAGATTCGGGGCGTCCATCGTCGTCTCCAATTCAATAGGGATTCGCGATCGGCAGGTCTTCGGCCGGGTAGAGCGTGATCACCTTGCAGCCCTTGTCGGTGACGACGATCTCTTCCTCGATGCGCGCGGCCGAGATGCCGTCGGTGGCCGGGCAATAGGTTTCGAGCGCGAAGACCATGCCGGCCTTGATCTCGGTCGGGTCCTCGAACGAGTTGAGCCGGCTGATGATCGGCCGCTCGTGCAGGCCGAGTCCGAGGCCGTGGCCGAACTCGAGGCCGAACGCCTCCATCTCGTCGCTGAAGCCGATCGCGTCGGCGGTGGGCCAGCACGCCGCCACCTGATCCGAGCGCACGCCGGGCTTGATCATCGCGATCGCCGTGTCGATCCACTCGCGCGCGCGCTTGTAGGCATCCTTCTGCGCCTCGGTGGCGCGGCCGACGTTGAAGGTGCGGTAGTAGCAGGTGCGGTAGCCCATATAGGACTGGATGATATCGAAGAACGCCTGATCGCCCGGGCGGATCAGGCGGTCGGTGAAATTGTGGGGATGCGGCGAGCAGCGCTCGCCCGAGATCGCGTTGATCGCCTCGACGCAATCCGAGCCCTTGGAATAAAGGTCGTGATTGGCGAGCGCCACGATCTGGCTTTCGCGCACGCCGGGCTTCAGCGCCGCCGCGATCTGCTGATAGGTGCCGTCGACCATCGCCGCCGACATGTTGAGCAGCATCAGCTCGTCGCGGCTCTTGATCTCGCGCGCGTCGAGCATCATCTGCTGGCCGTCGCGCAC
>Ga0070695_100000752_pt1 | contig 17386 bp, 14 predicted proteins | sample KBSK1252metaG_FD_65471 | JGI IMG/M metagenome (GOLD analysis project Ga0070695, IMG submission 65471) | Corn, switchgrass and miscanthus rhizosphere microbial communities from Kellogg Biological Station, Michigan, USA - KBS K1-25-2 metaG | ecosystem: Host-associated > Plants > Roots >...
TGCCTCTCGAGTCCTCCCTGCGCGTGGAAGGGACCGTGCGCAAGGACGATCGTGCCCCCGGGGGATACGAGCTCTCGCTGAGCGACCTCACCGTGGTGCACGAGGCCGCCGAGTACCCGGTCCAGCCCAAGGAGCACGGGGTCGAGTTCCTCTTCGACCACCGCCACCTCTACCTGCGCTCGCGCACGCCCCACGCCGTGCTGCGGGTGCGCAACGAGGTGCTCCAGGCCTGCCGGGACTTCTTCTACCAGCGCGACTTCGTGCTCATCGACTCCCCCATCCTCACGCCCGCCGCCTGCGAGGGCACCTCCACGCTGTTCGAGACCGATTACTTCGACGCCAAGGCCTACCTGTCACAGTCGGGGCAGCTCTACCTGGAGCCGGCGGCCATGGCCTTCGGGAGCGTCTACTGCCTGGGTCCCACCTTCCGGGCGGAGAAGAGCAAGACCCGGCGGCACCTCACCGAGTTCTGGATGATCGAGCCCGAGGTGGCCTTCCTGGAGCTGGCCGGCCTCCTGGAGCTGGCGGAGGAGTTCGTCTCCTACGTGGTGGCGCGCGCCCTCGACCGCTGCCAGGAGGACCTGAAGTTCCTGGAGCGGGACCTGACGCGCCTCACGCGCGTGATCCCGCCCTTCCCGCGCCTTCCCTACGACGAGGCCGCCGAGATCCTGCTCCGGCCCGAGGCGCAGGCGCGCATGAAGGAGGCGAACGCCCCTCCGTTCGTGCGGGGGAACGACTTCGGCAGCCTGGACGAGACGATCCTCACCGAGCAGTTCGACCGGCCGGTGATGGTCACCCACTGGCCCGCCGAGATCAAGGCGTTCTACATGCAGCCCGACCCCGCCGATCCCGGGAAGGCCCTGTGCGTGGACGTGCTGGCCCCCGAGGGCTACGGCGAGATCATCGGCGGCAGCCAGCGCATCCACGACCACGACCTCCTGCTCCGGCGCATCCAGGAGCACGGCCTTCCCGTCGAGGCCTTTCAGTGGTACCTGGACATCCGCAAGTACGGGACGGTGCCCCACTCCGGCTTCGGCATGGGGATCGAGCGCTGCGTCACCTGGATCTGCGGCATCCCGCACCTGCGCGAGGCCATCCCCTACCCGCGCCAGATCCACCGACTCTACCCGTGAGCGACACACCCAAGACAAGGGTGGGCGTGGTCAGCCTGGGCTGCGCGAAGAACCTGGTGGACACCGAGGTCATGCTCGGGCACCTGGACGCGGAGGGCGCCGAATTCGTGACCGACCCCGAGCAGGCGGAGGTCCTCCTGGTCAACACCTGCGCCTTCATCGGCGAAGCCCGGGAGGAGTCGGTGCGCGCCATCCTGGATGCCGCCGAGCTGAAGAGGACGGGGAAGCTCCGGCGCCTGGTGGTGGCTGGCTGCATGGTGCAGCGCTACCGGGACGAGCTGCGGGAGAGCCTCCCCGAGGTGGATGCCTTCCTGGGCCTGGATGAGCTGCACCGGGTGGGCGCCGCGGTGAAGAGCGACCTGCCGCTGTTCACCGCCAGCGCCGCTCCCGCCTCGACCTATCTCTACGGCGCGGAGACCCCGCGCCGCCTCTCCACGCCCCCCTGGTCGGCCTACGTGAAGATCGCCGAGGGGTGCGACCACACGTGCACCTTCTGCGCCATCCCCGCCTTCCGCGGCACCTTTCGCTCCCGCACTCCGGACTCCCTGGTCACGGAGGCGCAGGCGCTGGCCCGCCGGGGCGTGCGCGAGATCAACCTGATCGCCCAGGACAGCAGCCACTACGGCCGCGACCGCGGCGACCGCGAGGGGCTTGCCGGCCTGCTGCGACGCCTGGACGCGGTCCCGGAGCTGCGCTGGATCCGGGTCCACTACCTGTACCCGAACACGGTGACCTCCGAGCTGATCGAGACCATGGCCACCCTCCCCCGGGTGGTGGACTACGTGGACCTCCCGCTGCAGCACGCCCACCCCCACGTGCTCTCCCGCATGCGGCGCGGGGGCTCGGCGGAGAGCCACCTGAAGCTGCTGGCGCGCTTCCGGGCCGCCATGCCCCAGGGAGCGCTCCGCACCACCCTGATCGTGGGCTTCCCCGGCGAGAGCGAGGCGGAGTTCGAAGCGCTGCTCGACTTCGTGCAGGAGGCCCGCCTCGATCACCTGGGCGTGTTCGCCTACTCCCACGAGGAGGGGACGGGCGCCCACGCCCTACCCGACGACGTGCCCGAGGCCGTCAAGCGCGAGCGCCGCTCCCGCCTCCTTGCCTCCCAGCAGGAGATCGTGGACGCCCGCCTGCGCTCCCGCGTGGGCGAGCGCGCCGAGGTGCTGGTGGAGGGCGCGCATCCGGAAACGGAGCACCTGCTGGTGGGCCGGCTCGCCACCCAGGCTCCGGACGTGGACGGAACCGTGCTGCTCAACGACGGACCGCCGCTCCCTCCCGGGACCTTCGCCCGCGTGGAGCTGACGGACGTGGCGGGATACGACCTCGTGGGGACGATCCTCCATGCCGCCTGAGGGTACGGCGCGGGTGTACGCCGATCCGCGCCACTGGCTCGCCTGCGGGTTCGGGATCGGCCTGGCGCCGGTGGCACCGGGGACGTTCGGATCGCTCCCCGGCCTCCTCCTGGCCTGGGTCCTGGTGCGCCTGGGCGGGCAGATGGCCCTCGCCCTGGGGATCGTGGCGGTGGCGGTCGCCGGCACCTGGTCCGCGCACGCGCTGGCCGCCCGCCTGGGCCTCAAGGACCCGGGCGTCATCGTGGTGGACGAGATCGCGGGACAGATGCTGACCCTGCTGGGAGTGGCGATGACGGGCTCCGTGCTGGCGGCCGCCTTCGTGCTCTTCCGCGCCTTCGACGTGCTGAAGCCTCCGCCGGCGCGCCAGCTCGAGGGGCTACCGGGAGGGTTCGGCATCATGGCGGACGACCTGGCGGCGGGCTTCTACGCGAACCTGGCGCTGCGCGCCGCCATCGCCTGGCTCCCGCACGTGGTGAGCGCCGCGTGATCGTCTGGCAGGGGCTGGATCGGTGCCCGCCCGGCACCCGAGCCGCGCTCGCCCTGGGGAACTTCGACGGCGTGCACCTCGGGCATCAGGCGGTCCTGCGGCAGGTGCAGGCCTCGGCTCGGGCGCGCGGGGTGCCTGCGGTCCTCGTCACCTTCGAGCCCCATCCCGCCGAGGTCCTCGCCCCCCAGCGCCGCCCCCGCCTCCTCCAGACCAAGAGGCAGAAGCTCGCCTCCCTGGAGGAGGCGGGCATGGACGCGGTGCTCGTGCTCCCCTTCGACCTCGCCCTGGCCGCCCTCTCCCCCGAAGCGTTCGTCGAGAGGCTCTCCTCCGCGCTGGCGCCGGTGTCGGTGCACGTGGGAACCGGCTTCCGCTTCGGGCGGGAGCGCCGGGGGGACGTGGCGCTGCTGCGCGCGCTGGGTGCCGCGCACGGCTTCGCCGTGGAGGAGGTGCCGCCCGTGGAGATGGACGGCCTGCGGGTCTCCTCCTCGCGCATCCGGGAGGCGGTGCTCCAGGGCCGGGTGGACCTCGCCCGTCACCTGCTGGGGCGTGCCTACGCCGTGGAGGGTCGGGTGGTGCGGGGCGAGGGCCGGGGGGCAGCACTGGCCTTCCCCACCGCCAACCTCGACGTCGAGAACGAGATCCCTCCCCTGCGCGGCGTGTACGTCACGGAGACGATGGCGGGGGCGCTGCGCTGGCCCTCGGTGACGAACGTCGGCGTGCGCCCCACCTTCGACGGCTCCCGCCTCACCGTGGAGAGCCACCTCATCGACTACGAAGGGGACCTCTACGGCGAGCACGTGGAGGCGCGCTTCCTGGCGCGCCTGCGCGACGAGCGGCGCTTCGCCGACGCCACCTCCCTCGCCGACCAGATCGCCCGCGATCGCGCGGCGGCCGTGGCCTGGTTCCAGAGCCTGGCCTCGGCATGAGCGGCACGTTCGTCACCTTCGAAGGGATCGAGGGCTCGGGCAAGTCCACCCAGGCCGCGCGCCTGGCCGAGCGCCTCCGCAGAAGCGGCCGCGAGGTCGTGCTCACGCGCGAGCCGGGGGGCACCCCCCTGGGGCGGCAGCTCCGGGCGCTGCTCCTTCGCACCGGCAGCCCCGTCCTTCCCGAGGCGGAGCTGCTCCTCTACGCCGCCGACCGCGCGCAGCACGTCGGGGAAACCATCGCGCCCGCGCTGGCGCGCGGCGCCGCCGTGCTGTGCGACCGCTTCCTCGACGCCACCCTGGCCTACCAGGGGGTGGCCCGCGGCCTGGGAACGGAGGCGGTGCTGTCCCTCCACCGGCGCCCGCCCCTGGACCTGCGCCCGAAGCGCACGGTGCTCCTCGACCTCGATCCCGAGGCCGCCCTGGCCCGTGCGCGGGGTCGGGACGCCGCCCGGATGGACGAACCCGACGAGGGCCGCTTCGAGGCGGAGCCGCTCGCCTTCCATCGGAAGGTGCGCGAGGGGTACCTGCGGCTGGCGGGGGCGGAGCCGGAGCGGGTGCGCGTCGTCGCGGCCGCGGGATCGGAGAGCGCGGTGGAGGCGGCCGTGCTGCAGGAAGTTCTCGACCTGTTCCCGGACCTGCGGGGAAGCGCATGACCGCGGAGCCCGGCCTCCTCCGCTTCCAGGACATGCTCGGGCAGCGGCGGGCCGTGGAGCTCCTCCAGCGCGCCCTCCGGGAGGGCCGCCTTCCTCACGCCCTGCTCTTCCAGGGGCCGGAGGACGTGGGGAAGGCCGCACTGGCGCGGACGCTCGCGGGAGCCCTCGTCTGCGAGCGGGACGACGCCGGGGATCCCTGCGGCCGGTGCGCCGCCTGCCGGCGCGTCGCCGCCGGCACGCACCCCGACGTGCTGTGGGTGACGCGCCTCCCCCGACGCCCGGGCACGCGCCGCGACGCCGAGGAGGACGAGGACGAGGACGCGGGGGAGGACGAGGCCGCAAGCCTCCCGGCCGCACGCCGAGGAGGAACGGATCTCAAGCGGGAGATCGTGGTGGAGCAGATCCGCGAGCTCTGCGAGCATGCGGCCTACGCCCCCCGTGAGGGACGGCGGCGCGTCTTCGTCTTGGATCCCGCCGACCGCATGAACCGCGCCGCGCAGAACGCGCTCCTCAAGACGCTGGAGGAGCCGCCGGGACGCGCGCTGATCGTGCTCATCTCCGCGCGGCCCCACCTGCTGCTCCCCACGGTGCGGTCCCGGTGCCTTCCCGTGCGCTTCGCGGCCATGCCGGTGCACGCGCTGGCGGAGGCCCTGCAGCGACGGGGCGTGGGCGCCGACGAGGCGCTGGTCCGGGCAGCCCTGGCGGGGGGCGCACCGGGGCGCGCACTGGCGGGAGACATGGACGCACGCCGCGAGCTGCGGGACGCGCTCCTGGCCGCCCTGGAGCGCGCCTCGGCCGGTCCCGCGGCACTGGCGGAGCTCCCGGCCCTGGTGGCGGCCTTCGCGCCCAAGGAGGACGAGGACGCGTTCCTGGAGCGGCTCGATCTCGCCCAGGCGCTGCTGCGGGATGCCGCGCGCGCGGTCACGGACGGGGATGGCGGCGCGCTCGTCCACGCCGACCAGGCAAGCCGCCTGCGGGCCCTGGGGACGCGCCTGGGACGGGGGCGGCTGGCGGCGCTGCTCCAGGCCCTCGAGCGCCTGCGCGGCGACCTGCGGTTCTACGTGAACCGCACGCTGCTCACCGAGGCCGTGCTGGCCGCGCTCGCGGGGGGGCCGATCCCCTAGCGTCCACGGCGGCGGCGGCGATCTCGGCAAGAGTCGCACCCAGCCGCTCCACGGCGTCGAAGTCCTCGCCCCCCGTGGGGACGTGATTGGCGAACACCGCGAACACGAGACGCTCTCCGCCCTTGGTTTCCACGTAGCCGGCGAGACCCTTCCCGGTGACCAGGTATTGCCGGTTGAGGAGATCGCCGGCGATCAGCGTCCCCGTCTTGGCGTGCATCCGGCCCGCCGCAGGCGAGCCGCGCAACACGTCCGCCAGGCTCCCGTCCTTGCCCAGGACGGGAAGGGCGTCGTAAAACGCCTGGAATTCCCGCTGCTCCGCCATGTAGGCGAGGAAGCGCACCATGAACTCCGGGGTGAAGGCGGCCCCCGCCCCCGCACCGTCGGACTGGGCGGCCGCGGAAAGCTCGAGCCCTGCCCCGACCAGGAAGCTGCGCTGCAGCGCAAACCCCACCTCGAGGGCATCCTCGTGCGCGCTGCCTACGAGCGCTCCCACCAGGTACGGCATCATCGCGGCGTGGAGGTTCTGGCTGACCTTGAGCGTGACCTTCACGTCCTCGCGCAGCGGAGGCGAAACATGCTCGGCCAGCCGGCACTCCGGCCGGTAGAAGGTCGCCAGGTCGTCCCAGCGGGGAGGGTCGGTCGACCGTCCGCCCGCTACGGTGACGCCGGCTTCGACGAGCGCTTCTTCGAGAACGACCGCGGCGAACGTGCTCGGCGCCGGGACCGCGAATGGAAAGGGACGCGGCTTGGTGCCGAGGCCGATCGTTCCCCGCACCGTAACGACGAGGCGCCCATCCGCCCCGCGGCCGGGCACGAGTTCCACCTCGGCGGCCGATCCTTCCGCCCCCGTCGCCACCTCGTTCTCGAAGGTCACGTAGCGTGTGGCAGGCGAGCTTCGAAGGGAGGCTGGTTGGCCCGCAGCGGCTCCGGCCGAGACGATGACGTCGATGACGTTGTCGTTTACACAGACTGGCGAGATCACGACCCCGGTCCCGCCCTCCCGGGTTCCCTCGGGGAAGAGGCTCACGTCCACCAGCACGCGACCGGTCACGCGCTTCACGCCGCGACGCGACACCTGCGCCGCCAGATCGCGGATCACCTGCAGGGGGTCGCCGGGAACGAGGGCCGCCTCCCGTACCTGTCCGTAGGCGTGATCGTGATCCTCGAAGGCGAGGGTGCCGTCGTCACGCACGCGGTTGGAAAGGTTGGGGTCGCCACTCGCCACCAGGACGAGGTCGCCCTCCAGGGTGCCGTCGGGCGCGACGGGGCCCGCGCCGTAGAGCCCGGTCTGGAACCGGCGCTCTGCGCCCAGGAGCTCGAGCGCCGCGCCCTCCGTGACCACCTTGGCCACCGAGCCCGAGACGAACAGCTTGTGCTCGTTCTTGCCGTAGAGGACCCGGCGATCGGCGAGCGAGTAGATCTCGATCCCGACCAGCGCATGGCCCAGCTCGGAGCGCTGCAACAGCTCGTCGATCCTGGCCGCGAGATCGGCGGAGCGAGTCTCACTGCTGCCGGACAGCGCGCCGATCAGGACGCCGGAAACGATCCACGACCTCATCGGGCACCTCCTTCCAGGGAACGGTCCCGCGGAGGATCGGTTGCGTCTGAAGAGCGACGCAAGGTGGTGACCGTCTCCACGTGCGGAGTCTGGGGGAAGAGGTCCACGGGGACGACCCGCTCCACCGCGTAGCCATTGCCGTGAAGGGCCGCGAGGTCGCGGGCCAGGGTGGGGGGATCGCAGGAGACCAGCACGACCTGGGAGGGGGCGAGAGCGCCCAGGGCAGCCGCAACTCCGGGAGCGAAGCCGGTGCGCGGAGGGTCGGCCAGGACCAGGTCCCACGGCCGGTCCCCCACGCTCTTCAGCGAGCCCATCACGTCCCCCTGCACGAACGAGACGCGCAGGCCGGCGACGGCCGCCGCCCTTCGCCCCGCGCCGACCGCCTCCGGGTCCGCCTCGCAGACCGTCACCTTCCCGCCGTCGCGGGCGAGCGCCAGCCCGAAGACCCCCATGCCGCCGTACAGCTCGAGCACCCGCCGACCCGCCACCGGCCCGCAGGCCGCCCGGACCTGGTCGAGGAGGACCTCGGCGGCGCCGGGGTTGACCTGGACGAAGCTCCCCGCAGGCACCTCGAAGGCCAGGCCGCCCAGGGTCTCGCGCAGGAAGCTCCGGCCCGCCAGCACCTCTGCGCGCGTGCCCCCGCGCCTCCCGGGCTGGGCCAGGAGCCGAACCACGCCGGCAACCTCGGGGACCGCGCGCATCAGACTCTCCGCGAAGGTGCGGCCGGAGGGGAAAGGCCCCTCGGGGCCGCGGAAGACCGCGAGCATCGCCCCCTCGGCGCGCGCGCGCCGCACGACCAGGCGGAGGGGCTCCCGGCGGTCCCCCGCCACGGGGAGGACGGGATCGCCGGCCCCCGGGCCCTCGAGGAAAAACGCGCGCGCCGCCGCCACCACTTGGTTCATCGCCGGGTCGGCCAGCAGGCAGGCAGGGATGTCCACCACCCCGCGAGCATCTCCGGGAGGGTGGTAGCCGAGCATCGGGGCCCCGTCCGGGCTCCGGCCGAACGTCAGCTCGACCTTGTTCCGATAGCCGAGCGGAAGGGGCGAGGGGACCGCTTCCTCCACGGGGACGTCGGGGAGATGGGCGACGCGCGCGAGCGCATCGCGCACCAGCTGGCGCTTCCAGAGCCGCTGCGCCTCCTCCGGCAGCCGCATCCAGGCGCACCCGCCGCACGCCGCATGGAATGGGCAGGGGGCCGCCCGCTCCGTGGGGGAGGGGGTGAGGACGCGCTCCACCTCGGCGTCGATCCACCGAGCGTGGGTGCGCCGCGTCCGGGCCAGCACCCGCTGCCCCGGGAGTCCTCCCGCCACCAGCCACACCCTGCCCTGGTGCCGCGCGACCCCGCGCCCGCCTGTCGCGAGGCCCTGGATTTCAAGCTCGACCCCTAGATCCTGGGTCTCCGGTTCCTTCGACCCCATGATCTTGCAGTACCCCCTTGACACCGGCTTGCAAGTTCCGTTACGGTTCGCCCGGTTCCCCAGGATCTCTTCCGGAGGGTTCGTGGCCCCAAGGTCCCACCGACGGACGCTGCTCGCTCTCCCCGGGTGGATGACGACCCGTATCCAACCCTGCCTGGGGGCGGCCCACGCGGCCGCACCCTCCTACCTTCGTCCGCCGACCTCTCGGGGAAGGCGGCCCGCTTCGTACCCACCATTTTGTCTCGACCCGTGCCTGGGCCGCGTTCGGCCGGGGCGAGCGAGCAGCGCCCGTTGACCGCGGACGGCGTCCCACGCCGTCCGCAGCCCCTCCAAATCGGTCCTAAGAAAGCGAAGCGCCGTCCTAAGCCCACCCTTTACTTGCCTGTAACGTCACCGTAAATTCCCGGCCGTCTCAAAGGATCCCGGCGGCCGGCCACTCGGGGGGGTCACGCGCCGGAGCCGGGGTCCGAGTTGGCAGCCGCGTTGCCCACCTCCCTGACGGGAGAACGCGGTGGCTGACCTCGAGGGCGATGGCTCCGGCCATCGCCCTTTTCTTTTTTCTGAGCCCTCAGAAGCTGGCGAGCGCCGCGCGGTACCCGAGCAGGTTGCGCCGCAGCTCCTCGACGTGATCGCCGCCGAACTTGGCCAGCATCTCGTCCGCGAGCACCAGGCAGGTCATGGCCTCCCCCACCACCCCGGCGGCGACGATGGGGATGGTGTCCGTGCGTTCGACGTCGGCCTCGCTTCCCTCCTTGGTCACGAGATCCACCGAGGGCAGCGGCCGCGGGAGCGTGGAGAGCGGCTTGAGGTAGCCGCGCACGCGCACCGTCTCCCCGTTCGACATCCCCCCCTCGATGCCGCCCGCTCGGTTGGTGGGGCGCACGAAGCGACGTCCGGTGGGGTCATAGGCGATGGCGTCGTGCTGCGCGCTGCCCCGGCGCGCGGCACCCTCGATCCCCTCCCCTACGCTCACCGCCTTCACCGCGGGAATGGAGAGGAAGGCCCCGCCCAGGCGGGCGTCCAGGCGCCGGTCCCAGTGGACGTGGCTTCCCAGGCCGGGTGGGACCCCGCGGGCGAGCACCTCGAAGACGCCTCCCACCGAATCTCCCGCCTGGCGCGCGGCGTCCACCGCGGCCGCCATGCGCGCGCACACCTCGGTGGAAGCGCAACGGAAGGGCGCATCGTCGGGGAGCGCGAGCAGGGCCGTCATTCCCTCGTCATCCACCTCGGGGGCGACCACGTCGGCCACCGCCACCGTGCGGCTGGTCACGTCCACCTCGAGAGCGGCCAGCAGCGCCCGGGCGAGGGCGCCGGCCGCGGTCCGCGCCGCTGTCTCCCGTGCGCTCGCGCGCTCCAGCACGTCGCGGGCGTCGTGGGTCTGGTACTTGAGCGCGCCCGCCAGGTCGCCGTGCCCCGGACGGGGACGCGTCACGCGCCGAGCCGCCCCCTCCTCCGTGGGTGGGGCGCCGTCGATGCGCATGGCCTCGGTCCAGCGCGCGTGGTCCACGTTGCGCACCAGCAGCGCCACGGGCGAGCCCAGGGTGCGGCCGTGGCGCACGCCCCCCAGCACTTCCACACGGTCGTTCTCGATCTTCATGCGGCCGCCCCGGCCGTAGCCGCCCATGCGCCGGCGGAGGTCGCGATCGATGGCGGTGCGGTCCACGGAGAGCCCGGCGGGAAGACCCTCCACGATGACGGTGAGCGCGGGCCCGTGCGACTCCCCGGCGGTGAGGAAGCGGAGGGGCATCGGCCTACACGCCCGACACGTCGGTGAGCTCGAGGACCATGCTCCAGGGAGCGAGCTGCAAGGGCCCGCGCCGGCGTCCGCGGAAACGGATGCGCGTTCCCTCCTTCTGGTAGACGGGGGACAGCCCTTCGAGGCGATAGCTGCGGCCGTCGTCGCCGCGCAGTCCCCAGAAGCCGCCGTCTTCACCGATGCGACGCACCGTGCCCTTGCCCGCCACCTCCGTCACCTCCGTCACCTGCACCGAGTCCCCGCTCCCGGTGGACGCAGTGGGGACGTCCGCATGCGGGCGCAGACGCGGATCGCCGTACTGGGCGAGGCGCCCGCAGGCACAGGTGAGGAGGACGAGAGCGCCGAGCGCGAGCCGCCGCATCGCCGCCCATCTTAGCGGTGCCCGCGCTACGATGCCGGGTGTGGAGATCCTCACCGCCGCCCAGATGCGCCGTGTGGACCGGCGCGCCATCGACGGCGGCATCCCGTCCCTCGAGCTCATGGAGGCGGCCGGGCGCGGGATCGCGGAGGCGATGCGCCGGGACATCCAGGACCTGGCGCGCCGTCCCGTGCAGGTGGTCTGCGGGAAGGGGAACAACGGGGGGGACGGGCTGGTGGTCGCCCGCCACCTCGCGCTCTGCGGGCACGCGGTGGAGGCGGTGGTGCTGGCACCGGCGCACGCCCTCTCTCCCGACGCCGCGGTGCAGAGCACGCGGGCGCGCGCCCTCGGCCTTCCCGTGCACCACGTGGAGGACGCCGCCGCGTGGGCGGCCTGCGCGGCCTCCTTTCCCCCCGATGCCCTGGTGGTGGACGCCGTGCTCGGCACCGGCGTGGAAGGAGGACCGCGTGGCCTAGCCGCCGCCGTCCTGGCCTGGCTCGCAGCGAGCGGACTCCCCATCGTGGCCGTGGACCTGCCGTCGGGCCTGGACGCGGACGGCGCCGACGTCCCTGCCGACGTCCCTGCCGCGACGCGGACCTACACGCTGTGCCGTCCCAAGCCCTGCCTGGTGCTGGAGCCCGCCGCCGCACGGGCGGGCCACTGGTCGGTCATCGACCTCGGGATCCCCGACGCCTTGGTGGCCGAAGAGGGAGCGGCCCTCACCTGGACGGACGCCGCGGAGGCGGCACGCCTGCTCCCCGCCCGGCCGGCGGGCGCCCACAAGGGCACCTTCGGTCACCTTCTGATCGTGGCCGGATCGGTGGGGAAGGCCGGGGCTGCCGTCCTTGCCGCCCGGGGGGCGCTGCGCGCGGGCGTGGGCCTGGTGACGGTCGCGTGCCCTGCCGAGGCGCGCGCCGAGATCGCCGTGCAGCAGGCCGAGGTGATGACGGTGGCGCTGCCGGAAGACCCGGCGCACGCACCGTCGCTCGCCGGGGACCGCCACGCCATCGCCATGGGACCGGGCCTGGGCACCGGACCGGACACACGCGCGCGCGTGCACGCCCTGCTGTCCGCGTCGAAGCTCCCCCTGGTCCTCGACGCCGACGGCCTCAACGTGTCCACCGTCGAGCAGATCCGGAGCGACGCGCCACGGGTGCTCACACCGCACCCCGGGGAGGCGGCGCGCCTGCGCGGGGCCACCGCCACGGAGATCCAGGCCGACCGCCTGGGGGAGGCGCGCGGCCTGGCCTCGGCGGCCCGCGCCGTGGTCCTGCTCAAGGGAAGGCGGACGCTGGTCGCGGCGCCCGACGGACGGGCGTCCTTCAACGCCAGCGGCAACCCGGGGATGGCGACGGCGGGGACCGGCGACGTGCTCACCGGCGTGGTGGGGGCCTTCCTGGCCGCGGGCCTGGCTCCCTACGATGCCGCACGCCTCGCCGCCTTCGTGCACGGCGACGCCGGGGACCGCGCCGCCTCCGCGCTGGGCGAGGACGGCATGATCGCCTCCGACCTGGCGGCGCGTCTCCCCGCCGCCATGCGAGCTCTCCGTTGAGCGGAGCGGCGCGCACGGTCTTCTCCCTGTGCGAGGACGAGACCTTCGCCCTGGGACGGCGCACCGGGCGAGCGCTCCGGCCGGGGAGCCTGGTCGTGCTGCAGGGCGAACTGGGGGCGGGAAAGACCGTGTTCGCGCGCGGCGTGGCGGTGGGCCTCGGGATCTCCGAGAGCGAGGTCTCCTCCCCCACCTTCACGCTGGTGCAGGAGTACCGGGGCGGACGCCTGCCCCTGTTCCACGCCGACCTCTATCGCCTGGAGGGCGAGGGCGAGATCGGAGCCCTGGGGATCGAGGACATGCTGCATGCGGGCGGGGTCGTCCTGGTGGAATGGGGCGAGCGCCTGCCCGGACACCTGAGGCGCGAGGCGACCACCGTGCGGTTCGAGGACCTGGGCGAAGATGCGCGGCGGATTCATGTGGAGAGCGATCCCGAGGACGGCTGGCTGGAGGACGCCTGAAACCAAAAAGGGGGAGAGCCGATGCTCAAGGAGTTCAAGGAATTCGCGATGCGGGGGAACGTCATCGACCTGGCGGTGGGCGTCATCATCGGCGCCGCCTTCGGGACGATCGTGAAATCCCTGGTGGACGACATCATCATGCCGCCCATCGGCCTGCTGGTGGGAGGGCTCGACTTCTCGAACCTCTTCGTCAGCCTGTCGGGCGAGCACTACGCGTCGCTGGCGGCGGCGAAGGCGGCGGGCGCCCCCACCATCAACTACGGCATCTTCCTCAACAACGTGCTGAACTTCGTGATCGTGGCCTTCGCCATCTTCATGGTGGTGCGGCAGATCAACCGCCTGAAGCGGGAGACTCCGGTCCTGCCGCCGGCGCCCACGGAAAAGCCCTGCCCCTATTGCGTCTCCACCATTCCCCTGGCGGCCACGCGCTGCCCGCACTGCACGTCGGAGCTGAAGAAGGCGTAGCGACGGACGTTCCTACGACTCCAGCCTGTAGTTCGGCGCTTCCTTGGTGATGATGACGTCGTGGGCGTGGGACTCGCGCAGACCGGCGGGGCTGATGCGCACGAAACGGGCCTCGCGCTGCAGGCTGGGCACGTCCTCGGCCCCCAGGTAGCCCATGCCCGCGCGCAAGCCCCCCACGAGCTGCCCCACCAAGGCGGAGAGCGAGCCCTTGTAGGGGACGCGTCCCTCGATCCCCTCGGGGACGAGCTTGCGCTCGTCGAACTCGTCCTCCTGGAAGTAGCGGTCCCCGGAGCCACGCTTCATGGCGGCCAGGGATCCCATGCCCCGGTACTCCTTGAACGTGCGTCCCTGATAGAGGATCGTCTCCCCGGGCGACTCCTCGCTCCCCGCGAAGAGGCTGCCGATCATCACCGACGAGGCACCCGCGGCCAGCGCCTTCACCACGTCCCCCGAGAACTTGATGCCGCCGTCGGCGATCAAGGGCACGTCCGCCTCGCGGCAGGACTCGTAGGCCTGGGCGATGGCGGTGAGCTGGGGCACACCCGCTCCCGTGACCACGCGGGTGGTGCAGATGCTGCCGGGCCCCACCCCCACCTTCACCGCGTCCACGCCCCGCTCGATGAGGGCGGTCGCCCCCGCCCGGGTGGCCACGTTCCCGGCCAGGATCTGCACCTCGGGGAAGGCCTCGCGCAGCGTCGTCACCATCTCGAGCACGCCCTCGCTGTGCCCGTGGGCGGTGTCCACGGCGAGCACGTCCACCCGCGCCGCCACCAGGGCTCGGGCCCGGTCCAGGGTGTCCCGCGCGATTCCCACCGCCGCCCCCACCCGGAGGCGACCCAGCTCGTCCTTGCAGGCGTGGGGGAAGCGGATCTGCTTCTGGATGTCCTTCACCGTGATCAGCCCCTTGAGGCGGAACTCGGAGTCCACCACGGGGAGCTTCTCGATGCGGTGCTTGTGGAGCAGCTCCTTGGCCTGGTCGAGGGTGGTGCCCTCGGGAACCGTCACCAGGCCATCGGAGGTCATGAGGTCCCGGATGGGCGCCGCCGTGGAGGTGCAAAAGCGCAGGTCCCGGTTGGTGAGGATGCCCACCAGACGGCCGGCGTCATCCACCACGGGAACTCCGGAGATCCGGTATTTGCTCATCAGCTCCAGAGCATCGCTGATCTTGCGCTCGGGGGTCATCGTGATGGGGTCCACGATCATCCCCGACTCCGAGCGCTTGACCTTGTCCACCTCGTTGGCCTGCACGTCGATGGGCAGGTTCTTGTGGACGATGCCGATCCCGCCCTCCTGGGCGATGGCGATGGCCAGGCGCGATTCCGTGACCGTGTCCATGGCCGCCGACACCAGCGGCACGTTCAGGCCGATGGTGCGGGTGAGACGCGTCTTCGGATCGACCTGGCTGGGGAGGACGCGCGAGTGGGCGGGAACGAGGAGGACGTCGTCGAAGGTGAGGGCCTGGGGGACCGGGAACTCGAGCATCGAGCCTCCGCTCCCGCGCTACGCGGGAGCGGCGCATTCTAGCAAGCGGGGCTCTACACGGCCTTCCCGCAGCCGCCGCAGAAGCGCGCGCCCGCGGCCAGGGCGTTCCCGCAGGCGGTGCAGAAGGCCGTCCCCGCCGCCGGCGACGGCTTGGCCGCTCCCTGCAGCATCCCCGGGAGCATCGCTCCCAGTCCCACCCCGGCGCCCAGGCCCAGCCCGGCGGCGGCGGCACCTCCCGCGCCGGAGGAGGCCGCGTCCCCCATCGCCTTGGCCGCCTTGAATCGGAGATAGGCCTCAGGATCCCCCGCCGCCGCCATGGCCGTACGCTCGTCCACCACCTTCTGGACGTCCTCGGGCGGGGTGATGGCGTTGACGAAGAAGTCCGTCAGGGCCAAGCCGTGCCTGGCGAAGTCCCCCGCCACCCGCTCCTTCAAGCCCTCCGCCAGCTCGTCGTAGAGCTTGGGCAGGTCGAAGAGGGTCTTCAGCCTCTCCCCCAGGAGGTCGTTGAGGCGCGCCACGATCAGCTCGCGCAGGTACCCCTCGATCTCCTCGGCGGTGTACCGGCCCTGGCTCCCCACCAGACCGTTCACGAAGAGGGCGGGGTCGGCCACCCGGGCCGCGAAGACGCCGTGGGCGCGCAGGCGCACCATGGCCAGCTCGGCGTCGCGGAAGACGACGGGGTCCTTGGTCCCCCACTTGAGCCCCGGGAACACTTTACGGGCGACGAAGTAGACCTCGGCCCGGAACGGCGACTTCCCCCCGAAGGGAAGGGCGAGGAGGCGCGTGAGCAGCGGCAGGTTCGCCGTGGTCAACATGTGCCGGCCGGTCTCGAAGACGTCCAGGGGGCGGCCGTCGCGGAAGAAGATCGCCCACTGGCTGGGGGAGACGATGAGCTGGGCGCCGAGCTTCAGCTCGCCCCCCGGGTGGCGCCACACCATCTCCTGACCGGAATCGTCCTTCCATTCCAGGACTTCGATGGCCATCCCCGTCCCCCTATGCCCCGTGGCACTGCTTGTATTTCTTCCCGGAACCGCAGGGACAGGGGTCGTTGCGGCCGACCTTGGCGGCCTTGTGCACGACCGTCTGCACCCCGCCCTTGGCGGTGACCCCGGCGGCGGAGCGGGAGGCGGCGGCGAAGATCTGCTCCTGCTGCTGGCGCCGGCGCTCCTCCTCGCGGCGCAGCCGCTCCTCCTCCGCCTGCCGCTCTTCCTCGGTCATGGGCTCGAGCAGGAACAGGAAGCGGATGGCGTCGTTCTCGATCCGCTCCTTCATCTGCGAGAACATCTCGAAGGACTCGCGCTTGTACTCCACCAGGGGATCGCGCTGCCCGTAGGCCCGCAGGCCGATCCCGTCCTTCAGGTGGTCCATGGCCAGGAGGTGGTCCTTCCAGGCGGAATCGATGATCTGGAGGAGGATGTGCCGCTCGTAGTGGCGCATCATCTCCGACCCCACCTTCTCCTCCTTGGCCGCGTAGCGTGTGTTCAGCGGCTCCCAGATCCGCTCCCCGGCGCTCGCCAGCTCCAGGCCGAAGAGATCGATGCCGTCCGGGGCGGGGTCGTAGCCGAAGAAGTGCAGGAGCTGCTTGCGGAACCCCTCCAGGTCCCACTCCGAGCGATCTTTCCGGTTCCCCAGGTGGTCCTCGACCAGGAAGTCGAGGATGTCCCGGGCCTTCTCCATCACGTACTCGCGCTGCTCCTTCCCTTCCAGGATGCCGCGCCGCAGGCCGTAGATCTCCGTGCGCTGCTTGTTGTTGACGTCGTCGTACTCCAGGAGATGCTTGCGGGTCTCGAAGTTGCGCTGCTCCACCTGCTTCTGCGCCCGCTCGATGGCCCGGGACACCATCCGCTCCTCGATGGGAACGTCCTCCTCCATGCCCAGGCGCTTCATGAGGTTCTTCATGCGGTCGCCGCCGAAGATGCGCATGAGGTCGTCGTCGAGGGAGAGATAGAAGCGGGAACTGCCGGGGTCGCCCTGGCGTCCCGCGCGACCACGGAGCTGGTTGTCGATGCGCCGGGACTCGTGGCGCTCGGTGCCCAGGATGTGCAGCCCGCCCAGGGAGACCACCTTGTCGTGCTCGGTCTGGGTCTGGGCGCGCATGCGGGAGAGCGCCTCCTCGAAGGCGGCCTGCCAGACCTCGGGGGCGGTGTCCGCCACCTTCAGGCCCTTGACCGTCAGCTCTTGCCTGGCCAGGAACTCCGGGTTCCCTCCCAGGAGGATGTCGGTGCCCCGGCCGGCCATGTTGGTGGCGATGGTCACCGCCCCCACCCGGCCCGCCTGGGCCACGATCTCCGCCTCCATCTCGTGGTACTTGGCGTTCAGCACCACGTGCTTGATCCCGCGCCGCTTGAGGAGGGTGGAGACCTTCTCCGACTTCTCGATGGAGACGGTGCCCACCAGGGCGGGCTGGCCGCTCTCGTTCACCTTGCCGATCTCCTCCACCACCGCCTTCCACTTCTCCTCGTCCGTGCGGTAGACGAGGTCGTGGTGGTCCTTGCGGACCATGGGACGGTTGGGGGGGATGACCACCACCTCCAGCTCGTAGATCTTGTCGAACTCCACGGCCTCGGTGTCGGCGGTACCCGTCATCCCCGAGAGCTTGTCGTACATGCGGAAGTAGTTCTGGAAGGTGATGGTGGCCAGGGTCTGGTTCTCGCGCTCGATCTTGAC
>Ga0070695_100000753_pt1 | contig 17386 bp, 18 predicted proteins | sample KBSK1252metaG_FD_65471 | JGI IMG/M metagenome (GOLD analysis project Ga0070695, IMG submission 65471) | Corn, switchgrass and miscanthus rhizosphere microbial communities from Kellogg Biological Station, Michigan, USA - KBS K1-25-2 metaG | ecosystem: Host-associated > Plants > Roots >...
GGCGCACGCACCGGCGGCAACTTTTGCCGGTCCGGCAAGGCGTGCGCCGGTCCCGCGGACGCGCCGCGGCCACGCGCCGCCGCGCAAAGCGCACAACGGCCAACGCGGGGACGAAATCTGTCCGCCTTGGCCCCCGCCTCGCGCGGGAAAAGCGTTCCCTTCGGTTCTTTTCTTGCAGATCCCGGCCTCCACGCTCCGCCTGCGGGGCGACCAACGCGCGGAGGTAGCTCATGGAAGCCTGGCCGAGCGGCACGTTGGGGCTGTCGCCCCGCCGCGAGACGGAGATCGACCGGCGTGACTTCGTCAAACTGGTCACGATCGCGGCAGCCTCGGTTGGGCTGTCGGGGTCGGTGGCCGCCAAGATGGCGGAAGCCGCCGCGAAGGGCGTCAAGCCCTCGGTGATCTGGCTGCACTTCCAGGAGTGCACCGGATGCACGGAGTCGCTGCTGCGGACGTCCCATCCCGCGCTTTCCAGCTTGATCCTCGACCTCGTCTCGCTGGACTACCACGAGACGCTGTTCGCGGGCGCGGGGAAGCAGGCGGAGGAGGCCCTGCACGCCTCGATGAAGGCGAACGAGGGCAAGTACATCTGTGTGGTGGAGGGCGCCATCCCCACCAAGGACAAGGGGATCTACTGCAAGGTGGGCGGCCGCACCGCGGTGGACATCCTCGAGGACGTGGGGAACAAGGCCGGCGCCGTCATCGCCATCGGCTCCTGCGCTTCGTGGGGGGGCATCCCGTCCGCCGCGCCCAACCCCACGGGGGCGGTGGGGGCACCCGAGATCCTGAAGGGAAAGACGGTGGTCAGCCTCCCCGGCTGCCCCAGCAACCCCTACAACTTCCTGGGCGTGGCGCTGCAATTCGCCACCCTGGGCACGCTCCCCGCCCTGGACGACAAGGGCCGTCCGATGTTCGCCTACGGGCGCACGATCCACGAGGACTGCCCGCGCCGGCCCCACTTCGACGCCGGCCGCTTCGCCCAGCAATTCGGGGACGACGGGCACCGCAACGGCTATTGCCTCTACAAGCTCGGCTGCAAGGGCCCCTCCACCCACGCCAACTGCTCCCTGCAGAGGTTCGGCGAAGTGGATGCCTGGCCCATCGGGATCGGGCATCCCTGCGTGGGCTGCACCGAGCAGGGGATCGGCTTCTCCATGCCCATCCACGCCACCGTGCCCATCGAGCACGCCACCCCGCCCGACACCTATCCGCCGATCAAGGCAGAGCACGGCGGCGTCTCCCCGGTGGCCACCGGCGTCGCCGGCGTCGTGGGCGGGGCGCTGCTTGGCGCCGCCTTCCTGGCCAGCAAGAAGCTCACGCAGGAAGCGGAGAAGGAGTAGCCCATGGACCGGCGAACCTTGCTCAAGGGACTCGCGACGGCGGGTGCCGTGGCGGCGCTCCCCGCCGGCTCCCGGGCCGAGGCCCGCGTGGTGCACACGCCCCCGGAAGAGATGAAGGGGCTGCTCTACGACACCACGCGCTGCATCGGCTGCAAGGCCTGCGTGGCCGCCTGCAAGCGCGCCAACGAGCTGCCCGCCGAGGACAACGGCATGCCGGGCGGCCTCCACGATGCGCCCCTCGACCTCTCCGGCACCACCAAGACCGTGATCAAGCTCTACAAGGACAAGGACGAGAGCTCGTTCTACAAGGCCCAGTGTCTGCAGTGCATCGATCCCGCCTGCGCCTCCGCCTGCATGCTGGGCGCCTTCCAGAAGCGGGAGTACGGCATCGTCTCCTGGGACGGCAGCAAGTGCGTGGGCTGCCGTTACTGCCAGGTCGCCTGTCCCTTCAACATCCCCAAGACCGAGTGGCACGCCCTGAACCCCAAGATCGTCAAGTGCGAGCTGTGCCGGCACCGCTTCGCCGAGGGGAAGGGCCCCGCCTGCGCCGAGGTCTGCCCCCGCGGGGCCGTGGTCTTCGGGAAGCGTGACGACCTGCTCCAGGAGGCGAAGGCGCGCATGGCGGCTGAGCCCACCAAGTACGTGCCCAAGATCTACGGGGAGACGGACGGCGGCGGCACCCAGTGCCTGGTCCTCTCCCACGTGGACTTCGCGAAGCTGGGCTTGCCGGACATCGGGGACAAGCCCGCCCCCGACCTGGCCCGCACCGTCCAGCACGGGGTCTACAAGGGGTTCATCGCTCCCGTCGCCCTCTACGCCGTGCTGGGCAGCGTGATCTGGCGCAATCGTCGCAAGGAAGAGGTGGCGGAAACCCAGGAGGAGCGTCCATGACCGAGCACGTCGCCCCCGCTCCCCTGGGAGGACGTCTCCTCACCAAGCCCACCGCCGGACTCCTCGGCATCCTCGGGCTGGCCTTCCTCCTCATCGTGTGGCGCTTCGCCACCGGCCTCGGGAACACCACCGCCCTGAACGACGGCTACCCCTGGGGGATCTGGATCGCCTTCGACGTGGTCACCGGCACGGCGCTCGCCACCGGCGGCTACGCCATGGGGATCCTGGTCTACATCCTCAACAAGGGGAAGTACCACCCCCTGGTCCGCCCCGCCGTGCTCACCTCCGCCCTCGGCTACACGATGGCCGGTGCTTCGCTCGTGGTGGACACCGGCCGCCCCTGGAACTTCTGGAAGGTGCCGCTCTTCTGGGGCCAGTGGAACGTGGACTCCGTCCTGCTCGAGGTGGCGGTCTGCATCATGACCTACGTGGCCGTGCTCTGGATCGAGCTCATGCCGGCCATCTGCGAGAAGGTGGAGAAGGACGTGAGCCTCCCCTGGCTGCGCAGCTTGGCGGCCAAGGTCGGCAAGTTCTTGGACAAGGCGCTGGTGTTCATCCTGGCCTTCGGCGTCCTCCTGCCCACCATGCACCAGTCCTCGCTGGGCTCGCTCATGCTGGTGGCCGGGCACAAGCTGGACGCCATCTGGCTCACCCCCTTCCTGCCCCTGCTGTTCCTGATCTCCTGCATCGCCATGGGCTACGCCATCGTGGTGTTCGAGTCCTGCCTCTCCGCCTCGGTGTTCGGCCGCAAGGGGGAGGAGCCGATGCTGCGCCAGCTCTCTCGGGCCATGGTGCCCCTGGTCGTGATCTACCTGGCGCTGCGCTTCGGCGACCTCGCGGTGCGCGGCCAGCTGGGCCGCATCTTCACCACCAAGCTGGCCCCCTTCTTCTGGCTGGAGATCGCTCTCTTCGTGGCCGCGCTCGTCCTCATCCTGAAAGCACCTCCCAAGGTGGACCTGGGCCGGCTCATGCGCATGGGCCTCTTCCTCATGCTGGCCGGTGCCCTGTACCGGTTCGACACGTTCCTTGTGGCCTTCAATCCGGGGAATGGCTGGTCCTACTTCCCGGCGGTCCCCGAGCTGCTCATCACGCTCGGCTTCGTGGCGGCCGAATTCCTGATCTATCTCGCCGCCGTCAAACGGTTCCCCATTCTGGGAGGTTCCAGGGCATGAGCCAGCACATCGTCATCGACCCCATCACCCGGATCGAGGGGCACCTGCGCATCGACGTCGAGGTGGACAACGGGAAGGTGCAGCAGGCCTGGGCCTCGGGCCAGATGTGGCGCGGCATCGAGAACATCCTCCTCGGCCGCGACCCCCGGGACGCGTGGCTCTTCACCCAGCGCTTCTGCGGCGTGTGCACGACCGTGCACGCCATGGCCTCGGTGCGCTCGGTGGAGAACGCGCTCAAGCTGCAGATCCCCAACAACGCGGTCTACATCCGGAACCTCATCCTGGCCGCGCATGCCATGCACGACCACATCGTGCACTTCTACCACCTCTCCGCCCTGGACTGGGTGGACGTGGTCTCGGCACTCAAGGCCGATCCCGCCAAGGCGGCGAAGCTCGCGGAAGGGCTCTCCAACTGGCCGGGGAACGACCGGCTCCAGCTCCAGGCGGTGAAGGACAAGCTGCAGAGCTTCGTGGCCGGGGGCCAGCTCGGCATCTTCACCAACGGCTACTGGGGGCACCCGGCGATGAAGCTCTCGCCGGAGGTGAACCTCCTGGCCACCGCCCACTACCTGCAGGCCCTGGACCAGCAGCGCGAGGTCAACAAGGTCGTGGCCATGCTGGGCAGCAAGACGCCCAACATCCAGAACCTGGCGGTGGGCGGCGTGGCCAACGCCATCAACCTGGACAGCTCCTCCACCCTGAACATGGCCTCCCTGTTCAAGATCAAGGAGCTGCTGGACGGTGTCGTGCAGTTCATCCAGCAGGTCTATCTCCCGGACGTCTGCGCCGTGGGCGCCATGTACGCGGACTGGCTCCCCTACGGGGCCGGCGTCACCAACTACATGGCCTCCCCCGACCTGCCCCTGGACAACACCTACACGTCCTTCGATCTCCCGGGGGGAACGATCTTCGGCGGCGACCTCTCCACGGTGAGGGCCTTCAAGACCTTCGACGACCCCTACTTCACCGAGGGGGTGACCGAGAACACCTCCCGCGCCTGGTACGAGGGAGACGGAAGCCTCCATCCCTGGAAGGGGGAGACGGTCCCCAACTACACCGACTTCGACAAGGACGGGAAGTACTCCTGGGTGAAGGCACCCCGCTTCCAGGGGAAGGCCATGCAGGTGGGTCCGCTGGCCCAGGTGCTGGTGGGCTACGCCACGGGACACGAGCTGACCCGCAAGTGGGCGGGGGTGGCCCTGGACACCACCTCCACCCTGGCGGGGACCAAGCTCTCGCCGGCCGTGCTGCACTCCACCCTGGGCCGCCACCTGGCGCGCGCCATCCGCACGGCGATGATCGCCGAGGTGGCGCAGAAGCACTGGCAGCTCCTGGTGGACAACATCGCCAAGGGCGACACCGACATCTTCAACCCGCCCAACTTCCCCAAGGGCGAGATCCAGGGCGTGGGCGTGCACGAGGCACCCCGCGGCCTGCTCTCCCACTGGTCGGTGATCCGGGACGGGAAGATCGCCAACTACCAGGCGGTGGTGCCCACCACCTGGAACGCGAGTCCCCGCGACGAGAAGCAGCAGCCCGGCCCCTACGAGGCCTCGCTGCTGAACACCCCCATCGCGGACGCCGAGCGGCCGCTCGAGGTGCTGCGCACCGTGCACTCGTTCGATCCCTGCCTGGCCTGCGCCATCCACACCCTCGACCCCGAGGGGAAGGAGATCGCGCGGGTGAAGGTGCTCTAGACTCCTGCCGGTAAAGGCCGGGCCCCTCCCCTCCTCGGGCCCGGCCTTTGCACCCTCTTCTCCGCCTGAGGAACAGCCCATGAGCGATCGGGTGGTGGTGCTGGGGATCGGGAACGTGCTCATGGGCGACGACGCCCTGGGCCCCCAGGTGGTCGAGGCCCTGCTCGCCGGCTACCGGTTCGAGGAGAACGTCCGGGTCCTGGACGCCGGCACCCCCGGGCTCGACCTGGCCCCCTTCGTCATGGAGGCGGACGCGCTGATCCTGGTGGACACCGTCCGCTCCGAGGGCTCCGCGGGAGGCCTCCGCCTCTATCGTGAAGATCAGATCCTGAAGCACGCCCCGCAGCCGCGCCTCACCCCGCACGACCCGGCGGTGAAGGATGTGCTCCTGTCCTGCAAGTTCCGCGGCATGGAGCCCAAGGGCGTGCTGCTGGTGGGCGTGATCCCCAAGGCGACCGCCATGGGCGTGGGCCTCTCCGAAGAAGTGCGGGCCGCCATCCCGGCCGCCGTCGAAGCCGTCCTGTGTGAGCTCGAGCGGCTGGGCGTCCCCGCCGCACCGATGCCCGGCGCGCTCCCTGCCTCTCCCTGGTGGGAGAAACCGTCGGAGATCGCTGGATGACCCTGGACGGCTTCTCCCTGAACCTGCTCGCCGGGACCGCGGCCATCGCGATCACCCACACCCTGCTCGGACCCGACCACTACCTGCCCTTCGTGATGATGGCCCACGCCGGCAAGTGGAGCCGGACCAAGACGGCCTGGGTGACGGCCATCTGCGGGCTGGGGCACGTGGCCTCGTCGCTAGTGCTGGGCGCGCTGGGTGTGCTGGCCGGCGTGGCCGTGCACCGGGTGCAGGGCTGGGAGAACGCGCGGGGCGACTGGGCCGCCTGGGGCCTCGTGGGCCTGGGCGTGGCCTACGGCCTGTGGGGACTGCGGAAGGCGATTCGCCAAGGCCAGGGCCTCGTCCCCCACAGCCACGGCTTCGTGCACGTCCACCGCCATGGCGCGGACGATCACGTGCATGCGCATGGGCCCGATCCCAAGCGTGTCCGCGTCATCATGAACTTCTGGGCCCTGTTCGCCTTGTTCGTGCTCGGCCCCTGCGAGCCGCTGATCCCGCTCTTCGTGATGCCCGCCTCCCGCGGCCGCTGGGAGCTGGCGATCGGCTTGGCGCTCCTGTTCACCGTGCTCACCGTGGCCTGCATGGTGGGCACCGTGGTGGCGATGCAGAGCGGCCTGATGAAGCTGCCCCTGCGGGGCCTCGAGCGCTGGTCCCACGCCATGGCGGGCGGGGTCATCGCCGCCTCCGGCCTGGCCATCGTGTTGCTGGGGCTCTGAAATCCGTCCGCCCCTCCCCTAGACTGTCGGCAGAACGGAGGGGGACATGACTCCCGTCGAGCGTCTCCAGCAGATGATCCGCAAGCTCTCGCCCCAGGAGCTCGCCGAGCTGCGCGACTGGGTACTCGAGCACGACCTCGAACGCAAGAAAACGTCGGAGTGACTGCGTGCCGGTAGTGGTCTTCGCATTGGGGTTGTTTCTCGGCGGGCCGGGCGCCCAATCAGACCGCAATTCGCTCCCGGTCTGGTTCTGGTTTGCCACTTGCGGCGGACCCGTGATGGGCCTCGAAGTGAGGTTCGATGGCACGGTCCTGTACCGCACCGAGTTCCCGATCTGCAAAGCCGACTTCTCGAGCAGCAAGCGACAAGGGGAAGAGAGCGGCAAGATCCGGTTCCTGTTCAAGCCGGAGAGATCGATCACGTGGGAGGGCTACCGTGATCCGGCGGCCGTCACAGCGGCCGGTCACGTGCTGAATGTGGATCTCTGGCAGGCTGGTGCCGATCCGGAGGACCTGATCCTCGGGGTGTCCTTCGGCGATGAACACGACACCTACATGAACACCGTCCACATGGCTTTCCCCGGAAAGCGTGACGTGTCCAACCCCGCAGAGGGGATCGAGATCGTCACGTTCCCAGTTGCCGCACGGGCGAAAAAGGCGCGTTGAACAGATATCCTAGGGATGGAGGTGTGCGCCCCTCGTCCATCCACTGAGACGGCGATCGCGTCCTTGTCGGACGCCCTCCCCATCCATGTGATCTCTCGGCCGAGGCACCGGGACGCGGAGAAATCGTGGGCGCGGTCTCCATCGAGGAGCACGGCCCCTCACCGCCCAGCCATATGCGGCCCGCACCGTCCCGCGCAATCGGCGTCACAGTCCAGTGGGGCTGCGGAAACAAGGACGGCGCGTAGACCCGAGCCAGTGTCCAGGATCCGCAGCCCAGCACCGGTGGCGGCGAGCACCCGATGCTCATCGAGAGCGCGGCGTCGCCACCGCACTCGCGCCCAATGAACACGCCCCAATGAACGAAGGGGCCGCCCGCGTGCTGCACGCGCGCAGCGAGCCTGGAAAAAGACCCCCTCGATCGTGGTGGTCGAGGATAGAATCGCGGCCAAGCACGGGATGCCGACCTCTGGAGGGGCTCTGCCATGAAGGCTTCCTGCATCGCGCTGACAGCCATCTTCGTGACCGGCCTGGCCGGCGCGAGCGTGCCGGGCCAGCCGTTCGACTGCTCGGACTGGGTGATCCTGGAGCCGGGCGTCCAGTGCGCCGTGCACACGTCCATCAAGACCCTGGGCCCGGATTCACCCTTCCTGCGCATCGGCTCCACGACTGCGCTCGACAACAAAGGCAGGATCTACGTCCTCCGGCACGTCCCCATGAACATCGATTGCCAGGGCGTGAACGAGGAGGAGATCCAGATCGTCCGGTGGGATGGCGCATCCGAATCGGTGCTTGCCTACATCCGCGCGCGGGATGCGATCGTCTCCAGCCAATGCGACAACCTTCGCCCGCGGCCGGCCGGAGCCGGGCTCGCCGGCGACCTGCTGGCGTTCGACCCCGCGAACGGACGTCTGCTGATTCCCATGGAGAGCTACTGCAGCGTCGATGTCGCCGGCGGCGACGCCTGCCCGGTGGACTACGGCGGGGGCTGGTGGATCGCGTCCTTCGACGGGCTCGCCACGGTGTCGGAGATCGACGAGAGCTCCACCGGTCCCGCGGCGCCGCCCGCGCTGGAGAAACCAGCTCCAGGGAAGAAGACGCAGCCCTGGATGGCACCCCGCACGACGGGGCGCTGAGCTCGGCGCCTAGCAGATCCTCGGCAGCTGCTCCCCGCTGAGCATGTCCACGATGCGGCGGCCGCCGATGCGGCTTTCCATCACGACCCGGCCCGGGTTGGCTGCAACCACCTCACCGATGGCGACCGCGTCCTTTCCCAGAGGATGCGCCCGCATCGCCTGGAGGACTTCTGCCGCCCTCTCCTTCGCCACGAAGGCCAGGCACTTGCCTTCGTTGGCCACATAGAGCGGGTCGAAGCCGAGGATGGCGCAGGCGCCGCGCACCTGCTCGCGGAGCGGGAGCGCGGTTTCCCTGAGCACGATCCCCACCTTGGAGGAGACCGCGATCTCGTTCGTGGCGCTGGCCACGCCGCCCCGCGTGGGGTCGCGCAGGACGTGGACGTCGGCGCCGCCCGCGGCCAGCATGGCCTCCACCAGACCGTTCAGGGCCGCGGAGTCGCTCTCGAGCGTGGTGTCGAACTCCAGGCCCTCGCGCACGGAGAGGATGGCGATGCCGTGGTCGGCGATGGGTCCGTTGACCAGGACCACGTCGCCGGGACGGGCGCGGTCGGGGGCGATGGTCACGCCCTCCGGGATCACCCCCACGCCGCTCGTGGTGATGAAGACGCCGTCGCCTTTCCCGCGGTCCACCACCTTGGTGTCGCCGGTCACGATGGACACGCCGGCTTCCTCGGCCGCCTCCTTCATCGCGGTCACGATGCGCTTCAGGTCCGCCATGGGGAATCCCTCCTCCAGGATGAAGGAGGCGGACAGGGCCAGCGGCCGCGCGCCGCACATGGCGAGGTCGTTGACCGTGCCGTGCACCGCCAGGGACCCGATGTTCCCGCCGGGGAAGAACAGCGGCCGCACCACGAAGGCGTCCGTGGAGAAGGCCAGACGGCCGCCCAGGACCGGGAGCGTGGCCCCGTCGTGCAGGGGCTCCAGGGCCGGGTTCTTGAACGCCTGGAGGAACACGCGCTCGATGAGCTGCTGGGTCATGCGGCCGCCCCCGCCGTGCCCGAGCAGGACGGTCCCGCCCGCGTCCGCCGGCAGCGGCACGGGGCAGGCCAGGCCCTTGGCGAGGTCGGCGCCGCTCACGGCCGGACCTCGTCCCGGGCGTACTGGTGGTAGGCGGCGCAGGCGCCCTCCGTGGACACCATGGGCGCGCCCAGCGGCGTCTCCGGCGTGCAGCGGGTGCCGAAGGCGGGGCACTGGTGGGGCTTCTTCCTCCCCTGGAGGATGAGTCCGGCGATGCACTCCGGGGATTCGTCGGCGCGCACGTGGCCGACCTCGAACTTCAGGGTCGCGTCGTGCTCCGCGTAGGCGGGCTTGAGCTGCCAGCCGCTCCCGGGGATCGGACCCACGCCGCGCCACTGGCGGTCGCAGACCTCGAACACCTCGTCCAGGATCTTCCGCGCCGCCAGGTTCCCCTCCCGGTGCACGGAGCGCGCGTACTGGTTCTCCACCCCGTGCCGGCCTTCCTCCAGGGCGGTCACCGCCATGTGGATCCCCTGCAGGAGGTCGATGGGCTCGAAGCCGGTGACCACGATGGGGATCTTGTAGCGGGCCGCGATCGGCTCGTAGTCGTCAAACCCCATCACCGTGCAGACGTGCCCCGCGGCGAGAAACGCCTGCACCACGTTTTCGGGCGAGGAGAGGAGCGCCTCCATCGCCGGGGGGACGAGGACGTGGCTGACCAGCATGGAGAAGTTCTTCAGCCCCTCGCGCTTCGCCTGCCAGACGGCGGCGGCGTTGGCGGGGGCGGTGGTCTCGAACCCGACCGCGAAGAAGACGACCTCCCTCTCCGGGTTCTTCCGGGCCAGCTCCACCGCGTCCAGCGGCGAATAGACGATGCGCACGTCCCCGCCCCGGGCCTTGACGCGCAGCAGGTCGTCCTGCGAGCCCGGCACCCGCAGCATGTCCCCGAAGGAGGTGAAGATCACCTCCGGCCGCGCCGCGATGGCCAGGGCCTGGTCGATCTTCTCGATGGGCGTCACGCAGACCGGGCAGCCCGGCCCGTGCACGAGCGTGATCTCCTGGGGGAGCATGCGGTCGATGCCGAACTTGATCAGGGTGTGGGTCTGGCCGCCGCAGATCTCCATGAGGGTCCAGGGGCGCGTCACCTTCTGCCCGATCGCCTCCACGTAGCGGCGTGCCAGCGCCTCGTTGCGATACTCGTCCACGTACTTCATGGCTGGGTCCTCGGCGTGCCGAAGGCCTCCAGCTCCCCCATGCGCTCGAGGAACCGGAGCGTGCCCTCCGCCTCCTCCTCGTCGAGGACGCTGATGGAGAACCCCACGTGCACGAGCACGTAGTCCCCCACCTGCGCCTGCGGGGTGTAGGCCAGGCACACCTCCTTCACGATCCCGCCGAAGCTGACGCGGCCCATGGTCATGCCCACGCCCGCCTCATCGATCGACATCACCTTCCCTGGCACCCCGAGACACATCACACCCCTCCCCGGAGCGCGGCGAGCTCCGCCGCCGCCACCGCCACCTGACCGAGCGCCACCCCGCCGTCCCCGGGAGGGACGCGGCGGTGGAGCCACACCGTGAACCCCGCGCTGGTGAGGCGCCCCGCCGTCGCCTCCAGGAGCCGCTTGTTCTGGAAGCAGCCGCCCGAGAGCGCGACCTGGGGGACACCGGTGGCCTGGGCCACGGCGAGAATCCCGTTGGCCAGGCCCTCGTGGAACCGCGCCGCCATCTCCTCCGTCCCCAGGCCGCGGCGCACGTCCCGCACCAGCGCCTCGATCGCCAGCGACCAGTCGAGGACGCCGACGGTGCCCGGGGAGCCCCCGATCAGCGGCATGGGGTAGCCGCCCGCAGGGAGCGAGCCCGCGGCGCACTCCAGCTCCATCGCCGCCTGGCCCTCGTAGGTGGCGCGCATGCGCAAGCCCAGGAGGGCGGCCACCCCGTCGAAGAGGCGGCCGGCGCTGGTGGTGAGGGGCGCCTGCGTCCCGCGGACCAGCATGGACGTGAACAGACGCAGCTGCTGGCGCGAGAGGCCCTGCAGCGGCGGGAGGTCGTGCGCGGCCAGGCCCCACTCCCCGGAGACCGCGTGGAGCAGCGCCAGGGCCGAGCGCCGCGGCTCCCGTGCCGCGGCATCCCCGCCGGGAAGGCGGAAGGGCTTCAGGTGGGCGACGCGACGGTATCCCGCGGCCGACCCCAGCAGGAACTCGCCGCCCCAGAGAGTGCCGTCGGTCCCCAGTCCGCTCCCGTCCCAGATCACCCCCAGCGCCTCGCCCTCCACCCCGTTCTCGGCCAGGCAGGCGGCGAGGTGGGCGTGGTGGTGCTGGACGGGGATGGCCGGGATCCCGGACTGCTGCGCCCACTGGGTGGAGGCGTAGTCGGGATGGAGGTCGTGCGCCACGGCCTCCGGCGTCACGCCGTAGAGCGCGACCATGTCCTGGCAGGCGTGCTCGAAGGCGGCCAGGGCCTCGGGCGTGTCCAGGTCCCCGATGTGCGGTCCCAGGAGCACGCGGCGGTCGATCGCCAGGGCCACCGCGCTCTTCAGGTGCGCGCCCACGGCAAGGATGGGCGGCACCGGCCCGGGCAGGAGCACGGGGAGGGGGGCGAACCCCCGGGCGCGCCGGGTGATGCGGAAGGCCCCCGCGGCCATCATCCCCACGCTGTCGTCGAGGTGGCGCGCGATGGGGCGGTCGTGGACCAGCAGACCGTCGGCGATCCCGTGGAGGCGTGCGAGGGCCTCCCTCTCGTCCGTGCAGATCGGCTCGTCGGTCAGGTTCCCTGACGTGGCGACGAGGGGGAACGCGATCCGGCGCAGCAGCAGGTGATGGAGCGGGCTCGCCGGCAGCATCACCCCCAGGCGCGGGTTCCGGGGCGCCACGTTCTCCGCGACCCCCGATCCCTGGCGGCGACGGAGCAGGACGATGGGTGCTTCCGCCCCCACCAGTGCCGCCTCGGCCTCCCCCGTCGTCTCCACGAGCCGGCGGGCGTCGGCGAGGCTCCGCGCCAGGAGCGCAAAAGGCTTCTCCTCACGGCGCTTGCTTGCGCGCAGCCGTGCCACCGCGCGCGCGTCGCGCGCGTCCACCAGGAGCTGGAAGCCGCCCACCCCCTTGAGCGCCACGATCTGGCCCCCCTGAAGCGCCTGCGCCGCCAGCTCCAGGGCGTCGTCGCCGTCGGCCAGCTCCTTCCCGTCGGGCGTCCAGTAGGCGAGGCGCGGACCGCAGGTGGGGCATGCGGTGGGCTGGGCATGGAAGCGTCGGTTTCCCGGATCCTCGTACTCCGCCCGGCACTCCGGGCAGAGCGCGAAGGCGGCCATCGTGGTGTTCGGGCGGTCGTACGGCAGCGCGAGCACGATGGAGGCGCGCGGACCGCAGTGCGTGCAGTTGATGAAGGGATAGCCATGGCGGCGGTCGGCGGGGTCCTCCATCTCCCGCAGACAGTCGGGGCAGGGCGCCACGTCCGCGAGGACCGGCACCGTGCGGTCGCCGGCGCCCCCGCTCTCGCGGATCTCGAAGCGCTCCGAGCCCTGGGCGGGGAGCCAGGTGGAGGTCATGTCCTGCACGGAAGCGAGCGGCGGCGCCTCCCTGGGGAGCCGCGCCTGGAACTCCTCCAGCGGGGAGCGCTCCCCTTCCACCTCGATGGACACTCCCGCCGGGTCGTTGCGGACCCACCCGGACAGCGCCAGCTCCCCCGCCAGCCGGTAGACGTACGGGCGGAAGCCCACACCCTGCACCAGACCGGAGAGCTCGAGGTGGAGGCGGGCGGTCACGGGCCCGCCTTCAATGCCGGTGCGCATGCGGGTAGGGGTGCGCGTGCACGCACGCCCGCTGCTCCAGGAGCCAGGCGATCCAGGCCTCGAGCCCCTCCCCCGTCCGGGCCGACACCCGCAGGACGCGCGGGACGGGCATCACGCGGGCGAGGGCGTCCTCGAGAGCGGCGAGGTCCACCTCCAGGTGCGGCAACAGGTCCATCTTCGAGAGCAGCACGAGGTCGGCCCGCCGGAACATCACCGGGTACTTGAGCGGCTTGTCCTCCCCTTCCGCGATCGAGAGTACGACCACGTTCGCCGCCTGCCCCAGGTCGTAGACGGCGGGACAGACCAGGTTCCCCACGTTCTCCACGAAGAGGATGTCCAGGTCCCGCCAGGGGAGCTTGTGCAGGCCGTGGTGCACGAGATCCGCGTCCAGGTGGCAGGCGGAGCCGGTGGTGATGGCGGCCGCCGGGATCCCCGCCCGGGCCAGGCGCTCGGCGTCCCGCTCCGTCGCCAGGTCGGCGCTCATGGCCCCCAGGCGGAGGTGCGTGCGCAGGCGGCGGGCGGTGGCCTCGAGCACCGCCGTCTTCCCCGATCCCGGCGAGCCCATCAGGTTCAGCGCCAGCACGCCCGCTTCCTCGAAGTGCTCGCGATTGTGCCGGGCGCCGCGATCGTTCCCGGCCAGGATGCTCTCCTGCACCTCGATGGGGAGGATGTCGGGATCGCCGCAGCCGCACACGTCGCACATCACGCCACCTCCATCTCGATCCGCTCCAGCAGGATCTCGTCCCCGGCGATCAGGCGCGCCGGAAGGCCGCAGACCGGGCATTGCAGGACCTCGCCCAGGGCGACCTCCCGGCCGCAGCCCGTGCAGGCCCAGCGGGCGGGGACGGGGACGACGTCGAGATCGGTGGCCCCGCACCCGGCCGCCTCGCGGTAGGTGCGAAAGGCGGTGGCCAGCAGCGCGCCGTCCACCCCCGCCGCCTCACCGAGACGGATCCGGACCCGATGCACGCGCAGCGCCTTGCGGGCCTGCGCCTCCTGCTCGACCCGGTCCATCAGCGCCCGGACGATTGCGTACTCATGCATCGCCTGGCGAAACAGCAAGAAATGGACCCGAGAATTGTCCGGAATCGAACCGGCCCTTCCCGCACTTCGTGCGCGCGCTCCGGCCGCGCCCGGGGGTCGCTGCAGAGTTTGCGCGTCAGGGAGCCGGGATCTGGCACGAGACGATGGGGACGTGCCAGACGCCGTAGCCGTCGGGGTCCATGAGACACGCGATCATGGTGTCGAAGAGGGCGCGGGCATCGGAGAAGCGCGTCGCCCCCGAGACCGGTTCCGCGTACCCGTCCCGCCAGGCCTCGAGGATGGTGGCGAAGGTCTCCCGGGGGACCCGCATGGGGTCCACCACGATCCAGTCCACGCGCACGTCCTGGAGCCCGAGCCGCCGCAGGTGGGTGAAGGTCCGCCGCCCCACGTGGAGGTCCACTCCCTGCGCCTTGCCGAAGGCCGGGGGCCCCTCGTTCCAGAACTCCGTGACCCGGGCAGGCGTGGGGTGGAAGTAGAGCATCCCGTAGTCCTCGGCGAGCACGTGGAGGTGCCCGCCGGGGCGGGTCACCCGCGCCAGCTCCGCGAGCGCGCGCGTGGGCTCGGGGATGGCCTGGACCACGTGCCGGCACACCGCCAGGTCGAACGCGCCGTCCTCGAAGGGGAGCGCGAAGGCATCCGCCTTCAGGAGCTCCAGGCGGCCGTGGAGGTGGGGATACCGCGCGTGCGCCAGGCGGAGGTGCTCCTCGATCAGGTCCACCCCCGTCACGTGCGCCTGCGGGAACCTCTCCGCCAGGCGGGAGGCGATCTCGCCCGGCCCGCAGCCGACGTCGAGGATGCGCGCGCCGGGACGAAGCCCGTAGCGGTCGAAGAGCGGTGCCTCCTGGGGCCAGATGGCGCGGGCCTGGGCGTCCAGGTTCCGCAGCATCGAGGGATCGGCCATCTGCGCGGCCTGCGGGTTGGGATCGAAGGTCATGCGGTCAAGCTCCTTGACGCCAGTGCCGCCAGGCGGTGCGAGACGCCGAGAGCAGGGCCACGCCGATGGCGGCATAGAGCGCACCCCGCCAGGGCCGGGGGAGCGCGCTGCGACGCAGCAGGGCACCGGCCGCCATCATCGCCAGGACGAGGCCCCACGCCGCCGGCGCGAAAAAGGAGAACACCATGGCCCGCTCGGCGGAGGCTTCGATGCGGCGCGCGTTCGCGGCCGCCCGCCGGGCGAGAAGGTAGCGTCCCTTGATCCAGCCGACGAGGACCGCCGCAGTCAGAGCGACGGCGAGCCACGAGGCGCGGGCACCGGAGAGCCACACGAGACCGGCGGTGAGGAGCCCGAGACCCACCAGGGTCCAGGCCAGCGCCGCCAGGAACAGGCGCGTCCGGCGCGAGGCGAGCAGGTGCGGGGCAATCACCGCGTGACGATAGTCCAAGCGCACGCTCGATTTGCGCTCAGGGCCCAAGGCATTACACTGGGATCAACTCTTCCAACACTTCTACCTCCCTGCTGGAGCGTTTCGTGTCTTTTCATACCGCCCTGGTCACCGGGGGGGGCGGCTTTACCGGATCGCATCTCGTGCGCTCCCTGGTGCGCGACGGGATCGCCGTGCGCGTCCTCACCACCGACGCCGCGCGCGCCCGTGAGAAACTCCCCCCCGCCGTGGATCTCCTCGAGGGCCGCATCGAGAATCCGGACGATGTGGCGGATTCGGTGCGCGGCTGCGAGGTGGTTTTCCACCTGGCCACGTCCTTCCGGAGCGCGACGGCGACCGATGCGGAGCATCGCGCGATCCACGTGGACGGCACGCGCTCCCTGCTGGAGGCCTCGCGCAGCGAGGGCGTCCGCCGCATCGTGCACGTGAGCACGATCGGGGTGACGAGCTCGGTGGAGCATCCGCCGGGGGACGAGACGCTGCCGTACTCGCCCGACGACGCCTACCAGCGGACCAAGGCCGAGGGGGAGCGCCTCGTCCTCCGGCAGCATCGCGAGCGAGGCGATCCCGCGGTCGTCGTCCGCCCCACGGCCATCTACGGCCCCGGGGATCAACGGCTGCTCAAGCTCTTCCGCCTCGTGGCCAAGAGACGCTTCGTCATGTTCGGGAGCGGCGAGGCCTACTTCCACATGATCCACGTGGACGACCTGGTGCGGGGGCTGCGCCTGGCCGCCACCGCGCCCGACGACGCGGTGCTGGGCGAGGTGTTCATCCTCGGCGGCGGCGAGTACACGACGCTCAACGACCTGGTGGCGCGGATCGCGCGCGTGACCGGAGGCGCGGAGCCGCGCGTGCACCTTCCCGTTCGGCCCCTCCTGGCCCTGGGAACCTTCACGGAGAAGCTGCTGAAGCCGCTGCACATCGCGCCGCCGATCTTCCGGCGCCGGGTGAACTGGTTCGTGAAGAACCGGGCGTTCTCCATCGAGAAGGCGGCGCGCGTGATGGGCTTCCAGCCGGAGATCGGTCTCGACCGGGGCCTGCGCCAGACCGTGCGCTGGTACCGCGCCCACGGGCTCCTGCCGGAGGCCCGGCCCACGCCCGCCATCCAGCACTGAGCCCGCCGCTAGGGGTGGGAGAGCTGGCGCGCCTGCGGCACCAGCTGCCGGTAGGTGGCGTCGGGCACGGTGTCCCCCCACACGCCCAGCGCGCGCGCGAAGCCGGAGAGGCCGAGCAGCAGAAAGACCAGCGCCGCCGCCACCGCCCAGGCGGGCAGGCGCCTGGGTCCGGGCGCGGTGAGGGCGAGGGCGTCCGCCGCCGGGCAGGCGGCCACACAGCGCAGGCAGGCGCTGCACTCGGGGGAGAGGATCGTGAGGTTCCGGTCCACGGGAAGGCGGGCCGGGCAGGCGCGCACGCACTTCGCGCAGTCGATGCAGACGGAGGGCGTGCGGCGGATCCGCACCGGGCTCGCCATCGCCACCAGTCCCAGGAGCGCGCCGTACGGGCACAGGTACCGGCACCAGGCCTGATGCACGAAGAACGACGCCACCACCAGCACCGTGAGGATCACCGCGCTGGTCAGGGAGAGCATGCGGAACAGGTTCAGCATCTTCACGTCGGCCACGAGCCCGTAGGGGGAGGAGAGGAAGGCCGCGATGGCGGCCGGCCCCATGGAGCCCACGGCGTACAGGAAGAAGGCGAGCAGCACGTACTTGAGCGCGCGCAGGGGAACGTCGACGGCCTTCGGGGGGAGGAACGTGCGCCCGAACATGCCGCGCCCGATCCAGGCCAGCGCGTCCGACAGCGTCCCCACCGGGCAGACCCAGCTGCAGAACGCCTTCCGCAGCAGGAAGGACATGGCCAGGAAGGCCACGAGCAGGAACATCCCCGCGGCGTGCACGCTCGGGAGGCGGCCGGTGACGAGGAAGGACTTGAGCCCCATCAGGCCGGCGATGGGGAGCCACCCCTCCACCCCGGGAGGCCGAGGCAC
>Ga0070695_100000754_pt1 | contig 17383 bp, 8 predicted proteins | sample KBSK1252metaG_FD_65471 | JGI IMG/M metagenome (GOLD analysis project Ga0070695, IMG submission 65471) | Corn, switchgrass and miscanthus rhizosphere microbial communities from Kellogg Biological Station, Michigan, USA - KBS K1-25-2 metaG | ecosystem: Host-associated > Plants > Roots >...
ATGCCCTGCGGCGTGATGCCGCCGGTGAACTCGGTGCCGGCGTGCGTGAGAGCGGTCGCCGCCGGACCCGCCTGGTTGATCCGGAACACTTCGACCTTGTCCGAGTGCAACTGGCTGACGAACAGGAAGTCGCCGTGAACCGCGATTTGTTCCGGGCCGCTGCCGCGGATGATTTTCTGGTCGTCACGGTAATCGCCGAGATCGGTCACGACGCCCGCGAACGCCAGCATCGACTTGTCGCGGTCGACGTCGACGTAGCGCTGCACGAAGAGGTTGTTCGACGTGTCGAACACGTTCAGCTCGCTTCCAAGATCGTCGAACGTCGTCGCACGCGTCGCGTCGGTCATCACCGCGGTATAGCCAAGCGGCTGGCCGTTGTTCCGGAGCTGATCGAATTTCGGCAGGCCGTCGCCGGTGTCGGGGCCGTTCAGCACGGTATTGGTCTCGTGGCCCGACGTGATGCCCCAGCGGCCGGCAATTTTCACGTCGGTCGTGAGGCCGCCGACGATGAGATTGCCGACGAGCGTGTTCGCGTCTCCAGCGACGTTGATCACGGCAACGGTGTGGCCCAGCGTGTTCGCCACGTAAAGGGTCTTGCCGTCGGCGCTGAGATCGAGATCGCGCGGATTCGCCCGCTCGAGATCCGATTTGCCCGTCGGGATCTCGGCGATCTGCGTGAAGGTGGGACCGGGATCGATCCTGAACGCGCGGACTTGATCCTTGAAGCGATCGGTGATGTACAGCCGGGTCCCGGCGGCATTGAACTTCACCTTTTCACCATAGAACCCCGTTTCGAATTCACCCAGGACCGCATCGTTTCCCGTGTCGATCACCGACGCGAAGTTCGCGTACTCATTCACCACGACGGCGTACGGACGCGCGTAGATGGCCGCGTTCAACGGCGAGACGGCCACGCCATCCGGACGCGTGCCGCGCTTCGTCCCCGCGGGCCGCAGATCGACCCACCGAACCGCGCGCGTCACGGTGTTGACGACTGCCACTCTCCAGTCCGGATATCCCTCGCGGCCCGGCAGCGAGACATACAGTTTGTCGCCGGCTGGCGTGACGGCGAGCGCATTCGGCCAGCTCCGAAACGGCTGAGGCACGTTCGGCCAGTGGTGGTTGCCGCTCTTGACCTGCGGATCGTTGGGATCGATGCGCGTGCCCGGATCGGCCCGGCCGTTGAAGTAGTTCGCGCCGAACATGATCTTCGTGAATCGCTGCAGACCCGCGCGCTCCCCGGCGGGCTCGGCGCCGACCAGCGTCTTCACCGGATCGCTGGTCGTTCCACTGATCACGCGGCCGGTCGAGTCGGTCTTCGCGGCGGTCGTGAAGAACCGAAGATCGAACGGCGCCTCGGGAAGCGAGGGCGCCAGGACTTCCCGTGTGAACGCCGCCGAGAGGGTCCGCGATTGCGCGGAAAGCTGATAGCCGATCGCTCCCAGACAGACGAGGCAAAGAGACACTGAGAAAACGATCTGACGACTCCGACGCATAGATCCTCCTGACTTTGCGAAAAGTCGCAGGTTGGAGGGGCGTCATCGCGGGAGGCAACCGCAGTGCCGATGCAAACCCATCAAGAGATTCGAAGGATTTCGAAGGGGAATCGTGATTGAGTTGTTTACTGTCGAGCGGCACGGTGCTTTATTGATGACCACTTTAGTGCCATTGATTTACGGCACTCGAAAGCGGTCGCTGCGGCGTTTGACGTTTTCCTTACGACGTCCGCAGTTGCTACCGACGCTCGACGGTTCGGGAAGCTTGGTGGAAGATTCAGAGCTGTGCGTGGTATGACGCGTCGGTTGTCCGTGACTGTGGTTTCCCTACTGATGACGACTGGCTGCGGCGGCCAGGCGCGCCGTCCGGACGAGGCGCCGAAGTCGGTCGTGGCGTGGCGGACGATCGGGTCGTGGTCCGGGCGCGGCAACAAGCAAACCGAGTCGTTCAGGAGCGACACAGGCGCGTTGCGGATCCGCTGGACGACGAGCTCCCAGAACAACGGCGACCGGGGTGGAGACGGCGCATTTCGAGTGGCGGCCCACAGCGCGATCAGCGGGCGGCTGCTGGAACAGGCGGTCGATCATCGTGGGACGGGCAGCGGCGTTGATTACGTCAATCAGGATCCGCACGTCTTCTATCTTCTAATCGAGTCCGATGGCCTGAACTGGACGTTTTCGGTCGAAGAAGCCGTTGCGGCCACGGTGACCGGGGAACGAAGCCGATAGCAACTCCCTGTGCTATCCTCGTCGCCTCATCTTCGCGGTCGGTCATAGTCCTGGAGCAATGCTCCGCGCTGGGGGTTAGAACGATGACCGAAGACACACCTCAAAACGCTTCTCGACGGGCTTTCATCAAAGGTGTCATCGCCGCGGGCGCGGTGGCGTCCTCTTCCGCCTACCTCTTCCGGACGACGACGCTGCACGGACAGCCGCCGGCGGCCGGGGCCGTCGAGCGGCTGATTACGCTCAACGTCAACGGACAGGATCGCCGCATCGACGTCATGCCGCAGGAGACGTTGGCCATGACGCTGCGGTACAAGCTCGGGCTGACGGGGACGAAAATCGGCTGCGACCGCGCCGAGTGCGGCGCCTGCACCGTCCTCGTCGACGATGTGCCGCACTACTCGTGCTCGTTTCTCACGCATCGCGCGAGGGGAAAGAAGATCGTCACGATCGAAGGCCTCGCGGACGCGGCGACCGGCAAGCTCAGTCCGGTGCAGCAGGGCGTCGTCGACGAGCAGGGATTCCAGTGCGCGTTCTGCATGCCGGGATTCGTGATGGCGGCGACCGGCTATCTGAAGACGAACCCCAATCCGACGCGGCAGGAGCTGGCGCACGGCGTGTCGGGCAATCTGTGCCGCTGCCAGGACTACGACAAGATTCTCACCGCGCTGATGCGCGGCGCAGAGCACATGAGGAATGCGTGATATGGCTGCCAAGAAATTGATCGGCGAGAACTACGCGACGCCGGATCTGATCGCGAAGGTGACGGGTCAGGCGAAGTACGCGGAAGATTTCCGGGCGGACGGCATGCTGTTCTGCAAGCTGCTCCTCAGCCCGGTCCCCCACGGCCGCGTCAGGCGCATTGACGCGAGCAAGGCGCTCGCGATGCCAGGAGTGAAAGGCATCCTGACGGCCGACGAGCTCCCGCCGCCCGCCGATGTGGTGACCGACCTCGGACAGCGGATCGCCGCCAACACCAAGGGCGAGAAGGCGCTGACCAACGAGCCCGTGTATCAGGGCGAACCGGTCCTCGCGGTCGTCGCCGTCGACGAGCTCACGGCGGCCGAGGCGATCGAGAAAATCGAAATCGACTGGGAGCGGCTGCCGTTCGTCGTCGATCCGCTCGTCAGCCTGCGGCCCGGCGGACCGAACGCGCGCCTCGAAGGCAACGTCTGGGGACGTCCGAAGCCGCCCGTGCAGGGCCAGCCCGTGACGCCGCCGGCGATCGAAGAGCTGAAATGGACCGACGCTGACTTCGCCGAGTTCGACCAGGGGCGGCTGCCGATGGGCAAGACGCCCGACGAATGGACGTACGGCGATGTCGACGCCGGCTTCAAGAACGCGGCGCTCGTCCTCGACGAGACGTTCGTCACGCCGAACACGAGCCACCAGACGCTCGAGTCACGCAGTGCGATGGCGTACTGGCAGAACGGCAAGCTGTACATCCATTGCTCGACGCAGAGCACCGTTCAGACCGTCGGATCGATCTCACGCTGGCTGAATCTCGATCAGAAGGACATCGTGTTGATCAGCCAGTACACCGGCGGTGGCTTCGGGAGCAAGGCGACCGGGACGATCACCTCCATCATTCCGGCGCTGATGTCGAAGAAGCTGAACGCGCCGGTGATGATGCGCATCGATCGCGAGACCGAGCACTACATCGGCGGCGCGCGTCCGGGGATGCACGGCCGCCTGAAAGTCGGATTCGCCAAAGACGGCCGCATCACCGCGCTCGACATGTTCGTCATCAACGAGAACGGGCCGTACGAGCCGCAGGGCGATACCGGCATGTCCGCCCGCATGGTCTCGCTGCTCTATCAGCCGGAGGCGATGAAGTGGCGCGGCGTGTCGGTTCTCACGAACACGCCGCCGCGTCGCGCGCAGAGTCAGCCCGGCGGCATGCAGGGCATCGTTCTCATCGAGCCGATTCTCACGAAAGCGGCGCGCAAGCTCGGCGTCGATCAGGTGGCCATCCACCGGATCAACGCGCCCGAGGGGAAAGCGAAGTTCGGTCCGGCGAACCCGCGCGGTCAGCGCGCGTACGCGACGAGCGCGTTCGTGAAGGAAACGCTCGATCGCGGCGCGGAGATGTTCCGGTGGCACGAGCGCAAGGCACAGGGCGGCAAGCGCCAGGGATCGAAAGTTCGCGGGTACGGCGTGGCCACGAGCGCGTTCGTCGCCGGATCGACCGGCTACGACGGTCTGTTCGTCATCAAACCGGACGGCCGCATGTACGTCCAGTCGGGCATCGGCAACCTCGGCACGGAGTCGATGAGCGACTGCCATCGCGTCTCGGCCGAGATGGTCGGCATGCCGTGGGAGAAAGTCGAGCTCACGTGGGGTCACACCGGGAAGAACCTTCCGTGGAGCTGCGTCTCGGGAGGCAGTCAGACGCTGCACGCGCATACGCGCGCCGCGCACGCGGCCGCGACCGACGCGATCAAGAAGCTGCAGGAGATCGCCGCGAAAATGCATGGCGGCAAGGCGGAGCAGTACACCGTCGCGAACGAGCGGGTGTCCGGTCCCGGCGGAAGCATGACGCTGGCGCAGGCGGCGCAGAAAGCGATCGATCTCGGCGGGAAGTTCGACGGCCACGAACTGCCGGAGAACATCAACCCGTTCACGAAAGCGTCGGCGACGGCGCTGGCCGGCCAGGGCCTGATGGGCGTCGCCCGCGACACCTATCCGCGTGATGGCGGGAGCCATTCCTTTGTCACGGCCTTCGCGGAAGTCGAGGTCGACGTCGAAACGGGCAAGTACCACATCGTCGATTACGCGGCGGTGGCCGACGTCGGCACCGTGATCCACCCGCTCGCGCTCGGCGGCCAGGTGCTCGGCCGGTCGATGCTCGGCATCGCGCACGCCATCGGCCAGCACTGGGTGTACGACCAGCACTACGGGTTGCCGCTCGCCAAGCGCTTCCATTACAACAAGCCGCCGACGATTCTCGACGCGCCGCAGAAGATGTCGTGGGACGCGCTGAACATTCCCGATCCGGAAACGCCGGTCGGCGCGCGCGGCATCGGCGAGCCGCCGGTGGCGGCGGGTTGCTGTGCGGTCCTGAACGCGCTGGCCGACGCGGTCGGCGACGACGTGTTCAAGCGCGCGCCGGTGATGGCGGGCACGCTGCTCGCGGCTCTCGAGGCAGGGAAACCCATGCAAGAGCCGTTGACTGCACACATCTAGCGATTAGCGAGGGCTTGACGTCTGCGAGGATCACGATGGCTGTAATCCGCGACATCATTCCGGCGTTCGAGTTGTTCCAGCCGTCGACGATCGACGATGCGCTGCGCCTCGTCGACCAGCATCGCGACGACTACTGGGTGCTCGCCGGCGGTCTGGACAGCATGGACTGGCTGAAGGATCGACTGAAGAGGCCGCGCTATGTGATCGACCTCAGTCGGATTCCGGAGCTGGTCGGCATTCGGGACTCGAACGGCGGCGTCGAGATCGGCGCGATGACGCCGCTCACCGACGTCGTCCGTCATCCGCTCGTTCGTGAGCGCTTCGGCCTGCTCGCCGAAGCCGCGGAGCTCGTGGCCTCGCCGCAGATCCGCAATCAGGGCACGATTGGCGGCAACGTGTCGCAGGACACGCGATGCTGGTACTACCGCGGCGGATGGAATTGCTACCGCGCCGGCGGCAACGTCTGCTACGCGGACACGCCAACCGCGATCAACCGCGAGCATGCGATCCTCGACGCCGATCGGTGCGTGGCGGTGAGTCCCTCGGACACCGCGCCGGCGCTCGTCGCGCTCGACGCGCAGATGGTCGTCCGCAGCGTACGCGGCGAGCGCGTCGTGAACGCCGCGGACTACTTCGTCGGGCCCGGCATCGACATCACCCGGATGACGGTGCTGCAGCCGGGCGATCTGCTGACGTCGATTCGCATTCCGGCCACGTGGGCCGGCGCGCAGTTCTACTTCGAGAAGGTGCGCGACCGTCAGGTGTGGGACTTCCCGCTCGTCAATGTTGCCTCGGCGATCAAGTTCTCGAACGGCAGGATCGACGGCGCACGTCTCGTGGTCGGCGCCGTGTCGGCAAAGCCGAAGCGGCTGGCCAACGTCGAAGCGGCGATTACCGGCAAACCGCGCGATGAGCAGACCGCGGAGATGGCCGGACGCCTGGCGGTCGAAGGCGCCGCGACGCTGCGCTACAACGCGTACAAGGTGCCGCTGATGCGGAACCTGGTGAAGCGAGCGATTCGCGGCGCCGCGGCCGCTGCGACGACCTGATCCCGTTTCTTAGAAGCTGAACCGCCCTCCCAAACGCACGACGCGCGCCGGCAGTACCTCTGTGGCGTAGCCGAACGTCGGACCCGACACCCACGTGACGTTGCTCGGCGTCGCCCTGTTGAGAAGATTGAACACGTCGATGTCGAAGCCGAACGTCTGCTTCCCGATCCTGAAGTCCTTGCCGCCACGGAGATTCACATTGGTCATCGCCGGCGCGCGCTCGGTGCCCCACGGCTCGAGGCGCAGGGTGACGGTGTTCAGCTGACGAAGCGGCGTGCCGCCATCAGGATCGGCGGCACGGAACACGTTGGTACGCGCCCCTTTGAGTCCTGATTTCGAGGTGATGAACCCGGCGATGCGCACGTCGCCCGGCAATACGTACGTGCCGCTCAGATTCCCGGCCCAATCCCACGTTTCGTCCTTCGGGAAGTAATCCATGTTGGGCGTCTCGAACGTCTGCTCGATCCAGTTGTTGTTCTTGACGACCCAGAACGAGCCCTGGGCCGACCACCGATTGGACATGCGCTTGGACAGCGCGAACTCCAGCGTGTTGATCTTGTCGGCGTTCGGCGAGTTCACGAGCACGTTCCGCACGAACGCCGCGCCCCGGTACGACGCGGCGTAGTCGTAGATCGTCACCCTGCCGCCGTCGTCCGCCGTCCCGAGGTTGCCGTCGGGGCCGGGATCGCGGCGGTTCAGCGCGATGTTGTAGGCCTCGCGCGGACGCAGCTCGTTCGGCCCGCCGCCGCCGTTGCTGTAGTAATCCTTGCGATGCCGGAACACGTAGCCGGCATGGAAGCCCAGGTTGGCGATCAGCTCGCGCTCGAAACTGACTGTCACTTCGCTCGTCATCGGCTGACGGAGATCCGCGTTGAAGCGCCGGTTCGCAGCGCTCGAGATCGAAATGAAATCGGGGCCGTTGAGATTGAGATCGACTTCACCCGGCGTGTAGTTGCCGTTGCTGTCCTGATCGCGCCAGCGGAACGTGGCGGTCCGCTGCGAGTTGAGGTTGTACAGGCCGGCGTCGGCGTCGTTGAAGAGATAGTTGTACGTGCCGCCCGAGAGCTTGAGGACCGTCCTGGGGTTCAGACTCCACGCCACGCCGGCGCGCGGCAGGAAGCGATTCCACGTCAGCAGATCCACGCGATCGAAATTGCCGGCCGGGAAGAGCTGCGGGAATTGCGGGCTCGCCTCTTTCGATTGAGGCGGGACGAACGGCGTCTGCCGCTCGAACCGGATCCCGAGATTTGCAGTCAACCGATCGTTCATGCGCCAGGTATCCTTGAAATACAGCGCGTACGTGTTCACGCGATTGCGCGGTGCCACGGGGTAGTTTTCAATCCGGATTTCGGTCGGCTGGTTGGGGACGCCGTTGATGCGGTCGTAGACGAGCGTGTAGTTGCCGTGGGGATGGTTCAGCAGGCCGGTGCCGTGCGTCTGGCGGTACATCGTGCTGCCGGTCTTGAGCTCGTGCCGGCCCCCGAACGACCCCTGCGGGAAGTAGCTGAAGCTCGCGTCGTACTGCCAGTTGTCGCGCGGTCGCTGATCCGAAATCTCGTGCCCGCCGGTTCGCAGCGTCGTCTCGCGATTGAGCTTGCTCGGAAAGTCCGCGCCTCGATAGACCGGCGTGCGCACGGCGCTGTAATCGGCGAAGTACCCGCCGTAGCCGGCAACGACGTTCAGCAGTGCGCGGCTGTTGATCGTGCTCTGCCACTCGACTTTCTTCACCCACGTCGGATCGCGGTAGTCGCGCGTCGCTTCGAGCGGACGGAAGCGGCCGCCGTCGCGTTGCGGCTCCAGCTTCAGGCCTCTCTGGTACAGGCCGATGAGCCGGTTGCCCTTCGACAACTGATAAGACAGCTTCACGTTGTGCTGCGTGAGCAGGCCGTTCCTGTACGCCAGCGGCTCGTCGCCCGTCAGATAGACGCCATCCGCTCCCGGATCCGACACGAACCCCAGCAGGCTGCTCTGCCGATGCTGCCGGCTGAATCCGCCGTAGAACCACAGCTTGTCGCGGATGATCCGCCCGCCGAGGTCGGCCGCGACGTCGTAGTGGAACTTCAGCGGCTCGGTGTCGCTCAACCCCTGCGCGCGCAGCGAATCGTTGAGGTTCTCGCTCTGCAGGCTCGGGCCCTGGTACGACGCCTCGTACTTCCCGTGGAAGTCGTTGCCCCCCGACTTGAGCACCGCCACCATGTGGATGCCGGGCACGCCGACTTCGGCGTCGGTGCCCGACGTCTTGAACTGCACTTCCTCGAAGCCGAAGTAATTGAAGTACACGGCCGACTGCGGATCGCCGCCGGTCGTGATGTTGATCCCTTCGACCTCGAGCTTCGGCTGCGCGACCACGCCGTAGCTGGACATGTCCGGCCGCAGCGCCATCCGGCTGCCGCCCACGTCGGGCGCGCCGTCGCGGGCCGCGCCCGGCGCCATGTCGAGCACCGCCCAGAGATCGCGGCCGCGCGGCACGGTCTCGATCGTCTGGGCGGTGAAGTTCGACGCGGTGCCCGACGAGGTCAGATCGACCACGGGCGACGCGCCGCTGACCGTCACCGTTTCCGCCAGCGCGCCGACCGACAGCGTCGCGTCGACTCGCGACGTGAAACCGATCGCGAGCTGCAGATCGCTCCGGACATAGGTTCCGAAACCTTGCAGCTCGAACTTGAGCTGATAGGTGCCGCCGGGCAGCTGCTCGAAGCGATACGCGCCGTCCGCCCCGGTCGTCACGGCCTTGGTTCCGACCTGCAGCGCCGGGCTCGCAATCGTGACGGTCACGCCCGGCAGCGCGCCGCCGGTGTCGTCCTTGACGGCGCCGTGAATCGTGCCGGACGACGAGGTTTGACCGATGGCCGGCGCGACGGCGCCGGACACGACGAAGTAGACGATGAGGAGCGCGCATCTGAACGTCTGTGAATCCATTAGTGCTTCTCCCTCGCTGGAGTAGTGGAACTCGCCGCACGCGTGAGCTTGACGGGCTGGACGAACGCGCCATTGGTGGCCACGTCCCATGCCGCGAACCGGACCCATTTCTTCCCGGCCGCGTTGAACGGAATCTGAAACCGCTTCCTGCCGAACGGCGGCAGATCGGTCGTCGAGACGATCTGCCGATCGGTTTTCTGTCCGTCTCCCCAGACGACCTCGACGAAGTCGAGCGGGAACGTCCACTCGACGTCGGCCGTGATCGTCCGTTGATCGCCGCTGCCCTCGACGGCATACGACGAGATCAGCACTTCGCCCGACGTGACGAAGAAGTCGCCGCGCTTCACGGCGTTGATCACGGGGCTCATGTCGTCGACCGTCGGCAGCCGATCGAGCTTCACGTAGTTGACCGGCGACATCCCGTACGTGTCGTCCCACGTCGGCCGGCCGCGATCGCCGATGTCGGAGCGCGCCTCGGAAATCGCGAGGTTGTACTTCGGCGGCGCCGGCAGATCCGCCATCCAGTTGTTCATTTCGTCCCAGAGACCGAGGCACCGGTAGTCGCACAACCGCCGCTCCGACGCGTCGATGCCCATGCCCCAGCGATAGCCGAGGCCGCGGTAGTTCTCGTGTTTGAAGTGCGCCGCGTCCTTGATCGCATCGGGAAACCCGGTCGACGCCTTCGAGCGGGGATGCGGCATGAAGATCAGCGCGTTCTCGCGCTCGGTCATCGCCATCATGTCCGCGGGGCTTCCGAGGTTGTACACCGTGCCGTATTTCGGATGCTGTTCGAAGAGCGGCTGTCCCGGCGCGCGTCTCGGCAGCCAGAACACCGGCTTCGACAGCAGCAGGTCCGTATGCGCGCGGAGCTCGACGCCCGGATTCTCGCGGTCCGGCATCACGAGGAAGTTCTTGTCCGACTGCCGGCGAGCCGCATCGTAGTAGTCGGCGAGGCCTTTCAACGTGCGCTCGGGATCGCCGCGTCCGCCGACACCGTCGATGACGCCGTAGATTTCGATGCCCGCGCCCTTCGCCGCCTCGACGTCGTTGAGCCGGTTGTCCATGCCGCCCGACTTGCGCAGCCGCTCGACGAGACCGACGTGATAGTGATTGCCCATCACCTTGTAGCCGGCGAGCGGCTTGAAGCGATCGCCGTGCGTGTAGTTGAGCGCCGCGTCCACGGCCGCCTGCGCCGGTTCGGGGCTGACGTAGAGAAACACCGGCATCTGCTGCCACGTGCCGGGCCGCGCGCTGTAGAGCGCGAAGTTGTGGAAGAACTCCGGATCCTCTTCGTTCTCCGCCTGCCGCATGCCGAACGAGAAGGACGAATCGCTGTCCTTGCGATACCAGCTCGCGCCGAGATTCTGCGACGATTCGCGCGCCCAGTAGTAGCTGTGCGGCGGCGGGAAGGCCGCGATCGATCCGCCCGGCAGTTCGGCCGCGATCAGGCGATTGCTGCTGAAGACCGTCGCCGGGCCGTCGCTGATTCGTCCGCCGAACTGCTGGTCCTGCCAGCGATTCGACAGGTCGCGCCACATCACGCGCGATGCCGGTTGAATCGGCAGCCCCTTGAGGCCGGCGTCGTACTTGAACGCCGCGGATGGATGATCGGTTTTCGCGATCACGACCTGGCGAATCAGATTCGATCCCTTGAAGACGTCGAACTGCAGACGGCCGGCGAAGATGCCGAGCTGCACGCCCGGAAAGCTGATTTCGATGCGCGCGCCGTTGCTCTTCACCTCGCATCCGGTCGCGCGGTACGTCGCCGTCGCGCGCGTGATCTCTTCAGGCTTCCGCGGCAGGCCCGGCTGGTTGAAGATGCCGCCCATCGGTGGAATCGACGTCGCGTGGGTCGGCGGCCGCACGCCGCTGCCTTCGACATACAGCGGCGCGTCCCAGAACGCCTCCCACTTGATCCGTTCGATCGTCTCCGGCGTGAGGCCGCCGTCGCGCACGGCCAGCTTGATCCAGTCGTCGCCGCGCTTCTCTTCGTTCTCGTACGCGTCGATGATCTCGGGCGTGACCTTGACCCCCAGCGCATCGAGCGAATCAGGGCGGAGCTGCTGTGACGTGACGCGCCGCAGACCGGAGACGACGCGGAACTCCGGCGTGATGTTGGTCGCGAGCGTCGTCCACGATCCACCCTTGCGCCGGATCGCCAGCTCCTGAATCGTCGGCGTGCCGCGATCGACACCGAGGCGCATCCGCAGCTCCGAGCCGTTCTCGCCGTCCCACGCGAGCGTCAGCGCGTCGTTGGCGACCTTCGCCGTCAAACCAGTCGCGGCCTTGTAGTCGGTCACGTTGCACGTGAGCGGATCGGCGCCGAGCGCCGACGCCGCGAGGACGAGACCGAGCGTCGTCAGCGGAATTCTCATCGCGGTCCTCCGGTCGATGTCATCGCGGCCGACAGTTTGATCGGCTGAACGAGCGCGCCGTTGCCCGCCGAATCCCACACCGCGAAGCGCACCCATTTCTTACCGGTCGCATTGAACGGAATCTTGAACGTATGGCGTCCGAAGGGCGGCAGATCGGTCGCGGAGATGATCTGCCGATCGGTTTTCTGACCGTCGCCCCAGACGACCTCGACGAAGTCGAGCGGGAACGTCCACTCCACCTCCGCCGTCATCGTGCGCTCGGCGCCGGTGCCTTGTACGCGATACGAAGGAATCAAGACTTCGCCTGACGTGACGAAGTAATCGCCCCGCTTCATGGCATCGACGATCGCGGTCATGTCGTCCGGCTGCGGCAGTCGATCGAGCTTCACGTAGTTGACCGGATTGTTGGCGTAGATGTCGTCGCCGGGGCCTTTGCGATACGTCTCGGAGATGGCCTGGAGGAACTTGGGCGGCGTCGGGACGTCGGCCACCCAGTTGTTCATGTCGTCGAGGAGGGCGAGGCAACGATACTCGCAGAGCCGCGTTTCGGAGCCATCGAGCCCCATGCCCCAGCGATAGCCGATGCCGCGGTAGTTCTCATCGCGGAAGTGCGCGGTCTCCTTGATCGCGTCGGGATACCCGGTCGACCCCTTCGACCGGGGGTGCGGCATATAAATAATGATGTTCTCCCGCCGGGCCATTTCCATGATGTCGGCCGGCCCGCCGAGCCGGTACACCTTTCCGTACTTCGGGTGGTCTTCCACGAGCGCCTGGCCAGGCTTGCGGTTCTCGGTCCAGTAGACCGGCTTGGACAGCAGCCAATCGTTGTGCCCGCCGAAGCCCGGGGCCATGGCTTCGTAGTTCGGCATGATGAGGAAGTTCTTGTCGGAATGGCGCCGCGCGATTTCGTAGTAGTCGGCGAGGCCCTGCAGAATCCGATCGTCCGCAGGCGCGCCGCCGCGGCCCTCACCGCCGCCGAAGCCTCCGCCCGAACCGATCGGCGCGAAGATGTTCACGCCGGCCGCCTTCATCACGTCGAAATCGGGAAGCTTCACGTCGACGCCGCCCAGCTGCCGCGCGCGTGAAACGGGGCTGGTGTGGAAGTGCGTCGCCATCACCTGATAGCCCGGCATCGGCTTGTAGCGATCGTCGCGCGTGAAGGCGAGCGCGCTCTGCAGCGTGGCGCGTCCGGCGTCGGCACTCACGTAGAAGTACACGGGCATGCGCTGCCACGTGCCCGGCCGCGCGCTGTAGAGCGCGAAGTTCTGCCGCGTGTCCTCGGGTCCGCGGCCCGCGGCAGACGGATCGGCTTCGCTGTCCGCCTGACGCACGCCGAACGAGAAGAGACGGTCGCTGTCCTTGCGATACCACACGTACCCGAGATTGACTTCGGTTTCGCGCGACCAGAAGAAGGTGTGCGGCGGCGGGAACGCGGCAATCGCGCCGCCGGGCGCTTCGACCGCGAGCACGCGATTGGCGGCGACCAGCGGCACGGCCGCGTCGTTTTTCGCGCCGCCGAACTGATAGTCCTGCCAGAGATTCGAGGTGTCGCGCCAGACGACGCGCGACGCGGGCTGAATCGTCATGCCCTTGATGCCTGCTTCGTACTTGTAGGCCACCGACGGCTCGTCGGTCTTCGCAATCAGCTCCTGCCGGATCAGGCTCGTGCCTTTGTAGACCGAGTACTGGAGCCGTCCCGAAAACACGCCGGCTTCAACGCCCGGAAACGTGACCTCGATGCGCGCGCCGTTGGTCTTCACCGCGCAGCTCCGCGCCTGATACGCCGCCGTCGCGCGCCTGATTTCTTCCGGCTTGCGCGGCAATCCCGGCTGGTTGGCGATGCCCTGGAGCGGCGGCGTCGAATCGCCGTGCGCGGCGTCGCCTCCCGGGACGTTCAACGGCGCGTCCCAGAAGGCATCCCACTTGATTCGATCGATCACGTCCGGCGTGATCGCGACGCCGAGATCGCGCAGCGGTCTGATCTGCTGCTCCGTCGCGCGGCGCAGTCCCGACACGATCCGGAACTCGGGCGTGACGTTGCTGGCGAGCGCGATCCAGTCGGCGCCTTTGCGCCGCACGGACAGTTCCCGGATTGTCGGCGTGCCGCCGTTGTTCGTCAGTCGCAGCCGCAGCTCCTGAGCGTTCGCGCCGTCCCAGGTCAGCTCGAGGACGTCGCCGCTCACCGCAGCGGCGAGTCCCGGCATCGACTTGTACTCGGTCAGGCTGCAGTTCAACGGATCGGCGCCGAGCGCCGAGGCGGTCGAGAGGAGAGCGAGCGCCGTCAGCAGCATCTTCATCGCGAACCTGCCGTCGTTGGCGGCTGCGCCGTCAGCCACTGCGGCTGGACGAACGCGCCGTTGCCCGCCGAATCCCACGCCGCGAATCGCACCCAGACCTTGCCGGTGGCGTCGAAGGGAATCGAGAATTTCTTGCTGCCGTGCGGCGGCAGATCGGTGGCACGGATCACCTGACGATCGACTTTCTTCCCGTCGCCCCAGACGACCTCGACGAACTCCATCGGGAACGTCCAGTCGAGATCCGCCGCGATCGTCCGCTTGGGTCCCGTGCCCTCGACCGCGTAGCTCTTGATGAGGATCTCACCGGTCGTGACCCAATGCTCCCCGCTGCGGATCGCTCGCAGGATCGGGCTCCAGTCGTCGGCGGGCCCCGGCAGTCGATCCAGCTTCACGTAATTGACCGGATGGCCCGCATACAGATCGTCCTCCGGGCCTTTGCGATACGTGTCGACGTCGGCGATGAGGTACTTCGGCCGCAGTCCGGAGTTCGCGAACAGATTGTTCATCGTGTCGATCGCATCGAAGCAGCGGTACTCGCAGATGCGCGGGTCCGACAAGTCCTCGCCCATTCCGGTCTTGAACGCAATTCCGAGGTAGCGATCGTTCTTGACCCACGCCTTGTCGAAGAGCGCGTCGGGATAGCCGGTCGTGCCCTTCGTTCGCGGGTGCGCGTGGAACCAGTAGCCGCCCTCGGCGTCCAGCATCTGCTGCACGTCCGCGGTGCTGCCCGTGTGATAGACCTTGCCGAAGGGCGCCATCGTCTCGGTGAGGGGCTGGCCTGCCTCGCGGCGCTTCGACCAGTACACGTTCTTGGGGAACATGATGTTGTAGTGGCCGCCGAAGAATGCGCTCGGTTCCTCCCACGGCGTCACGAGAAAATCCTTGTCGGACGCTTTTTGCGAGGCGACGGCGTAGTCGCGCTGATCCTCGAATCGTCCCGCACCCGTGTCGTTCAGCCGCAGGTCGCCGTGAAAATCGCTCAGGCCGACGATGTTGAGGCCGAGCGCTTTCATGGCCATCAGATCCTGCATCGGGTAATCGAGCGATCCCATCGCGCGCAGCCGTTCGGTGAACCGCAGATGGAAGTGGTTCACCATCGTCTTGTAGCCGGGCATCGGCTTGAAACGATCGCCGTGCGTCAGCGCCATGACCGCCTGACGCGTCGGCTCCGCCGCCTCTGCGCTCGCGAGGAAGTACACCGACATGTGCTGCCACGTGCCGGGCGGCGCGTTGTGCAGGGCGAAGTTCTCCCGGTACTCGGCGACTTCCTCGCCGTCGGCCTGACGGACGCCGAGGCCGAATTGCGTGTCGCCGTCCTTGCGGTACCAGACGTATCCGAGATTGGTGTCCACTTCGCGCGTGAAGAAGAAGCGGTGCGGCGCGGGGAACGTGGCGAGCGATCCGTTCTTGCCCTCGGCGACCAGCACGCGGTTCTTCGCCTTGACGTTGACGCGCGAATCGTTCTTCACGCCGCCGAACTCGTACTGCTGCGCGTTGCCGCCGGTGTCGCGCCATGTGACGCGCGGCATCAGCGCGGTGGTGAACCCCTTCAGGCCCGCTTCGTACTTGTAGGCCACTGACGGCTCGTTCGTCCGGGCGACGGCGTCCATCCGGAACAGGTTCGTTCCGCGATACGAGGTGAACTGCAGACTGCCGGCGAAGATGCCCATCGACAAGCCGGGGAAGGTCACCTCGATGCGCGCGCCATCGGTCTTCACCGCGCACGACGTCGCGTTGAACGACGCGTTCTGCCGGCGGATCTCCTCGGCCTTTCGCGGCAGCCCGTACACGCGTCCTCGAGGTCCGGGCGGCTCGGTGCCCAGGCCCGCCTGCGGCTGGCTGCCGCGGCCGCCGCCCTGCTGGACATTGTTCCCAGGATTGACGCCGGGCACGATCAGCGGCGCGTCCCAGAACGCGTACCATTTCTCTTTCTCGATCACTTCGGGAGTGATGTTGATCCCGAGCTGCCGCAGCGGCTCCCCCTGCTGCGTCGTCATCCGCCGCACGCCGGAGACGACGTAGTACTCGGGCACGAGATTCTGTCCGAGCGCGGCCCACTGGCCGCCGCGCTTGCGGACGGCCAGCTCGCGAACGACGGGCTGACCCGCGTCGATACCGTAGCGCGCGCGCAACTCACTGCCCTGATCGCCGGCCCACGTCACCACGAGCGTGTCCTGATCAACGGTTGCCGTCAGACCGGTTGCCGCCGTGTAGGCCGAGAGATCGCACTTGAGGGCATCGGCGAAGGCCATCGAGGATGAAAGCAACAACGCGATGGTTGTCAGAAGAACTCTCATAAACATTCCTCGCAAACTGTTCGGAACGGCGTGGACTCGCGTGGACGGGGGCGACCGCCGTGCGGCGCCCTATCATATCCATCGCGAATCGGAGATGACGGGATACTTTATGGAAAGCTGACGACTGTGGGAAGCGGGGTGGTTCGGGCTTCAGACCATTGAGATCAGCTTACTCGTGGCGAAGCGCGGTGAGCGGATCGACGCGCGATGCGTGGAGGGCCGGCAGCCAGCCGGCGAGGACCGCCGCGAACGCGAGGACCGAGGCGGCGACGACAAACACGCCGGGATCGGTCGGCGTGAGCCCGAACAGGATCGTGCGGGCAATACCGGTCACCGTGAGCGCGAAGCCGGCACCGATGACAACACCGGCCGCGACCATCCAGGCGACTTCGCGCAGGACGAGTCTCGTCATCGCCCATCTGCTGGCGCCCAGGGCCATGCGTACGCCAAGCTCGTGCGTGCGCCGCGCGACCCGGTATGCCAGGACGCCGAACATGCCCAGCGCGGCGATGAGCAGCGCGAGCACGCCAAAGAATCCGCCGAGAGTCGCCATCGTGCGCTCGGTCGCGATGGACTGATCGAGAATCGCCGCGTAGGTGCGCGCCGTTCTGATTCGAAGCCCCGGATCGACCTCGCGGACCACACGATCGAGGCTTGGAACGAGCCGCATCGGGTCGCCGCCGGCCACGCGCACCACATAGCTGTAGCTCGACGGCTGCTCCTCTTCGCGTTGCGTCGACGCGATGTACATCGTCTTGATGACGCCGTCGCGGATGTGTTGGTACTTCGCGTCGCGGACCACGCCGACGATTTCGTAGGTGACTCTCACGGAAGTCACGTGCCGTCCGAGCGCTGACCTCTCCCCGAAAAAGTGCCGCGCGAAGCTTTCGTTGACGATGGCGACTTTCGGCGCGGTGGCGGCATCGCGATCGCTGAACTCACGTCCGTCGAGGAGCGGCGTCCCCAGCGTCGTGAAGTACTGCGGCGCGATCGCGTTGAAGCCGACCGATTCCGATTCGTCCGATCGAAAGGCGTAGC
>Ga0070695_100000756_pt1 | contig 17358 bp, 18 predicted proteins | sample KBSK1252metaG_FD_65471 | JGI IMG/M metagenome (GOLD analysis project Ga0070695, IMG submission 65471) | Corn, switchgrass and miscanthus rhizosphere microbial communities from Kellogg Biological Station, Michigan, USA - KBS K1-25-2 metaG | ecosystem: Host-associated > Plants > Roots >...
TTGCTTCGAGGATGAGCGTTGCTCCCAACTCCGGCCAGGTGAGTGCTGCCTGCCGTGCCCACTGGGTGAAGGTCGCATCCGTGCCTCCGAGCTCCTCGATCGGACGGCTTGCGCCGTCGAGATCGGGCGGCAGAGGCCGCCAGTGCAATGGAAAGCAGCGGGCGTCGGGCTCGAGCCAGCCGTCTGCCGCGAATGCAACGGTCGCCTTTGGCGTGCGCCGAAAATAGGGGTGGAAGCCGAGGCCGAATGGTAGCGTCTTCGTGCCCATGTTGAGGATGGATATGGACTGCCGGGCAACCTCCGCAGTGACGTCATACGTGAGTCGCGCAGCGTAACGGAAGTCGATGCCGCTCTCGTCAACAGCCTGCACAAGCTCGAGGCGCTGCTCGTTGCGACGTTCCACGCCCCATGGGCGCTGCCAGGCGAGACCGTGGATGGCAACAGCGGGATCGGCTGGCCAGTTGCGTGGCAGGCAAACCTGTGCGCCGTCGTACCTGAATGAGGCGCCCTCGATGCGATTACAGAACGGCGCGAGCGCGAACCCGCCGAGGTTCAAGATGTTGCGCTCGGCGAGACCGTCGACGCCGATCGGCGGGGTGACGTCGAGCCAGCCGCCAGCGTGCCACGCCTTGGCAGCCACAAGTGCGCCCCCCAACGCGGGCCAGATTTCCATGGCCCATTGGGGACCGGTGACTGCAACGGTATCGCACGCGACAGGTGCCTGGTCCCGACCGCTCACACCCAGCCTCCGTCGACGATGTAACTCTGTGCGGTGATCGCCGACGCCTGATCGGAGGCCAGAAAGAGTGCGACCCGCGCGATGTCGTCTGGCACCAGCTTGCGCTTGAGGCACTGGCGGCGCATCAGCTCGGCCTCGCCGGCAGGGCTGAGCCACAGCTTGGTCTGGCGCTCGGTCATGATCCATCCGGGGACGATCGAGTTGACGCGGATACCCTTGGGGCCGAGCTCGCGAGCGAGCGCGCGGGTCAAGCCCACAACGGCGGATTTCGCTGTCTTGTAGGCGGCAAATGCGTCTTCGGTGACGAGATAGCTGATCGAACCCATGTTGATGATTGCACCCTCGCCGGCAGCCTCCATGTCCTTGTAGACGGCCTGCGTGGCAAAGAACTGATGGTCGAGGTTGGTTGCAAAGCGCTCACGCCAGTATTCCGGCGTCACCTCGTCGATGCTGTGGCGATCGTCGCGCGCTGCATTGTTGATCAGGATGCCGATGGGTCCGAGTGCGGCTCTCACCTTGGCGACCCCGAGCTTGAGCGCGGCGACGTCGCGCAGATCGACAATCTCCACGCGCACCGCCTCGCCAAGCGCGCCGGCAAGGCGAGCCCCCGCGACCGTGTCGGAATCGAGGACACCGACACGAGCACCCTGCAGGACAAAAGCCTGCACGATCGCCTCGCCGATCCCCGAAGCGCCGCCCGTCACCATCACGGCTTTGCCCCTCAGACTGTCATAGCGTACACCTCCCACTGTGGTCTCCCTTGCGTTGATCTGAGCTCCCTCAACGGCAGCCGAAACTATGTAGCATTGGCGCTCGCCGAACCGGCGAGCTCGACATCGAGGCGCTCGAGCGCCTTGAGGACGACACCTTCACATCGCAGCCGTGCATCGTGCGGCACGAAGCTTATTTTGGCGAGCGCCGTGAGCTCGGGGATGGCGGCGGTGGCAAGCCGCGCCTCGAAGGCGGGCCGCAACAGAAATTCGGCGCGGGTTCCGGGACCGCAAATGACGATATGGTCAGGCTCGAGCATCTGGATGATGATGCCGATGCCGTCCGCAAGCGTCCGGCCGGCGCTATCGAACAGGGCTTTCAGCGCGGTGTTGCCGGCGCGGGCCTCGGCGGCGATGGCAAGCATCTCCTTCTCGAAGGCCGCACGGCTTCCGCGCGGGCGGCGGCGGCCGCCGCGCACCAGCAAGGCGTCGCGGGCAATGGCATAGTCCGCCAGCGAGGCTTCGATGCAGCCGCGACCGCCGCATCGGCACTGGGGGCCCCGCCGGTCCAACCGGATGTGGCCGAATTCGCTGCCGCCCGAGCGCGCGCCGCGGTAGAGCTTGCCGTCCAACAGGAGGCCGAGGCCGACGCCGTCGCCAATCATGAGGCAGGCGACGCGCCCCTGCTGCAAGGTGCGGTCACGACGCGCCAGCGCCAGCGCGAGGGCCGAGGCATCATTGTCGGCGACCACGGGAAGCTTCAGTCGCCGCGAGAGCTCACTGGCAAGCGGCAGATCGCGCGCCGTTAGCACCGGGCTCCACGCGACGCGGCCGAGTTCGCTGTCCACATACCCCTGGCAGGCGATGCCGATGCCCGCGATCTTGATATCTCCCGCCATCTCGTGCCCGAACTTCGTTATCATTCCGGCCAGGCGCTTCAGTAGGTCGGCCTTGCTCAGGCTCTTGAGGGGCGTCACGATCGAACGTTCCGCGCGGCGGTTTCCAGCCGCATCCACGAGCGCCAGCTCGATCTCGTCCTGACCAATCCACACGCCGATCACGGCATTGCGTGCGCCGTTGAAACCGAGCTGCACCCGTGGGCGGCCGCGTCCTTGGCCCTTGGGGCCCCTGGGCGTTTCCTCGTTACCCCTGAGCTCGCAGAGCACCCCCTCATCAAGCAGAGCCGTAACCGTCTCTGTCGCTGTGGCGGGACTCATTCCGAGCCGATGGCTCAGCTCGATGCGCGCCAGCGGCCCATCGCTGCGCAGCGCAGCCAGCACACGATGCCGTGTCGCCTGGCGCGAGGGAGCGAAGCTGAGCACGCGCTCGGCCTCCTTCAATCGGCGGACATGGCTCACTGACTTCATCCCTGGCCCCTGAATCCTGGTGCCCGACTTCATCCCGGGTCAACGCCCACAAGAACGGGCACGGACCCAGGCGGTCGATGGTAGGAAGATCAATTATTTCGAACAACAAAAAAATTGGTTGACTCGCGCATGTTAAAGGCGTTGCCATGGGAGCAACAAAGGCCGGGCCGTCGTCGCGAGATGAGCCTGGGTGGCGCAAGTTGATGGCTTGTGCACGGGAGGTACGCATGCTTGAGCGCATCGCACCCACAAGTCTTGGCTCTGCACCCACATGTCTTGGCCCTGTTGAGACGCCCTCGGCGCCTGCCGGGAGAAATGAATGATCTGTGGCGAGGGAGGATGAGGGAATGAAGCCCGCGACCATGAAGGGGCCGGCGATCTTTCTGGCACAGTTCGCGGGCAGCGATGCCCCGTTCAACAGCCTGCCGGCGATCGCAGAATGGGCAGCATCCCTGGGCTACAAGGGCATTCAGATCCCAAGCTGGGACACGCGCCTGTTCGATCTCAAACTTGCAGCGGAGAGCCGCGACTACTGCTCGGAGGTGCAAGGCATCTGTCGCGATGCAGGCGTGGCAATCACCGAGCTGTCGACCCACCTGCAGGGTCAGCTCGTGGCCGTGCATCCGGCCTACGACAGCGCATTCGACGGCTTCGCGGCGCCGGAGGTGCGCGGCAACCCCAAGGCGCGCACCGTGTGGGCCGTCAATCAGATGCTGCTGGCGGCGAAGGCATCGCGCAATCTCGGGCTTGGCGCCCACGTTTCGTTTCCGGGCGCGCTGGCGTGGCCCTATGCCTACCCCTGGCCGCAACGTCCCGCCGGCCTCATCGAGACGGCGTTCGAAGAACTGGCGCGGCGCTGGTTGCCGATCCTCGACGCGTTCGAGGATGCTGGCGTGGACCTCTGCTACGAGATCCATCCGGGCGAGGATATTTTCGACGGCGCGACCTTCGAGATGTTCCTCGAGCGGGTCAACGATCACGCGCGCTGCTGCATCAACTACGATCCTTCGCATTTCGTGCTGCAGCACCTCGATTATCTGGCGTTCATTGACATCTACCACGCACGGATCAAGGCGTTTCACGTCAAGGACGCCGAGCTCAATCCGACCGGGCGCCAAGGTGTCTACTCGGGGTTTCAGCCCTGGCTGAACCGGGCCGGGCGGTTCCGCTCGCTTGGCGACGGGCAGGTCGATTTCCCGGGCGTGTTCGCCAAGCTGGCTGAGCACGGCTATGCCTCGTGGGCGGTGCTCGAATGGGAGTGCTGCCTGAAGCATCCCGAAGTGGGCGCGGCCGAAGGGGCGCCGTTCATTGCCCGCCACATCATCCGCGCCACCGAGAAGGCGTTCGACGATTTTGCCGCCTCTGGGGTCGATCGGGAAGCAAACCGGCGAATGCTTGGGCTTTCCTGAGCATCGCTAGAGGCAGCCGCCGGCAAGGGCTGCAGCCTGCCGGCCCAGCGAAGGCTACGGCCATGACGATTGAAGCCAGCAAGAGCGGCGCACGCAAACGCATTCGCTTGGGCATGGTCGGCGGCGGCCAGGGCGCCTTCATAGGCGCTGTGCACCGGATTGCCGCGCGCTTGGACAACGAGTACGAGCTGGTCGCCGGCGCACTATCCGCCGATCCCGCGCGCGCCAAGGCGTCCGCCGCCGAGATTGGGCTGCAGGAGGAACGGGCCTACGGCTCCTTCGCGGAGCTGTTCGAGCGGGAGGCGCGCCGGCCGGATCGTATGGAGGTGGTTGCCATCGTGACCCCGAACCACATGCACTTCCCGGTTGCCGAGATGGCGTTGCGACAGGGCTTCCACGTCATCTGCGACAAGCCGCTGACGACCACGTCGGCCGAAGCGAGCGCGCTCGCGAGACTCGCAAAAGAGACCGGCCTTGTCTTCGCCGTCACCTACAACTACGCCGGCTATCCGATGGTGCGCCAGGCGCGCGCCATGGTGGCCCGGGGCGAGATCGGCGATGTTCGCGTGGTACAGGTCGAGTACCCGCAGGCCTGGCTCACGGACCGGGTCGAGGCGACCGGCCAGAAGCAGGCTGCCTGGCGCACGGATCCTGCACGTTCCGGAGCGGGCGGCTGCGTGGGCGATATCGGTACGCATGCCTTTAATCTCACCTGCTTTGTCACCGGGCTGAAGCCGGCAGCCGTGCTGGCCGACCTTTCCACTTTCGTGGCGGGCCGCCGGCTCGACGACAACGTGCACATGCTGCTCAGCTTCCATGGCGGCGCGCGCGGCATGCTGTGGGCAAGTCAGGTGGCCCCGGGCAACGAGAACGCGCTACGCCTGCGAGTCTATGGCGCCAGAGGCGGGCTCGAGTGGGCGCAGGAGCAGCCGAACCATTTGTGGTTTACGTCGCAGGGCAAGCCGAAGCAATTGATCACGCGCGGCGGCGACGGCGCCTCGCCCGAAGCCGCGCGCGTGACGCGGACGCCCTCCGGGCATCCGGAGGGTTATCTGGAGGGCTTCGCCAACATCTACGCCGAGGTCGCGCGCGCCATTCGCGCCCATCGCGAAGAGCGCCCCGTCGAAGGAGACGTGCTCTATCCAACGATCGAGGACGGTGTCATCGGCGTGCGCTTCATCGAGGCAGCGGTCGACAGTAGCAAGCAGGGGAACCTTTGGGTCGCACTTTGAGAAGTGCGCGCACACAATTGCTGCGCTGCAGCGTCGAATGCGGATTGCGATGTTTAGTGAGATGCGCTTTACTAAACACAAATACTAAACAACACAGCGACGGCTGATGCGCGTCGCGACGAATTGGGAGGTGCTGCGATTGGCACTGCCCGAAGGGCTGGCGGGGCACCCCTGCCGGCGTTGCACTGGGAGGAATGACATTATGGCACTATGGACGAAGGCTGCTTCGGCAGCCGTCATTGCGGCTGCCTCCATTGCAGGCTTGGCCGTTACTGAGGCGAACGCCCAAGGCAAGACCATCACGCTGTGTTGGGCTGCCTGGGACCCGGCGAATGCACTCGTTGAGCTTTCCAAGGATTTCACGGCCAAGAGCGGCGTCAACATGAAGTTCGAGTTTGTGCCATGGCCGAACTTCACGGACCGCATGCAGAACGAGCTCAACTCCAAGGGCAAGCTCTGCGACCTGCTGATCGGCGATTCGCAATGGATTGGCGGCTCGGCGGAGAACAAGCACTACGTCAAGCTGAACGACTTCTTCGCCAAGGAAGGCATCAAGATGGATGACTTCCTGCCCGCCACTGTCTACGCCTATTCCACATGGCCGAAAGGCTCGCCGAATTACTATGCCCTACCGGCGATGGGCGATGCGCTGGGCTGGACCTACCGCAAGGACTGGTTTGCGCGACCGCAGCTCCAGGCGGAGTTTAAGCAGAAGCACGGCCGCGATCTTTCTGCGCCTACCACTTGGACCGAGCTGAAGCAGGTCGCCGAGTTTTTCCAGGGCCGCGAGATCGACGGCAAGAAGGTGTATGGCGCCGCCATCTTCACCGAGCGCGGCTCGGAAGGCATTACCATGGGCGTCACGGCCGCCATGTACTCGTGGGGCCTGCAGTACGACGATCCCAAGAAGCCCTACGCTATGGAGGGCTTCGCCAATTCGAAGGACGCCGTCGAAGCGGTAGAGTTCTACAAATCGCTCTACAAGTGCTGCACACCTCCGGGCTACACCAACGCCTACATGCAGGAAGGCCTCGATGCCTTCAAGTCCGGTCAGGTGGCGATGCAGATGAACTGGTTCGCCTTCTTCCCCGGCCTTGCCAAAGACCCAAACGTGGGAGGCGACAAGATCGGCTTCTTCGTCAACCCGAAGCAGAAGGTCGAGGCCTCCACGCTCGGCGGGCAGGGCATCTCGGTGGTGTCGTACTCTCCGAACCAGGCGGAAGCCCTCGCCTACATCAAGTGGTTCGCCCAGCCGGATGTACAGAAGAAGTGGTGGGCGCTCGGCGGCTATTCCTGCCACAAGGCGGTGCTCGGCGATCCGGACTTCACCAAGACAGCACCGTTCGCGGCCGACTTCCTTAAGGCCATGGGCGGTGTCCAGGACTTCTGGCAGGAGCCGGCCTATGCCCAGCTGCTGCTCGACATGCAGAAGCGCATCCATGATTATGTGGTCGCCGACAAAGGCACGGCAAAGGAAGCGCTCGACCTCCTGGTGAAAGATTGGACCAAGATCTTCAAGGAAGAAGGCAAGATCAACTAGGCGTGGCGCGGCCGCGCTACGCACCCTGGCGTGCCCTGTGGCTGGCTGCCACCGGGCCGCCTCGGGAGGTTTCCGGGTCCAAGACGATGAACGAAGCTCCCCGATCCGCCGCGTTCGCACATCGGGCCGTCCTGGCGATGCCGCCGGCGCTCAGTGTGCGCGTTCGCGGCCTTTCGGATCGCGCAATCGCATGGATATTTATCGCGCCTACGATGGTCCTGCTTCTCGCCATCAACATCTTCCCGCTAATCTGGACGATCCGGCTGTCGTTCACAAATTACCGCGCCAACCGGCCAAATGCGCCCGTCAGGGACGTCGGCCTTCAGCACTACCAGGACATCCTGACCAATCCGGATGTGTGGGCAGCATTGCAGGTTACTGCTCGCTTTGTGATCGCGTCGATCGTCTTACAGACGATCCTGGGCTTCCTGCTGGCCTGGCTCATCGACAAGAAGTTTCGCGGACACGGGTTCTGGACCACCGTCATCCTGATCCCGATGATGCTGTCGCCGGCCGTGGTCGGGAACTTCTGGACGTTCCTGTTCCAACCGCAGATCGGCCTTTTCAACTACGTGGTCGGGTTCTTCACGGGCATACCCCCTTCCTCATTCCAGATGCTGGGCGACGTGCAGCTGTCGCCGTGGGCGATTGTGCTGGTCGATACCTGGATGTGGACCCCCTACGTCATGCTGATCTGCCTGGCGGGTTTGCGGGCGATCCCGGAGAACATCTATGAGGCCGCCGAGGTCGACCGTGCCTCGAAGTGGCGGCAGTTCTGGACCATCACGCTGCCGATGGCGGCGCCGTTCATCATGTTGGCGGTGCTGTTCCGCGGCATCGAGAATTTCCGCATGTTCGACATGGTGAACCTGTTGACCGGCGGAGGCCCCGGATCGACCACCGAAGTTGCCTCGATCACCCTGAAGCGCGAGGCCTTCGAGAAGTGGCGCACGGGCTATTCGTCCGCCTTCGCTATCATCCTGTTCGTGACCGTGTTCGGCCTGGCCAACATCTACGTGAAGGCGCTCAATCGGGTGAAGAACCGATGAGGAGCGGCATCACCACGGCTCATTCTGTCATCGAGCCCGCGCTTGTAACGAAGCGCATCGCCGGTGGGCTGGTGATCCTCTATGCCGTGCTGACCATGGTGCCGCTAGTGTGGATCGGGCTCACGGCCTTCAAGACGCCGCCCGATTCGATCAGCTATCCGCCGAAAATCCTGTTCGAGCCCTCGCTGGAGGGGTTCTGCAATTTGTTCACGACGCGCTCGCGGCAGACGCAGGAGTATTTGCACAGCCTGCCGCCGCCGCAGGGCAGGTGCGAGGCGCTGGCTCGCGATCGCAGCATGGTGGTCGTGTCGGAATCCAAGTTCGTGCCGCGCTTCTGGAACTCGATCGTGATCGCCTTCGGCTCGACCGCCCTGGCTGTCGGCCTCGGCACCCTCGCCGCCTACGGCTTCTCGCGCTTCAAGGTGCCGCTCAAGGATGACTTGCTCTTCTTCATCCTGTCGACGCGGATGATGCCGCCGATCGCCGTGGCGATCCCGATCTTCCTCATGTACCGGGAGATCGGGCTGTCCGACACCAAGCTCGGCATGATCCTGCTCTACACCGCCGTCAACGTCTCGCTCGCCGTCTGGCTGCTCAAGGGCTTCATCGACGAAATCCCGCGCGAATACGAGGAGGCGGCGATGATCGACGGCTACACGCGGCTGCAGGCCTTCCGCAAGGTCGTGCTGCCGCAGGCCGCCACCGGGATCGCGGCAACTGCCATATTCTGCCTGATCTTTGCCTGGAACGAGTACGCCTTCGCCGTGCTGCTGACCTCCGGTGATGCGCAAACGGCCCCGCCCTTCATCCCGATCATCATCGGTGAGGGGGGCCAGGACTGGCCGGCGGTCGCGGCAGGCACCACCCTGTTCCTCATCCCCATTGTCGTATTCACGATTTTGCTGCGCCGGCACCTGCTACGCGGCATCACGTTCGGCGCGGTGCGCAAATGAGCGAGCAGCCAACCGACCCCGGAGCTCAGGCACGCCGCCGCCTTTCGCCGCGCGCAATCGGCGAGAACGCCGGTGGCGCGCTCATCGCCCTTGGCGTCGTCATGTTGATGCAGCCCCTGTCGCTGACGCTTTACAGCTACTCGTTCGCCGTGACGCTGATTGGCACGGCGCTCTTCATCGTCGGCTCGAAATTGCCGGAGTAGCGAGCAGTGGCCGAGATCCGTGTCGAAAATCTGCGCAAGGCGTTCGGCACCTTCGAGGCCGTGAAGGGCTCAACGTTCACGGTCGCCGACGGCGAGTTCTGCTGTCTGCTCGGGCCATCCGGCTGCGGCAAGACAACGACGCTGCGCATGATTGCCGGGCTCGAGCTGCCGACGGAAGGTCGCATTGTGCTCGGCGGCGAGGACGTCACCTTCAAGCGGGCATCCGAGCGCGATATCGCCATGGTCTTCCAGCTGTTTGCGCTCTATCCGCACATGAGCGTGCGCAAGAACATCGCCTATCCCCTGGCCAACGTCGGGACGCCCAAGGGCGAGATCGTCCGACGCGTCGAGGAGGCCGCCCGCATCCTGCAGATCACGCACCTGCTCGAGCGGTCGGTGTCCGGCCTCTCGGGTGGCGATCGCCAGCGTGTGGCGCTGGGGCGGTCGATCGTGCGCGAGCCCAAGGCGTTCATGATGGACGAGCCGCTGGGCGCGCTGGACAGCGAGTTCCGCGAGGTGATGTGCCGGGAATTGCGCGCCCTGCACAATCGCCTGAAGGCAACGACGGTCTACGTCACCCATGACCAGCTCGAAGCCATGGCGATGGCGGACAAAATCGCCGTGATGAACAAGGGCGCAATCGAGCAGTATGCCGCACCACAAGAGATCTACGACCGCCCGGCCACGCTGTTCGTCGCTGATTTCATCGGCTCGCCGGCGATGAACCTGATCGAGTTTTCCGGTCCGCTGGCCGCCGGCGCACAGGAGGTGGCCCTTCCCAACGGAGGACAGCGGATCCCTGAGTTGCGCGAGCCGGCCGGCAGCCAGCCCTATCTGATGGGCGTGCGTCCCGAGCATGTTCAGTTGGCCGAGGAGGGCCCCGTCCGGGGTGAGATCTTCGGCATCGAGTACCTCGGCACGACGCAGATCGTCACCATCAAGACCGATGTCGGCACGGTGCGGGCGCGGATGTCCTCCGATGTTCGCGTCAGCGAGCGTGAAAAAGTGACGCTGAGGCTGGCGCCTGAGAAACTATCGATCTTCGAGCGAGACAGTGGCCGTGCCTTGCGCAGCGCACTCAACGATAGGGCGGGGGGCGGCCGTGGCTGAGGTTGTCCTCAAAGGCCTATGCAAACGTTTCAAAGACGTCGAAGCTGTCCGGGACCTCTCCTTGTCGATCCGCGATGGCGAGTTTGTCGTGCTGCTCGGGCCGACGGGCGCCGGCAAGACGACGACGCTGCGTCTGATTGCCGGTCTCGAGACCGTGGACACCGGCTCCGTTTGCATAGGCGGAAACGACATGACCAAGGCGCCGCCCGCCGAGCGCGATGTCGCCTTTGTGTTCCAGCAATACTCGCTCTATCCGCACCTGTCGGTATTTGACAACCTCGCCTTTCCGCTGCGCTCGCCGCTGCGCCCGGCACCCGACGAAGAGGTGAAGGCGCGCGTAACCGAGATTGCACGCCTCCTGCATATCGACGACAAACTCGGAGACTGGGCGACGCGGCTATCGGGCGGCCAAATGCAGCGCGTGGCGCTTGGCCGCGCGCTGGTGCGTCGGCCGGCAATCTTCCTGATGGACGAGCCGCTGTCCTCGCTCGACGCCAAGCTGCGCGGTGAGCTGCGGCTCGAGCTCAAGCACATCCAGCAGGACCTCGGCAGCACCATCCTCTACGTCACACACGACCAGATCGAAGCGATGACGATGGCGAACCGCATCGGCGTTATGGACAAAGGGCGGCTCGTGCAGGTCGGGACGCCACGCGAAATCTACGAGGACCCGTGTTCCACCTATGTCGCCGCGCGGCTTGGCAGTCCGACCATCAATTTGTTGCCGCGTACCTACTTCGAGGCGCTGGCGGCTCCGAGCGGGACTGCGACCGTCGGCTTTCGCACGGAGCACCTCGACATCCGCAAAGCGCTGAACGGCGGCCAAAGCGCACGCGTCGCCTGGATCGAGCATCTGGGCGATCGCAATCACCTGCATATCGATTTAGGCGGCAAGGACATTGCCGTGCTCGCTGATCCAGCAGCTGGGCTCGCTGTGGGCGATGCTGTCGAGATCGAGTTGAAGCGCCCCCTGTTCTTCGACGCGACCGGGTCGCGAATCCCCAGTTGAAGAGGCCCCGGCATGGCGGATGTCTTGATCGAACAGCTGATACGTGCGGCCGCACTGGCCGTGATCCGAGACGCTGACGAGCTGACGGCGCTCGATGCGGCCATCGGCGATGGCGACCATGGCATCAACATGAAGCGGGGTGCCGAAGCTGTGCTGGCCGAGCTGCCGAAACTCGATGGCAAGCCCCCAGCAGACGTGCTGCGCGCATCCGGCATGCAACTTGTCATGAAGGTCGGGGGAGCGTCGGGTCCGCTCTACGGCACCTTGGCGATGGAGCTTGGCAAGGCGCTGCCTGTCGAGCCAACGCGCGCCGAGTTCGCCGTGGCACTCGCCAAGGCCATCGATGCGGTGAAGGCGCGGGGCAAGTCGGATTGGGGTCAGAAAACCATGCTCGACGTGCTCTTCCCCTTGCATCGGGCCGTGGCTGCGGGTGAGGCACCGCCTGCGATCAAGGCCAAGGCGCTGGCTGCGGCCGAGGCGACCGTGCCGATGCGGGCGACCCGCGGTCGGGCCTCGTTCCTCGGCGAGCGCTCGATCGGCCACATGGATCCCGGCGCACGCTCGAGCGCGTTGATGATTGCGGCGATCTGTGACGCTCTTGGAGGCTGAACATGCCCAACGTAGGTATCGTCATCGTCTCGCATTCGCCGAAGGTCGCGGAGGGTGCGGCCGATATGGTGCGTCAGATGGTCGGTGATACGGTGCCGCTTGCCTATGCCGGCGGCAATCCGGAGGGCGGCCTTGGGACCTCCGTGGATGCGATCCTTAGTGCCATCGATCGGGCCTGGTCGGATGCCGGCGTGGCCGTCATGGTGGATCTCGGCGGCGCGGAGACGAACTCGGAGATGGCCATCGAGTTGCTCAGCGAGAGCCGCCGTGACCACGTCGTGGTCTGCAACGCGCCGCTGGTCGAAGGCTCGGTCATCGCCGCCACGGAAGCCTCCGGCGGGTCGTCCCTGGCCAAGGTCAAGGCGACGGCCGAGGAACTAAGCCCCTGACAAGACAGCAAAGGACTAGTGATGAACGAGATGGGGCAGGCAATGTTGATCAACGCCGTAGGTCTGCATGCGAGGCCATCGGTCAAGCTGACGCAGGCCGCCAAGACTTTTGCGGCGAGCATCGAGTTTGCCCTGTCGCCGGATGGACCGTGGACGGACGCCAAGAGCCCCGTGAAGGTCATGCGCGTCAAGGCCTCCAAGGGCGCGACATTGTATTTCCGCAGCGAGGGAGCAGATGCCGGAGCAGCTGTTCGCGCGCTGGTCGATCTGGTCAATCGCAAGTTCGATGAGGATGAGCCGGCATGAGCGCCATGCGCATTCATGGGCGATGTGCGGCACCGGGCTTTGCGCTGGGGCCGATCCATCGTGTGGTTGCGCGGCGCGGAAGCTATCAGCCGAGCGGTTCCCCCAAGACGGAAGCCGCGCGACTGGCGGCTGCCATTGCGTCGGCCTTGGCGACGCTCGAGGCCTCGATGGGAGAGGCCAATGGCGAGGCCAGGGACATGCTCGGCTTCCAGGTCGTCATGCTTGCGGACGCTGCCCTTGCCGAGCGGGCCTTCCATGCCATCGAAGCGGGCGATCGTGCGGATCAGGCATGGGCAACGGCACTCGATCAAGAGATCGCCGGCTACCTCGACAGTACGGAGGAGTACTTTCGCGCGCGCGCAAGCGATCTCCGGGACATCAAGGCTCGCGTCTCCGACTGTCTGACGGGCGCATCACAGCAGGCCATACCTCGAGGTGCGGTTGTCGTCGCCGACGATCTTCCACCCTCACAGTTCCTGGCGACTGATTGGACCGACAGCGCCCTGTTGCTGCGCTCGGGCAGCCCGACGAGCCATGTGGCGATCCTGGCGCGGGCGCGGGGCGTGCCGATGGTGGTCGGCCTCAACGGCGATTTGGCGGCGGGTCGGTTTGCGGCTGTGGATGCTGCCGCTGGAGCTGTCATCATCGATCCATCGCCGGAGGAGAGGCAGCTTTTCGCCGTCCGCCGGCAAGCCGAGGTCGAAGCCCGGCGCGACGTCGCCTTGCGGGTCAACGAGCCTGCCCTTACAGCCAACGGCGAAAGGATCTCCGTCCTTCTCAACATCTCCGATCCGAGAGAGCTTGAGGCTCTGGACCCGGCTACGTGCGACGGCATCGGCTTGGTGCGCACGGAGCTGCTCTTCGAGGGGCGCAGCCTGCCCGACGAGGAGCGTCAGCTGGCCGTCTACCGGCGGATCGCCGAATGGGCGGGGAGCCTGCCAACCACCATTCGCACCCTCGACGCCGGTGGCGACAAGCCGATCCCGGGACTCACGCCCGAAGGCGAGTCCAATCCGTTCCTTGGCTTGAGGGGGGTGAGACTGACGTTGGCGCACCCGCAGGTCTTCAGGACCCAGCTGCGGGCTTTGGCGCGCGCGGCAGCGCACGGCGCCATCGAGGTGATGATCCCGATGATTGCAGTACCGCGCGAACTTAATGCCGTCCGCAAGCTCATGGACGAAGTCGTGCTCGAGCTCGAACGGGAAGGAAAACAGCATCGCCGGCCGCCGCTCGGCATGATGGTCGAGGTGCCCTCAGCAGCCATCGCCATCGATCGGTTCGATGCCGACTTCTATTCCATCGGTTCCAATGATCTCGTCCAGTACGTGGTGGCTGCCGGCCGAGACATCGCAGCGGTTGCCGATTTGGCCAAGGCGGATGAGGAGGCGGTTCTGCGCCTGATCGTCAATGTCGTCGACCACGGCGTGCGCACGAGCCGCAAGGTATCCCTATGCGGCGACGCCGGAGGCGATCCGGCCATCATCCCGGCGCTGCTGATCTGCGGGGTGCGCCAGCTGTCGATGTCGCCGGCCTTGGTGGCGTCCGCCAAGGCGGCGATTGCCGCCTTTCGCATGACATCGAGGGACTGATATGGCACCGCCGCCCGATGCGCTGAAACCTGACGCGGTCGCCGCCTACAAGACCATTCTGCGCGACATCATGGACCAGCGCCCTTCGGGCACGCGGCAGCGCTTGGCCGACGCGCTGGCCACCAACCGCTCCTTCATCACGCAAATCATTAATCCCGCTTACGCCATTCCCGTTCCGGCTCAGCATCTGGCGGCCATTTTTCGAGTTTGCCATTTCTCCGCTGCCGAGCGTGACCGGTTCCTGAAGGCCTACCGGCAGGCGCACCCCGGTCGTCCGATCGCGCTGGCGGAGGAGACCGCGACCCGCGTCCTGCATATGGTGCTTCCAGACCTCGGCAGTGAGACCAAGAACCGATCGCTCGATCGGTTGCTGAAGACATTTGCGGCAGGCATCCGCGAGCTCCTCGCCGAGCCCGATGCCAAGCCCGAGACGCAAGCGCCGGCACCGGCACGGAGGAGGAGGAGCCCATGAAGAAGCTGATCAACAGCGTCGAGACAATTCTGAGCGAGAGCCTGGAGGGATTTGCAGCGGCACATGCGGACATCGTGGTGTTTGTTCCGGATGGCAAGTTCGTGCGCCGCAAGGAGCTGACGCCGGGCAAGGTGGCGCTTGTCTCGGGCGGCGGCTCGGGCCACGAGCCGCTGCATGCGGGCTTCGTCGGCCTCGGCATGCTTGACGCGGCCTGCCCCGGCCAAGTTTTCACGTCGCCCACGCCGGACCAGATGACAGCCGCCGCGGCAGCGGTCGATACCGGCGCCGGCTGCCTGTTCATCGTCAAGAATTATGAAGGCGATGTGATGAACTTCGACATGGCGCGCGAAATGGCCGGACGCAAGATCCTGACGGTCACGACGAATGACGATGTTGCGGTGGAAAATTCGACTTACACAACCGGGCGCCGAGGCGTGGCCGGTACGCTTGTCGTCGAGAAGATCGTGGGTGCGGCAGCCGAGCAGAAGCGCAGCATCGAGGAACTGCAACAGCTGGGCCAGCGCGTCAACGACCGCACGCGTTCCATGGGACTGGCGCTGACCTCGTGCACGGTACCAGCCGCTGGCAAGCCGACCTTCGCGCTTGGGGCGGACGAAATGGAGATGGGCGTCGGCATCCACGGTGAGCCCGGCCGCCGCCGTGTCAAGCTGGCGCCCGCCAAGGCTATCGCCGAGGAGATGGTGGGCGCCATCGTTGCCGACTTGAAGCCGCCACCGAGATCGGGCGCGTTGCTCTTCGTCAACGGCTTTGGCGGCACGCCTGCCATGGAGCTCTATCTCATGTACCAGAACGCCCGCGCGGTTGCGCAGAAGCAGGGGCTCTCCATCGTTCGCAGCCTCGTGGGCAGCTATGTCACGTCGCTGGATATGGCCGGGTGCTCGATCACGCTCACGCTGCTGGATGACGCATCGCTGGCGCTGTGGGATGCGCGCGTGAAGACAGCGGGGCTGCGGTGGGGTGTTTGAGAGAACGCACTCTCCAATTGCATCAGCACAAGCCGACAACTTTGTGATCGCAGCCTATGTCGTGACGCCGGACGGATGGGTTGCTGGCATGCTTGGCTGCTGCGCCGCGTTCCACTGAAGCGTCACGCGGCCGTTATCAGCGTATTGCCGAGAGTCAACAACCGTTACCGTTCAGCAACTTCTTCCGAATCGGGGTCACCCTCGGACCCGACAACCAACGAATGTCCGAACCACACCGATAGCCGACACTCCGTAGATTTGTATTGCCCAACCTTCCGAACTGATTGCACCGGAGAAGGAAGACAGTGTTTCGAGCCGTCATCGGCGGTTGGCCAGAAGGCTTCGCTGGACAAGACCAAAGGTTCGTGGATCTAGCATCGGGAAAGAAAAACAGTAGTTCGGTAAAGGTGGCTGCGGGCCCCCGCAACCACCGACAGTTGACTCAGCGTTTCCAGCTCGCGGGCGGGATGCCCACCTGCGGCTGCACACACCGCAATGATCGCTGCCAGTTCGCCGTGAAGCACAGCCGTGAGGCCGCTGGCATCTGGGTCGGTGTCCATACTCAAATCTCCGAAAGCGCTGAGAAACCTAGAGATTTGTACGTCGCGGCCATACCGTTGCGGGCATGATCAAAATTCTTGCCGCCCTCCTTTCGCTGCTATCGTTTCGTGTTCGTAGGCGCGCCTGGCTTGAACTTGAACTCATTGCCCTTCGACATCAGGTGAGCGTCCTGCGGCGCCGGCACCCAGGTCGGGTTCGGCTCTTCTCCACAGACCGACTTCTCTGGGTTTGGCTTTACCGGATTTGGCCGCGAGTCCTCAATGCCATGGTGTTGGTCAAGCCGGCAACCGTGGTCCAGTGGCATCGCAAAGGCTTCAGGTGTTACTGGCGGTGGCGATCACGCCGTCCGGGACGGCCCCAGATGAGCACTGAGATCCGCGATCTGATCCGCCAGATGAGCCTCGCCAACCCGCTCTGGGGCGCGCCCCGCATCCACGGCGAACTGCTCAAGCTCGGCATCGAGGTCAGCCAGGCCACAGTCGGGAGATACCTGCCGTGGCGACCTAAAGTCCCCTCCCCGACCTGGCGTAGCTTCCTACACAACCAGCTGACCGACATCGCGGCGATCGACATGTTCGTTGTGCCAACCGCGACGTTTCGGATCCTGTATGCCCTGATCGTGCTTGGTCATGACCGCAGAAAAGTCATCCACTTCGATGTCAGCCAAAATCCCGAACAAGTCTGGCTTTCGCGCCAAATGACCGAGGCCTTTCCTTGGGACACCGCACCCCGCTATCTGCTGCGGGACCGGGATGCATCGTTTGGTCCGGCCTTCCGCGATCGAGTTCGGGTGATGGGCATGAAGGAGGTTGTTACTGCGCCGCGGTCACCCTGGCAGAATCCATATGTCGAGCGCCTCATCGGCTCGATCCGCCGCGAATGCTTGGATCACATCATCATCATCAACGAGAGCCACTTGCGCAACGTCCTCTCGGGGTATTTTCAATATCATCACTGGACCAGGACACATCTCTCACTCGACATGGATTGTCCGCAGCCTCGCCGCATACAGCCTCCTTCTGCAGGCAAGATTGTCGCGTTCCCAGAGGTCGGCGGTCTACATCATCGCTATGAACGTCGCGCGGCATGACCGACGCGCCCGCTTCGGCGTGAAGGATCGCGGCA
>Ga0070695_100000757_pt1 | contig 17345 bp, 16 predicted proteins | sample KBSK1252metaG_FD_65471 | JGI IMG/M metagenome (GOLD analysis project Ga0070695, IMG submission 65471) | Corn, switchgrass and miscanthus rhizosphere microbial communities from Kellogg Biological Station, Michigan, USA - KBS K1-25-2 metaG | ecosystem: Host-associated > Plants > Roots >...
CGACGGGGATGCCCCGGCCGTCATCGATCACGGTCACCGAGTTGTCGATGTGGACGATGACGTCGACGCGCGTGCAGTAGCCGGCTTGGGCCTCGTCCACCGAGTTGTCCACGACCTCGTAGACGAGATGGTGGAGCCCGGAAGCGCCCGTGGAGCCGATGTACATGGCCGGGCGCTTGCGGACGGCCTCGAGGCCCTCGAGGACCTTGATCTTGCTGGCGTCGTAGTCGGAAGGAGAATCCAGCCCGATCGGGCCGGGGAGCTCGGGCGTCACCTTCTCACTCATTCACCGTTCCTTCGGCTCATCCCATCGGGGATCCACTTCGGATCCCGCACGGGCGCTCAAGCCGCGTGAACCGTGCCGTCGTCCACCCGAATCGTGCGCAGCGGCACCGGCAGCCGTGCCGCCAGGTCGCCCTTGGACGAGGCCACGAGACCCTGGAACCCCCCATCGTGGAGGTAGGCAGCGAGCGCGGAGGTTCGCGTGTCGTCCAAGTCCGAATCGAAGTCATCCATGAGGAAGAGAGACGCTTCGCCCTTCTCCTCCTGGAGGAGCTTCAGCTGAGCCAGCGACAACGCTACCACGGCGAGGCGAACCTGCCCACTGGAACCGAAGCGGCGCAGATCCACACCGTCGAGCTCCATCACGAGGTCGTCGCGATGCGGTCCCGCGCCCGTGTAGCCGAAGGCGGCGTCTCGCTCGCGCCCACGGTGGAGGGCCTCCGCCAGCCTCGCCTCGTACGACCCCGGCTCGGCCTTCGACGCGCTGTCCGGTGAGGGGCGGTAGCGCAGGGTGAGGAGCTCCCCCGATGGGTAGAGGGCGCGGCCCACCTCGCCCAGTCCGGCGGCGACCTTCACGGAATAGGCCCGCCGCGACCGGTGGAGCCTTCCCGCCGCCACGGCCAGGCGCTCCTCCCACGAGTCCAACTCGGCCGAGCGTCCCGGCCCGGAGCGGAGGAGGGCGTTCCGGTGCTGGAGGAGGCGCCGGTACTCCCCCAGCGCCTTCAGGTGGCCAGGCTCGAGACCCAGGAGACCCCGGTCCAGGTATCGCCGCCTTTCGTCCGGGCCGCCCCGGATCACCGCCATCCGCTCGTTGGGGAGCGCCACCAGGTCCAGCCAGCCCAGGAAGCCCTCGAGGTCGCGCTCGCGGTCGTCCACGAGCAGACGGCGCACCGATCCGTCCACCACCACGCCCAGGCGGACCTCCCCCATCCGACGGGCCACCGTGCCGGCCACGCGGAGGGGCCCTCCCTCCCATGCCACGAGCTCCTCCAGGCGGCGGGCCCGGAACGAACGGCCGGTTCCGAGCAGATAGGCCGCTTCCAGGAGGCTGGTCTTTCCCTGCCCATTCCTTCCCGTCACAAGGGTCAGCCCCGCGGGAAGGTCCAGCCGGACGGCCTTGAGGTTGCGGAGCCGGTCCACCTCCAGCGTGCGGAGCTGCACGCTACAGGTGCATGGGCATCACGATGTAGCGGTAGTCGAGGTCGGGGCTCGGCTCGGGGCGGAACTGGCCGGGCTTGTCGCCGGGCCGGGCCTTGGCCGCGTCCCCCTCTTCCCCCGGCTTCACAGGGTTGAGCTCGATCCGCACCGACGGGCTCGCCACCGCCTGCAGGAACTCCAGCAGGTAGCGGGCATTGAAGCCGATCGTCATGTCCGGGCCGGCGTAGTCGACGGCCAGCGTCTCGTGCGCCTCCCCCATCTCCGTCTCGCTCGACAGCTCGAGCTTGCCCTCGCTCAGGCCGAACTTGACCGCCTTCCCGAAGCGGTCGCTGGCCAGGAGGGACACCCGCCGTACCGCGTCCGCGAGGTCCGACGTGGGAAGAGTGAGAGCGGTGTCGCAGGCCTTGGGCATCACGTTCTCGTACCGGGGGAAGTTCCCTTCCAGCACGGTGGAGGTGAGGAAGTGGCTCCCCACCCGGAACCAAAGGTGGTTTCCCGAGCGCCCGAAGAGGATGCTCTGCCCGTCCTCGATATTGCTGGCGAGCTTGGCCACCTCCCCCAACGCCTTGCGGGGTACGATGACCTTCTGCTCCCCCCCCTGCTGCCCCAGATCCACCTTGCGCGACGCGTAGGCCAGGCGGTGGCCGTCGGTGGCCACCAGGGTCATGGAGTCGGGCTCGAGGATGAAGAGGGCACCGTTCAGCGAATAGCGCGGATCCTCGGTGGTGATGGCGAAGGCCACCCGGTCGATCATCTCGCGCAGGGCCGCTCCGGGCAGCTCTACCCCGCGCTTCACGTCCAGATCGGGGAACTTCGGGAAATCCTCCCGGCCCTGGCCGGAGATGCGGTAGCGCGTCCTTTCGCAGGAGATCGCCACCTGGTTGCGGTCCAGCAACTTGAACTGGACCTCGGCCTCGGGAAGGGAGCGGGCGATCTCGTGCAGCTTGGCAGCGGGGAGGGTGACCGAGCCTTCCTTGACCACCGAAGCCCGGGCGGTCCCCCGCACCGTGACTTCGAGATCGCTGGCACCCACCTGCAGACCTTCCCGTCCCGCCTCCAGCAGGAGGTTGGCCAGGATGGGGAGGGTCGCGCGCTTCTCCACCACGCCGGTGACGGTCTGTAGCTCCCGCACCAGCGCTCCCTTCTCGATCACGAACTCCATGGTCCCCTTCTTTCCGTCTACTCCTCACTCTTCCCATTGGGGAAGAGAGTCAGTCGCAGAATCCATAGGAACGTGGACGGCGTGGACGGAGGCGGAAGTATAGACCCTGAGGGAAGTTCCATGCCCTGTGCTCTGTGGACGGCGGTCGCGGAAATCCCCGGCGCTCCACAGTCAGCGGGGTCCTCACCGCCGTCGGGTTCACCGTCCACAAGGCGGGCGATCCTCCCGATGTGGGAACTGCGGAAAACGTCAATGGAGCTGCTCGGTGAAGCTCTGCAGAACACGCGCGAACTCCGGGTCGGAGGCGCGCCGGGCCGTGATCTTGTCGATGGCGTGCAGCACGGTGGCGTGATGCTTGCCCCCGAACCGGCGGCCGATCTCCTGCAGCGAGCATGAGGTGAGCTGCTTGGTCAGGTACATGGCGATCTGCCGGGGAAAGGCGATCTTCTGGGCGTTGGTGCGGGACTTCAGCTGCTGGACCTTCAGGTCGTAGTAGTTGCAGACCAGCTTCTGGATGTTCTCCACCGTCACCACCGGTCCCTCCGGCGTGACGAACTCCCGGAGGATCTCGGTGGCCATCCCCAGGTCCATGGAGCACCCGCGCATGGAGCTGTAGGCGATCACCTTGATGAGGGCCCCCTCCAGCTCGCGGATGTTGGACTTGCAGTTGGTGGCGATGAAGAGCGCCACCTCGTCCGGGAGCTTGGCTCCCTCCGCCTCCGCCTTCTTGCGCAGGATCGCCACCTTGGTCTCGAGGTCGGGGGGCTGGATGTCCGCGATGAGCCCCCACTCGAACCGGGAGCGCAGCCGCTCTTCCAGGGTGGGGATCTCCCGCGGCGGCCGGTCGCTGGTGATGACGATCTGCTTCTGCGCGTCGTAGAGGGCGTTGAAGGTATGGAAGAACTCTTCCTGGGTCCTCTCCTTGCCCGCCAGGAACTGGATGTCGTCCACCAGCAGGAGATCCACCTTGCGGTACCTCTCCTTGAACTCGAGCGTCTTCTCGAAGCGGATGGCGTTGATCAGCTCGTTCATGAAGTGCTCGGTGGACAGGTAGAGCATGCGCGCCGGGCCCTTGCGGCACAGGCGGTTGCCGATGGCCTGCATCAGGTGGGTCTTGCCCAGGCCCACACCGCCGTAGACGAAAAGCGGGTTGTAGGCGTGGGTGGGCTTCTCAGCCACCGCCATGGCCGCGGCATGAGCGAACTGGTTGCAGGAGGAGACGACGAAGCTGTCGAAGGTGTAGCGAGGGTTCAGCAGGGGGCCCAAGGTATCTCCCCCGCGCGCCGTGGGCGGCGCCTGGACCGGAGGTGCCGAAAGCTTCGTGTCCCCGGTCTTGGGGAGGAACTCCACCGCCACGCCGGGACGATCCATCTCCACCAGCGTGTCGCGGATCAGTCCCGAATAATTGGTCTCGATCCACGCGGCGAACATCTCGCTGGGCACATGCACGCGCAGGAGGTCGAGCGTCTCCGCGACCTGCGTGGTGGGCCGGAACCAGGTGTTGAAGGAGTGGGCGTTGACCTTGCGTTCGATCCTGACCAGCACGCGGTCCCAAGTGGTCTTGCCGAGCGAGCCCGCCAACTCCATGTCTCCTCCCAAGCCCGACAGGACCTCACGGGACGTCTCTTGGAACCCGCACCTAGCCGTGCACAGGTTTTCCACAACTGTGGATAACTCGGCCCCTTCGCAAACGTCGTCGAAACCGTGAGTTGGGCGGGAGAAAACCGCCGAGGAAGGGAAGCAGGACCACGCCGCAGCCCCCGCGCGTGTGCTCGAACATGTTGTCTTGGACTTGACCCGTGAGCCGCGCGGAATCTACCACGCGCCCTCGCGTGAATCAATCACGACGCACTTGTTTCTGCACGCGATCGATCGTGTGACGGGCGCGGAAGTTGCTCGGTCGCGCTCACCTTGACACGGGTGGGGCGCTTCCCTACCATGGCGGCTTTCTCCGACATCGCGGGACGAGGGCCGTCGTCATGAAGCGCACCTTTCAGCCGAACAACCGGAGGCGAAAGAAGACGCATGGCTTCCGCGTCCGGATGAGCACGAAGGGGGGACGGCTTGTCCTTTCCCGGCGTCGCCGGAAGGGGCGGAAGCGCCTCGCCGTCTGAGCCGGATCAGCGGTTCCCACGATCCTGCCGGCTCACCGCACGTCGCCAGTTCCTGGCGGTCTACGACATGGGACAGCGCGTCAGTTCCCGGTCCTTTCTCCTCTTCGGCCTCCCCAACGCCGTCGGCCACGTTCGCCTGGGGATCACCGTCACCCGCAAGATCGGCTGTGCCGTCCGGCGCAACCGGACCAAGCGCTTGATCCGCGAGGCATTCCGCCGGAACCGGCATCGCATCACCGCCGCGCTCGACGTGGTGGTGAACGCGCGGCCCGGGATCGGGGAGCGCAGCTACGCGGAGCTGGAAGCGGAGTTCGTCTCCCGCATCGAACAGCTCGCGCGCAGGTTCCCCTCGTGACGCCGCGCGCCGCCTTGGCCGGGCTCTTCCGCGCCTGGAAACGCTACGTGTCCCCGGCGCTCCCTCCCGCCTGCCGCTTCGAGCCCAGCTGCTCGGAATACGCCGCGGAGGCGGTCGAGCTGCACGGCGCCCTCCACGGAACTTGGCTCGCATTGCGCCGGCTGGCGCGCTGTCACCCCTTCGCCCGCGCCGGGTTCGATCCCGTGCCGCCGCGCCGTGAGTCGCACTGATGGAACGTAACCACCTCTACGCGGCGCTGGCCTTTCTCGCGCTGATCATTTGGTTCGTGTGGCTGGCACCGAAGCCGCAACCGTTGCCACCCCCGTCTTCCCCTGCCGCGGCGCCCTCCGGGAAGACGGCGGCGCCGCCCTCCCCGGCACCCGCTCCGGAGAAAGGACCGGCGGCACCGGTCGTTCCCACCGGCCCCGCCGTCGCCGCCGCCGGCGTCGAGCTCCAGGAGGTGGAGACCGACGTCTACGCCATCCGTTTCACGAACCAGGGCGGCAGCGTTCTCTCCTGGCGCCTCAAGCAGTTTCAGGACAGCCGCAAGGCGCCAGTGGAGCTGGTGCCCGAGCCCGTGCGCGCCCCCGGGCAGAGCGCGCGACCCCTGCAGTGGGACCTCGACGACGCCGACCTGGCCAAGCGGCTGAACGAGGCACCCTTCGCGGTGGAGCGGGAGGGCAACGGGGATGGCGAGACGCTGCGCTTCCGGTACGCCGACGGCACCGGTCTCACGGCGGAGAAGGCATTCACGTTCCGGAAGAACGCGTACGTCGTCGGAGTGCACGCCCTGGTGGTGGACCGCGGCCGCACCGTGCCGGTGAGGCTCACCTGGGGGCCGGGCTTCGAGGCGCAGGACGTGGTCCGCCGCGGCTCCTTCCATTATGGAAGCCAGCTGGTGCGGAACGTGGGCGGGCACGTCGAGCGCGTGCGCCCGAACAAGGTCACCAGTGCCTCGGCGCTGGACGCTCCCGGAGACCTGCGCTGGGCGGGACTGGAGGACCAGTACTTCGCCGCCCTCCTCCTTCCGGGAGGGAAGGGCGGCAGCCGGGTCTGGCCGGTACCGGCCGAGGTGCCCAAGGACGAGAAGAAGCCGGAAGGAGAAAAGGAGACGCGGCCTTTCCCGGTGGTGGCCGTGTCCGTCGCCGATGGCGGTGCCCGTCTCTTCGTGGGACCCAAGAGCTACCCGCTGCTGCGCCAGACGGGGCTTCCCCCCCTCCAGGTGATCTGGTTCTCGAACTTCGGCGGCGTGGACTACCTGGCAGAGCTGCTGCTGCGGTTCCTCCTCTGGCTGCACGCGCACGTGGTGGCCAACTGGGGCGTCGTGATCGTCCTCGCCACCTTCTGCCTGCGCCTGGTCCTGTTCCCGCTCAACCAGTACTCCATGGTCAAGATGCGCAAGGCGGGCATGCAGATGCAGCGCCTGAAGCCCCGCATGGACGCCCTCAAGAGCAAGTACGCCAAGAAGAAGGACGCCGACAGCCGCAGGAAGATGAACGAGGAGATGATGGCCCTCTACGCCAAGGAGGGGATCAACCCGTTCTCCCAGATGTCGGGGTGCCTTCCCATCTTCATCCAGTTCCCGGTGCTGATCGCCTTCTACAACGTGTTCACGGTGGCGGTGGAGCTGCGGGGAGCGCCGTTCGCGGCCTGGATCAAGGACCTCTCGCTCCCCGATCCCTGGCTGATCACTCCCCTGCTCATGGGCGCGACCATGTTCTACCAGCAGAAGCTGGCCATGCAGAAGTCGGCCATGGACCCCACGCAGGCGCGCATGATGATGTTCATGCCCCTCATCTTCACGGTCACCTTTCTCACCCTGCCCAGCGGCCTCGTTCTCTACTGGCTCACCAACAACGTCCTGGGGATCGCCCAGCAGTACCTGGTCAACCGGCACATTGCGCGGATCGAGCCGGCGGCGCAGCGGGCATGAACATGCAGGCGGCACCGGAGTTCGAGGGAAGGGATCTGGAAGAGGCGCTCGCCGCGGCGGCGAAGACGCTGGGCGTGCCGCCGGCCGCCCTGCGCTACGAGCTCCTTGAGGGAGGGCGGCGCGGCATCCTCGGTCTGGGAGCGGTTCCCACGCGGATCCGGATCCTGGAGGCGCCCCGGGAGGGGTCGGACCAGGCCGCGCCGGGCCCGGTGGCGGAGACGCCGCCTCCAGCCGCAGCCGAGGAGGTGCGCGCCACCTTGGAGAAGCTCCTGCGTCTCGCCCACCTCGAGCTGACCGTACGGGCGACCGCGGGTGGCAGCAGCGTCCGTCTCCTCCTCCAGGGGAAGGATCGGCGGCTCCTCCTGCAGCGGGACGCCGAGCTGCTGGATGCGCTCCAGGTGGTCCTGCAGCGGATGGCGCGGCGTCGCTGGCCCGAGGTGGGCTCCATCCAGGTGGACTGCGAGGGAGGACCGCGGCGGCGGGACGACGACGCCCTGGTGGACCGGGTGCGGGCCATGGCCGAGCAGGTGCTGCGCACCGGGGAGCCGGGCCGGCTCGGAGAGCTGAACCCCTACGAGCGCCGGCTCGTGCACGTGACCGTGGGCTCCTACCCCGGGCTGAAATCGACCTCGGAGGGAGAAGGCTTCCTCAAGCCGATCCTCGTCACGCGCGTCCCCGAGGACTGAACCCGGCCGCCGTCCCATGCACGATCTCGAGACGACGATCGTGGCCATTGCCACCCCACCGGGGCGCGGCGGTATCGGCTGCGTGCGCGTGAGCGGCCCCCAAGCCCTGGACATCGCCGCACGTCTCTTCCACGGGGAGCTGGTGCTGGACGGCCGGGCCCACTTCGGCCGGATGCTGGCCCGGGACGGCGGCGCTATCGACCGGGGGTACGCCCTTGGGTTTTCCCCCGAGGCCGCCTACACGGGCCAGCCCACGGTGGAGCTCTGGGCGCACGGGAGCCCGGTGGTGCTCGCGGAGCTGGTGGAGGGAGCAGCGGCTGGCGGGGCGCGCCCGGCTGGCCCCGGCGAGTTCACCTACCGCGCCCTCCGGCACGGACGTCTCGATCTCGCCCGCGCCGAGGCCGTGCGCGACCTCATCGGCGCCCGCACGCTCCTCCAGGCTCGACTGGCCCACGCCCAGGCCGAAGGCGCGCTCTCGCGTGCGCTGGTGCCCCTCAAGGACCTGCTCGAGGACCTCCTCGCCCGCGGGGAGGCCGCCGTGGAGTTCGCCGACGAGAGCGAGACGGAGCTCCCATCGGGTGCGCTCTCCGCCGGCATCGCCCGGGCACGAGCTCTCTGCGCGGAGATGCTCGCCGGCTTCCAGGGGGGGCGGCGCGTCCGCGAGGGGGCCACGGTGGTGCTCGCCGGGCGGCCCAACGTGGGCAAGTCCTCGCTCTTCAATGCCCTGCTGGCGCGGGATCGCGCCATCGTCTCCGAGCAGCCGGGGACCACGCGGGACACGCTGGAGGAGGCGCTCGATCTGGACGGGCTGCTCCTGTACCTCGTGGACACGGCGGGCCTGCGTCCCGCCGCGGATGCGCTGGAGGACGAGGGTGTCCGGCGCGCCCGCAGGGCGGCCGACGAGGCCGACCTGACGCTCTGGGTCGTGGATCGTTCCCGCCCGCTGGTGGGGGACGAGCGCACGCGGGTGGAGGCGGCCCGGGGCCAGGCGGACGTGCTCGTCGTCTGGGCCAAGGCAGATCTTCCCTCCGCGGGGGAGGCCGCCCCCGGGGACCTCGGGGTCTCCGCCCGGACTGGGGAGGGACTCCTTGCGCTGCGCGCAGGCCTGCGCAGCCGGCTCCTTCACGGCGCGCCGGTCGAGCACGCGGTCCTCACGGATGTCCGGCATGCACAGGCCTTGCGGGAGGTGGCGACGGCGCTGACGGCCGCCCACGGCGCGTCGGTCGCCGCGATGCCGCTCGAGTACCTTCTGGAGGATCTGCGTCGCGCCCTGCAGGCCGTGGGCACGATCACGGGGGGTGTCGACCAGGAACGCTTGTACGATCGGATCTTCGCCACCTTCTGTATCGGGAAGTGAGGCGCCTTGCGCTACGACGTGGTGGTGGTGGGTGCGGGACACGCCGGTTGCGAGGCGGCGCTCGCCGCGGCGCGCATGGGGTGCGCGACCGCTCTCATCACCCTGCGCCGGGCGGCAGTGGCGCGGATGTCCTGCAACCCCGCCATCGGAGGTCTCGCCAAGGGACACGTGGTGCGGGAGATCGATGCCCTGGGTGGGGCGATGGGCCGCCTGGCGGACGCCTGCGGCATCCAGTTCCGCCTCTTGAACCGCAGCCGCGGCCCGGCCGTGCGCGGTCCCCGGGCCCAGCAGGACAAGGACGGGTATCACCGCGCCATGCTCGCGGAGGTGGTGGGCTGCCCAGGCCTCACGCTCCTCGAAGGGGAGGTTGCCGAGCTCCTCCACGAGGGCGGCAGCGTCCACGGGGTCCGGCTGGGGGACGGCACCCCACTCCGGGCGGGGGCGGTCGTCGTCACGACCGGCACCTTCCTGCGGGGCCTGATGCACGTCGGTCTCGAGGCCACCCCCGGAGGACGCGTGGGCGAGGCCCCCGCGCAGGCCCTCTCCGCGTCGCTCGCCGCCGCCGGATTCCGCATGGCCCGGTTCAAGACCGGCACGCCGCCCCGTCTCTCCCGCGCCAGTGTGGACCTTTCGCGTCTGGAGCCGCAGTGGGGGGACCCCTCCCCCACCTTCTTCTCGGAGACGACGCGGGAGGCGCGGCTCCCGCAGGTTCCCTGCCACATCACCTGGACGAACCCAGCCGTGCACGCGGTGGTGCGGGCCAACCTCGACCGCTCTCCCCTGTTCAGCGGCGCCATCCTGTCCCGTGGTCCGCGTTACTGCCCGTCGCTCGAGGACAAGGTCGTCCGCTTCGGGGACCGGGACCGCCACCAGCTGTTCCTGGAGCCGGAGGGGCTGGACAGCGATCTCCTCTACGTGAACGGCCTCTCCACCTCGCTGCCCCCCGACGCGCAGCTTCGCCTGCTCCAGGCGGTGACCGGGCTCGAGGACGCGGTCATGGTGCGCCCAGGCTACGCCGTCGAATACGACTACGTGGATCCCACCGAGCTGCAGCCCACCCTGGAGACCCGCCGGCTGCGGGGCCTGTACCTCGCCGGCCAGATCGACGGCACCACGGGATACGAGGAGGCGGCCGGTCTGGGGCTCGTGGCAGGGATCAACGCCGCCCTGGCGGTGACCGGACGTCCCCCGCTCATCCTGCAGCGCCACGAGGCGTACCTCGGCGTCCTCGTGGACGACCTCGTCACCCGAGGGACCTCGGAGCCGTACCGGCTGTTCACGTCCCGGGCGGAGTACCGCCTCCTTCTCGGCGTGGACACGGCCTCCCGCCGCCTCGGTCCTCACGGAGGGCGGATCGGCCTGCTTTCACGCGGGCGCGCGGAGGAGTCGGCGGAGCGCTGGGCGCGGCTGTCGCAGGCGATGGAGCGCGCGGCCGGCGAGCGGTGGGTTCCCGACCCCCTGACACGGACCGCTCTCGCCGGGGCTGGCGTGGGGCTCGACGCACCCGCGACCACGGCGGACCTCCTGCGCCGACCCGAGCTCGATCCCGCACGCCTCGCCCCCCTGAGCGTCGTCCTCCGGGGCCTCGCTCCGGACGACCTTCGCATCGTGGCGGAGACCGTGCGCTACGCCGGCTATCAGGCGCGCCAGGAGCGCGAGGCCGTGCGCGTCGCGCGTGCGGGCGCGCACCCGATCCCGGAGGCCTTCGTCTATCGCGGCCTTCCCGGCCTCAGTCACGAGCTCGTGGAGAAGCTGGAGCGGGTGCGGCCCGAAACGCTCGGCCGCGCCTCGCGGATCGACGGGATGACCCCGGCCGCGCTGGCGCTGCTGGCGGGACACCTGGAGCGCAGGACCGCGTGATCGCGGAGGCGGTCGTCGCCGCGCGTGCGGAGCGGGCCGGCCTTTCCCTTCCTCCCGACACGGTCGCTGCGCTCGTCGCCCATGCGCGCGCGGTCCTGGCCGCGAATGCCCGCCTGCACCTGACGGCGCTGACGGATCCCGAGGCGTTCGTCGAGCGCCACCTGGGGGAATCGCTGGACGGTGCTGCCCTGCTGTCGCCGGACGTGGGGGGCATCCTCGTCGACGTGGGAAGCGGCAACGGGTACCCCGGCGTGCCGCTGGGGCTCGCCCGTCCTGGCCTCCGTGTCGTGCTGGCGGAGGCCGCGCGCAAGAAGGCCGATTTCCTGCGGCAGGTGGCGACGTCGCTCCCCGAGGGACGGTTCACCGTGCTGCACGCGCAGGTACAGCGGCCGGAGGATCTTGGCGGCGTGACGCCGGTGATCCTGGCGTCGCGGGCCATGGGCAACTGGGAGCGCGTGCTCCCCCGCCTCGCGCGCGCCTTGCCCGCGGAGGGACGGGTCCTTCTCTGGGCCGGGGCCGAGGTCGAAGCGATCCTCCGGCGGGATGCCTGGCGGGGGCTGCGCGTCCGGCGCCGCCAGCCGCTGGCCGGCCGTGAGCGGTCGTGGATCTGGGATCTGGAAAAGACGCCGACTGTTTCGTCGGCGCCCACGGCCGTCCATTAAGCTTTAAAAGTTACCAAGGGTGATTCCAGAGATATACCACCAATAATGTTAGATCGAAGTGTCGGCGGCCGACATCAAGCCTTGTTCCTGCAGTGTGTTCCACGTGGAACATCCGCCGTGGTAGATTGCGCGGACGCGGAGGGATCGGTGGGGCGCATCATCGCGATCGCGAACCAGAAGGGCGGCGTCGGAAAGACCACGACGGCCGTCAGCCTCGCCGCCGCCCTCGCGATCGCCGAGAAGCCGGTCCTGCTCGTGGATGTGGACGCCCAGGCCAATTCCACGCGCGCCCTGGGGATCGGAGAGGACCCGCAGCGACCCTCCCTCTATGACGGACTGACCGGAGACGTGCCCCTGCAGGATCTCGTCGTTCCGGTCGAAGGCCTCCCCTACCTCCATGTTCTTCCGGCGGATCGCAACCTGATCGGGGCCGAGGTGGAGCTCGTGGACGTGGATCGGCGGGAGTTCCAGCTCAAGGAGAAGCTGGAGCCGCTTCGGGGTCGCTACGATTTCCTGTTCCTGGACTGCCCTCCCTCGCTCGGGTTCCTTACCCTGAATGCCCTCACCGCCGCAGATGGGATCCTGGTTCCGGTCCAGTGCGAATACCTGGCTCTGGAGGGGATCACCCAGCTCATGGACACGCTGGAGAAGATCCGGCAGTCCCTGAACCCGGGGCTCGCGATCGAGGGCGTCCTCATGACGATGTTCGACGAGCGGACGAACCTCTCCCGCCAGGTGGTGGACGAGGTACGCGGCGTCTTCGGCGCGCAGGTCTTTCAGACGGTGATCCCACGGAACATCCGGCTGGGGGAGGCGCCGAGCCACGGCAAGCCGATTTTCCTCTACGACATCCGATCCCGGGGCGCCGAGGCCTATCTGAGCCTCGCGCAGGAGTTCCTGCAGCATGAAACACAAGGCGTTGGGCAAGGGGCTCCGTAGCCTCATCCCCGAACCTCCGGTCCGGTCCTCCCCTGCCACCTCCTCCGCCGCCGTTGCCGTCGAAACCGATCCGCAGGCGACCGGGGAACGCCTTCACCTGCTGGATCTGGACCTCATTCGCCCCAACCCGCGCCAGCCTCGGCAGGACTTCGACGAGACCGCCCTCGAGGCCCTGGCCGGGTCGCTGAAGGACGACGGAGTACTGCAACCGATCATGGTCCGGCCCGCGGGCGGTGGGCGCTACGAGATCGTGGCCGGGGAGCGTCGCTGGCGTGCTGCCCAGCGGGCGGGGCTTCTCAAGGTCCCCGCCGTCGTCCGGGAGGTGCCCGAAGAGCGACGCCTGGAGCTGGCGCTGATCGAGAACCTGCAGCGCGAGGGACTCAATCCCATCGAGGAGGCCCAGGCCTACCGCGCGCTCCTCGACGAGTTCGGCTGGACCCAGGCGGAGCTGGCCACGAAGGTCGGCCGGCAGCGGGCGACGGTGGCCAACAGCCTGCGCCTGCTGAGCCTCCCCCGCCCCGTGCAGGATCGGGTACGGGCGGGAGCGATCTTCATGGGACATGCCCGTGCTCTGGCTGCCGTCGAGCAGGCCGCGCTGCAGACCGAGCTGGCGGGAAGGATCGAGCGGGAGGGCCTGTCGGTCCGCCAGGTAGAGCAGCTGGTGCAGCGTGCCGCGTCGGCGAAGCCCGGCAGCGGCACGACGCAGCCCACCGGGCGGGATCCGAACGTCGTTTCGGCGGAGCAGAACCTCCAGCGCGCCCTCGGCACGCGGGTGCGGATCGTGGAGAAGGCAAAGGGTGGGACGATCGAGGTCACGTACTCCGGGCATGAGGAGCTGATGCGGCTCTACGACGTGCTCGCCAAGGCAAGCCGGGTGCGGGCCTGACGATGGTGTGATGACGCTGACGAAAATGTCGGCGCTTGTCGTGCGCCGCCATTTTTGTCGGCGCATCTCCACCCGAAGTCGCCGAATCCGCTCCCTCGCAAGGCAGGGAAGAGGGCGCGGACCTTGCGAATGCACGCTTTCTGCGTGCATCGCGCTTGCCGACCGAACGGTCGGCGCGGCCGTTCGGCCGACGCTTTCGTCGGCGGAGACAGCTTGGACGACGGACTGGACTTCCAAGGCTTCCTCGGAGAGGGCTCTTCGCTCGAGGGCGACCTCCGCTTCCAAGGTCCCTTCCGGATCGATGGACGCGTGACGGGAAAGGTCGTCGCCACCGCCGGACTCTGGATCGGCCCCATGGGGGAGGTCGACGTCACGACCCTCGAGGCGGAGGTCCTGATCGTGGCGGGCACGGTGCGCGGGCTGATCACGGTGGCCCGCCGCCTCGAGGTCCTACCGGGCGGCTCGGTCCTCGGCAAGGTGCGACTGGGGAGCCCGGGCCTCACCGTCCATCCGGGGGGCAGGCTGGAGGCCGATCTCGACATCGCCGAGGCGAACGCGACCCCGATTTCTTGACACCCTCAAACCGGGCGTGCTACCGTCCGCAACTTCAAGAACTGGTGGCACTTCCGGAGAGCGCATGAAGGACCGAAAGCTCGCGACGCGCTACGCGCGAGCGCTCTTCACGGCCCTGCCGGATCTCCCCGCCATCGAAGCCGCCGACGCCACGCTGGCTTCCCTCGGGAAGGCCGTGGCGTCCCACACCGGGCTCGAGCTCCTGCTGCTTCATCCCGCCGTGCCCCGCCGCACCAAGAAGGCGGTCCTGGCGCAGCTGGCGGGGGAGGGGGCGGGGAAGCCCCTGCGCAGCTTCCTCGCGGTGGTGGCCGATCACGGACGGGCGGCGGAGCTCCCGGGCATCGCCCTGGCCTTCCACGAGATCCGGCAAGAGGCCGAGGGGATCGTCGCCGCCTCGATCACGACCGCCGCGCCCATGGCCCCCGATCTCGAGGCCAAGGCGCGGGCCGCGCTCGAGAAGCTCACCGGCAAGCGCATCCGACTGACGAGCTCCGTGGACGCGAGTCTCCTCGGAGGTGCCGTGACCCAGATCGGCTCCACCGTCTACGACGGCAGCCTCCGCACGCAGCTCGCCAATCTCCGCCGCCGTATGGCCGGCCAGTAGGGGACGGGATGGTGGACATCAAGGTCGACGAGATCAGCAAGATCCTGCGCCAGCAGATCGAGGGCTACGACCGCGGCACCGACTTGGCCGAAGTGGGGACGATCCTCTCGGTGGGGGACGGGATCGCGCGCATCTACGGGCTCGAGAAGGTCATGTCCGGCGAGCTGCTGGAGCTGCCGCACGGGGTGATGGGAATGGCCCTGAACCTCGAGGAGGACAGCGTCGGCGCGGTGCTGCTGGGCGAGGGCTCCGTGATCAAGGAGGGGGACCAGGTCCGGCGCACCCGCAAGATCATGCAGGTCCCGGTGGGGGATGGCTTCGTCGGCCGCGTGGTGGATCCCCTGGGTCAGACCCTCGACGGCAAGGGCCCGGTGGCCGCTGCTGCCCACTTGCCCATCGAGCGCATCGCTCCCGGGGTGGTCGACCGCACGCCGGTGAAGGAGCCGCTGCAGACCGGCATCAAGGCCATCGACGCCATGATCCCCATCGGCCGCGGCCAGCGCGAGCTCATCATCGGCGACCGCCAGACGGGGAAGACCGCGGTGGCCGTGGACACGATCATCAACCAGAAGGGGAAGGGCGTCCTCTGCATCTACGTGGCGGTGGGGCAGAAGCAGTCCACCGTCGCCCAGGTGGTGCGGACGCTGGAGCAGTACGGCGCCATGGACCACACGATCGTGGTCGCGGCCGCCGCCTCCGTGAGCCCCGCTCTCCAGTACATCGCCCCCTACGCGGGCACCGCCATGGCCGAGTACTTCCAGATGACGGGGGTGGACGGCAAGCCGGCGGGGAAGGACAACCCCGGCCGCGCCGTCCTTTGCATCTATGACGACCTCTCCAAGCACGCGGCGGCCTACCGCGAGATCTCGCTCCTGCTGCGGCGCCCGCCGGGACGGGAGGCTTTCCCGGGGGACGTCTTCTACCTGCACTCGCGCCTCCTGGAGCGCGCGAGCAAGCTCAACGAGAAGGGGGGCGGGGGATCGATCACGTCGCTCCCCATCATCGAGACGCAGGCCGGGGACATCTCCGCCTACATCCCCACGAATGTCATCTCCATCACCGACGGCCAGATCTTCCTGGAGGCCGACCTCTTCTACTCGGGCATCCGTCCCGCCGTGAACGTGGGGCTGTCGGTCTCGCGCGTGGGCGGCAACGCCCAGACCAAGGCCATGAAGCAGGTGGCGGGGACGCTGCGCCTGGCCCTGGCGCAGTACCGGGAGCTCGCCGCCTTCGCTCAGTTCGGGTCCGACCTGGACAAGGCCACCCAGGCCCAGTTGAACCGCGGCCGGCGCCTGACGGAGATCCTGAAGCAGGGGCAGTTCAGTCCGATCCCGGTGGAGAAGCAGATCCTGCTCGTCTTCGCCGGAACCAACGGCTACCTGGACGACCTCGAGGTCGCCGAGTGCGGTCGCTTCGAGCGCGAGCTCTATCGGTTCCTGGACCTGAGCCACCGCGACCTGCAGAGGGACATCGTGCAGAAGGGCGCCATGGACGACGAGCTGAGGGGGCGGATCCGCGCCGCCCTGGACGCTTTCAAGACCGAGTTCGTGGCCAGCCGGCAGGTGGCCTAGCCGAGATGGCCAAGACCCGCGACCTCAAGCGGAGGATCCGCTCCATCCGCAACACGATGCAGCTGACGCGCGCCATGAAGATGGTGAGCGCGGCCAAGCTGCGCCGCGCCCAGGAGCGGATCTTCGCCGCCCGCCCCTACGCGCGGCAGCTCGACGCCGTGCTGCAGTCGCTGGCCTCCCGGGCCAACCCGGAGCTGCACCCGCTCCTGGAGATCCGGCCGGAGGAGCGCATCGAGCTGATCGTGGTCACCTCCGACCGCGGCCTGTGCGGCTCGTTCAACACCAACATCCTGAAGACGGCGGTGTCCTTCCTGCGCGAGCGCGAGGGGAAGGCGCTGGAGGTGCAGGCGGTGGGGCGAAAGGGCCGGGACTTCTTCCGCCGCCGCCCCTGGACGATCCGGCGGGAATGGGCGGATGTCCTGCGCACCGTGGAGTTCTCCCTGGCCAACCAGATCGGGGAAGAGGTGAGCGCGCGCTACACGGCCGGCGAGGTGGATGCGGTCTACCTCGTCTACAACGAGTTCAAGTCCGCGGTGGCCCAGCGTCCCCTGGTGGAGCGCCTGCTCCCCATCTCGCGCAGCGAAGTGGAGGAGGGCCCCAAGACCACGATCGAGGACTACATCTACGAGCCCGACCCCCAGTCCTTGTTCCTGCGTCTGCTCCCGCACCACGTGGACATGCAGATCTACCGCGCCCTGCTGGAATCGCAGGCGGCGGAGCACGCCGCTCGCATGTCGGCCATGAGCGCCGCCACCACCAATGCCGGGGAGCTGATCGATCAGCTCACCCTGAAGATGAACCGCATGCGCCAGGCCTCCATCACCACCGAGATCATCGAGGTGGTGTCGGGGGCCGAGGCCCTGGGCTAGGGAGAGGTCGATGGGCAACATCGGGAAGGTCGTTCAGGTCATCGGGCCCGTGGTGGACGTGGAGTTCGGCGAGGATCATCTGCCCTCGATCCTGAACGCCCTCCACATCCGCGACGAGGGGATCGACACGGGGATCCCGGTGGATGTGATCGTGGAGGTGGAGCAGCACCTGGGCGAGAACCGGGTGCGCTGCGTGGCCATGGAGCCCACCGAGGGCATGGTGCGCGGCATGGCCGCCCAGGACCTGGGCGAGCCCATCAGCGTGCCGGTGGGGGAGCCCACCCTGGGACGCGTGCTCAACGTGGTGGGGAAGCCGGTGGATCAGCTGGGGCCC
>Ga0070695_100000758_pt1 | contig 17321 bp, 16 predicted proteins | sample KBSK1252metaG_FD_65471 | JGI IMG/M metagenome (GOLD analysis project Ga0070695, IMG submission 65471) | Corn, switchgrass and miscanthus rhizosphere microbial communities from Kellogg Biological Station, Michigan, USA - KBS K1-25-2 metaG | ecosystem: Host-associated > Plants > Roots >...
CCTTGCGCCCGCGCGGCGCGTCCGGCGAGGGCCTCCGCCTCGGCGTGCCGTCCCTGCCGGAAGCGCAGCCAGGCCATGGCCGCCAGGGCGTCCGGCTCGTCCGGAGTGAGCGCGAGGGCACGGGTGTACGCGTCCTCCGCCGCCTCCAGGCGGTCCCGCGCCGTCTCCACGTTCCCGAGGTTCGTCCACACGACGGTGGACGCACGCTCCCCGGCCAGCGCCCGGTAAGCTTCCGCGGCCTCGTCGAGGCGTCCGGCGCGCTCGAGCGCCACCGCGGCTCCCAGCCCGTCCCTGGGGGGGGCCGGCGGCGAGATGAGCAGCAGGGCGTGCCCGGCTCCTCGCCAGGGACGCTCCAGGCGCGAGGTGGCGATCCAGCGCACCTCGCCGTCCCCGAGGAGGAGGCGCACGCGCCGTCCCCGGGGATCGCTGCCGTCCACCACCACGTAGTGGTAGAGGTCGTGGCCGCGGCCGGGAAGGTTGCTCAGGCGCAGCAGCAGCACGGGAGGCACCCCCTGGTGCACGGCCGCGAAGAGGCTGTGCTCCGTGCCGTCCAGCAGCCGGACGCGATAGCCACGGCTGCGGGCCGCCAGCAGGAGGTCGATGGACAGGACGCCGCCGCTTTCCGTCTTGGGGAGAGTGGCCTCCAGGGACTCCTGGGTCTCCGGGTCGCCGTAGTAGGCGAGCACGGAGGCGAGGGCACCAGAGCCGCAGCGGTCCGTACCGAAGGCGATGCGCGGCACGCCGGAGAGCACGATCGCTCCCTCGGCCGGCGCCGGATCCGCGCGCCTCAGGCCCAGGCATCCGGTGCACAGCAGGGCCGGAAGGAAGACGAGGAGCGCGCGCCTCACGTGAGGAGGACGATCAGCAGGATGCCGGCGAGGATGTAGATGACGATCCACATCGTGTTGCGATCCATGGCGCCGCCCGCCTGGACCTGATCGAGGTGCTCGGCCAGGGAGGCGAGGTCCTGATCGGAGAGCTGCGCCAGGCGGGCATCGATCTGGGCCTGGGTCAGGCCGGCAGTGGACAGCGCCTTGGCGACCTCGTCCTTGGCAAGGGCGTCCTGGACGACGGCGAGGTCGTCCGCGCGGTCGCGGGAGGGAACGGGTGCGGCGAGGAGGGGGGCGGGGAGCAGCAGCGCGAGCAAGGCGGCCGCCAGCAGGAGCGGCATGGTTCGGCGCGACATGGCACTTCCTCCGGAATGGGTGGGCGGGAAGACTTGCGGCCAGTGTGCCATGACGCCGCGGCCCGGGCAAAAAAAAGGCCCGGTCGCAGGACCGGGCCTTTCCACGGATGCGGGAGCTACCGGATCAGAAGTCGCCGCCGCCCATGCCGCCCATGCCGGGGGCCGCGCTCTTCTTGTCGTCGTCGGGGATCTCGTTGACCACGGCCTCGGTGGTGAGCATGAGACCCGCGATGGAGGCGGCGTTCTGCAGGGCGGAGCGCACGACCTTGGTGGGATCGATGATCCCTGCGTCGATCATGTTGATGAAGCGGTCGTTCTGGGCGTCGAAGCCCCACTCCGGCCCGCCCTTCTTGTCCTTGGTCGTGGCGAGCTCCTTCACCTGGTTGACGATGACCGAGCCCTCGTAGCCGGCGTTGTTGGCGATCTGGCGGACAGGCTCCTCCAGGGCACGCTTCACGATGCGCATCCCGATGGCCACGTCCTCGGTCTTCTCGTTCTTGGCCGCCTCCTCCAGGATGGGAATGGCGCGGGCCAGGGCCACGCCGCCGCCGGGGACGATCCCCTCCTCGACGGCCGCCTTGGTGGCGTGCATGGCGTCCTCGACGCGGGCCTTCTTCTCCTTCATCTCGGACTCGGTGGCGGCTCCGACCTTGATCACGGCCACCCCGCCCACCAGCTTGGCCAGGCGCTCCTGGAGCTTCTCCCGGTCGTAGTCCGAGGTGGTCTCGTCGACCTGGGTGCGGATCTGCTTGACCCGGCCCTCGATGTCCTTGGCCTTGCCGTTCCCTTCCACGATCGTGGTGTTGTCCTTGTCGATCACGATCTTCTTGGCGCGGCCGAGGTCCTCCAGGCGCACCGACTCGAGCTTGATCCCGAGATCCTCGGTGATGCTCTTGCCGCCGGTGAGAATGGCGATGTCGTCGAGCATGGCCTTGCGGCGGTCGCCGAAGCCCGGGGCCTTGACGGCCGCGGCATGCAGCGTGCCCCGCAGCTTGTTCACCACCAGCGTGGCCAGGGCCTCGCCCTCCACGTCCTCGGCGATGATGAGCAGGGGCTTCCCGGACTTGGCCACCTGCTCCAGCAGGGGCAGCAGGTCCTTCATGCTGCTGATCTTCTTCTCGTGGATCAGGATATAGGCGTCCTCGATCACCACCTCCATCCGCTCGGGATCGGTGATGAAGTAGGGGGAGAGATAGCCTCGGTCGAACTGCATGCCCTCGACGACCTCGAGCGAGGTCTCCAGGCCCTTGGCCTCCTCCACGGTGATGACGCCGTCCTTGCCCACCTTCTCCATGGCCTGGGCGATGATCTCGCCGATGCTGTGGTCGCTGTTGGCGGAGATGGTGCCGACCTGGCCGATCATCTTGCCAGCCACCGGGCGGGAGAGGGTGCGGATGTGCTCCACGGCCTTCTCCACCGCGCGGTCGATGCCCCGCTTGATGTCCATGGGGTTGCTGCCCGCCGTCACCGCCTTGACGCCTTCACGGAAGATCGCCTGGGCGAGGACGGTGGCGGTGGTGGTGCCGTCGCCGGCGACGTCGCTGGTCTTGCTCGCGACCTCGCGGACAAGCTGGGCACCCATGTTCTCCTTGGGGTCCTCCAGCTCGATCTCCTTGGCCACGGACACGCCGTCCTTGGTGGACAGCGGCGAACCGAACTTCTTCTCCAGGACCACGTTCCGGCCCTTGGGGCCCAGCGTGATCTTGACGGCGTCGGCCAGCTTGTTCACGCCTCGGAGCAGCGACTGCCGGGCGTCCTCCGCGTAACTGATGTTCTTCGCAGCCATGACTTCTCGTTCCTCCCAGGGTTTCCTGAAATCAGCCGATGATGCCGAGGACCTCGTCCTCGCGCAGGATCACGTGGTCGTTGTCGTCGATCTTGATCTCGGTCCCGGCGTACTTCCCGAAGAGCACGCGATCGCCGACCTTGACCTCGAGCGGGATGCGCTTGCCGTCCTTTTCCAGCCGGCCTGCGCCCACGGCCATGACCTTCCCCTCCATGGGCTTTTCCTTGGCCGTGTCGGGGATGATGATGCTGCCGCGCTTCTGCTCCTTCTCCTCGATCCGCTGAACCAGGATCCGGTCATGCAGGGGCTTGACCTTCATCGCGACGTCTCCTTCTAGCCTTGCGGACGGATGTCGTCCTAAATTCCACTTTTCCAGTGACTTACACGATCTTTTTGGCACTCGCCGAACGCGAGTGCCAGCATGTTAGGACCGCCCCCGGGGACTGTCAAGGTGACGCGCCCCTCCTGTCGCACAACGACACTCCGGAAGCGGGCGAGCGACGCCGGAGGGCGGCCACCGCGGGGTGGCTATCGGAATCCGATTGCATCCGTGGAGCTTTTTGGTAAAGAAGAGAGGGCACGCTTCTTGAAGCTTTCCGGATGGAGGGCGGTCATGGAGCGAGGATCTCACCAGCCCCCAGCGGGGCACGTGGAACCTTTCGACCGGGAAGCGCTGGAGCTGCGCCTCCGGGAGGTCGCCGACGGCACGGTGGACGACCTGGAGTTGCGCCACCTCATGCGCGTCGTCTCCGAGTGCTCGCTCCTGCTGACCGACGTCTACTCCGACCAGCGCATCGCCCGGATCATGCAGCCGGAGCGAAGCCTCCTCACCGGTCTCGTGCACCGGCTGCTGGAGGAGGAGCGGGCGGGAAGTGGGGAGGTCCTGTACCGCGTGCGGCGTCTTCCAGACGACGTGCGCCTGGTGGGGGACAAGGCCCTCTTCGACCTCGGCCTCACCGGCCTGCGCCGCGTCAAGGGGTACGACCTGGCGGAGCTCGGGGCGCGCGCCTACCGCGTGGCGGGACAGGTGCTGGAGCTTCTCGCCGAGGACCGACGTCTCCGCGAGTTCTTCAAACAGAACCGGCTGCTCATGCTCCCCTTGGAGGAAGAGGTCGTCTTCCTTCAGCAGTGCTCGGACAAGCTTCCCCTCTATGCCGAGATCCTGAAGCGCATCCAAGACTGCAAGGATCCCAGGGATCCGATGGAGGCCGAGCGCAAGGCGGGGGAGATCCTGAGCCGGGTGGGCTGGATGGCGCAGGCCGCGGAGGCGCTCGCGGAGCCCCCGCCCTCCGAGGATCCCTACCTGCTGGCCGCCCGGGGCGCCGGGATCACGGACCCGTCGCCCTCCCGCGACCACCTACTGTCCTCCTACGAGCGCACGCTGCTCTTCTCCGCCCTCGACGTGGATCGTCTGCGCACGGCCCTGCGCGCCGTGGTGGTGGACCAGGAGGCGGCCGTGGACGCGCTCTGCGACGAGTTCGACCTCTTCGCCGCGGGGACACGGGATCCTCGCAAGCCGCCGGCCTTCTTCCTGGTGGGTCCCACGGGCGTGGGCAAGAACCACATCGTGGAGTGCCTCTGCCGGCTGCTCTCCGGGATTTGGGGGACCGAGGTCCCGATGCTCACCATCGAGGGCCCCAGCTACACCTATCCCTCGGACATCCATGAGCTGCGGGGCGCCACGCGCGGCTTCATCCGCTCCGATGAGGATGGGCTCCTGGCCACCTTCCACGAGCGCGCCGGGAAGGCACCGCTGGCGGTCATCCTGGTGGACGAGGTGGAGAAGGCGCACCCCCAGCTGCGTACGTTCTTTCTCTCCATGCTGGACCGCGGCACGGTGACGGACAACCGCGGGAGGATCCTCGACTTCACCAACACGATGATCTTTTTCACCTCGAACCTGGGATACAGCGACGTGCAGCAGAGCGCCGCTCCCATCGGCTACCGGGACGAGGCCACCCGCAAGGAAGCCCAGGACGCGGATGTGCGCAGGCAGCTGCGCAGGAGCCTGAGCCCCGAGTTCGCGAACCGGCTGCGCCTCGTGCACTTCGCGCGGCTGTCGCTCGGGTCGGCCGAGCGCATCCTTCGCCTGGAGATGGAGCGGATCCTCGCGCGCTATCGCGAGGTTCATGGCATCGAGGTCCGCCTCACGGCGGCCGCCGAGTCCGAGCTCCTCCGCCGCGGCTTCTCTCCCGAGCACGGCGCGCGGCACCTGGCGGCGGTGCTGGAGACGGTCTGCAACGTCGAGGTCGCCCGCCGCATCCACCGGGACGACCGCGGCCCCGCGCGCGACCGGGAAGGGCTGCTGCGGTGGCTGCGGGAGCTGCGCGCAGGCGGGCGCGCCTTCGACCCGGCAGAGCTGAAAGCCCGCGTGCTCGCCGAGGCCCGGGCCCGCACGGGGTACCCCGCGCTCCTCGTGGACCACGACGCCAGCGGCTTCACCTACACGCCGGAGAGAAGCTAGGTTGGGTGCGGGCTCGCTGCTCCAGGGGGTGCAGGGTCTGCTGGAGCGCACCTACGGCATGCGCACCCGCTTGGACGCCGCCCGGTTCGTGATCGGGGACCTGGGCTATCGGACGTTCTACGTCGAGGTACGGTCGGGAGGCCCGGAGAGAGGGGCGCGCACGCTGGTGCGGGAGACCGGTGAGGGCGTGCGGGCAGCCATCTACTACCCCGACGGCATGATCGCGGCCCTGGAGAGGCATCCGCCCCACCGTGGCCTGATCGAGGCCAACGTGGACGCCTTCGCCGCCCTCGTCGAGGAGCTTGACCACCTGCTGTGCATCGCCGAGGCGGCCGAGCGCGCCCGCCCCGTGAGCCTACTGGAGCTCGAGCTCCATGCGGACGTGAGCAAGGCGCTCGTGCTCTCGCGCTTCCTTGCCGGGCGGGACGCGCGGCCCCTCGACCCGGAACGGCGCACATGGCTCCGCTATCACCTCTTCCACAAGGGAGAGTGGATGGGGGAGACGGCGGCGGAGTGCGCGCGCTACCGCGAGGCAGCGCGGCTGGCGCTCCGCTTCCTCGATGCCGTGGAACGGCTACGGCCTGAGACGCGCCTCCAGGTGCTGCGCACCTTCCACGCCGCCAGCGGGGCGGGAAAGCGCGAGCTGATCCAGCAGCTGCCGGCCGCCTAGGTCCGAGGCGGCTGCACGTCCGCCGCCGCCTGCCGGTCCTTCTCTCGGCGCCCTTCCTCTCCGCGGCGGGCCAGCTGGGCGGCCTCGTCCCAGAGAGTGATCGCCTTCTGCACCTGCGGGTCGCGGCGGGCCAGGATCCGGCTCTCCGCCTCGGTTCCCCACTTCACCGCCGCGATCCGGGCGGCCAGGGTGAGGGCGATCGTGTCCTTGTCCTTCTTGAAGTCCTCGTCGGTCACCGCCGTACCCTTGGAGCGGACGAACTGACGGAACTCCTCCAGCATGGCGTCCCCCACCACCACGTCCTTGGGAACGTCGGGGTGCGCGCCCAGCCAGCGGACGGCGAAGTCGAAGATCAGGTTCTCCCGGATCAGACGCGACAGCACGGGAGAGGCCCGCTCCGCGTGCACGACGTAGTCGGGCGTGATCCCGCCGCCGCCGTAGACCACCCGGCCTGCGTCTGTGTGGCGGATCTCCCGCTTGTTGGGCTCGGACGAGGGCTCCGCCGCCGTGTCCTCCCCGTCGTCTTCCATCTCGGGATGCACGAAGTAGTCGTCCATGTCCGAGTAATCGCGCTGGATGAGCCGGCCGGCGGGTGTGTAGTACTTGGCGGTGGTGAGGGCCAGCGCCCCGCCGTCGCGCAGGGGGATGACGCGCTGCACGAGGCCCTTGCCGAACGTGGTCTCGCCCACCACCAGGCCGCGGTCGTGGTCCTGGATGGCGCCGGAGACGATCTCGCTGGCGGAGGCGGAGTGGCGGTCCACGAGGACGATCAGGGGCAGGTCCAAGCGCTCACCGCCGCGGCCGGCCAGGTAGTCCTGATCGGATCCGGGAACACGGCCGCGCGTGTAGACCACCATCTTCCCGGGGGGGAGGAACTTCTCCGAAACCTGCACCGCCTGCTCCAGCAGACCGCCGGGGTTGCTGCGCAGATCGAGGATCAGGCGGTCCATGCCGTCCGCGCGCAGGCGCTTGATGGCGGCATCGAGCTCGGAGCCCGTGGTGGAAGTGAAGTTCGAGATCCGGACGAACCCGGTGTCGGGGGAGAGCATGTAGGCAAGGGGGAGACTCTTGGTGGGGATGGCGTCCCGGTAGAGCGTGACGTCGAAGAAGTCGGTGTCGCCCGGCCGCTGGATGGTGATGGTGACCGGGGTGCCCCGCTCGCCCTTCAGGCGCCGCACGGCCTGCTGCACGGTCATCCCGATGGTCTCGTCCCCCTCGATCTTGAAGATGACGTCCCCGGCCTGGAGGCCGGCCCGGCTGGCGGGGGTGTCGTCGATGGGGGCGATGATGGTGAGCGGCTTGTCCGGTCCGCGCTTCGTGATCTGGATCCCCAGCCCGAAGAACTGCCCGCGCTGCTCGTCCTTCATCTCGGTGTAGGCATCGCGGTTGAGATAGTTGCTATGGGGGTCCAGGGTCCGCAGCATCCCCTGGAGGGCGTTTTCCACCAGTTCCCCGTTCTCGAGCTTCCCCGCGTAGTTCTGCTCGACCTTGTCGAGGATCTGCCCGAAGGTCCGGATGCGGGACTCGGAGGGGGCGGCGGTCTGGGCCTCCGCCCGGCCGTCGAGGATCCCTCCCAGCAGCACCGAGCCGCCCAACACGAGGAGGGAAAAGAGCACGTTGCGGCGTGTGGACGACGTCATGGGACCTCCGGCGGGCAATAGTCTCAAAGAGTATATGGAGCGCTTTCGGCAGGGGCAACCAAAACGCCGGGAATGGCGGTTCCTTGACACCCCAACGGGCGGGCGGCTAGGCTGCCGGCGAGGGTTGCACCCGACATGGGCTCGATCGGCGGACCGGAGCTGCTTCTGATCCTGGTCCTCGCGTTTCTTCTCTTCGGGCCCCGGCGCCTGCCCGAGATCGGCCGCTCCCTGGGGAAGATGATGGCGGAGTTCCGTCGCGCCACCATGGAGTTCCGGACCGGGGTCGAGCGCGAGATCGAGTTCGAGAAGTTCAAGGAGACCAAGACCACCCTGGAGGAGGCGGGGCGCGAGATGCGGGCCGGGCTCCGGACGCTCCCCGAGCCGGCACCCCCACCCCCCCCTCCCGGCCCGGACGATGGCGCGCCTGGCACCGAAGCCTGAAGAAAAGGAGGGCATGTCCTTCCTGGAGCACCTCGACGAGCTGCGCTCGAGGCTGTTCCGGAGCGCCATCGTCTTCGTTGGCCTCCTGGCGCTGGGTTGGGCCTACAGCGATCACATCCTGAAGTTTCTGATGGTGCCGTTCGAGCGCCATCTGGGGCCGCGGGGCGACCTGGTCTTCTTGACCCCGACCGAGCCCTTCTTCGTCTACCTGAAAGCCTCCGCCGTCCTGGCGCTGTTCGTGGCCATGCCCTACCTCCTGTGGCAGCTCTGGGCCTTCGTTTCTCCCGGCCTGCATCCCCACGAGCGCCGCCTGGCGATCCCCTTCCTCGTGTTCGGGACCGGGTTTTTCGTGGGGGGCGCGGCCTTCGCCTACTACGTGGCGCTCCCCCTGTCGATCGCGTGGCTCCTCAACCTGGGGTCTCAGTTCCGGGCCGCCCTCACCCTGCAGGCCGCTTTCGGCTTCGAGAGCCGGGTCGTGCTGGCCATGGGGCTCGTGTTCGAGCTCCCCATCGTCATCTTCTTCCTCGCCCGCATCGGCCTGGTGACGCCGCAGTTCCTGTGGCGCTACCTGCGCCACGCCATCGTGCTCATCGCCATCCTGGCGGCCGTGATCACACCGAGCGGCGACATGCTGACGATGTCCGTGTTCGGCGGGCCCATGGTCCTCCTCTACCTCCTGGGCATCGTCATCGCGCAGCTCTTCGGCAAGCCTCGGAAGACGGCGTGAGCGCTTTCGTGGAGGTGAAGGGCGCTCCCGGCCGGACGCTCCTCGTGAGGGAGGACCGCTGCCAGGCGGCCCTCGCTGCCGGGCTCCTCGACCCCGCAAGGTGGGAGGCCGACCTAGCGGGGGGGAGCGCCGGCCGCGGCCGGGCCGGGAGGCTTCCCCTTGCGGACGGCGCGGTCTGGGGGAAGCGCATGCGGCGAGGTGGAGCACTGGGCCGTCTGTGGCGCGATCGCTTCGCGGGACGGAAGCGGCTCCTGTGGAACGTGACCGTGGCGGAGGAGGCCATCGCCCTGGGGGTCCCCACGCCGGCGCCGGTGGCGCTGCTCACGGAGGAAGGGCCCCGGGGCCTGTTCCGCGCATGGCTGGCCACGGAGTTGGTGGAAGGTGCCCGCGACCTGGTGACGCTCCTTCGCGAGCGAGCCGTGGCACCGGACGACGTGCGCGCCGCGGTCCGCGCCGTGCGGCGCATGCACGATGCCGGATTCGAGCATCCCGACCTGAACCTGGGGAACCTCCTGCTGCGCCTCGAGCCGAAGGGCCCCAGGGCGTTCGTGGTGGACCTGGACCGCGCGCGCTTTCGGGGTCAGGGCCTGTCCCCCGCGCTCCGGCAGAGCGCGCTGCGGCGCCTCGAGCGCTCGCACGCCAAGCTGTTCGGCGCTCCCGGCCCGTTCGGTGGGGACGGCGCCTTCTGGTACGAGGCGTATGCCGGAGAGGATGCGTCTCTGGCCGCCTACCTTTCCGCAGGCCGCCCCGCCGGCCGCCTGCGGCTGGCGATGCACCGCACTCTCTGGAAAGGAGACTGATGGGCGGGGAACGGATCGAGAAGATGAGGGAGCTGGTCGCCAGGTCGCCGGAGGATGCGCGCGCGCGCTACTTTCTCGCCCACGAGCTGCTCAAGATGCAGGACTGGAGCGGGGCGGCGGAGCACTACCGCGCCTATCTCGAGCTGGCGCCCGAGGATGAAGGCGCGGGCCACAGGAGCTACGGCCAAGCGCTGGAGCGCCTGGGCCGCGCGGAGGAGGCGGCCGAGGCCTATCGCCGAGGGATCGCCGCCGCGCGAAAGCACCATCACGAGGGGCTGGCGGGCGAGATCGCCTTCCTGCTCGAGCAGATCGAGGACGCCGCGAGCTAGGGAAGCGACTGCCGCGCCTGCCGACGCGAGGCGGAGAGCACCTCGCGCACCGCTCCTTGGACGGCTTCCGGCGTGATGCCGCTGAACCCCGTGTTGGTGCGGTCGAGGCGGGGGATCCCCGTGTAGGTCCGACCCGGGGGCACGAGGCTGGCGCTGGGCACGCCCCAGGGCCCGTTGACGACGGGGTCGGTGGGGCCGTAGATCCCCACCACCGGACAGCCGACCCCGCAGGCCAGGTGCAGGGGGCCGCTGTCCCCTCCCACGAACAGGCGCGCCTTTCGGAGGAGCGCGGCGAGGAGCGGCAGCTCCGTGGGAGGGGTGGGAAGCGCGCGCCCTCGGCTCTCCGCGGCGACGCGGAGGGCGTCGGCCTCCTCTCCCGGCCCGTAGACGACGAGGGGGGCGATGCCCTGCTCGTGCAGGGCGTCGGCCGCCACGGCGAGCAACGAAGCGGGCGGCTTCTTGTAGGCCTGACGCCGGCTGGCCCCCGGAGACAGGATCGCATACGGGCGCTCTCCCCCGGCCACCTGCCGCAAGAGCTCCCGCGCCGCCCGCACCGCCTCGATCGTCACGGGAAGGCCGGAGTCGGGAACGGGCTCGGTGGGAAGTCCCAGGGCGGCGACCAGGGCGAGGTTGCGGGTGAGGCGGGGCGTGCGCTCCGGGCCGCCCTCGACCCGGTGCGTGGTCAGCCAACGGTTCCCTTCCTTCTGTTGATGGCCGGCATACCCGAGACGCACGCGGGCGCCGGACAGGACGGACACGAGACCGCTGCGCAGGTTCCCGTGAAAGTCGAGGGCCAGCCTGGGGCGCCGCCGGCGCAGCTCGCCCCGGAAGGATGCGACCTCCGCCAGGAGGCGCGGCCAACCGAGAGGCGTGCGCTTCAGCGCCTCGAGGCGCCGGCGCGGGAACGCGAGCACGGCATCGACATCGGGATGTCCCTGCAGCAGCGGCGCCCAGCCCGCGTCACACACCCAGACGATCCCCGCCTCGGGGAGCGCCGCCCGCAGGAGCCGCACCGCGGGTAGGGTGCGCAGGATGTCCCCCATGGCGCCCATCCGCACGACGAGGATCTCGAGGTCGCCACCGCCTCCCTGGAGGGACAAGCGCAGCCAGCGGGGAAGGGGGTTCACGGCGGGAGTATACGGGCGCGGCATGGACAGCGGCCCACACCAAGGTGTATACCCCCGCCGTGGCCATCGATCCCCGTCTCCTTGAGCTGCTGGTCTGTCCCGCCTGCCGCGCCGACGTGAAGGAGGAGGCGGCCGGGCTCGCCTGCGTGGGCTGCGGCCGGGTTTACCCGGTGCGGGACGGCATCCCGGTGATGCTCGCCGAGGAGGCCACCCCTCCCCGGGCCTGAGCAGGAAAGGCCGGCCGCTTGAAGCCGCGCCCCCCTGGACCTAAGTTCACCGTCGCCATGCAGGAAGCACGTGTGCGCGTGTCCTCGGCGGGGACGGGGGGGCGCCTCGAGGGCGTCAGTCTGCCCGATCTCCTGTGGGAGCTTTGCCGCGCCGGCAAGACCGGCGTGCTCCAGCTGGGCCGGCAGGGGACCCGGAAGTCCGTCTACGTCAAGGACGGGAGCATCGTCTTTGCCACCTCGAGCGACCCCAACGATCGCCTGGGGGAGCTGCTCCTGCGCGAAGGGCTCGTCACGCTCGATCAACTCGAGGCCGCGATCGCCCGCCTGGGGCAGGGGAAGCGCCTCGGGGGCCTGCTGGTGGAGGCGGGACACCTCACGCCCGACAACCTCGTGCGGGCGGTGGTGCGGCAGGTGCGCGAGATCGTGCTCGGCCTGTTCGCCTGGGAGGAGGGCGAGTACGCCTTCCAGGAGGGACCGCTCCCCAGCGAGGAGGTGATCACCCTCCAGGTGCGCACGGGGGAGATCCTCCTCCAGGGGATCAGCGGGATCCGCTCCTTTGCCCGCATCCGCCGCTCGGTCGGTCCTCCCCGCACGATGTACCGCCTGCGCCAGGACCCGGACGTCGGACAGGAGATCGAGGCCGTCACCCTGAGCGAGGGGGCCGTGCTTCTCCTGGGCCGGTTGGAGCGGGGACCGGAGAGGGTGGAAGCGCTCTGCCGGGAAATGTTCCTGTCGAACTTCGAGATCTACCAGACCCTGTGGGCCTTCAAGGTCCTGGGGGTGGTGGAGGAGGTCGAGCGCCGAGTCACGAGCGAAGGCGCCGCCAAGGACGGCTGCCTGACCGCTCCCGACGGGCTCGCCAGCCTGCTGGTGCAGCTGTCGCGCGACGGGGTGACCGGGGTTCTTCAGGTGGTGCGGGGGACGCGCGAGCGCGCCTTCCACATCAAGGCCGGCTCCTGCGTCTTCGCCACGAGCAACGACATCGACGACGGCCTGATCGCCTACCTGCTCCGCCGGGGCGTGATCTCCCTGCGCGACCGCGAGGAGGTGGCCAAGCGCGTCCTCTCCAACAAGCGGGTGGGGACCATCCTCCTCGAGATGGGCGTGCTCGACGAGGCCGACCTCCGCGCCATGGTGCGCGAGCAGCTGAGCGAGATCGTCTTCGACACCATGCGCTGGGACGACGGCGAGTACGTCTTCCTCCCCGGCGAGCTCCCCACCTTCGAGGACATCACGCTAGACGAGACGATGGAGGACCTGGTGGCGGCCGGGATCCGGCGCGTCACCGCCTGGACGCGGGTGGCCGCCGGGTGCGGCGCTCCCGACGCCGTGCTCGAGCTCACGCCGGACTACCTGGCGGTGCTCGATCGCATGCGGGTGGGGACGGACGCCTGGGACGTGGCCTCGGCGCTGAAGCAGCCGCGCTCGGTGCGGGAGGTCTGCCGGGCCACGCAGCTGTCGAGCTTCCGTGCCTGCCAGATCCTGTGGACGCTGCGCGTGCTGGGCGGGGTGGCTTTCACCACGGCGGACGCGTCGGCGGCCGAGGACGCGGCCGAGAGCGCGGTGGCCTCGGCGGCGGAAGCCTTCTCCCTGGGCCCCGAGCCGGAGCGAGCCCCCATCGAGGTCGCGGCCCCTCCCCACGACGCCGTCCTGCAGATCTCGGCCGAGGCCACCCGGTGGATCCCGGACGCGGCGGAGGAGACCCGGGTCCTCCCCGTCGCCGCCGGAAGCGACGGGAGCGAGGTGCTCCACGACCTGTGGAGGCTGGCCGCGGAGAAGGCACCCGACCGCCCGATGCGTGCGGAGGAGCCGGCGGACGAGCCGGTAGAGGAGACCGCGGAGGACGTTCCCGAGGAGCTGCCGGAAGGCGCGCCCGTGGAGGAGCCCGCGTCCGAGGACGCGCCCATGGAAGTGGCGTCCGAGCTCGCCCCGGCGGAAGCGGTGGAAGCCGTGGAGACGGCGGAGACCGTGGAGGCGTTGGAGCCCGAGGCCACGGTGGGAGCGCTGGCATTCTCCGAGGTGCCGCAGCCGACCAGGGAGATCGCGGAAGACACCGCCGCCACCATGCAGCTCTCCCGGGACGAGGTGGAGGCGGCGCTGTCCACGGCCACCGCGGCGGCATCCGCCCCACCGCTGGCCGAGCCCGACACCGCGGCCTTCGACCAGGCGCCACTCGAGGTGGAATCGCACCCGCAGGCGATGCTGGAGAAGGCGGCGTCCGACCAGCGGCGGCCGGCGGAGGAGCTCGAGCCCGCGCAGCCCTCCGTTCCGGCATTCGAGGTGGAAGCCCCGCCCCTGCTGGATGCGGACATCTCCCGCTTCAACGCCCGCCAGAGGCTGCTGTACCGCTCCATCCGCGCCGAAGTCGGCGCGGGGGCGGCCAACTTCGTCCGCTCCTGTCGGACCCAGCCCTTCACCGAGGCCGAGCTGTCTCCCGACGGGACCTGGGACCCGGAAGTCCTGCGGAGGAGCGCGGCGGCCCCGGAGGCACTGGACCGCCTCCTGGAGGCTCAGGTCGAGCGCCTGACGCAGCACATCGGCGCTTCGCGCGCCCAGGCGCTGCGCGACCAGATGCGCAAGCTCTAGACCGCGCGTCCTCCCGAATAGGCATCGTCGTCGTCCGTCCAGTCCCCCTCACCACCGTACACGGGTGCCGAGGCGCGGTCCGGCTGCGCATCCGACGGCGACTGGGCCGTGGCGTCCGGACGTGCCTCCGGCTCCGAAGGGGACGCCCCGGGCCGCTGCGTGCGCAGGTAGTTGAGCTCCGTCTCGAGCTTTCCCACCTCCCGCGCCAGCCGGCGGTTGGCCAGGCGTGCATTGGCGCCCTCCGCCACGGCGATGATCCCCGCGTACACCATGCCCACGAAGATCGATGCCAGGACCACCACGAACAGCTGGACGGACGGGTAGGTGCGCTTGGCGAGGCGCACCTGCACCTCGGTGTCCAGGTTGTCCATGACGAAGAACAGGAACCCGACGAAGAGGAGGATCGTGAGGACGATCACCAGAAGGCGCATGTCCCGTCACCCTCGCCCGTAGCGCTCGATCTCGCGCTCCCAGAGGCCCTGCGCCTTGAGGAGAAGCTCGATCGCCTCGCGGACGGCCCCATGGCCTCCCGGCCGCGACGTCACCCAGTGGGCAGCGGCCGCCGCCTCCGTCGCCGCGTCCGCGGGAACCACGGCGAGCCCCGCGCGCCTCAAGACCGGCAGGTCCACGACGTCGTCTCCCAGATAGCAGACCTCCGCCTCCTCCAGACCCAGGCGCTCCAGCAGCTCCCCGAATGCCGCGCCCTTGTCGCGAATCCCTTGCAGGACCTCCACCAGGTCCAGCTCCTCGGCGCGCAAGGTCACGGCTCGGGAGCGCCGCCCGGACAGGATAGCGAACTGCAGGCCCGCCCGTTGCCCCATGCGGATCGCATGTCCATCGCGGGTGTGGAAGCAGCGCCCGTCGGTCCCGTCGGCCAGCAGCAGGAAGCGCCCGTCGGTGAGCACGCCGTCCACGTCCAGGAGGACGAGGCGGATCCGGCGGGCCCGGGCCAGCAGCTCCTCGGGAATGCTCAGAACAGCTCCGTGCGCCAGAGGTCGTGGATCTGGATCACGCCCTGGAGCACGCCCGCCTCGTCCACCACCGGCAGGGAGGTGATGCGGCGGTCCTCCATGGCGCGCAGGGCCTCGGCCGCGAGCGCCGACGGTCCGATCGTCACGGGGGTGGCGGACATCCCGTCGTCCACCGTCCCCTCCAGCGGGCGCTCGACCCGCAGCACGCGGCGCCGCAGGTCGCCGTCGGTGAGGACGCCCATCAGGCGGCCTCGCCCGTCCACGACGCAGGTCATGCCCAGGCGCTTGGCGGACATCTCGGCCACCGCCTCGGCCATGGACGCTCCGCCGCGCACGCGGGGCACGCCCTCCCCGGAGTGCATGATCTGCCCCACCTGGAGCAAGCGCCGTCCCAGCCGGCCTCCGGGATGGACGCGCGCGAAGTCCTGGGCGGAGAAGCCTCGCCGGGCGTACACGGCGACCGCCAGCGCATCGCCGAGGGCCAGCGCGGCGGTGGTGGAGGCGGTGGGGACCAGGTCGAGCGGGCAGGCCTCCCGGTCCACCCCCACGTGCAGGTGCACGTCCGCGAAGCGCGCCAGGGTGGAGCCCGGATCCCCGCTCATTCCCACGATCGTCGCCCCCAGGCGACGGATCAGCTCCAACAGGCGCACGATCTCCTCTGTCTCCCCCGAGTTCGAGACAGCGATCACCACGTCCCCGCGCACCAGCATGCCGAGGTCGCCGTGCAACGCCTCGGCGGGATGCATGAAGAACGAGGGAGTGCCCGTGGAGGAGAGGGTGGCGGCGATCTTCTGGGCCACGATCCCCGACTTTCCCATCCCCGTGACGACCACCCGGCCCTGGCAGCCGAGCAGCAGCTCCGCCGCCCGCTCGAAGGCGCCGTCCAGGCGCGCGGCGAGATCGGCGATCGCCTTGGCCTCGATCTCGAGCACGCGCCGGGCCGTTTCGCGCAGGTCTGCGGCCTCGGACGCCTTCCTCGAGCCCGGCACCTAGGGCCGCCTTTCTGGCGATGACGCGAGGAGCCCGCGCCGCTCGCGGTCCAGGCGCAGGAGGCCGTCCAGCAGGGCCGGGAACTCCGCCAGCGGAAACTGGCTGGGGCCGTCGCACAGGGCGGACGCGGGATCGTCGTGGACCTCGAAGAAGAGGGCGTCCACGCCCACCGCGACCGCGGCCCGGGCCAGGGGGGCGATGAACTCCCGCTCGCCGCCGGAGGCGTTCTGCAGGGCGCCCGGCATCTGCACGGAGTGGGTGGCGTCGAAGCACACCGGCACCCCCAGGGCGCGCATGCGCTCCAGGGAGCGGAAGTCCACGACCAGCGTGTGATAGCCGAACGTGGTGCCACGCTCGGTGAGCATCACCGGCGCCCCCCCTCCCGCGCGCACCTTCTCCACCGCATGACGCATGTCCCCGGGGGCCACGAACTGTCCTTTCTTGACGTTCACCGCCCGCCCGGTGGCCCCCGCCGCCAGCAGCATGTCGGTCTGACGGCACAGGAAGGCGGGGACCTGCAGGAGGTCCACCACGGGGGCGAGGGCCGCTGCCTGGTCGGGAAGGTGGAAGTCGGTGGTGACGGGGAGACCCGTCTCCTCCTTCACGCGCCGGAGGACACGCACGCCCTCCGCGAGCCCCGGGCCCCGGTAGGACGCCGCCGACGTGCGGTTGGCCTTGTCGAAGGAGGCCTTGAAGACCAGGGCCACCCCGCGTTCCCGGGCGATCCCCGCGAGCGCGCGCGCCATGCGCAGGGTGTGGGCCTCCGACTCGATCACGTCCGGCCCGGCAAGCAGGAGGAGCGGCGCACTGCCTCCCGCGTGCACGCCCTCAGCGACGCGGATCGAGGTAGGCATGGCGGGACTCCAGGCTGCCCTGAGGCTCGTGGGCACGCAGCCGCGTGCGATGCCGGTGCGCCGCCCCCACGAACTCCCGGAACAGGGGGTGGGGCGAAAGCGGCCGGGACTTGTACTCGGGGTGGAACTGGCAGGCCAGGAACCAGGGGTGATCGCCGTACTCGATCAGCTCCACGAACTTCCCGTCCGGGGACAGGCCGGAGATGCGCACCCCGGCCGCCTTCAAGCGGGGGAGGAACTCCTGGTTCACCTCGTAGCGATGGCGGTGCCGCTCCGAGATCTCGTCGGCGCCGTACGCCTCGCGGGCGAAAGAGCCAGGTGCCAGGCGCGCCGGGTAGGCGCCCAGGCGCATGGTGCCGCCCAACTCCTCCACCCCCAGCAGGTCGCGCAGCTTGTAGATCACGCGGTCCGGAGTCTGCTCGTTGAATTCCGTGGAGTCCGCGCCGCGCAGCCCGCACAGGTTACGCGCGCATTCGATGACCACGCACTGCAGCCCCAGGCAGATGCCGAAGAAGGGCACCTT
>Ga0070695_100000759_pt1 | contig 17320 bp, 11 predicted proteins | sample KBSK1252metaG_FD_65471 | JGI IMG/M metagenome (GOLD analysis project Ga0070695, IMG submission 65471) | Corn, switchgrass and miscanthus rhizosphere microbial communities from Kellogg Biological Station, Michigan, USA - KBS K1-25-2 metaG | ecosystem: Host-associated > Plants > Roots >...
CTCTACTGGCTCGTGCTGAACGAGCCGCCGCCGCGACCCCGATCGGTGGCCACGACCTGACATGGCGGCGAACCTCAACATTCTTGTCGTCGAGGACTCCGAGGACGACAGCCGCCTCACCCTTCGCGAGTTGGAGAAGGCGGGGTACGAGATTCAGCACCTTCGCACCGACACGGAGGCCGCGCTCCGGGCGGCGCTCGAGGTCCGCCGGTGGGACCTCGTCCTCTCCGACTACAACGTCCCCGGATTCGGGGGAATTGCCGCCCTCGAGATCGTTCGTGAGCAGTACCCCGAGCTGCCGTTCATCTTCGTGTCCGGAACGATCGGCGAGGAAACGGCCGTCGCGGCGATGCGAGCCGGCGCGAACGATTACGTGATGAAGAGCAACCTGAAGCGCCTGGCACCGGCCATCGAACGCGAGCTACGGGAAGTGGCGGTGCGCCACGAGCGTCAGGGCCTCGAGAGCCAGTTGCGCCAATCCCAGAAGATGGAAGCGGTCGGAAGGCTCGCGGGCGGGGTCGCCCACGACTTCAACAACCTTCTCACGGCGATCATGGGATACGGCCAGCTCATGGCCATGCGCATGAAGCCCGACGATCCGGCGCACCGGGACGCGGAGGAAATCCTCAAGGCGGCGACGCGGGCCTCCCTCCTCACGCGTCAGCTCCTTGCCTTCAGCCGCCGAGAGGTCATTCAGCCGCGGCTGCTCGATCTCAACGTGATCATGTCGGACATGGGCAAGATGCTTCGTCGCCTGATCGGAGAGAGCATCGATCTCGCGATCGTGCCGGGCGAGGAGCTCTGGGCGGTGAAGGCGGACGCGGGCCATATGGAGCAGGTCCTGATGAATCTGGCGGTAAACGCCCGGGACGCCATGCCCGAAGGCGGGAGGCTCACGATCGAGACCTCAAACATCGATCTCGGCGAGATCTACGTCGGCGAGCACGTGGCGGTGAAGCCGGGCGCCTACGTCCTGCTCGCGGTGAGCGACACCGGTACGGGTATGGACGAAGAGACCAGAGCCCGCATCTTCGAGCCCTTCTTCACGACCAAGGGTCCGGAAACGGGAACCGGACTCGGGCTCTCGACGGTATATGGAATCGTGCAGCAATGGGGGGGCGCCATCCAGGTCTACACCGAGCTGGGATGGGGTACCTCGTTCAAGGTCTACCTCCCGCGCGCCGCCGGGGCGGCCGAGACAGCGGCCGTGCGGGCCGAGAACATCACCGAGCTGCCGCGTGGGTCGGAGACAATACTCCTGGTGGAGGATCAGGACGCGGTCGCATCGGTCATTCGGGCAACGCTGCATCTGTGCGGATACCAGGTGCTCGAAGCGCACAACGGGGGCGAGGCGCTGACCGTGTTGGAGCGCCATGACGGGCCGGTGCATCTCCTGTTGTCGGATATCGTCATGCCGGTGATGGGCGGCTCCGAGCTTGCCGCGCGGTTGCGCGGTGTCCGCCCGGAGACGCGCGTCCTCTTCATCTCCGGGTTCAGCGAGCGGGCGCTCTCTGCGTACGGGGACCAGGAGGCCGGCTTCTCGTTCCTGCAGAAGCCGTTCATGCCGGAGTCCCTGGCCCGAAAGGTGCGGGACGTGTTGGATGCGACGGCGGCCCCCGCCGCCCAGAAGGCGGACTGACCCTCCTCCTCGGAGTCCCTCCGCCCGAATAGCCGTCCCCCCTCCCGCATCACAGGTTTCTCTCCTTGCACGGTCTCGGGACGGAGTACTATTTCCACGGTCCCGAGTACCTAGGAAGGGTACCCCTACGGGTTGAGATAGGAGCGAGCAAGGTGTACTGCGAAGTGGCGGGCCCGTGAGATGCCGGCCCGTGTGAAGTCATCGGGCACGGTGTCTCGCCCGGCTCGGAGCCGGGTCGACGCGCCGCGCCTGGAACCGCCGGTCCCCCTCCCCGCGCTCGATGCCGAGTGGCTCGAAGCCGACGGCTTCGGTGGATTCGCGTCGGGCACGGTCTCGGGAATCCGGACGCGGCGCTACCACGCGCTCCTCCTGGCCGCGACCACCCCTCCCACCGGACGGGTCGTGCTCGTGAACGGCCTCGACGCCCGCGTGACGACGTCCGCCGGCGTCTTCGACCTCACATCGCAGCGGTATTCCCCCGACGTGATCCACCCCGACGGCTTCAAGCGGATCGAATCTTTTACGTGCGACCCCTGGCCCCGGTGGGTCTATCGACTCGAGGACCGGGCCCAAACGCGGATCGAGCATGAAGTGTTCGCTGCCCCCGGCTCTCCCGCGATCGTCTGCACGTGGAGGGTGGCGGAGGGCTCGGCCGAGGGGGCGCATCTCACGGTCCGGCCCCTCCTCTCCGGCCGCGACACGCACGCGCTCCATCACGAGAACCCCGACTTCCGCTTCAACGCCAAGGTCTCCGACGCCAAGGTCCGCTGGACGCCGTACCCGAGCATTCCGCCGATCGTGGCCCAGGCGAACGCCGTCTACCGCCATCATCCGCTCTGGTATCGGAACTTCCTCTATACGGAGGAACAGGCGCGCGGCCTGGAGCACATCGAGGACCTCGCTTCCCCGGGCACGTTCGAGTGGAACCTCGCGCGAGGAGAGGCCGTGCTGATCCTGGCACCCGAGTTGGCCTGGGCGACGGACGCCATCGCCGCCTCCGGCGCGGCATCGGTGCGGCGTCCCGGCGGATTGCCCGACTTCGTGGCGGCGCGGAGCGCATGGACCGGTGGCGCGGACCTTCCGGCAGCCGCGGAATCGATTCGCGCCGAGCGCCGGGCCCGCGCGAAGGCGTTGCCGTCGCGCCTCGATCGCGCGGCGGACGCCTACCTGGTCCGGCGCGGCGACGGCATGACGATCGTGGCCGGCTATCCCTGGTTCACCGACTGGGGACGGGACACGTTCATCGCGCTTCGCGGACTCTGCCTCGCGACGGGACGACTCGACGACGCGCGCCGGATCCTGGTCGAGTGGGCCGGCGCCGTCTCGGAAGGAATGCTCCCGAATCGCTTTGCCGAAGCGGGCGACGCGCCCGAGTTCAACTCGGTCGACGCGTCGCTCTGGTACGTGATCGCGGTACACGACTACCTTCGCGCCGCGGCGGGCGCGAGACGGCGCGTCCCCACGGCCGAGCGAACGCGCTTGATCGCCGCGGTGAAGGCGATCGTCGCGGGATACGCCGCGGGCACGCGCTACCGGATTCGGATGGATTCCGACGGGCTCCTCTCGGCCGGCGAGCCGGGCGTGCAGCTCACGTGGATGGACGCGAAGGTCGGGGATCGGGTCGTGACGCCGCGGATCGGCAAACCGGTCGAGGTGCAGGCGCTCTGGCTGAACGCGCTTCGCATCGCGAGCCAGTTCTCGCCGGAGTGGGCGGAGGCTTGGGAACGAGGCTGTGCCGCGTTCGAGGCGCGCTTCTGGAACGAAGCGAGCGGATCGCTCTACGACGTCGTCGACATGGACCACGTGCCGGGCACGGTCGATGCTTCGTTCCGGCCGAACCAGGTTTTTGCCGTAGGCCTACCCTACGCCGTCCTCTCCGGTGATCGCGCCCGCCGCGTCGTGGACGCCGTGGAAGCAAAGCTCCTGACCCCGCTCGGGCTCCGGTCGCTCGCGCCCGGCGAGCCGAACTACGCGCCCCACTATCAAGGCGACGCGCTGGAACGCGACGGCACGTATCATCAGGGCACGGTCTGGCCGTGGCTCATGGGCGCGTTCGTCGAAGCGTGGGTGCGCGTGCGCGGCAACACGCCCGAGGCCAAGGAAGGGGCGCGCGAGCGCTTCCTCGTACCGTTGCTCGAACACCTCGACTCCGCCGGACTCGGTCACATCTCCGAAATCGCGGACGCGGAACCTCCCCACACGCCGCGCGGGTGCCCGTTTCAGGCATGGTCGGTGGGCGAAGCCCTTCGCATCGACCGCGTGATCCTCGCGGACTGACGGCGCCCAGCCGAAACCGGCCGAACCGGGCCCCATCCGCTCTCGAGAACCGCGGAACCCTCCGAAACTCCCTGGTGTATCCGAAGACGGGAGCGCACCGGCACTCCGCCGGTGCCCCCGGAGGAACCATGATCCGCATCCGCTGGGCTGTCTTCGCGATCGCGCTGGGTTGCCTTCTGTCCGTGGGGCGTCCGGTCGCCGCGAGTGCCTCCCTCTCCGCGGAGGCTACTTCCCTGTCGGCGCAAGGGCTTAGGGCCGCGAACGCACGGTCGGCCCACGCGGAGCGGACCGCTCCTCAAAATCGCACCCCGGCTCGTCGTCACCCCGCGACACCCGGGCACCGGTCCTCGCCGAGCCACACTCGAATCGCCAGGCACCGCGGCCGGACCCATCAGCCGAATCCTATCGACTGGAACGACCGAAACTTCGCCACGCTCCCCAACGTTGAACGCATGAGCCCGGATCGTTTCCGCGCCCAGATGGGCGAGACGGAGCGGGCGCTGGGATCACGCGGCCCTCCGCGTGCGAGTCCGCCGGTGAAAATCGCGCGCGTCGAGTCCCCTCCCTCCTCGGCCGTGCCCAGCGTCCTCTCGGTTTCGTCCGCACACTGCATTCGCGCCCCACCACCTCATTCGCTACACCCCTCCCCCGTTCCTGAACTCAATTGTTTCACTCACGCCGTCCGTATCGAGGGCACGGCGGTGGGATCTCTCTTGCCCTCCGGAGACTTCATCTCATGAAACGGATTCCCCTCTCCAAGCTCGCGTGGGTCGCGGCTGCGGCGATTCTTCTCCCGGCGATCACCTTCGCGAATCAAACGCCGAGCACCGCCGCCCATCCGGCGGCGCTGGCGCAAAAGGCACATGCTTCGAAAGCGATGGGCGGTCACTGGGGCAAATCGACGGCGCATCGCATCGACGTGAACTCCGCGACGCGCGAGGAGCTGATGACGCTCCAGGGTGTCGACGGCGCCACGGCGGACAAGATCATCGAAGGGCGGCCCTGGAAGAACGCGCAGGCCCTCGTCGAAAAGAACGTTCTCACGAAGACCGATTTCGCGAAGGACAAGTCGCGGATCATGGCGAAGCGGCCCGCCGCTCCGGCCAAGACGAAGTAGGTCGAAAAAGCGCGTCCCGACGCGCGAAATGAGGCGCCGCCCCGGTCGATTTGACCGCGGGCGGCGCCGTGCTATTCTCCTCTGTCCTCGATTTGGTCCCGGTGAAACCGTCGTAAGGAGGAGAATCGCATGATTCGCTGCACGCTCTCGTTTTGCCGCAAATTCGTATGCGCCGTCCTCGGTTGCTGCCTCGTCGTGTCGGCCGGAACGGCCTTCGCCGATTCGAAGGCCGCGAAGAGCACGCCCGCGTCGAAGGCCGAGGCCAAGGCCAAGATCCCGACGCTGGAAGAGGCCATGATGGCCGAAATGATGAAGTTCGCGACCCCGGGGGAGCAGCACAAGGCTCTCGAGCCCTTGGTGGGAACGTGGAAGTCGTCCTCGAAGATGTTTATGGGGCCGGGCGAACCGCAGACCAGCGAAGGAACGTGCGAACGCTCGTGGATCATGGGCGGCCGCTTCATCATGGCGAAGCACACCGGTGTCATGGCCGGGGCGCCCTTCGAGGGCATGGAGATCGAGGGGTACGACATCCGCTCGGGTCAGTACGTGACCACGTGGCTCGACAACATGGGGACCGGCATCTACAACACGACGTCGGGCGCGATGGATCCCGCCACGAAAACGCTGACGATGACGATGCCGATGTTCGATCCCATGGCCGGTGCGATGGTGCCGTACAAGCTGGTCACGAAGATCATGGATCAGAACCACCACACGTTTTCCATTGTCGCGAGCCGCGGCGGCAAGGAAATGACCGATATGGAGATCACCTACACGCGGGTGAAGTAAGACGGAATCCGGGGCGGCGCGCGTGCTTCCAAGGAGCATGCGGCCGCCCCTTTTGTTTGCCATCGCGGTCACCCTGACCACGTGGGCGTCCGCGTTCGTGGCGATTCGCCACGCCGTCCGGGGCTTCCCACCCGGCTCTCTCGCCTTGATCCGCTTCGGGATCGCATCCGCCGTCCTCGCGACCTACGTCTTCGGCATCCGGCGCCGCGCGCCCGCGCGACTCGCCCGCCGCGATGTGGCCGGCTTCGCGCTGATCGGGGTGGTCGGCATCGTCATCTACCACGTGGCGCTGAACGCCGGCGAGCGGACCGTGAGCGCGGGCGCGGCGAGCCTCCTCATCAACACGGGGCCGATCTGGACGGCGCTCATCGCGATCGCGTTCCTGGGCGAACGCCTCGGCGTCCGCGGTTGGATCGGGACCGCGGTCGCGTTCGTGGGGGCGGTCCTGGTCTCGGTCGGGTCGTCGGGCGGGGTCCGCTTCGACGGCGACGTCGCGCTCGTCGTGATCGCGTCCGTGTCGCAGGCGGTCTACTTCGTGCTGCAGAAGCCCTACTTGAAGCGGTACGGCGCGCTCGACGCGACGTGCTATGCGATCTGGTTCGGGACCGTGTTTCTGCTTCCGTTCGCGCCCGAAGCGATGGGGGCTCTCTCGACGGCGTCGCGGGCCGAGATCGCCTCCGCGATCTACCTCGGCGTCGTGCCAGGGGCAATCGGCTACGTCACGTGGATCTACACGCTCTCCCACATGCCGGCCTCACGCGCGGCGAGCCTGCTCTACATCGTGCCGTTTCTCGTGTTCGTGATCGCCTGGGCGTTCCTCGGTGAATCGCCGGCCCTGCTCGCGCTCGCGGGCGGCATCCCGATCCTGATCGGCGTGTCGCTCGTGAACTCGGAGCGCGCGCCGGCCGGCGCCGGTCAGGGCGCCGCGCCCGCCGTACGCTCGTAGAGACGAGCCGGAACTCTATCTCAATATTCTAGGGGGTGCCTCGATTGCAGGAGCGGAATCCCGAGCTGGAGGCCAACTTGAAACTGAAGAGGATCGATGTTCGAGGGGACTTGCCTCCAGTGAATCTCGCCGCGAAGGCTCACCCTCACGGCAACCTGCCCGTGCCATAAGTGGGACCCAATCTTGGGAATCGACCGAATGTCCCACGAGATTGGCATTAGCCCGATCCCCGCGACTAGGTTCTTCTTGTCCGCGGCGCCCGCATTCCACGCGAAGCTATAGAACCATCCATGGTGGTTCCCGCGGAACAGGCTATACGTGTAGCCAATATCCCGAAGCTTCCCTCGCTTCAAGTCGAAGTCCACGTAGCCTTCCACGGTGTTGGTCTTGAACCCGCCGAGGATATCGGCCAGCTGGACCCCCGCTCGAGCCACCGCGCCCGTTGATGCGTACATCATCGTCGTGTTGATCGCCGCGCGCGGGAAGAGCCACATCTTGAAGATGTCGGCAGGGCGCTGGTACAGGTGATGCCGCCAGGCGTCTCGCTTTTCGTCCTTTTTCCGGGGCCAGCTGCGCATGGCTTGAAATGCGGCCGGTGAAATCTTCACGACCGGCGGGGGGTCGTTCCAAAAGCAGGCCCGGTGCTCCTGAAGGAACATGACCGTGGAGTCGGAATCTCCCTGATCCACAAGGCGGACCAGAGTCATCATGTCCTCGACCGGAAAGAGGCGATATTCCCGAGTCAGGTCGAGGACGGCTCCGGACATCTGGAGCATGTAGGCGCTATCGGTAGGAGATAGGCTGATGGTATAGGAAGGATCGGTGTTGCCCGTAGCGAGCTTCCTTGCCGTCTCCTTCCATTTCTCCTCGAGCACGAGAGTCTCTCTGCCGCGGGGAAATGAGAACTCCGACTGAACGTGGCGAAGGACATTGATTCCAAATGCCGCGGCGAGGTCTCGCGAGCCCCAAACCGATTGATAGAATGCGTTGGCGTCGCTGCCAACATCGAAGCGCCCGTTGAAGTCCCGGTCGGGAGCGCTCGCGTGCTTCCCCAACTCGACAAGGATCGGCATGTGGCTTGGCAGGCTTCGCGGCAACTGGACATCCGTGCGAAGAGCGCTGCCGCGAACGAGAATATTGTTTGCCGTGGCGTCCGTGTGTCCGCCGGCGGCAACCGATACGACCTCTCGAGGCGACTTCACAAAGACAAACGCCTGTTCCCCGTCGTGGAGATGAGGCCCCTCGCCAATGTCCAAGAGATAGTAGAACCAGAATTCATAGACCTTCAAGTAGGCCGCGCCCGGTAGATTCCTGGCGTCGCGTTGTGCGTAGGAGACTCTAGAGGGTGGCAACTTGTCGGCGCGCGAGACATGAACGCACTTGTCTCCTTGCTCGACGGACAACTGGTAGCGGCGCACTCCCGAATAGACATCGACGCTGTCTCCTCGCGCCAGGATTCGATAACGCACGGAAAGGGCCGGCTCGCTACGACTCTCAAGGGTGTAGCCATTCGCCTCCGCGCGAAGCCGGTAGGTTTCATCGCCGAACCCGCGTTTCCGAAGATCGTTGACAAGGCCTTCGATCTCTTTCTCGTCCGCCGGGGACGCGGGCCAGTGCTTGGTCTCGAAGCTACCGAGACGAAGGTGCTCGTTCAGGGAGTACCGGCTGGCGCCTTCTCGGTCCCAGTCGCACCAGGGCGATAGATCGATGCCGCGGCGCTTGAATAACGCGCGGATGAGGCTCGGAAGGGTAGCCTGGTTCAGCCGCTCTCGATTGGTGGTAGCCGCCCGACTGGAGAGAAGAGTCCGCAACTCCTTCTTCTCCGCACTTCCCCTTCGCTCCGGCGATTCCGGCTCGGGTTCGGGTAAAGCGCTGAGTTCTTCAAAGAAGTCCAGCCCCCGAAGGGTCTCCACGAGTCGGTTCGATGTCTCGAGGTCCCCCTCTCCCATCAAGACTTCCTTCGGGTCCTCTAGATCCCGAAGACCATCACCATCGTTGTCCTTGCCATCGAAAGCGAACCCGTGTGGGAGGACGGGATAAAGGCGCTCATCTCGGGCAAGCCATACGAGCGGAGCAAACTCCTGGACCCTGCCAAACTCGTCGTGCTGAGGGTTGGCTTGGCCATGCGCCGGAGCCGTCATCATCCAGGCGAGGGCAAGTACGATCGCGACTCTGCTAATGAACGACCAGCTCAAGCGCCACTCCTCCCGTGCGTTCGTTGAGATATTCGATCTCATATTTGAGGCGGACTGCAGCCCCCAGGTAGACGATGGGCATCCGGAACGCTTCCGTAGTCAGGCCAAATCCCAATACGGGGCCCCGATGATTCAGCGGATGACGAACGCCCCAGGCATAGCCTGTCTCGAAGTGAAAGTCCGCAATTGTGGGGGCCGCGATCTCCAAGGTCGCGACGCCGCTCACCGCGTCGCCCGACCCGTTCCAGCCGCGCGCATAACCCGCCTCGATTCCCAGCCGCCGGAGGTCGGGCAAGACTTCGACCCCCAAGAGTTCATCAAGGATCCCCCATCCGGCGCGGACAATCGTGTATTGGTCTACTTTGGCACCAAGAACGCGATGTCCCATTCCCACTACCAATAGAGCTCCCTGATACGATGCCGGGATCCGCAACAATTGGTGAAAATGGACGGGGGCGTATTCTGTGGTTTGGGCCGGCAATTGCGCCCACGCAGGGAACGATTGGCTCGAATAAAGCGTTCTGATCTCGTCCGGACGCAGGTCGCTCGCATATTGGCCCCGTTCTCGGAATTGCGGGAAGTACTGACGCTCGTAAACTGGGAGACTCTGGCCTTCACTGCCAAGACGCACTGAGTCCGATGCCCGGCTCCAGGCAGCCGTAATTGGGACCGGAATGTGGGTCAGGGAGGGGAGGCGAAGGCCAGTGTAGAGCGGAACGGCCCCTTTCGAAGAAAGCCATTCGTCCACCCAAGCCCATGGATTGCAGGATTGGCATTCGCCTTTTAGCCATCGCCCTAGGGGCTCCGGGCGCAGTGACTCCGGGCATCCAGCATAGAAGCATGCTAGGACCTCGCGGAGCGATGCTGCACAGGCCTCCCGCACGTGGTGCCACGGAGCCGAGTACCACTGGAGGGTCCCACAACCGAACGCGCGCCATGCCTGACGTCTAGAGTTGGCGACGTAGACGCCAATGTCAGAGTAGTGGTCATGGACGACCTGTAGATTGATCGGATGAATCCAGCTCAGCAGAGTGCGTCGAGGAACGAGCATGTGGCCCGCAGAGAAAGCGTCGGCGAGATATACCTGCGCCCGTGCTTCATGCAAGAAGCAAGTTTCGAGCAACTCCGTCCGACCGGATTGCTCTCGACCCGCACGGTTCGCGAGCCGCATCGCCTGCCAGTGCTCGACGAGAAAGTTGACGACCGTACCTTCCTCTTGGGCGTGGCCCTCCGATCCAAGGTCCGGTAGCCCTCCACTCCCCGATATTTTCGCGAGTTGCTGCTGGACCGTGGCGAAGGAAACCTGGTAGTGCGCATAGCTCCGGTCGCGCTTCGCCTCATTGCGCTCGACCCTGGAGAACGCCGACCATCGCGCACAAGGCGGAGCGGTTCCTATCGACTCCCCGTACCCAAGTGGAAAACATAGGCTGTCGCTCGCTGAGCCCATCAGCTCCTCGGAGACGATCGCGAAGACCTCCGAGGCAAGCTCCGCGTGCTCCTCGGGCGTAAACGCTATCGCCGGCCGGGTCGAGGTGAGAATCGCGCCCAGAGCGATCCAAGCTAGCCCCGATGGCACGGCGAACAGATTTGCTGACCGCTGCGGCCTATCGGCCATGACCCCATTCCGTTGTGAGAAAGCGGATGGCGTTCCCGGCCATGATGTCTTCCACCATGGCTGGGTCTCGAAATTCCTCGTTGAGCCCTTCTCGAAGCTTCCAAACCTCGCCAAGGTCGGACATCTCCTTCGGGCCTTCGATAAATCCGGAGAAGTCGCTTCCGATGGCAATCCCTCGATGGGTACCGCACACGGTGATGAAATGCCGGATCATCCGCACGACATCTCGGATGCATCCCTCGCGACGCGCCACGCTTTCCTCGGCATAGTTCGAGAGCAAATAGGGAAAGAGGATGACGCCAAGAAGCCCGCCATTCTTCACGATCTCCTGGGCGTGCTCATCGTGCATGGCGTATGGATGATCGGACAGTGTACGAGAGGCTGTGTGGGTCGCGATCACGGGCCTGCGTGCAGCAGCAAGAATATCTGCGAGGGCGTGATCCGTCGCATGGGTCACGTCCACAACCACGCCCGCGTCCTCCATAGCGCGGATCACTTCCCTTCCAAGCGTGCTCAAGCCGGTGGGGGCCCAGCCCGCGTCTCCATCGGGGAAAAAGGGGAATGCGTTCGCAGAGCTGGCGAGCCCCTTCTGAAAGAAATGGGTGACCGTAATGATCGCAACGCCCATTGTGGCCAACTGGGCAACCTGTTTCGGATCTCCGCCCAGAGCGTGGCCCCCCTCCAGCGCATGCACCACGGCCACGCGATAGTCCCTTTCAGGCCATCTCTTGGCGAGGATTGCTCGGAGCTCTTTGGATGTTCGAGCGATCTGGGCATAGGCGCCAACCGGCCCTTCGAGGATCTCCTCGAGTTGGCGAATCATTTGTTGGGCCCGCTTCGGAGCGTCTGGGTTAGGGTCGGTGGGCATGGAAAGCCACTCGTCGAACATATTGAAATGGGCGGTGCAGACCAGATCGACGCCGACTCGGTGAAGCCGTTTCCAATCGGTAGCGGTTGGATTGAATTCGCGACGCACGGCGCGCAATAGCGAGGGATCGGCGACCCCGATCGGGGTCCTCTTTAGCCAAGCATTGAGCGACGGATGGGTGTGGAGATCCGCCAGTACACGACGGGATTGCTGCGGCCCTCGGAGCTCGGGCTTGATGGAAGCACACCCCGAGGCAGTCGAGCCGACCGCCGCGATGCCCGCCCCTGCTAAAAAGCGGAGAAACGCGCGCCTAGACCAAGCGGAAGACGGATCCACAACCATGTAACGCCCCACAACGTGCCTTGAGCACATTTCCCGTTGTTACGCGACATTGCTACGCATTGGCCACGCCTCGCATAAGAGGCGATAGCATCGTGCATGCCGGGAGAATTGAGCCCGGCTAGGTGCCATCCAAGGCAACGGCTATCCTCATCGAGGGCATCCAGTTCGCACAACGAAACCCAGTCCCGTGAATCTTTGGGCCCACCAGCACACAAAGCTCGATGGTCAGCAATCGATGACACACAGCGCGTAAACGAATTGCGCCACCTAGTGGTTCACCCCACCCTTCACTTCGGGCACGTAGAGGCGCGCACCGCCCGGGAGCGGGATCGGCCCGCGGAAGCCCGGCAAGGATTCCAAGCGATCGATGATTCCGACCCACGCCGTGTCCCCGTCGGCCGCATTGCGCGCCCGGGCGTCGGGCGAGAGGAAGATCGCAGCGGCGTCGTGATCCCGAAGCAGTGGTTCGAGCGAGCGGTGCAGGGGCAAGAGGAGTGCCGGCCGGTCGAGATGCCACGCGGCCCAGTCGGGGACGTCGGTCAGAACGAGGTCGCCTTTGGACCACGCAGCCGCCACCGGCTCGAGCGCCGCAAGCGTTTCCCACGGTATGGGGGTGGAACGGCGCGCGGCGTCGCGCGTCTGGAAGGCCACGGTGGCGCCGCGCTCGAGGAGGAGGAGCGCGAAGAGCGCGAGGATCATCCGCCGCCCGCACAGGCGGTCGAGCGCGGGCGCGGCGGCCACCCCGATGAGGATGCACGCGAGGGGCGCCACGGGCACGAGATGCCGCGGTCCGCGCTCGATCGCGGCGAACGTCGCGACGGCGAGGGCGATGGCGGCGATGAACGGGAGCATCGGGCGAAACGGCGCATAGCGTTCCTTCGCGTCGCGTAGAAGGAGTCCCGCGAACCCAAGGCCGAGCGCCACCGGGCCGAATCCATTCACGAGATCGAGCCCGAATCCGACGACATCCTTCGCCCATCGAATCGCGAGCGACACGGGATGTTGCAGCGCGTACTCGAGCGCGCCGGGCAGATGCTCCCCGTAGGAGCGCCAGGCCGAATACCCGGGATACTCCGGCGTATAGAGGAGCATCAGGCGCGCGAGCAGCCCGGACGAGCCCTGGTCCGGGGAGAGAAGCGTCGGCACCCAGGCGATGCAGAGCGCGACGAATGCCGTGCCGAAGGTGGCGCCGCGCGCCAATCCCCCGCCTCCGCGCGAGGCGGCCCAGATCCAGACCGGCACCAGTAGAATCGCCTCCGCGCGCAGATACCACGCGGCCGCCGCGGGGATGGCCGCGAGGAGCGCCGTGCCGATTCCCTTCCCGCGCAGGAGAAGAAGCCAGACGATGAGGGACACCGCGGCCACCGGCATCTGGCTGACGCCCGGATTGTAGGGGTCGAGGAAGAACGGCGACGCGAGCGCGCAGGCGGCCGCGATGGATCCCGCGCGGCGAGAATGGAAGTGGGCGCCGAGGAGAAAGACGAGCGCCACGAGGACCGCGTGCGCCTGGACGGAAACCAGGAGGAAGATGTCGGGCGCCTTGAATCCCATGCGGAGCGCGAGCGCGCCGCGCGCCGCGTAGAGCGGCATGCGCCAGCGCACCGGATAGGGCGGACGCTCCTCGGCGCCGAGCAGGGTGGGATAGGTGTAGAGGGACGTGAACCCGTCGCCACGCGCGAGCTGTCGCGCCTCCTGCGAATCGTCCCAGAGATCGCTCGACGGAGCGATGTGCGGTCGCACGACCGCGACGAAGAGAAGCGAGACCGCGATTGCCGCGATGCCCCAGAGAATCGCGTCGCGGAAGTGGAGGGGATTCCGATTGGGCAGCGGGGTCGGATTCACGCCGCCGGAGCATAGGGCCCGACGGAGCGCGGGCGGGGCATAAAAAAAACTCCCCGCCGTTGCATCCGACGGCGGGGAGCGCGTCTCTCCGCGGTCTTGCGGTCCGCGGATTCATCGGTTCCAGAGAGTCCCGGTCCGACGCGGGCTAGCCGGAAGGAGGTGGCCGGTCTAACCCTTTAGGACAGTTGCGATTATCTCGCTGACTCTCTACATACTTAGACCGCCTGAACACCGGAAAAGTTTCCATTTTTGTGGATTTATAACCCATTTATTAACAATGGGTTAATGATTTGCCCCCGGAATTTTGGGCGTTCGCCCACGCCCCAGTGCCCAGATCAAGGCGCTCAGGGCAAGGCCCGGATAGATTGGTTCGACGCCCATCCAATAGGTACCTCCACTGATGCGCGCCGACACGAGCCACGCGAGGGAGACGCCGCCGCCCAGCACCATGGCCGCGACGGCGAACGCCGGCCGGGTTCGCCATCGTTCTCCGTAGGACGTGACGAGCGGGACCAGGAGCGCGGGCACGCCGACGGAGCCCACGTCGTGCCAGAGGTCGACCGCCGATCGGAAGAAGAGCGCCATCACGAGGGCGACGACCGCGGTCGCGGCGAATCCGATCTGCACGTAGCCGTTCACGCGCGACTCGTCGGGCTCTCGCCGCCATCGCCAGAGAAGGTCGCGTCCGAAGTTGACGCCGCCGATGAACGTGTAGCCGTCCACGGTCGACATCACGGTCGCGAGGAGCCCGAGGTAGAAGAGCCCCTGGACGACCGGCGGGAGGAACCCGATCGCCAGGGCCGGGAACGATGCGACCGGGTCGGCGAGGTTCGGCATCAGGGCGCGCGCATAGAGGCCGGTCGCCGTCGTGAGGAAATCGAAGAGCACCCAGAAACCGATCGAGATCCAGACGCCGGTCTGTGCCGTGCGTTCGTCTTCGGCCGCGAACGCGCGCTGGTAGAAGGTGGGCTCGACGAGCGTCTGGAGCGCGATCAGGTACCAGACGAAGATGTAGCCGGCCGGATTCCCCCCGTGCCACGTGAAGTGGGTCGCCGGAACGTGGGTGCGCAGAAATTCAAGGCCGCCGTGTTGGAAGGCGAGAAGCGGCAGCGCCACGAGAAATCCCAGGTACATGAGCACAAACTGGACGTTGTCCGCGCGCACGACCGAGCCGAGGCCGCCCCGGAACGAGTACGACGTCGAGACGACGGCTCCCACGACCGTCGCCACCCAGAGGTTCCAGCCGAAGATGAGCTGGAGGAGAACCCCGAGCATCAGGATGTAGGGCGCGGGCGAGGAGAGAAACTGGATCACGATCGCGCCGATGAGACCCGCGGGACGCCCGTACGCGTGGGCCAGTTGGTCCGGGACGCTGTAGAACTGGGATCGGCGCGCGCGGCGCGCGACCACGATGGCGAAGAGCGCGGCGCCCACGTAATACGGGACGCCGAAGACGATCCAGTTCGCGATCCCGTAGCGGAACGTGAACTCCCCGATGCCGAGGATCCCGCCGTACCAGGTGGTGACCAGCGTCGCCACGAAGGACGGGAGCGAGAGCCGCCGTCCCATGACCAGATACTCGACCACGGGCCGCCGCGCGACGCCGAACATCCGGAACGTCAGCCAGAGTAGAAACGCGGCGTAGAGCGCGATCAGCCCGAGGTCGATCGGCCCCAGCGTGGCTCTCACGGCGCCCTCAGGCGGCCCCGCGGGCTCGGCGCGCTCAGAACTCGGCCTTGAGCGCCACGAACACGCTGCGCCCCGACGCGGGATAGAAGTACGGGACCTCGAAGTACACGTAGCCCGCGGTCTCGTAGCGGAGGTCAGTGAGGTTCATCGCGTGGACGTCGAGCGTCAGGCTCCGCTCGCCCAGGAGGCGCGTGCCGAAGAGTTCGGTCAACCCGAGCGAGAGCGACCCGTTCAGGACGGCGTGCTCCTCGATGAATTTCCGCTGGTAGCCGGGGACCTGCGTGAGCGCCGGGTTCTTTCGATTGTCCTCGGAGTTGTCGAGGTACTGCCGCCCCGACTCGACCACGGTCAGCGCGGCGTGCGCCCCGCGCCGCCGGTAGCCGAGCGTGACGTTCGCCATCCGGTCCGGGAACCCCGCGATCGCGTTCCCGCCGAAGTCGTCGAACGTGGTCGCGTCCAGCGCCTGCCGGTAACGGACGTACTCGTTCTGCGACACGGTCACGTTGCCGGAGAGCGCGAACCCGGCGCGGAGCGGAAGCCCGAACTCGGCCTCGATCCCCTGGTGCTTGGACTGCGCCGCGTTCCCCGTGATCGGATTGCCGAGCGCGTCGATCTGCCCGCTCGGAACGATCTCGTCCCGAAAATCGAGGTAGTAGCCGGTCAACCGCGCGAACGTGTCGCCGCGCCGGTATCCGAACCCCAATTCATAGTCGTTCAGCCGTTCGGGATCGATCAGCGGATCCTCATAGATGTGGTTCGCGGGATCCAACCGCCGGAAGAGCGGAACGCTCGTCGGGTCGTCGGCCCGGTAGATTTCGCTCAGGATCGGCTCGGCCCGCACGTGCGCGTACGAGGCGAACACGTTGAAGCGCTCGTTGGTGTTCCAGTTCACCCCGATCCGCGGGTTCAGGAACGAGTAGTGGAGATCGAAGTCGTAGTTGTTGAATCGGTCGTCGCCGATCGCGTAGCGCGTCTTCCGCCACTGCAGGCTTCCGGTCAGGCGGAGGTCCGGGCGCAGGTCGTACGCTTCCTGCGCGAACCCCGAGAGCACGTTGACGCGTCCGGTGTAGTCGTAGAAGACATAGTTCGGCGTCGCCTGGGGCGGGAGCGCCGCCCCCCAGGTCAGCTCACCCCAGTGGCGCCCGATGTGCTCGCGCCACTCGCCCCCGAACGTCAGCTCGCCGCGGCCGTGGCGAATCCTGGCGCGCGGAACCCAGCCGTAGTGCCGGTTCCGAAGCCAGAGGCGCTGGGTCATGTCCGCCGCAACGACCAGATATCGCCCGTTCGGCTGGAGTTCCGGCTGCCCGGTCCCGTCCAGCTGGTAGTACGCCGTCGGATACGATGAATCCGAGTCCGTGTAGAAATCGGGAAGGTGCCGGGAAGCGAAGGTCTGCGGCCCATAGGGCAGGTCATCGTAGTAGCCCTTGCCCGGGAAATAGAACGCCGACGACGTGAGGGACGCACGGTCGCTCAGCTTCACGTCCTGGATCAGCTCGTAGTGCGGCTCGAAGAAGTTGTCGGTCTCGTTTCGCCAGTTGAGCGGATTGAAGCGGCGGTCCTTGTCGGCGTCGCCCGTGATCCGGCCGTCCAGGTAGGGGCGGTCGACGCCGAAGTAGGCGAGGTGCAGCTCCTCGGGGCCGCCGTACAGATTCACGCGCGTCGTCATCCACGAATCGAGACGTGCAGCGGACGCGTAGTAGGACCAGAGCCGCGTCCAGGATTGGTCGCGGTATCCCTGACTTACGATTCGCGAGTAGCGGCCGGAGAGCGAATAGGTGTTGTCGAGGATGCCCGACTGGTACTGCATCGCGAACCGCGTCGTCCCGTAGGATCCGCCGCCCGCCTCGAACGCGATCCTCCGCTCGCGCGGGACACCGAGCGTCTCGAGGTTGATCGACCCGCCGACCGCGCTCGCGCCGTAGAGCGTGGAGCCGACCCCGCGCTGGATCTGAAGAGATGCCGTGCTCGCCAGGAGATCCGGGTGATCCACCCAGTAGACCT
>Ga0070695_100000761_pt1 | contig 17304 bp, 21 predicted proteins | sample KBSK1252metaG_FD_65471 | JGI IMG/M metagenome (GOLD analysis project Ga0070695, IMG submission 65471) | Corn, switchgrass and miscanthus rhizosphere microbial communities from Kellogg Biological Station, Michigan, USA - KBS K1-25-2 metaG | ecosystem: Host-associated > Plants > Roots >...
ATGGCCGAGCTGGACATCACCGGTGATGCCTTCCATCCTGAATGGAACTACACGATCAAGCCGAGATGTCGGCAGAATGCGTAGCTGTTATCGTTGAGAGCATCCTAAGGTGAATCGATAAGCGTTGGACGCCTGAAGGCCGAGGCCATCCTCAGCCAAGCAGCGAGCGGTACAGGCCCAGCTATGATCGGCCATGCGGTCTACCGAGAGGCGCGCGGACGCCCGGCATGCGGCGCGATTGATCTCGCCGATACGGCCGATCGCCTCCACGGCTTCCACGCTGTCGACCAGGAAGCCCGTCACGCCATGGTCGATCAGCTCGGGCATCGATCCGCGGTTGGAGGCGATGACTGACGTACCGCTGGCGAGCGCCTCCACCACCGATAGGCCGAACGGCTCGTCGAAGTTGATGAGGTGGAGCAGCGCGCGCGGAGCCCAGGGCTTTGGTGCGGGCCGCCCCGCCCGCCGGGCCGCGATAGACCACCAAGCCGTGGTCGAGCGCGGGCGTAACCTGCTCGTTGTGATAGTCCCGCTCCTGGGCGATGCGGTGGATCGTCGCCGCGTAGCGTAGTTCCGAGCGGCGGTCGGCGTCGCTGACTGCGACATGGTGGACGCGATTCCCTCCCGAGGCTCAGCGACTTTACTGTCCACGGTGAATGGCCCAGACATTGTCCCTACCGCGAGAAGAGATCCGGCCGGCGTGGAGGGCTGCTGAGCTGGCTGACGCGAGGTGCCTGGCAGCGAGAGGACCAGTCGGCCTTTGCCCAAGTCTTCCAGCACGATGCGCAAGTCTAGGCGGGGGCTCGCTCGCGCCTGTACGCGCCTCGCGCCTGGCTCCGCCATGGTGGCGAACCACCTACTTCAACAGCCAAACCAAATAGGCAGCACCGAAGGTAAGAACCCAGAACAGCAGGAACGGCAGCCACCATGGCCGAAGCAAAAATCCCAGAGCTGAAGGGATGTCTGGGGTAGGACGGTGCTTGGGTGGCATGATCCCTCCTAGTGCCTGGGCGCCGGCTCGCGCATCTGGGTGAACCAGCGCCTGATCGCGCGGCATCGCCGTAGGTCGTACGCATGCGGGGAAGGCCGCCTTGTGCCTGTGGGATCGATAGCGGCGAGTGGCTCCGACTGATCACGGTTGGAGATAGGACGGCACTATGTCTGGAGACAGGACTTCCCCGCGATTTGAGATGATTGCCAGCACGCGGGGGCGGTGGCGGCGGGAGCAGAAGCTGGCGATCCTTGCCGAGGTCGACGCGCCTGGCGGCTCGGTGTCGGAGGTGGCGCGGCGCCACGCGCTGCACACGAGCCTGCTGTTCCGTTGGCGCCGCGACCTGACGATCTGCGTGCGCGTCGCCGGAGCAGAGCTTCCTGCCGGTGCGGTTGCCGCCGCCGTCGTTGTTGGCACTGCCAGCGCCTGCGCGGTCGGGCACCATCGAGGTGGTGCTCGCGGGCGGGCGAACGCTCCGCGTCGGCGCAGATGTGGACACGGCCGTTCTGGTACGCGTCATCGAGGCGCTGGAGACAGGGCGATGATCCCGGTGCCGGCCGGCGTGCGGGTGTGGCTGGCGACCGGCCACACCGACATGCGCAAGGGCTTCGCGTCGCTTGCCGTGCTGGTTCAGGAGAAGCTGGCACGGCGCCCGCACGCGGACCACCTGTTCGTGTTCCGTGGCCGGCGCGGCGATCTCATCAAGGTGATCTGGCACGACGGACAGGGCGCGTGCCTGTTCTCCAAGCGTCTGGAGCGCGGCCGCTTCATCTGGCCGGCGCCGACGGACGGCGCGGTGTCGATCTCGCCGGCGCAGCTCGGCTACATGCTGGAAGGCATCGACTGGCGTGCGCCGCAGCACACCTGGCGGCCCCAGATCGCCGGTTGATCGCGATTGCTGGCGCCGCGAGGTGTGGCGCCGGCGACTCGTCCTCAGATTTATGTTCGTTGGCTGATTGAAGTGCGCGCGAAGCAGCTATCATCGCCCGCATGACGGTCGATCCCTCGCAGCTTCCCGACGACGTGACAACGCTCAAGGCGCTGCTGATCGCGGCCGAGCGGCGTGCGGCCGAACCGGAGAAGACCGCGGCGGATGCCGAGAAGAAGAAGCGCGATCTCGCCGCCGAGATCGAGACCCTCAAGCTCACCATCGCCAAGCTGCAGCACGAGCGGTTCGGGCCGTCCTCCGAGCGGGCGCGGCTGCTCGACCAGTTGGAGCTGCAGCTCGGCGAACTTGTGGAGCATGTCGCGCAAGCTGCGACGGCGGACGAGATCGCAGCCGCGCAGACGCAGCCGAGCCAGCCGGACAGCACGCAGGCCGCCGCTCACGCGACGCCGCTGCGGCGCCAGCCTGCGCGCCGTCCGATTCCCGCCGATCTGCCGCGCTTCCGCCGCGTCGAGCCGTCGCCCACGGCGTGCCCGTGTTGCGGCGGCGCCTTGCGCAAGCTCGGCGAGGACATCACCGAGACGCTGGAGCGGGTGCCGGCGCAGTGGAAGGTGGTCCAGACCGTGCGCGAGAAGTGGACGTGCCGGCAGTGCGAGACGATCACGCAGCCGACGGCGCGGTCGCATCCGATCGCGCGCGGACGCGCCGGCCCGCAGCTGCTCGCCGACGTGCTGTTCGGCAAGTACGGTGCGCACCTGCCGCTCAACCGGCAGAGCGAGATCTACGCCCGCGAGGGCATCGCGCTCGACGTGTCGACCCTGGCCGACTGGGTCGGGGCCTGCGCTGCGACGCTGATGCCGCTGCGCGATGCGAGCGAGCGCCATGTGCACGCGGCCGAGCGCCTCCACGTCGACGACACCACGGTGCCGGTGCTGGCCAAGAACAAGTGCCGCACGGGCCGCCTGTGGACGCACGTGCGCGACGACCGGCCGTTCGCGGGCAAGGCTGCGCCGGCGGTAGTCCTCTACTACTCGCCCAACCGCGAGGGCACCCACCCGCTGCGGCAGCTCGCCAAGTACACCGGCATCCTGCAGGTCGACGCCTACTCCGGATACAACGCGCTCTATGCCGAGGGTCGCAAGCCCGGCCCGATCGTCGAGGCGGCGTGCTGGGCGCATGGCCGGCGCAAGCTCTACGAGCTGGCGCGGCTCGGCAAAATGCCGATAGCCATCGAGGCGGTGCGGCGCATCGACGAGCTGTTCGCCATCGAGCGCGAGATCAACGGTCTACCACCTTCGCGGCGCGTGGCCGTCCGGCGCGAGAGATCGAAGCCGCTCGTCGAGGATCTCGAACGCTGGCTCAGGGCCGAGCGGCGCAAGCTGTCCTCGAAGAGCCCGCTGGCCAAGGCCATGGACTACAGCCTCAAGCGCTGGAGCACGTTCACGCGTTTCCTCGACGACGGCCGCATCTGCATGACCAACAACGCCGCCCAGCGTGCCGTGCGCGGCATCGCCGTCGGCCGGCGCAACTGGACCTTCTGCGGCTCCGATGCCGGCGGCGAACGCGCGGCCGTGATCTTCACGCTGATCGAGACGGCAAAGCTCTGCAATGTTGATCCACGGGCATGGCTGGCCGACGTCCTCGCCCGCATCGCCGACCACCCGGCCAGCCGCATCGAAGAGCTGCTGCCATGGAACTGGCAGGCACTCCGGGACCAGCCACACCCGCAGGCCGCCTGAACAGGCGCAATTCACCCTGCGGCTCTCACCGGATGCTTACCGTAGGTCTCGACCACGATGTTAAGATTGTCGGTCACAACGGAGATCGTATCGGCGTGCTCCGGGGCGATCGGTCTGTTGGAGTCAATGACGGAGCCGGCGGCCTGGCAACACAGCTTCCGGACTGCCGCCGTGCTGGTAGGCTTCTAGAGTTGCGACAAAGGTGGCCTCACGGTCCAGGCGGCGACGGACCACGGCGGTGGGCGTTGCTGCGGCGGGACACGGTGATAGAGCCTAGCCGTGTGGGTTCCGCTCCCCCTCTTGATGCTAATCGCAATCGCCTTTTGAGGCAAAGCCGTCCTAGTGCTTCCGTCCTAGTGCTTCGCGCCGGGCTCTCCCATCAGAGCGAACCACCTGCGCACAGTCCGGTGAACGTCATCTGCAATGCATTGCGTGGCGCGCTGGTCATGCCCACATACAGCACAGTTCAAACGATCTTCCGGTGCCAGCTATGCGCGACATCCTGAAGCTCTTGAACGACCACTCTGCGGGGGATCTTCGCGAACTCGGCGATGACGAGCTTCGAAGCTTCGAGGCCCTATGCGATAACTGGCGCGCCTCCGTCCAAGCCGAACTCGCCCGCCGTGCATCACTCCCGCGGCAGACTGGTGCGGGCGCCGATGAGTCGAATGGCGACCCATCGTCCACGAGGTCGTAGCCCAGACGCCGCAGAGAGCGGCGCAGGCGGGCCTCGCGGTCGGCGGTGGCGCGGTCGGCGGGGGTCATGGCATCGTCAGTCTGCCCATTCGCCAGTGTCTTCAAGCTCACTAGCAGCGTAGTGCAGCACGCTGGCGACTTGGTGTGGAGTCGCGCCGGTGTCCCGCATGGTCTTGATCGTTCCGGCAAGAACGCCGATCAGGACCAGCGCCACATCCATCTGCTCGAATACCTGAGCGCGCTTGGCCTCCTCCGCTTGCGAGCGTTTCGCTAACTTACGCCAGAAGGGGATTACATTGTCGGGCATCGCCGCTACTCCTTCACGGTTTCCTTGCCCTGAGCCGCACGCCTTCGCCACGCACGTTGTCGGCCGCCATCTCGGCCCAGTGCAACTTGCATCTCATCTAGGAATTCGACGCCCGCGGCTTCAAGCGCTCCGGCGCACTTGTGCACTGTTAGCGCCGCTTCCTGAAGCGCACGCCGGCGCCGTGCTCATCGGTCTCGTCGGTGAACTCAATGCCGGCTTTGGCCAGCGCATTCCTCCACGCGATGAGCGTCGAGCGCTTGGGATCAGACCCCCGCGCCTCGAATCCCTGTACCGTCTCTGCGGCTGTGCCCGACGCCTTGGCTAGGTCTGCACGTGTCCAGCCGGCGAGCACCCGAGCGGAGCGAAGCTGTAAAGGTGTGAACATCGGCCCATCGGTGCCGCGCCGACCCCCAGGAGCTGGGCGAGCCGCGTTCCGCAATGCCGGAGTCGTTAGTTCAAGATCCTACTGAAAAGATATATACGGCGACAATCCCTCTCCGAACCTGTATCAATCTACGACGACGCAACACCGTGGCCGCCCCAGCTCAACGCGCCATGGCCTCTCACCAGCCGCTCATCGTCCTTGTTGCGACTTGAGGATTGACCGGCAGCCGAGTGCGCGTGGGACTATCGTCACGCCTCGGCCATCGCGCGTAGCGCCCGCACCAAGGCCTGCAATGCAAACCACCAGCTTGGCTGGTCGCATCGTCCCCCCCGTGGAGGACGAACCTCTCGTTGCACCCGATCGCGAAGGGACTGCCGGGCGACCCGGCAGCAAGACGCCAACAAAGCGTCGACGTCCCATTTTACACCTGAATTGGAAAAAGGACGTACCCCATGACTCCCAATAGACCCCTAGGGCTGATGATGTCCCCTGTGGTCCCCAACGCTGTCGGCCAAGCCTTCGACCTAGCGTGGCTGGAAATCGCAGGCAACTACGGACCGGAAGCAATCGCGACTGCCCGTGATCGGCTCGCCCGGATCATTCTCGCAAATCCCCTGTGCGAGGATACTACGGCCGAGGTGCTCAAGCGAGCAGGGCTCGCCAGCATGGCGGCCGCCGAGCGAGTGCGTGGTTCAGCGTCTTGAATGGTGCATGCCGCGCCGTACTCGTCGTAATGCCCAGCGAGATCCGCAATGAAGTACACCCCCATCTTCGTTCCGCTGCTCCTGATCCTGGCACTCGTTGCCGTAAGGCTTTATCGGCCACCGCCCAGCGAGGTCGCGGTCGCTACACCGAGGGCGGCGTTGGTCTGCGACGGCACCGCCTGCCGCTGAGCGACACTTGAAACGCGCGTACCTGTAGACTGTAACCAAGTGGCCACCCCTGCCTGCCGACACCCCTCACCAGCCTACGAGGCTGCACTGAGCTTCGGCGGCCGCTGTACGCCGGAGCCTGCGCCTGTGTGGCCTAGCAGGTTCATCCGCAGTAGGCATTTTCCGAGGCTCGCCAGTCATGCGGCGGCGTGTGCTTGTGCAGGCTAGGGGAACGCGTGAGTGGCCTATCCGCGGCCCCCTGCCAATGGTCCGGCGTGCGCAACCCCGCTGGCCGGATCATTGGCTCTCCCGTGCGGCAAGCGATGATTGAGGGGTGGAAACGGGGCCATCAGGGCGCTGGCTGGCACAGTGTTGCGTGAGGGAGGCTGCGTTGCTGCCTATCCACAAGATCGAGGATATCCTGTCCGGCGTCGCACGGAGCGACATCGAGAAGCTGAACCCAGCGCACCGGCAGTGGCTGGCGCAGGCATTACGGCACATCGCCGACATCGCGGACCCGCCGCCGGCGACGCCCGCGGAGCCCGAGGCCGGCGTGCTCGCAGACCTCAGGGACGGCCAGCAGCTCGAATGAGAGTGGGCAATCGGCGCGGAACTTTGACCCCTGATCGGCGTCCAATCTTGACCCCTCCACTGTGTGCGTCTTCCGCTGCTCAAGGCCGGAGTTGCGGAGCGTAGCGGAGCAACGGAGGGCTTGAGCAGCGGGTCGCGCTTGGGTGCCGATTGGGGGTCAAGGCGTGGCGCCGATCCCGCACCAAGTGCGCAGTGCGCTGGCTACCTGAACATGAGTCCGGGTTTTTCCCCCTCTCACCGCAGGTCGCTGAAAAAGCGGCGCGGGTAGCAATATATCCTCTGACCGGTGCTGCACAGCGTCGGGACCGTGCTAGGCCCCCGCTTCAGGCAGCCAGTCTGGGCAGGCGGGCGAGGTTGTAAGCGGCCATGTTCAATGTGAACTGGGCGCCGACGTGGGCGAGGCCGCGCAGCATGGTCTTGCGCACCTGGCCCACGGTCTTGCCCCAGCCGAAGGGCTCCTCGACCTGCTTGCGCTTGCATTGGCTCACTGCGTAGCCCGCATGGCGCGTGGTGCGCCCGTCGATGGCCGAGCCTTTGGCCTTTGCGGCCACGTGCGGCGTCACGCACATGTGGCGCAGCTCGGCGACGAAGTCGGCGCTGTCGTAGCCCTTGTCGGCACCGAGGGTGAGACGGCGCTCCGAGCCTGGCGAGTGCCGCTCAATCATCGCGATGGCGGCCGCGCGCTCTGCGTGCCCGTCCTGCTGCGTCAGCTCGGCCTCGACGATCAGGCCCGAGCGGTTCTCCATCAGCGTGTCCCATGAAGCAGAGCTGCGCGGGCTTGCCCTTGCCTTTGCGGTAGAGCCGGGCCTGCGGATCGGTGGTGGATTGATGCGTCTCGTTCGAACGCTTCTGGCCGCGGAAGTCGACCTCGCCGTTGCGATCCCTGGTCCGCTCAGTCGTACTCTGGGGCGTGCTCTGGGTCGTGGTCATCGGCGTCGTCTCGGTGGTAGTGCTCGGCTCGGTCTCGCGGCTCGCGGGTTTTGCAGGGCTCTTCTCTTCCGCCCCGCCCTCGCCGCCCGATCCGTCCGGCGGCGGCTTCGGTTGCAGGCTCTTCATCGACGTCCAGGCCTCGATCAGCGTGCCGTCCACCGAGAAGTGCTCGTCCAAAAACAGCGACGCCACCTCCTTGTGGGCCAGAACCGCAGCCAGCAGCTTGCGTGCAATCTCCGTATTGAGCAGCCGGTCGCGGTTCTTCGTGAACACCGTCGGCACCCACACGGGGTTGTCGATGCCGAGCCCCACGAACCAGCGGAACAGCAGATTGTACTGCATCTGGTCCATCAGCTGGCGCTCGGAGCGGACCGTGAACGGGATCTGAACCAGCGCCGCTCGCAGCAGGCGCTCCGGCGGGATCGAGGGCCGGCCGTCGCGCGCGTATAGCTGCGCAAACTCGGCATCCAGCGACTTCAACGCATCGTTGACGACCACCAGCACCTTGCGCAGCGGATGCCGCGCCGGGATGCGCACCTCCAGGCTCACGTACGAGAACAACGACCCATTCCGCTCATCCAACCCGCGCATCCAGCCCTCCCCAGCCGATCGGAAAGCGGAATCATGCTTCGGACCGGCCTGTGGAGCGGGTTTTTCAGCAACCTGCTAACGGTAGCGTGCTCTGCCCTGGAGAAGCGCGATGAGTAAGTTTCCATCTGGCTTGCAGCAATGACAATCGGCCAGTGCAGCTCCGTGGCGCCGGAACCATGCTGGGATAATTTGAAGATATTGCGTTGAAGAGCGAGCACCCTGTAGGTTGTGACACGGCAACGCCAAGCCCGGAGGCGCCAAGCTCAGAGAAGCGCGGTCAATGTGCGCCCCATTCCCTGCCGTTTCCTGGCGGTAGCCGGTACGGCGGGGTAGCGCCGAAGCACAGTGGACAGTACCTGCACAGTTGCTGACTCATGCACTGCAGCAAGCAATGTAGACGGATTGCCAATGTGCACTTGAATCAGTGGCTGGTCGCCACAAGCGGCTCGGCGGCGACTATCCTCGCCCGTTCGCGCAGGAACACCCGTGCGCAATGCTCGCCCTCGATGACAAGTTGCTCGATATGCGCGGCCGAGCGATCGATCTTGCTCTCGTAGTCGAGCGTCTGCCCCAGCTCAGCTGACATTTCGATGCAGGGGATGTGATAGGGCTGGTCGGGCGACGCCGAGAATGATTTCGGAATACGCACCGGCGTCTTGATGTCGAACTGACCGAGGAACTCGGGGCGGAACGCATGGGACAGCAGCATGTCGTTGAGCATCTCAACGTGCCGCAGCTGCTGGAAGAGGGAGATGTTGCCCTCCAGCTGATTGCGGCGGTCGATGATATCATCAATGCGCACTGGTACTGTCTCGCGCCGGGTCGGATTGATCTTGATCAGCCAGATCTCCTCGGGGACGTTCCCGGCACCGACGCGGCTCGGCCGGATCAGCTCCTGTACCGGCGGATTGTCTGAGAACAGACCATCCCAGAAGGCATCATCGCCGATCTGCACGGCGGGAAAGATCGTCGGTACCGCGCAGGAGGCGAGCACGTGCTCCACACGGATCGGCTCCCGGTTCGATATGAACTTGGTCAGCATGCCCGTGGTGACGTTGGCAGCCCCCACCATCAGGATGGGTCGCTTCGCGCGCGGCCCCCAAGACGCGATTTCGGCAAAGTCGATATGCGCCTCGAGCAGCGTCTTGAAGCTCGTGAATTTCTCACGCAGCCCCATCGTCGCAAACCGCATCAACGATTGCGCGACCGCCGAGGCGGGGCTCAGCTGGAAAGCGGGCAGCAGGCCACTATTGACCATCCGGACGGAGTCGACGAGGAGGTGGTTGAAGGCGACCTCCGCCCAGCCCTTCGCCGAATTGTCCTGCCAGAAATCGACCAGCCGTCGCCACGGCCGATCCTCGCCGCGCTCGAGTGCGTACCAGACGAGCACCGCGCACACCGCCCCCCCGGACGTGCCGCTCATGCTGACGATCTCGAACTCGTCGGCGACCTGCGCTTCGCAAAGCGCCTTCAGCGCACCAGCGGTGAACGCCGTCTGACTGCCGCCGCCCTGGCAGGCTATCGCAATCTTCGTCTTTGCCGTGATAGCTTGTGCCGCTTTCAAGGCGTTGCCCATTTGGTCGGCCTAGCCTGTGGTTGCCGGAGGAGGCCATACCGCAGAGGGCGCGCTCGCCGTCGTCACGGTGCCGAGCAACCCGAGCCGACACGACTTTTGAATGATCTGCATCGCCTAGTTGCTCCAGTCAGCAAGCGCATCAATGCACCTTGACCAAATCATGCGAGTCATCTTGGGGCGCCAGTATCGGGAGAAACCCCTGGCAAGTTCGCTGATGCACCCCCGAAATGATTGATCGAAGAGCGGAAAATAGATCCCGGCGGATCGGGCCTCGGCACTCAAGACCCGGGCAGGTCTGGGTCATCTTTCCCCGGTCCAGCACCGGCCTCGGCGCGGTGGCTGTAACACTGATCTCTGACATGCCGGGCTTCCGCCCGGCATGGGGCAAAAAGTGCCAAAATCGAAAGTAAGGACGGCTTACATGCCTCGATACCAGTGAGGCCAATAGTGCCTTGGCTCTGGCGTAGCCCTAACCGTGCGCTTCCAGATCGATCTGTAACTCTTCTGGGCTGGAGAATCGCCGGCAACGCCCGTCGAACTGGGCGCCCTGTTCGATGGCCAGCGACATGTGGTGGATGTCGCCTTCCACGCGCGCCGAAGCTTGTAGCGCCACGGTCATTGCGCGGATGACACCGGAGGTCCTGCCGCGTACGATCACCCGCTCGGCGGCGACGGTGCCCGTCACCTTCCCCTCCTCACCGATGATGATCTCTGCGCCGGCGACGTCGCCCTCGATCTCGCCGTCAACCTGGAGCGTGCCCCGGCTGATGATCTTGAGGTCCTGGCCGAGGATTTTGAGATCGTTGCTGATCACCGACTTGCCGGGCTCGGTGGACCCGGAGCGGGGCTGTGGCGGCTTGCTGGGCGACACGTCGGCATTCTTCAGTGGCTCGAGCGGCATCGGCTCGCCGACGGGGCTACGCGTGAACATGGATGCCATCCTTTGCAGAAGGCGACGAACAAGGCAGAGAGGTTAGGTAGGGACGCGTTCGCGCGGCGCCGCCGGGAGCGGCACGTCTTGTCAAGTGGGCGGCTCCGGGGGAGGGACCGGCGTTCTGGTCATGTGCCATAGACGCGCTGTCAGTACGATCCCTGTGAGCACGAACGCCACGGCGGCGACAAGGAAGGCCAGCCGGCGGTCTCCGGTCAATCCGGCTGAGGCAAATCCAGAAATGATCGCAAACATTGCCATGATGGCGACCGCCACAGTCGCTTCGAAGTAGAGGCGGACGGTGTCGAGCATGATGTTCTCTTGTGTTGGCGCGGGATCAGATTGGTCGCGTCGCTGTACGGTCGTCATCGCTCGCGCCGGGCCAGCTCGCGTTCCTTGGCGACCCGCTCGAACATCTCGTCTGTCGATTCACTCTCGGGGTGCAATCGGTCCGCCGCCCTCGGCAGTACCAAGGGCGGCGACCACGACAGCTACGCATGAACTAGAGCCGCCGTCCCCTTGCGAACGCATCGACGTCGCGTTGCGCCTGGGTCTTGTCGAGCGCGTACTTCGCCTGGACCTGCACCACCAAGTCGTTCCTTGTCCTTGAGCGCGGTGATCTCCTGGGCGCTGAACTTGCTCCACTTCTGCTGGATCTCACCCCTCATGCCGGTGGAGGGTGCCTGTGTCTTGGCGGCGTCCGGTTGCGTATTCTGTCATGCCACTTCTCCTCAAGTATTGATTTCTTCCTGAAAGCAATTTGAATGCAAATCATCCAAACCACCACCACACATATGGGCATGAAGGCCAGACAAAACAAGTCATCGCAACGTATTATTTTAGATATTCCAAGTTGCTGACTAAACACAGCATAGATTACTATATGGATAGTCCAACGTAATTCCCAAAGCAATCTCAGAAATATTTTACGCTTTCTTTGGTATAACAATCAGGAATGTAAGTATGCCGGAGATGTTCAGTCGAACCTGCGTGTCTCTGGCATGCGAGGCCAACCGGTTCTGCTTGAGGTGGAGCGAGCGTTGCTCGCCGCTTCATAGCAACGCTGTTGGCAGCAAACGCTTCCGCATGCCGCTATCCGATGCTCGCAACCGGCTTGAGACAATCGGCACGGAACGGACCGCGGCAACGTGCTATGGATCAAGGATGCGCTATTTCAACGCCCGCGAGATCACGCGTCCTGAGGCGCAGCACATCCGACGGACCTCGAGCGCGTCGCAATCGAGCATTGTGTCCTCACCGTAGTCTTGATGTGAGGGTTGCCCCAACTCACGGCAGCGCAAGGGGCGCGAGACCGCAGCAGCAGCGAATTCGTGCGCCCCCCGCCACGCAGACGACTCGTCTCAGTTCTTGCCGGCGGGCTGACTTGCCCCGAGCTGGAACATGAGCGCTGCACTGCCATCGCCGCCCACGAAGGTGTGGGGCAGAACGCCAGGCACGAGTCGGACCGCCCGCTCCCAATCGACGAGCAGCGGCTTGGACTTGAGGATCGTGGCCTGGCGCTCCTGGATGTCGAGCTGGACTTTGCCTTTGATCGCGATTGAATAGGCCTCGGCGTCAGCTTGCGCCTTCGTGGCGTCGGCCTGCGCTTTCGCTGTATTGAAGACCTCCTGTGCCTTGAAGTTCTGCTTGCGCAGTTCCTGCTCCTGCGCGTTCGCGGCCTCTCGGGTAACTTGTACGGCGGCGATCTGCTGGGTGTAGGCCTTCGGAAACTCTACGTTCGTGACCGCGAAACCAGTGATAGTGATGACCTGTTGAGGGATCACAGCCAGAGCCGCCGCCCTGGCCTGATCGCACAGCTCGTTGCGCTTCGTCAGCAGCTCATTGACGGCGAACCGCGAGACGACCGCCTTAACCGCATCCGGCAATCGCGTAGCTATGATACGCTGCTCGAACTGCTCCAGATGACCGAATTGATTGTACATCTGGATTACATGCTCCTTGTTGACGGCCTAGTTGAGTGCGACCGAGACGTTCAGCTCCATGGGGTCGCGCGAGGCCGACTCATAGGTCTTGGCGAAGGCCCGCTCGCGCAGCTCGACGGTATGACGTGACTCGACGTACGGGATCTTGAAGTTGAGCCCCGGCTCCGTGACGCGAACGGGGGCGCCCCAGCGCAGCACGATGTCGACCGTTCCGGCTTGCGTGTTGAATGCGGTGAGCCAGAGCGTGAGTAGCGCGAAGAGTGCGATGATCCCGATCACGATCATCCTGCGCTGGAGCCAAAAGGAGGAGTGGAAGGAGAAACTGGGGCTCGCTCGATGTAGCGTTGGTCCATGGTGATGCGCCTCTTGGTCCGGAGAAGAAAGGCTCAGAATACCTCCCAGCCTTGACCATTGCCGATCCCGCCGCGGATCGGGTCATCGCCTGGGATGATACGGCGGACGGTATGGCAGGCCATTGACTGGCCGATATCACGTCGGAGACGGTCCAAAAATCGCATCTGTCTGTGTGCAAGCGCTTCATCGAGACAGCGCGGGAGCTAGGCATACCTGACACGGAGGCGGCACAGGAGCGTGCCTTCGGCAAGGTGGGGCTGAAGAAGAAACCGCGACACGAATGGCCAACGCGCTAACGGTCTTGGTGCCCCTCTCGCTCATATTGATGGGCTACCGGTACGGCTACTTGAGCTTCAAGCTTTCCTTCATTCTTGCGGGGCTTCTTCTGGCAGCAGCGCTTGCATCGCGTTGAAGTATCGCTAGTGGCTGGGTACGCATTCTCCCGTATACAATGACTGCCACAGCCCCTTCGTTGCTCACTTCTTCCGGAGCGCTGAAGCGGCAGCAGCAGGCGCAGGCAGGGGATCATCGGCACGGTGGTTCTGCCTACGCGCTTGTCGGATGCTGCGGCCCCAGCTCAAGAGGTTTCGCCGGCGAGGCCGGGGAGCCCGCCTACGCCAGCCTGCACCGGCTGCTCCGCACCCCGCCGCGGCTGGCGGTGACGGGTCGCCCCGTCCACGTCTGCGAGAACCCCAACCTCCTCGCCATCGCCGCCGGCCAGCTCGGGCCCCACTGTGCCCCGCTCGTCTGCACCGAGGGCATGCCGGGGGCGGCGCAGCGCACGCTGCTCACGCAACTCGCCCAGGCGGGCGCGAGGCTCCTATACCACGGCGACTTCGATTGGCCCGGCATCCGCATCGTCATGCGCTCCTGCGGCGCGGCGCCGTGGCGCTTCGGTGCGGCAGACTACACCGCGGCGGCCGGCACGGCTTCGGGCGACGCCCTGATGGGCCCGGCGGTCGCGGCCTCATGGGACGCCGCGCTTGCACCGGCCATGACGCAGCGCGGGCTGACCATCCCCGAGGAAGGCCTGGCTGCCGCTTTACTCCTCGACCTGCAGGAATGATTGCGGCAGAGATCTTGATCGCTATCCGGCCGGCATCGCAAAGGCGACGGCGGCTCGGCAAGTGTTCGAAATTTAGATCGCAATCTCAACAAGGTGTTCGCAGTTTCATCCTGTCCGGTGCGCCAAGGTACAACAATCTATGGCATTGGTCTCAAATGAGATTGTCGAGAGTCGTTGCATGGTGATCGACGTGTAGCTAAGCTGAGGCATAACAATGGGCATAACAATCGCTCTCAGCGCGCCATGCCAGCCACTGCCGATGATGCCCGACCGCACAAGCGCAAGGGTTTTTGGTACCTGATCCGCCGCGTCCCTAGAGAGTTCGCGGCCTATGACCCTCGCCCTCGAATCCAGATCAGCACCGGCATTCGGATCGTCGATGACCCGCGCGCGCACCGGGCCGGTGAAGCGATTAAGAGGCTCGATGCGGAGATCACCCGATACTGGGAAGAAAAGAAAGCCGGCCGGGATCCCGATGCGGAGGCTCGGTACGGCAGACCGCCCAGCTGCTCGGTTTTGCCTACGCGCCCGTTGCAGAGGGTGTGTCCCTTCCCGTCGACGACATCTTGAGGCGCATCGAAGTTCTGGAAGCCAGGAAGTCCGTCGAGAAGGGACCGGAGATTGCGGCAGTGCTGGGCGGTGCACCGCCTCCCGCGATCATGCTCGGCACCTTGGTCGATGAGTTCGAGAAGATTATCTGCGCCTCGTTGGCGAAGAAGTCGAAACGGCAGAAGAAGAAGTGGCGTGTCTCCAGGGAGAGCGCCCTTGCCACGTTCATCGATGTCATGGGCGGGGACCGACCAATCAACGCAGTGACCCGTGTCGAAGCCCTGGCATTCCGGTCGTTCTGGCAGGAGCGGATCGTGAACGGCGAGGTGGAGATCGACACTGCCAACAAGTGCATCGGGCGAGTCGCCTCGATGTTCAAAGCCATCGATGAAAGCAGGCAGCTCGGGCTCCCGAACATCTTCGACAACCTTCGCATCGCCGGCGGGAAGGACAAGCAGCGTGTGGCTTTCGCACCTGACTTCGTCCAGTCGAGAATCCTGGCCGAGGGGGCCTTCGTCGATCTCAATGCCGAGGCGCGCCGCGTCATCTACCTCGTGGCCGAGACCGGCTTGCGACTTTCCGAGGCGTGTAATCTTTCGGGCGCGACGATCCGGCTCGATGCCTCGGTGCCACATATCCAGGTCCGGCCCGAAGGCCGAGAGGTCAAGACCGATCAATCGCAGCGCGATATCCCGCTCGTGGGCGTGGCGTTGATGGCCATGCGCGAGCAGCCCGACGGGTTCCCGCGCTACCGGGACAAGGCCGATTCGCTTTCGGCACTCGTCAATCAGGCGCTCGATGTCAGAAAGCTGCGGCCGGAACCCGGTCAGACGCTGTACTCACTGCGCCACACCTTCGAGGACCGCCTGACAGCCGTTGAGGCTCCCGAGAAGGTGGTGGCCGCATTGATGGGCCACAAATGGCACCGGCCGCGCTACGGGCTGGGGCCTTCGCTCGAGCAGAAGCGGAATTGGCTCAACCGTATTGCGTTCCGGGCGCCGAAGTCCGTCTAACTTTGAGGATGTGCTCACTACGTAAGCCGACTTAGTGCTCGCTACCTCGCGGCCGCGCGTCGTGCCGACCTGTATCGTCTGTAGGCACCGGGGCATTCTCTTCGACGCGCCACGAGAGTCCGAGCCGCGTTGCGTTCGTATCGCCTTTGGCTGCATAGGTCTCCAGGATGCGCTTCGCGCGCTCAGTCGGGTCATTCTGGCGCGCGGCTTCAAGCTCCCTTTCAAGGCGATCTATGTACGGTGCATAGATGGGCCCGTGCCGGAGCACGATGTAGGCGACGAGCACCAGGGCATGTTCGAGCCGCTCGACCAAGGAGCGGCGCTTATCTTCCGCCGACACGTCCGTCCCGCGGACACCGGCACGGTCAGCGCGGCTTTGACATTCAACTGCCATGGCGACCAACGAGCGCGCGTACACAGATTACATTGCAGCAGCATCACAACCCTCAGCCGCGAGTTCAATTGGGAAAATCCGGAAGAACCGGGAGCGTGGAGGAAATCGAGGGAACGTCAGCCCCCGATCCAAATGCTCTCACTCACTGACCGAGGTTGCCAAGCGAGGTTGGTTCAGTCCTTCCGTTTACCGCGCAGCCTGACGCCTGGCCCCCATTCATCGTCAGCATCCAGGAATACCACGCCGGCCCTTTCAAGGGCGCGGCGCCATTTGTGGACAGTGGTCTGTCGTGGGTCGGTCTTGCCCAGCTCAAATTGCCGTGTCGTGATCTCCGGCACACCCGATTTGTCGGCAAGCTGTTCACGGGACCAGCCGGCAAGAGCGCGCGCCGCGCGGAGCTGTTTCGGTGTCAGCACATCGGTTTGACTATTCGAAAGATCGCACATTGCAACCCGACGAGTTATTTACAGTGTCTTAATATCGTAATACGATATGTTATTATCGGTCTCCACATGCTCGTGGAGGCCGCCATGCCCATCGACCTGACGGACAAGATTTGTTGCGCTGTTCGCTGCCTTGTCGAACGATGACATTGACGCCCTGCCACCGGTGCAGCGTCGCCGGCTTGCCGATCAATGCCGTCGCGTAGCCGATCGCGCTGAAGGCGACGCGAAGCGGCCGGAAGTTGGTGTGCTGGGAGATCTGAAGCGAGGCGTGCGCAGCGATTGACCGCCCACCCACGTAGCGCCAGGGCTAGTTGCCGTACGCCCATATGCGCGTGAATCACGACCCGTGGCCGTTAGGCCAGACAGGCTCCGTCCCAGGGCCATTCAAAGATTCTGCCCGGTAACGATGGCCACGGCCTCGGCGCGATCCTCGCGGAAGTTCTCGCGGGCCTCTGGCACCGAGAGGCCGCGCGAGCGGATCAGCCGTAGCACATGGTTTCGCAGGGCCGCGAGGGCGCGGGCACCGGCGCGGACGCGACAGCGATCCTCGTTCATGGTTACGTCGCGGACCCAGTGCAGCTTGTTCTCGATGCCCCAATGGCCGCGCGACAGCTCCAACAGGCGCTCAGGCCCGGCTTCGGCAGCCGGTAGGCTGGTGACGATGTAGGCGATCTCGACGCTCTGCTTGTCTCCGATCCGGCGCGTGCGCTCGATCCGGGCGACCTGGGCAGCACCCGGCCATTGCAGATGCGGCACGACCTCCGCGCTGGTCGTTATTGTGCGCGTCTCGAGCCGGCCGTGCTCCTTGCCGGTCGTCTCGGCCTTGGCCAGGTCAGGCGGCGCGCCCAACCCGCCCCCCAATCCGCCCCCGGGCGCCGCCCCGTTGTGACCTGAGGGGGCGTGACCTGAGGGGGCGTGACCTGAGGGGGGAAAGATCGCCGAAGCTCTCGGCGATGTTGGCTTTCAGCTCGGGCTGATTGTCTTTGACGACGAACAGATAATGCCCGTTGCCATCTCGGATGTGCCGGCAGATCTCGCGCTGGC
>Ga0070695_100000764_pt1 | contig 17293 bp, 19 predicted proteins | sample KBSK1252metaG_FD_65471 | JGI IMG/M metagenome (GOLD analysis project Ga0070695, IMG submission 65471) | Corn, switchgrass and miscanthus rhizosphere microbial communities from Kellogg Biological Station, Michigan, USA - KBS K1-25-2 metaG | ecosystem: Host-associated > Plants > Roots >...
CGCATGTTGAAGATGGTGGTGATGAAGTTGATGGCGCCCAGGATCGACGATGCGCCGGCGAGGTGCAGTGCCAGGATGGTGAAATCCATCGCGGGGCCTGGATGACCGATGGTCGACAGCGGCGCGTAGAGGGTCCAACCCGCTCCGGAGCCGGACATCCCCGGCGGTCCCTCCATGAACATGGAGATGACGAGCAAGGTGAACGAGGCTGGCAACAGCCAGAACGAAATGTTGTTCATGCGCGGGAAGGCCATGTCGGGCGCCCCGATCATCAGGGGTACGAACCAGTTGCCAAACCCGCCGATGAGCGCCGGCATGATCGTGAAGAAGATCATGATCAAGCCGTGCCCGGCGACGACCTCATTGTAGGCCTGACCGTTGGAGAAGATCTGCAGGCCGGGTTCCTGCAGCTCCATGCGCATGAGAACCGATAGCCCGCCGCCGATAAGGCCTCCTGCGACCGCGAAGGCCAGGTACATCGTGCCGATGTCTTTGTGGTTGGTGGAGTCCAGCCAGCGGGTCAATCCCCAGGGTCGACCGTGCGGGCCCTCCAGCGTCGTCATGGCCATGGTCGCAGGCGTCGCTATCGGATCTAATGGCTCGAACCGCCGGTGGGCTCTGCGGTTCCATCACAGATTGTCGCATGGCGCCTTTGCGAGGCTTTCGCAGGCTGAGGGCGTCGATCCGGGAGTGCGAGGGCCGCCGCATCGACACGCTGGCCGACATCGCCCACAGGCAGGGCTCGATTTTGCAAGGCCTTGGGCTTCCGGCTTCTCCCAGCCAGTGGTGGCAGGCGCTCCGTGTCGGCTATCGGCGACCAGACGGGCGTGATCCGCGCCGTCTCATGAGCGACTCAATGTCGGCCATGGCGGGCACGGAGCGCGGTCGGGCGCCCTCGGGTGCGCCGAGCGCGGACGGGACGACCGGCAGAGGCTTGGATTGCGGCGGGAGGATCAACGCACACAGCGTCTCGATGATCTCGATGCCGCTCGTCAACCTGCTCACGCGCGGCGCATCGGGCCACGCCTCGCAGCGGCCGTCCGCATGGCCGCCATACAGTATAAACGGCAGGCCGCGCTCTGTGAGCCTTCGCGCGATTGCGACGTCGCAGTCTCTGAGGCCATCGTTAAAATCCAGCACGGCAGCCGATAGCTCTGGGTGATCGGAGATGCTCAGGCCCTCGCAGGAGTTCGCCGCTCGGCGCACATTGGCCCCGGCGGCGTGCAAGATCATCTCGAGACAGCACGCGATGAACGGCTCGCCCTCAACCACAAGGATCGAACGACCGAAAAGGGAAGCCTGTCCCATGATTGGTCCTCGGCGCGTGGCGATTGCGCCTTGCCGTAGGCACCGTTGACCGAACTACGGTTGTCGGCCGCGATCTGATCGCGATGTCTCAAGCCCGATCACACGCAAGTCCGAGCTATGCAGTGAACGGGTACGGCGGCCACGAAGTGAGCGGCACACCGATGCGGTTCACCCCGAAGGGACTGGAGCCACCTTACGCTTTTGGCGCATCTCCGTCACCACATTGTTCGCGGCTCCGCGCGCCCGACCGACGCCGTAGCTCTTGATCCAGGCGGATGCTTACGAAGCTCTTCACGGCTCGATATGCTTGGCGATGCTGCGAGCGTGAGCTGGCAACGCCCATGTGCGAAAGAGTCACGTGCCTCCCCGATCCGTAGTTTCCGCTGGCGAGGGATGCCGCAATTGCTGCTATAACATCTGGGAAGCGCGCAAGCACTCCCAAGTGGGCCCGTAGAACCCGGTGCTGTGCGAATTCCCCGAACACAGGCGGACGGTCCTCTTGAAAGTCGAAACAGCGCGCGGCAGTGCGTCCTCCGCACGGGACTGGTTGCCGATACTGAACCGCTATCGCACGCCCAGCCCTGGGCGCAGCGCGGTCGAGCTCATCGTCACGGCAGTACCGTTCATCCTGCTCTGGATTGGCGCGTGGGCGTGCCTGAGCTGGAGCTACTGGCTCAGCCTCGCCGCGGCGGTGCCGGCCGCCGGCTTCCTGGTGCGGCTCTTCATGATCCAGCACGATTGCGGGCACGGTGCCTTTTTCCGCCAGCGACTCGCCAACGACTGGACTGGCCGCATCATCGGCGTGCTGACGCTGACGCCTTACGATCATTGGCGGCGCAGCCATGCCGTGCATCACGCCAGCTCAGGCAATCTCGATCACCGTGGCATCGGCGACGTGACTATACTCACGGTCGGCGAATATCTGGCGATCTCGCGATTGCGGCGCCTTGCCTATCGCCTTTACCGCCACCCGCTGGTGATGTTCGGCCTGGGGCCAGCCTACCTCTTTCTCGTGCAGCACAGGTACCCTGCCGGCGAGGCGCTCAGGCGCTGGCGCTCCTGGGTGAGCCCGATGGCAACAAACGCGGCGATCGCCGTGCTCCTCGTTGCCGCCATATGGCTTGTCGGCGTGCGACCTTTCCTGCTCGTGCACGTGCCAATCGTTCTGCTCGCCGCGTCGGTCGGGGTCTGGCTGTTCTACATCCAGCACCAGTTCGAGGAGACGTTCTGGGCCAGGGCCGGCACCTGGACCATGCCCCAAGCGGCACTGCATGGCAGCTCGCACTATGACCTGCCGCACGTCTTGCGCTGGTTCACCGCCAATATCGGCGTCCACCATGTGCACCACATGTGCAGCCGCATACCCTACTATCGGCTGGCCCGCGTCCTGCATGACCATCCCGAGCTCAAGGATGTGGGACGGATAACGCTGCCGCAGAGCATTCGCTGCGTCCGCTTCGCGCTGTGGGATGAGGAGCGCGGGAGAATGATCTCATTTCGCCAGCTGCGCGCCATGCAGCGCACCGCCATGCAACGCACCGTCATGCAGCGACGGACCGGAGACGGTCGCAGAGGCTGACATACGCCAGCTCTTGCGACAGCTCTCGGGGCTTTTGCTTGTATTTGCCTCCAATACAGCCCATATCAAAGGAGCCGGTGCGGTCCACGCGGGGCCGCGTGCTCACTTTTTGGTTAGATGCAGGCCATCGCCGGCCGAGCCCTTTCCCGATCCTGAGTCGTCTGGGCTGAGCGTGGGCCCATTCGTGACCGGCTCTTTCACGCACAACGGGAATGGTTCGTCATGAGACTCACCGGAACAGTCAAGTTCTTCAACAGCGCCAAGGGATTCGGCTTCATCACCCCGGAGGACGGCTCCAAGGACGTATTCGTACACGCGACGGCCGTCGAGCAAGCGGGGCTCCCAATGCTCAACGAGGGCGACAGGGTCACGTTCACGCTCGAGGACGACAGAAAGGGCCGCGGCAAGCAGGCCGCACAACTCCAGAAAGCCTGAACTGACGCCCTTCGGGAGAGGCACTGACGAGGACACTGAGATGCGTCGTCGGGGCTCGCCCGGCGGCGCGGTCGGATTTGGCAGCAAGACCTGAGAGGTCCCGCAATCACTGCAGCCTCCCGAGACATGAAGGCGCTGCGCGGCACGAAACGCGGCTGCCACGCGTGCGCAGCGCGCTTCTATGACCTGGCACGGGAGCCGATCGTCTGTCCGTCGTGCGGGGCGCACTACGTGCCCGACGCTCCGCCGATGGCCGCCGAAGCCGGAACGCGCGCCGCACGGTTCACGAGCAAGACAGGTTGGCGCGCCCGGAACTCCAAGCCCCCCGCGCCTGAGCCGGATGCTGCGCCGGAGGCTGCGTCGACCGAGGACGCCAATGAGGGAGCCGTCATTCCCGTCCCCAGCGACGATCTCGTGCTCGAGGAGGAGCCGGATGAAGCCGATATCTCCGGCTTGCTCGGCCATCGCGAGGCGGATGATCCTAAGGAGCGCTAGGAGCTTCGATGGGCAGGCGAATCTACATCTACCGCAGCGGCGCTACGAGCGATTGCGCGCTCACAGGAGCCAAGGGCGATCCGCGCCTGCCTTCCCCTGCCGCACCTGACGGTTGGCATTTCTGGATGCAGATCGGCCCCCTGCAGCCGGAGCACAGGGAATACGGGTTTGACGTGTGGGCCGCCGTGAAAGGAATCACCACCAACGGCTATCACCTCTTTAAGGGGTCCCAGACACTGCTCCGCAAGCGCCCGCTCGCGCGATCGAAGCCGGTCGCGCAGGAGGGGCAAACCGATGTTTGAGACTTCCCGTACCGCCTACTTGTTCCAGTGCGAGGGCGAGGACCTTTATGCCGTGTCGCACGACATCACGGGCGCCAACATCCCTCGGTCACCGTGCACACTTGGCTGGCGCCTGTGCCAGGCCTTCGAGCTTGGCCGGCGCCTGGCGGTGCCCGCACCAGTAATGCCGGAGGCCATCCTGAAGGGTATCGCCGACGCAGGCTATTATGTCTGGCGCGGCTGGAGCGACGGCCCGTCGCAACGCCCGGTGCGGTAGCCCTTCGCCGGCCAGACGAACGACAGGCGGCGCGGTGGCGAGCGCAGTCCGCGCGACCGGTCCGTCGACGCCTTCTGCCCATCGGGTGCGCTGGAAGAGGCGCGAGCATGCAAAGATCGTGACGACTGGTGCCCAGTCGGCTATGGTGGTGTTGCGCGCCATCCGGCGCCCGACGCAACAGCCCATCGCTTGCGGTAGAGCGATTGGCCCGGCCCCGTTCATTGCATGTTGCGTTCGTCAGACTTGGGGCCTGAGACATCGCGATCGGATCGCGGCTTGCAACCGTAGGTGGATCGGTTGCCTTCGGCGAGCGCGCGTCGCCACGCGCCAAGGACAGAGAGTGGACGTTTCCACGTTTTCGTGCCGGCTTCTTGAGATTGCCAGCGGGCATCGCCGATCAATCGGCCGAGGCAGCGCTCCGGAGCCTGCGTCCGGTGAGGAAGGTTGACAATGGCTTCATTCGACTACGGCGCGGAGGCGGAGCTGTTCCCGGGCGCCGCGCGGCCCTCGCGACGCCAGCCCGTCGGCTACAGGCGGTTTGCCAGCGCCGCCGAGGCGCTGCGTTTTGCCATGGAGGAGCTGTCGCCCGAGGCCCTCGCCGGCGCCGCGCTCGAGGTCGGCGACGAGCGGTTCGACAGCCGCGGCATGCGGCAACTGTACGAGGCCGCCGACTATCCGCTGGCTCGGCGTGAGCGGGAGGATCGGAGCTCGGCGGCAATCCAGCCGACCGCGCGAGGAAGTGGCCCAGTGCCAGGCTCGGGAACCGCGAAGAAAGGGCGCACGCGCCCGGATCGAGACTGATCCGGCAGCTCGCAGCCGGCGAGGTGGCGAGGCCCCGGAGCGGGTGAGCGCTCCGGAAGGCGAAGGAGACTTGCAATGGCGCGTGGCTACCAAAGAAGCAATCGCGAGAAGAAGAAGCCCAAAGCGGAGAAGCCCAAGCCCGCGGCGCAAACATCTCCTTTCGAGCGTGGTCCGGGCATGGGCGGCCCTAAGCGTACGATCAAGAAGAAGGGTCGGTAGCGCTCCAATAGACAACGACACGAGGCACCAATGGCGCAGCACAAGTACAAGGTTGGCCAGTTCGTCGACTACAGGCCCGGGCGGTTGGGCGGCTCGCTTCTGGCGAGCAGCAGATACAAGATCCTGCGCCTGCTTCCAGCCGAAGGCAGCGACCTTCTCTATCGCATCAAGTCCGCCGACGAGACATTCGAGCGCGTCGCCAAGGAGCACGAGCTTTCCTACCGCAACGAGTGAATGTCCCGGGTTGGCCCTTCGCCGGGCACGGCAGCTGGAGCTGACTCACCACAAGAGCCAAGTCTGCCTTTCACCGATACCATCAAGCCAGGGGTTTTCATGCTCACCCGCAATTCCGCATCCGACTTCATGCCGTCCGAGCCGCTCAAACCGGGTTCGAGCGCCGGGCATAACAAGCCGCTTGCGGCCCGCCCGCCGTCGCTCGAAGCTGGCAAATCGGTCATCGGCAACGACCTCAGGATCATCGGCCAGAGCCTCAGGATCATCAGCCGGGGCACGCTCCAGGTGGACGGCGAGGTCGAGGGCGACGTGGGCGGCGCTGAGATCATCATCGGCGAGCAGGGTCGGGTGACCGGCACCGTCGCCGCGGAGCGGGTCATCGTGCGCGGGCGGATCTCCGGGGTCATTCGCGCCATGACGGTGGCGCTGCAGCCCTCGGCCCGCGTGGAGGGCGACATCCACCACATGTCGCTCGTGATCGAGCAAGGTGCGGAGTTCGACGGACGCTGCCGGCGTCCCGCGGATGCCTCGGAGCTCCAGCTTGATCCCGACATCTACGCCTGAATGCGAAGCTCTACAGCTTTTGCAGAGCGCCTATTGACCGCGAGGCCTCGGTGTCTCTGAACGTGTTCGGCAGGTCGGTGGCGGATTGGGTTGGAAAGACCTGAAAAGCCCTCCTCACGATAGGAGCCGCCAGACCTTCTTCAGGTTCAGGACCACACCGCGGCGGCGCGCCATCTCTCTCAGGCGCCGGTAGCCGCAGCGCAGGCGCTCGGCGCAAGCTCTTTGAGAAGGGTTCGCTCCGCAGCGCCGCCCCTGCTCTTCGCCACCTACCGCACCGATGATCGGCCAACATTGAGCAGCCCGGTGGCGCGGCAGCTGCCGGGCGAGCGGCTCCTTCAGGCCCGGTTCTCCTCCTCCGGCGCCTTCAGGCGCTTGGTCTCCGACATCTCCAGCCCGCCGTACTTCGCCTTCCAATCGGTTGGACCGTTGGGGGGCGGAGCAGTAGACTGCGGGCACGGCGCGACGGCAGTGGTCGCAGGGGGTCAGCATGCTGCGCAAGGCGAGAGAGCAGCTCCACGGGGAACGTCATTCCGGGGCCGAAGCGCGGCGCTGGGGGGCCTGGATCGGTCTCGCCGCAGCGACGGCGACCTTGTACTTCCTCGCGGCACGTCTGGGTCTTGTTCTTCTGACGGAGCGTGATGGAGTGGCCGTGTTCTGGCCCGCCGCGGGCGTCTCGGCCGGTGCGCTGGCCGCTCTTGGGCCGGGCGCGCGCTTGCCGGTAATCGCCGGAGTAGTCGCTGCGACGCTCGCGGCGAACCTCGACGGCGATAGAAATCTCGCAAGCGCCATTGTCTTTGCGCTGTGCAACGCCGGAGAAGCCCTGCTCGCTGCATGGTTGATCGAGCGTCAATTTGGTGCACATTTCAGCCTGGAGAGCTTTCGCCGTGTACTCGGACTGCTGGTCGCGGCAGGTTTGGCTGCCGCGGTGTCGGGGATCGGCGGCACGTTGGGCTTCGTCCTGTTCCACGGCTCGACGGCGCCGGTCTTGACGACTTGGTACCGCTGGTTCGCCTCAGATGCGCTCGGCATCGTCACTGTTGCACCACTGGTGATCGGTCTTGTTCGTATTGTGCACGATTTCCCGAGGGGCTTGGAGCTCGCCGAAGCGGCAATGGCGCTTGTGGCGCTCGGCACCGTGAGCGCCATCAGCTTTGTGTCGCCAACGATACACTGGGCGACAATCCTGCCCCTCGCCCTACCCTTGCCTTTGCTCTTCTGGCTGACAGCTCGCTGCCGGCCGGTGTTCGCAGCGGCAGCCGTATTCATTCTCGCCTCGACGGTGGTGTGGACCGTCACATTTGGCATCGGCCGTCTGGGCGATCCAAGCGTTCCCCTCGCCGGACGTGTCCTGGCCGGTCAGACGGGAATACTCGCAATTGCTTTCAGTGCTCTGGCCCTCGCGGCACTCTTCGCGGAACGGCGGCGGCAGCAGGCGACCATCGCCGAACGCGATGCACACCTCGCACTCGTTGAAAAGACAGCCCTCGTGGGCAACTACGCATTCGACATTGCCACCGCGCGGGTACAAATTTCGCCAGGGTGCGCCGCCATGCACGGCTTCCCTGAAGGGACCGGCGCAATACGGCGCGACGATTGGCGAGCGGGCGTGCAATCCGACGATCTCGCCAAGTACGATGCGGTCCTGAACCAAGCCGTTGCTGAAGGGCAGCGCGAGCACCACGTGGAGTATCGGATTGTACGGTCTGGCGATGAGATTCGTTGGATCGAGGCCCGCGCCTTCGTCATCTACGATCGCGACGAGCGTGCGGAACGCGTAGTCGGCATCAATATCGACGTAACCGAGCGCAAGCGGGCCGAGGAGCAAAAGAGCCTGCTGATCGCCGAGCTTGACCACCGGGTCAAGAATGTTCTCGCGAACGTTGCCGTAGTTGCTAAGCGCACCAGTGAGCGCAGTGGCTCCATGGATGACTTTATCGACGCACTGGAGCATCGGCTTCAATCGATGGGAGAGGCCCACGCCTTGCTGAGCCGGAGCCGCTGGCAGGGTGTCAGCCTCGCCGATCTGATCGCCCAGGTACTGGCGCCATATGTCGGCACCGGCAATACGGTGGTCGAAGGTCCTTACGTCGACCTCACGGCCGCCGCGACCCAGGCACTGGCCATGGTTCTGCATGAGCTTGCCACCAATGCCGCCAAATACGGCGCGCTTTCGACACCGCAGGGCCAAGTCTCTGTGAGGTGGGACGTGCCATCGAACGAAGTCAAACCGTCGAGCCTGACACTCGAATGGAATGAGCGCGGTGGCCCCGACGTCACTCTACCCGCCCAAACGGGCTATGGCACCAGCGTCATCCGCAATCTCATTCCCTACGAGCTTGGTGGTACAGTCGATCACACGCTTTCGCCAAATGGCGCCTTTTGTACCATCACTATTCCTGCTGAGCATGCAACCCTTACAGATCGTACGGACACCTCTTGCCCGGAGCCGGCTTCCGCCCTGTCATGAGCTGTGCGTCGTGGAAGCGACCACAAGCGGCCCAGTGGCGCGGGGCAATGGCCGACAAAATGCGGCCGAGATTGCTGTCAATTCAGTGTGCGTGGTCTGGAAAACGCACGACGCTGCGGGCGGCGGAGTGGCACTCAACATCAAACGTACCGTTGAGCTGCCGTGCCAAGGCCATCTGGGCGCTGCGCCGTTCAAATCGGCGAGCGACAGACTTTCAGCGGCGAATCGGCACCACGGCATGCACCATCGTGCCGGTGGACCGAGAGCGTATGTGGAGCCTCCCACCAAGTTGGCGCGCGAGGGCCTTCATTCCGGGGATGCTCACGCCAAAATCTGGCTGCTCCATGTCATCTGTCGGCGGATGCTCCTTTCGGACGCCCTTACCGTCATCGGCTATCACGAGGTGCAACCTCTGACGGAGACGGCTGAGCTTGACGGTAACACGTGATGCAGATGCGTGCCGATCAACGTTGGCCAGTGCCCCTTGCACGATGCGCTGGAGCACCTCTTGGGCTGCCGGTGGCAATTCGTTGACGGTGCCTATCCCTCTGAATTTCACTCGCAGCTCGGTACGCATGGCAAATCCGTCAACACACCGCTGGAGCGTAGAATGGTACCCGTTCCCCTGAGCCTTCACCGGATGCAAGAGGTCGCTGAACGACCGTAGCTCACGTGTCGCTTCTCTTAGCGAGCTTCTTATGTCGTCGATGATTCCCGTTGTATCGGGGCTTGCTCTGATCCTCAGGGCCATCAGATTGAGAGCCATTGCAGTCAAATGCTGCGATGTGGAGTCGTGGAGCTCGTGCGCGATACGTTGCTGCAGTGCCAGCAAGCGCTGCTCGCTCAATCTCAAGGTGTCTGCAGTATGGGTCTGCTCCTCGACAAGCGCGGCTAGCAAGACGAGGGGAACCGAGATTGTAGTCAGAAAGACCTGCAGTGAAAGCACATCCTCCACAGGTGAAGACAGAGCGAACGGTCCTCGACCGGCGAGCGCACTCGCTGAGACTGAACCCGCAAAGATGAGGAGAGACAGGCTGGCACCCCCTACCCCCAAACGAACGGCTGCCCAGAGCAGAAGCGGAAGAGGTGGCAAGAGCAGGATTGGCAGATACCCTGGCTGCGGGTGGTCCCAGGCGAACACGAGCACGCACACGACGAGCAGCACTGTTGTCAGCAAGCCAAGCTCGGCATAGGCCCTCCGGAGGTCCGCTCTGCGGCCAACCAAATGGCGATGAATTGCAGTAATCACCAGGGGAGGGATCGTGATAGTCGGAAACACGCTCGCGAGCATCCACTGCCGCCAGGAAAGCCAGAAATCTGCGGTCAACCCTGTGCGCAGGTGTAGGCAAAGTATCAGCGCGTTGACAACTGCCGGCACTGCAACACCGGCAAGCAAGATGAACTTGAGCAGGCTTCTGAAATTGTCGAAGCGCAGCGGCTGCTCACTCGTCGTCCGCACGACAATTCCAGTGACAATCGCCAGACCGAAGTTTCCGGTAAGCTGAGTGAGAATGACGATCAACGGTAAATCCGCATTCTGGAAGTAGTAGACCATATGAAAGTGGGCAGGAATAACGGCGAGCAGATGGAGCCACCAATGGCGCATTGGAACAAGCATCAGCACGGAAACGAGGAATGCCGTGGCTGGCCAGATGATGGCGAAACCCGAGGGCGGAACACTGAGCGCGGTCCCGACGACAGCCAACGCGTAGTAGCCCGCGGATGTCAGGAGCAACTTCAGAGCGGCGCACAGGAGTCGAAAGGTCTGAGAGCCAATCGTGTTGCAACTCGGCTCAGCGACTTTGCCCATGAGCGCTCTACACTGGTTGCTGTCGGAACGAATGATCAGCAATCTAACTTGCTCATGCAAAGTCGCCAAGCAGAGCGCCGTCAGGTTTTGGAGACGGGCGGTGCTTGCGTGGACATTTTCGCGATGCAGCGTCTCAGTCCCCGGTCGCTATCTGGGTTGCCTGCCCCGCCGCACTGCGTGAATCGCCTGCGCAGATCCGCCCAGAAGCCGCCCACCGGTGGACGGTTCTTGCAGTTTTTGGGATGACAGACATATACAGGCAGGACCTGAGGGCTCTTCCGAGCCTGATCGGTTGGGAGAACCTCGGCGCCGAACGGGGGGACCATGGAAGGTACTCGCCCACCAACTAGTGTCAATCGGAACGTCCTTTTGGGGCGTGAAATTGGCCGGGCTTCCACCCTTGGCTTAGCGCTCGTCATTGGCATCGTATATTTTCTAGCGGCTCGGCTTGGCTTGGCCCTCCGCTCCGGGCCAGGTGTGGCCGTCTTCTGGCCGGCTGCAGGCATCGCCGTGGGCGCATTGATCGCGTGGGGGCCCCCTGGGCGGCTGCCGGTCGCGGGGGGCGCAGTGGCGGCAACCGCTCTCGCCAATATCATGATTGGCCGAAACGCATGGCTCGCTGTCGCGTTCGGATTCGTCAACGCCGGCCAATGCCTTTTTACGGCCTGGCTTATCGAGCGGGCTTTCGGCAGGGAGTTCAGGCTGGAGAGTGTTCCCAATGTGCTGGCTTTTCTCCTCGCGGGTGCTATGGGAGCGGCCCTCGCCGCAGTATGCGCGGCGCTTGCAGTGAGCTACGTCGAGCCAGCGGCACCCTTGGTGAATGTTTGGCGACTTTGGTTTGCATCGTGCTTCTTGGGCGTTATCATCGTCGCACCGCTATTGATTGGAATCGGCGATTCTCTGCGTGATCCGCCACCGCCCCGTGAATTGATCGAGGGTGCGGCAAGCCTCGCAATTGTGGCCGCGCTGAGTGTATTCGTGCTGTCACTTCCGCCGGGATTCTGGGCGACCGCTTTGCCCGTGGCCATCCTCTTCCCCGTTCTGCTATGCGTTGTCGTCCGCTGCCGGCCGGTGTTCGCAGCTGCCGTAGCGTTTGTCGTGGCTTTGGCCGTGATCTGGTCGACCACCTTTGACATGGGGCACTTCGGAGACCCAAGCGTTCCGCTTGCCGATCGCATACTGGCCGCCCAAACCACCGTTTTAGCCGGAGCGTTGCTGGTCTTCGTCCTGGCGGCGCTGTTTGCCGAGCGGCGCCGGAGCGAAGCCGCGCTTGGGGAAAGCGACAAGAGGCTGCGATCAATCCTCGATGCGGCCAATGTCATTGCGTGGGATGTTGATGTCATCCGCGACACGGTGCATTCAGCGGGGCCCGTCAGGCGCCTTCTACATCGGCCGGGCGGCTCGGCGCCACGCGACTTTGGGGCAATGGTCGAGACGATCCACCCGGAGGACCGCGACGGCGTGATGGCGCAATTCTGGACAGCCGTCAGCTCGGCTGCCATGTACCGACTGGAATTCCGCCTGAACTCCGACGAGCTGCGCTGGGTCACGGCGGAGGGCTCGATCGAGCGCGACGCTCATGGCCGCCCGGTACGCGTGCGTGGCATTACCCACGACATAACCGAACGCAAGAAGGCGGAGCTGGCCCTGGTCGAGCGCGAGGCGCAGCTGGCGCTCGCGGGCAAGGCAGGCCGAGTAGGCAGCTTCGCGATCGACATCGGCACGGGAAGGGTGCACAACTCACCGGGCTACGCGATCATACACGGCTTGGCCGAGGGAACTGAAGAGTTTCCCCGCGACGAGTGGCGAACCCGTGTGCATCCTGATGACCTTCCGCGCTTGGATGCGCTCCGCAGCCAAACTTTCGCGGCGCGACGCAGTGAGCATAACACGGAGTACAGGATTGTTCGCCCAGACGGTAGGCCGCGGTGGATCGAGTCGCGTGGCCTGGTTTCGTACGACGGCGACGGGCGCCCGATACGTATCGTCGGCGTAAACATTGATATTACCGAGCGCAAGTGCGGGGAGGCCGCGCTCGAGCAGAGCGAGGCACGCTATCGTGCACTCTACGACGACAATCCGTCGATGTATTTCACCGTAGCTGCTTCCGGCACGGTGCTCTCGGTCAACGAGTTTGGAGCGCGACAGCTCGGCTACAAGCCAGTGGACCTGGTCGGGCAGTCGGTATTGCAGTTGATCCACGAAGAGGACCAGGAGGCGGCACGACGGCATCTGGCGTCATGCATCGAGAGGCCAGGAGCGGTTGCAGCGACGGAGTTGCGCAAGGTCCGTCGCGATGGAAGCATCATATGGGTCAGAGAGCTGACACGAGCCCTGTACAATTCCGCGGGAAAGCAGCCGGTGCTGCTTATCGTTTGCGAAGAGATCACGAAGCGCAAGCGCGCCGAGGAGCAACAGAGCGTGCTTGTTGCCGAGCTCGACCACCGCGTCAAGAATGTACTTGCCAGCGTTGCCGTCGTGGCCAGGCGCACCGGCGAGCGCAGCGACTCGATCGACGATTTCATTGAGGCGCTGGATCACCGCCTCCAGTCGATGGCTGAGGCCCACTCGCTGCTAAGTCGCAACCGCTGGCAAGGTGTAAGCCTCGCCGATCTTATCGGCCAGGAGCTGGCGCCATACGCCACCGCCGGCAACACAGTTGTCGAGGGTCCTCATGTCAGGCTCACCCCGGCCGCGACGCAGGCGATGGCCATGGTGTTGCATGAGCTTGCAACGAATGCCGCCAAGTACGGGGCGCTTTCCACACCACAAGGACGGATATCGGTGCGTTGGGATCGGTCATCGAAGGACGGCGTCGCGACAAGGTTGAGGCTGGTGTGGCTCGAGGAGGGTGGCCCCGCCCTCAGTGTCGACGCCCAGCCCGGCTACGGCATGAGCGTGATCCGTGATCTTGTTCCCTACGAGCTTGGCGGATCGGTCGACCTCGATTTCCTGGCCGGAGGCGTGCGTTGCACAATCGAGATTGCCGTCCAGAACGACCCCGATCTTTCCGCGATCCACGGACTTCGAGGCTGGACTGATAGCTATGGGGTGGGCCGCTCATAGCCGTCGCAGAAGTTGCCCTGCCACCACGGCGAGCCAAGGCTTGGCTAAAGCTGAAAGGCCTCAACATAGAGCTCGCCGGCTGGGTCAAAGCCGTGGCGGGCCGCCGCCGTCGACACGGCGAGCTCATCGAGTCCTTCGATCAGCAGCAGGCCTGCGAAGGTTCGATCCTCTGCGCGCATGCCCTTCTCGCGCGTCGCGATGCCCGTTCGGTCGAGATCGGTCTTAAGCAGCCGTGCGGCGACGATCCGGTCCGAAACGGCGATGCCCGCGAGCTTGCCTTCGTGAGCGTGCTCGGGCAACGGATCGAGCTTGATCGCGGCGAGGACGCAACCGTGCCCCTTTCCGGCCTCGATCACCACCGTTCCGCCGCCGCGCACAAAGTTGTCGAGAATGGGCATGACGCGCTGCGTCCAGGGCGTTGGCGCGTTGAGGCGCTCCAGGTATGGGGCACTCGCGAGTACAGTCGGCGCCGCGAGCCGGTAGTGGATGAAGTATCGACAGACGTCGCGCCGCAGGGCGCGATAGACACGGACGCCGAGGAATCCCTCCACGGCCAGCCGCTCGATCGCATGCTCGCGCGTGAGCCAGTGCAGGTAGTCCGTCTCCTGCTCCGGCGGGACATCGCTCCAGATGGCCAGGAAGCCGTCAGCTTTCACAACACTACCCTCCGTCGACGCGATGTGCGGCGGTTATGCGGGCATCACCCCTTGTAGCCCATCACGCGCGGGAGCCAGAGCACCGTCTCAGGTACGAACGTGATGATCGCGAGCGCGATGACCATGGCGACCACGAACGGCATCGTATCCTTGATGATCGTGCGCAGTGGCGCGCCCGATAACGCAGCTATGATGAACAACAGCAGACCGTAAGGCGGCGTGATGAGTCCAATCATAATGTTGACGACGCACACGACACCGAAGTGCACGAGATCGATGCCGAGCGCCTTGGCGGTTGGAATGAAGATGGGAAGGATGACCAGGATGATCGTGCTGCCTTCCAATAGGCACCCAAGCACCAGCAGGATGATGTTCACCCACAGCAGGAACATGGCCGGCGAGAGCTCGTAGCCATGGAGCAGGCGCCGCACCGTCTCCGGGACTTGCTCGATCGTCACCACGTAGTTGAACACGAGCGCACCGGCGATCAGCATGCCGATTGAGGCGGTGGCGCGGGCGCTGTTGAGGACGGCCTGGTAGGTATCAGCCACGCTAATGTTGCGGTACCACACGGCACCCACGAGGAACGCATAGGCGGCAGCCACGGCGGCAGCTTCGGTGGGTGTCATGACACCGCCGTAGATGCCACCCAGGAGCACGATCGGCATCAGCAGGGCCGGCATAGCGGTGGTGGTGATGCATGGCCACTCGCGCAGGGGGATTGGGGGCTCGACGGGATAATCGTGGCGGTGCGCCATGGCCGTGTTGATGACCATTTGGGCCAGGGCCATCAGCAACCCGGGAATCACGCCGCCGAGGAAGAGGTATCCGACCGAGGTATCCGAGATCAACGCATAGAGCACCATCGGAATCGATGGCGGGATGATGGGGCCGATCACGGCGGAGGCGGCGGTGATGGCCGCCGCGTAGCTCAGTGGATAGCGGTTGTTGCGGGTCATCATGTCGATGCTGATCCGGCCCGTGCCCGCCAGATCGGCGATCGCCGAGCCGGACATTCCCGCGAAGATGATGCTCTGCACGATGTTGATATGCCCCAGGCCCCCGCGGAACCGGCCGACCAGCATGTCGCAGAACCGCAGCAGCTGATCCGTCATTTTGCTGACGTTCATCAGCTCGGCCGAGAAGAGAAACAGGGGCACGGCCAGCAGCACGTAGCTGTTGTAGAGTCCGTTCAGGATCTGCTCGGCGGACGTGCCGAGGTCGAGGTTGGCCAGCAACAGATAGAGAATGGAGCCGGCTATCATCGAATAGCCGATCGGCAACCCGAGCAGGCCAAGCGCCAATATAGCGATGACGGAGAGTCCGAACGGGCCTATCACAGCGCCGACCCGCTTCCGAGCTGGACATCGGGAGCACGCCCGCGAATTGCGCGCCACGTCAGCGCCGCGTAGCGAGCGATGACGCCGACGGCGAAGAGAACGTAGATGCCATAGGCGTAGTCGAGTCGGATGCCCAGGTAAGCGGTGCGCTCGACCTTAAGGAACGTCACGTAGGCAATGACTGCTGGCAGAGCCGTGGCAAACAGCGCGAGCGTTGCGAAGCCTGCGACGATCGTGAAGACCCGGCGCGTGCGCTCGGTGACCAGGCTGTAGATGATGTCGAAGCGGACCTCGTCCACTTCGCGCACCACGAACACGGCGCCCCAAAGGGTGCACCAGATCCAAGCGAGCACGCTCACCTCGTCGGTCCAGCCCAGGGGGCGGCTGAAGACGTAACGCGCCAGGATCTGCAGAAGGAAGCACAGGAACATCACCAGCAGCAGCCCGGCCGCGACGTTCTCCGCGCGCCGGCGCAGCCAGCGCGCCGCCCGCATCCATCGTGATCCTTGCGTCACTGCCATTGTACAAACCAGACCGGACGCAGAGTGTGACGTGACGCGTCGAAAGGTTCAGCCCCTTCGCCGAAACTCACTTGATTGCGTTTATGCGCTCCAGCGCGCCGCTCGGCCAGTCCTTGCCGTATCGCTCCACATAGCGCTTCTGTGCAAAGCGCCGAAACGCATCGACATCGGGCGTGTAAACCTGCTTGCCTTCCTTCTTGAAGAACTCGATCGCCTCCTGCTGCTGCGCATCATACTTGGCGGCGTTCGCATCGAAGATCCTGTCGGCCTCGGCGCGAAATTTCGCCTGCGTGGCGGCGCTGAGGCTGTCCCAGGTTTTCTTGGCCACCGACAGCACGTCGTAGCCGATGACATGGCTGGTCAGGACGAATTGCGATGTCACCTCGTAGAACCTCATCGTCCGGGCAGAGACCAGCGGGTTATCCTGCCCATCGACGGCCCCCGATTGCAGGGCGGTATACAGCTCCGCATACGCGACCGGCGTCGGATTGGCGCCAAGAGATTCTCCCAGGAACTGCCAGAACTCGCCTGGCGGCATGCGCAGTTTGATGCCGGCCAGGTCGGCGGGCGCGGTGATGCCCTTGGCTGGCCGCAAGTTTAGCTGCCGAGCACCGAAGTACACCGGGCGGATCACCTCAATGCCGAGCTGGTCCCGCGCCATAGCGATGAACTCCTTGCCCGCATCGCCGGCGAACGTCTTTTTGAGGTGATCGTAGTCGCGGAACAGGTAGGCTGAGGTCATCAGCGACCAGGCCGGCACCTGCTTGGATATGTCGGCCGGCGCCAGGTTGCAGAGCTCGAGATTGCCGCGCTGCAGGGCGACCAGCTCGGACCCCTGCTTGAAGAGCGTGTTCCCCCAGTAGAACTCGAACTCGAAATCGTCCTTCAAGGCGGCGGCGAGCGCCTTGTAGCCCTCCGCCCGCAGGTCCTGCTCCGTGAACGCCGCCGAGAACCTGAGCTTCGGCTTCGCCTGCGCGGAGGCAGGCTCGATGGCCCCGAACATCGCGCCCCCAAGCGCCGCAACGCCTGCGAGACAGGCCAGCATCGCGGTCCGACCGATAAGCCGCATACGCGTCTCCTCCGGTTGACGGCTCCTCCCGAGAGCCCCAGCTGCACGGCCGGGTTGGAGCGCCGTCATTGCCTTTTTATACTCTCCCGCGAACTTTACATCATGCTATGATTTCGTAGTCAACATATGTCTCAAGAATCATCTGATGATTGTTGTTTTGCTTGGTGATAG
>Ga0070695_100000765_pt1 | contig 17293 bp, 15 predicted proteins | sample KBSK1252metaG_FD_65471 | JGI IMG/M metagenome (GOLD analysis project Ga0070695, IMG submission 65471) | Corn, switchgrass and miscanthus rhizosphere microbial communities from Kellogg Biological Station, Michigan, USA - KBS K1-25-2 metaG | ecosystem: Host-associated > Plants > Roots >...
GTGAAATGGTCGATGTCGAACATGCCGAGGTTCGAGACGCTGAAGGTCGCGCCCGTGTATTCCTCCGGCTTGAGACGGCGGTTGCGGGCCCGGCCCGCCAGTTCTCGCGACTCCGCGCCGATCTCGCGCAGGCTCTTCAGGTCGGCATTCCGGATCACCGGCGTGATGAGCCCGTCCTCGATCGCCACCGCCATCCCGATGTGCACCTCGTTCCAGTAGCGGATGTGGTCTTCTTGGAACCATGCATTGCAGGCGCGATGCTGCACCAGCGCGAGCGCGACGGCTTTGATGATGATGTCGTTGAACGAGATCTTACCGCCCTCATCACCCAGCTGCTTGTTGAGCGCTTCACGCGCTTCCGCGGCGCGCTCCATATCGATCTCGGTCGTCAGGAAAAAATGCGGGATCGGACCGATCGAGGCGGCGAGTCGCTTGGCGATCGTCTTGCGGATCTGCGTGAGGGGGACGTCCTCGTACGGCGCACCGGTGCGTGGTGCGTGGTACGTGGGTGCCGCAGTGGGCGCTGCCGGCGTCGCGGGCGCGCCCTCGACGTCACGCTTGATCACGCGACCGCCCGGTCCTGAGCCTTGAACGAGCTTGAGATCGACGCCGGCGTCCTTTGCAATGCGTCTGGCGAGCGGGGAAGCCTTCACTCGTGTCGCGTCGGCGACCGCCACAGGCGCTGGAGCCGATGCCGGTGCGGCAGGGCGCGGCTGCGGAGAGGGTGACGGCGCCGGCGCTGCCTTGGCCTTGGGAGCGGCGGCGGTGGGCGCTGATGCCCCATCGCCGTCCACTTTCTCGCCCGGTTTCCCGATCCACGCGACGACGTTGCCCACCGGCACCGTCGTCCCTTCCGGCACCATCACCTTGAGCAGCTGGCCGTCCGCGCGCGCCACCAACTCCATTACGGCCTTGTCCGTCTCGACCTCGGCCAGCGTCTCGCCCGACTTCACGGCGTCGCCTTCCTTCTTCGACCATTTCACGAGGCGCCCCTCTTCCATCGTGGGCGAGAGCGCCTCCATGTGGACTTTGGTGGCCATTGCTAGGGGCTCGGGTTCGGGCCTAGGGCCTAGTCGAGGTAGAGTACACGCCGGGCAGCCGCGACAACCTTCTCAGGCGATGCCTTTGCGGCGCGTTCCAGGTGCTTGTTGTACGGCATCGGGACGTCGGCCTGCGTGATTCGCTGTACCGGCGCATCGAGGTCGTCGAACGCCTCACGCTGAATGAGATCGACGAGCTGGGCGCCGACCCCTGAGTGCGGCCAGCCTTCTTCCACGACGACCGCGCGGTTGGTTTTTCGCACGGACTCGAGGATCGCGCCCTCGTCGAGCGGACGCAGCGACCGCAAATCGATGACCTCTGCCGAAACGTCCTGCTCGGCCAGCTGCTCCGCGGCCTTCAGCGCGACCGTGAGCGTCTTGGAGTGACAGACGAGCGTCACATCCGTGCCTTCGCGCTTGATGTCGGCGCGACCGATCGGAACGATGTGCTCGCCGTCTGGCACGTCGCCCTTGATGTTGTAGAGCATCTCGCCTTCGAGCACCATCACGGGGTTGTTGTCGCGGATCGCGGACTTGAGGAGCCCCTTGGCATCGGCCGGCGTCGCCGGAGCCACCACCTTGAGACCGGGGATGTGCGCGAGCCAGCTCTCCCATGCCTGGGAATGCTGGGACGACAGCTGGAGCGCGGCGCCGTTTGGGCCACGGAACACGATCGGCATGGAGATCTGGCCGCCGGACATGTACAGCATCTTCGCGGCGGAGTTGACGATCTGATCCAGCGCCAGCACCGCGAAGTTCCAGGTCATGAATTCAATCACGGGCCTGAGCCCGCCCATGGCCGCGCCCACCCCGATGCCGGCGAAGCCCAGCTCGGCGATCGGGGTATCGACGATCCGCTTGGGACCGAACTCCTCGAGTAACCCGCGACTCACCTTGTAGGCGCCCTGGTAGACGCCCACTTCTTCGCCCATGAGAAAGACGTTGGGGTCCCGCTGCATCTCTTCGCGCAGCGCCTGATTCAGCGCGTCACGGTAGGTGAGGGTGGCCATCAGTCGACCAGCACGTCGGTGAAGAGCTCGCCGGGGTCCGGGTCCGGGCTCTCGTCCGCGAACTTCACCGCGGCTTCCACCTCGGCGTGGATCTCGGCGTCCATGGCATCGAGGCCGGCCTGGTCGATGGCCCCCTCTTCTTTGAGCTTGCCGGCGAGCTGCGTAATCGGGTCGCGCGCCTTCTGCTCCTCGACTTCGTCCTTGGTGCGGTAGACCCCGTGCAACGGATCGGACATCGAATGTCCCATGTACCGGTACGTCCGCACCTCGAGCAGCGTGGGTTGGCTCTGCTTACGTGCCCGCTCGACCGCGCGCCGCGTTGCGTCATACACCGTCAGCACATTCATCCCGTCGACCAGCTCGGCCGCCATGTCGTAGCTGCACGCGTGCTCGACGATGTCGGTGACCGCGGCAACGCGCTCGAACGCGGTACCCATGCCGTAGCGATTGTTCTCGCACAAGAAGATGACCGGCAGCTTCCAGACCGACGCCATGTTCAGCGTCTCGTGGAAGGCGCCGATGTTCACGGCGGCCTCGCCGAAGAAGCAGACCGTCACCTGCTCGGTGCCTTTGTACTTGCTCGCGAACGCGAGCCCGGCGCCGAGGGGGATATGACCACCAACGATGCCGTGACCGCCCATGAAGCCCTTTTTCGCATCGAACAGATGCATCGAGCCGCCCTTGCCCTTCGAGCAGCCCGTGGCCTTCCCGAACAGCTCGGCCATCACCGCGTCCGCGGAGATCCCCTTGATCAGCGCCTGGCCGTGCTCGCGGTAGGAGCAGATTACGTAGTCATCGTCCCGCAGCGCCGCGAGTGCACCGACTGCGACCGCTTCCTGGCCGATGTAGAGGTGGCAGAACCCACCGATCTTGCCGAGCGCGTATGCCTCCGCTGCTTTTTCCTCGAAGCGCCGGATGAGCAGCATCTGCCGCAGCATCTTGAGATGCAGCTCCGTCTGCTGCGGGGAGGAGGGGGAGGGCGCGCTCTGTTTGGCGGACTTGGCGGTGGCGGTCATGCCGTTGCTGCCTCCACTTGCTCCCAGGCGTGATAGCTGGAGCGGACGAGGGGGCCAGATTCGACGTGCCGGAAGCCGAGCGACATGCCGTAGCGCTTGAGCTCGGCGAACTCGTCCGGTGTGTACCAGCGCGCGATGGGGAGATGTTGGTCGGAAGGTCTCAGGTATTGGCCAATGGTGACGATGTCGACATGCGCGGCGTGCAGGTCGCGGAGCGCAACGAGCAACTCGTCCCATTCCTCGCCCAGCCCGACGATAACGCCCGACTTGGTGAGCAGCTCGGGGTTCATGTGCTTTGCGCGGTCGAGCAGCGCCAACGCGCGGTCATAACGCCCGCCCGGACGCGCGATGCGATACAGCCGCGCGATGGTTTCGAGATTGTGATTCAGGATGTCAGGCTTGGCGTCAACGATGAGGCGCAGGGCTTCGGGGTCGCCTTTGAAGTCGGGAATCAGGACCTCGACCGAGGTCTCGGGCAGTCGCGCCCGAATCTCGGCGATGCAGGCCGCAAACACTTCCGCTCCACCGTTCGGCAGGTCGTCGCGATCCACGCTGGTAATCACGACGTGCCTGAGCCCCATCTGCGCCACCGCGTCGGCGAGCCGCGCGGGCTCGGTTGCATCGAGCGCCGCCGGGGTCCCGTGGGCGACCGCGCAGTAGGCGCAATTGCGCGTGCACACGTCCCCCAGGATCATGAAGGTCGCGGCTTTGTGCTCCCAGCACTCCCCGATGTTGGGGCAGTGCGCTTCTTCGCAGACCGTGTGGAGCTTGAGGTCGCGCATCATGTGCTTGAGCGCGACGTAGTTGGGACCGCCCGGCGCCTTGACCTTCAGCCAGGGCGGTTTGCGGCTCGCCTCAGCAGGCGGATGTGACGTGGAGGGCTGGATTTGGACGAGGGGCGCTGCCATGGACGACGAAGATAGTCAGCGCTAAGGGGGCCGGGTAGCCCATTTTTCAACCGGGCGGTTGATTTCCGTCCCGCTTCTTGAGCCGGCGGAGCTCCTCCTCGATCTCTGTCGTCGTACTCAACGTTCCGTCCGCGATGTCGGCGATCTCTTCGGCTTCCTTCCACTGCCGTTCCAACTCCTCGACCTCGGCGCGCTCGTCGACGGCCATTTCCAACGCAAGGCCGCGTTCCGGTCGGAGCGCGCGCAGCGTCAGCTCGCGGCGCGCGACGTCGTGTAGCAGGCGATCGGCCCCGCCCACCATGTCCACCTCCCGAGCCGCGTCTTCGGCCCGCCGGCGACCGCCGCGGGACAGGTTCAGATACGTGAGCCCCTGACGCAGCACTTGCGTGGCTTCCGTGCCGGTGAGGTGCGCGCCCTCCTGATGGCACTTCGGACAACTCAACACGACGGCCATGTCCGCGTGAGTATCCGGAACGATGCGCGCGTGTTGAACGTGTCGCGCGCGCAGCTGCATCAGCGTCCCGCAATGCGCGCAGATCGGTGTCTCGACCAGCGAGACTTTGCGCCGTCCCACCAACGTCAGGTAAAACCAGTCCGCCAGGCGGTGGACGTTCCACACCATCACCCCGAAGCCGCCGCCGGCCGCGACGTTCGCGGCGATGCCGAGACCGATCGCCGCCACGGTGAGCGGGACGACGACCTTCATGCGCTCGCGCTGGCGGTTGCGGAGCCGCTCGCCGTAGCGCCAGGTTGCCAGCTCGATGCGCGGCGGTTTGCCCACGCGTACGAAGTCGTAGCGCTCCCACCGGATCAGCGCGACCTGCTCCGTGGACGCGGCGACGCGTCCCAGGCTTGCGGTGCGAGCTACGGACTCGATGCGCTCGAGACGATCGTCGAAGGGGGTGAGATTCCAGCGGCTACAGCGGGGGCAGACGACCCAAAGCCGGCCTTTCCATTCGTCGAACGCGATGCGCCGGCCGACGCCCAGTCCAGAGGGACCACCATCACCGTCAAATGCAGCGGTACAGAACGCACAACTGCTGAACATGCTAGGAAGTAAATCGCTCCGGGGCGAGGGAAGCAATCTCCACCTCCGTCGTGCCCGTGCTCACCAGGTCCCCAATGATCTCGCCTGTTAGCCCTGCGAGCAGGACGCCGTTCCGTCCGTGGCCGGTGGCATACCACAAGCCGCGCACTTCGGGATCTGGGCCTACGATCGGACGCCCGTCGGGCGTGAGGGGTCGCAGTCCGGCCCAGGTTCGCGTGGGGACGGCCGGCAGCTGCGGCAACAGCCGCTGCGCGGCGGCGACGATATCCCGCACTCCGGACTCGGTGACGCTTCCGTCGAAGCCCACATGCTCCATCGTGCTGCCGAAGATCGCTTCGCCACTCCGCGCGACGATATAGCCGTGGTCGTAGTAGAGCACCGTGCGCGGCATGTTCGCGGGCCAGGGCGCGGCCGCCATCTGTCCCCGGACGGGCTCGATCGGCAGCCGGCGCGGCAGATGGTCGATACGGGTGGACCACGCGCCCGCGGCGATGATGACGTGCTCCGCCTTGATCTTGCCGGCTGGGATTTCGACGCCGATCGCCCGGCCGAGGATCGTGGTAAGGCGGGTCACCCTGGCGCTCAGCGTGCGTGCGCCGTGACGCTTCGCATCGGCCTGGAGCGCGTGGGTGAGGGCCGGCGCGTCTACGGCACCGTCTTCCGGTGCGAACATCGCGCCCAGGCACGGCGCTGTGGCGGGAAAACGCTCCGCCACCTCCTCCGCTTCCAGCCAGTCGCACCGCAGTCCCGCCTGGCGTTGGTGGGCCACCGCCTCACGGAGCCGCTCGGCTTCGGGTTCGTCGAACGCGAGGGATGCGATGCCCTCTCGCCACAACCCGATGTCGATGCCGGTGCTCTCCGCCAGCGCGGGGGCGAGGCTCCCGTAGAGGTCGCGGGCGCGCAAACCCAGGGCGCGCAAGGCGTCGTCGGTGCCTTCGATTTGGGGTCCCAGGATCCCCGCCGAAGCCGGGGACGCAGCCGCCGGATCGGGGCCGGGGTCGCAGATGAGAACCTTCATGCCCCGCCGCGCGGCGGCCCGAGCGCAGGCGGCGCCGATGATCCCGCCGCCCGCGACTAAGACTTCACAGGACGAAACTTTGTGCGACATTTAGGCGTACGCTGCACACGCACCGGGCACAACGGAGGAAATCATGTTCCGGAGCATTATAGGGTTTGCGCTTCTCGCCATCGTCGCCTGGCTCGGCCTGAAGTTGATCTTCGGCATCGTTGGCAGCCTGTTCGGCATCGCGATGACGGTGCTCACGCTCGCAGTCATCGGTTTCTTCTTCTATATGGCGCTACGTATTCTCAGTCCGGCGACGGCTGACAAAGTCCGCGACATGATCAAGGGCCGTCCTTCGGAATCATAAATCTGGTAGGGGCGCAGCGTGCTGCGCCTCTACTGCTTTTCCAGCCGCGATAGTACGGCCCAAGCCAACAACGGAAACAGAATCTCATGATGGCCGGTGAGCTGAATGCCACGCCCACCCGCCAGCGTCGGTCGTTCGACCACATTCACGCGCGGCCGATAGTGGCGCTGCATGTCGCAGTCGCAGGCGGTGAAGTTCTTCGGTTTCCCGCCATTCAAGTTACGGGCGATGGTCAACGCCTTTAGAAATACTTCCGGCATCACGACCGCGCTGCCCAGGTTCAGCACGACCCCGCCCTCGTCGAGATCCGGTAGAACCCCCGCCAGCCGCTTGAAATCCCGATGACTCGTGGCGCCGATGGCGGCGCCGTCGGCCGTGGGATGCTGGTGGATGATCTCCGCTCCGACCGTCGCGTGGACGGTCACCGGCACTCCCAGCTCACTCGCCGCCACTAACACCGACACGTCACGCCCGGGCAGCTCTTTGCGGGCATGGAGATACTCGGCGAGCGCCTCGCCGGCACCCTGGCCGGTTGTGGCGCCCCGCGTCAGGGCCGCGTTCATCTCGCGCCCGGTTTCCTCAGCCATGCCGAACGTCCCGTCGCTCAGACCCGCCGCCACATCTTCGCTCGTTCCGCCGTAGGCGGCCAGCTCGAAGTCGTGGATTGCGGCACTGCCGTTCATCGCGACCACTGTGACCGCGCGCCGCCGCATCAGCGCGATCAACAGCGGGCCGAGCCCGACTTTGATGACATGTCCGCCCAGCATTGCGACGACTCCGCGGTTGCCGGTCGCTGCGACGATCCGATCGATGACAAACCGCAGATCCTGCGCCGCGAGAATCGACGGGAGCGCGTCGACAAAAGCGTCGAACGAGCGGTCGGTGGAGCGAGGCGGGTGAGCGAGGAGCGAGGCGTCGACTTTGTTGGGGCGTTTGGCTATGGGGACGGTCTTGAGGTGGGAGAAATCAGCTTCACGATACTCGGTTGGTGTCATGGCTGATTGACTCCTGGAACCACGTAGTCCTTGAGCTTCAGCGTCACCTGGCCGAACGAGAAGTTGGACTGAATCGCGAGCACGATGCGCTGCGGATCGTCCGACAACCAGATCAGCGTCTCCGACTTTTCGGCGAAGATCCCGCGTCCCTGGGGGATCTTGGGGCGAACGACGATGGCGCGCCACTTCTTCCCGGCGACGCTGACCTTCTCACGCTTCAGCACTTCGATGATGACCGGATTGCGGTCGGGGCGGAAATAGCGCGCGTACTGGTATTTCTTGCCGACTTCCAGCGGCACGGTACGAATCCAGTAGAGGAATGCGGCGTCGTCGAGCGGCTCGAGCACTGTCGCGAACGTGGTGTCGCGCCCGACTTCTCTGTAGAAGCCGGAATCGGGGAAGATTTCGTAGCGGCGCTCGCGATGCTTGTCGCGCTCATCCTGGACCGACGAGAAACGGCGCGACTGAAAATCGTAGCGGCCCACCCAGGACTCGATCGTCTGATCCAGGTGATACCAGAGTGCGCCGCCGGAAATGCGAAATCGAATGTGTACCGTTTCCAGGTTGTGCACCGTGTCGATCCCCACGACCTCCATCACGGCATTTCCCACGTTGAAGATCCCGTACTTCGCGTTGAACGCGAGGCGCTCACCGACCGGGAACGGGACCGCGGGCACAGGACGACCGGTCGGTTGTGAAACTGGAGGAGCGGGAACCGGCGCCGCCACCGTCGCCGGTGGTTTCGAACCCGCGATGACTCCGGTGCACACGGTGTCCTGAGCGCCAAGCGCCCCCACCCCGAGCAGTAATCCCAGAACGACCAGTGCGGAGCTTTTCCGGGCCGCGCTGATCAAGCCGCGTGAGCGCCAGGCGGCGAGCAGCTGGTGCCACGGGTTCGCGCGCGACGGCCGCTGTTTCAAATCGTACCTGGCGTCGCTGGAAACAAGCTCGAGCCGCCGCGCATGCGCGCCGAGGCGTGCCAGGAGCTCGGCGTTGGCAGACCAGCCTTCAGTTGTGAGCAGAGACGCGTTGCTGTCTCGCGTCGCCTGGCGCAACACGACCAGGCGCAGCGCCAGGAAGCCGGAGATCGAGTCCTTCACTCCGCCACCCACGCGCAGCAAGCGCGGCGCCCACTGCCGGGCCCAGCGCTCCGGCCAGGAGCGCGCTCCGTGCGCGCGATACTGCTCCGCAACCACGAGATCGGCGCCGGACTCCAGGCGTTTGACCATTTCTTCCATCGTCTCCGGTGCGTGCACGAAGTCGGCATGGAGGGTGATGGCACAGTCCCGTTTCGGCCGATCCGTGCGCTGCAATGCCAGCCGCAGCAGCTCTTCGAGGCTCTTGGCGTAGCCCAAGCGCGACCGATGCTTGATCACGGTCAGCGGGAGCACACGCGCGTACGAGGCCAGGACGTCAGCGGTCCCGTCCGTCGAGGCGTCATCGCACGCGATGATCTGGTATTCCCGCTCGAATGCGGTGAATACCTGCCGCACCTTCCAGAGGACGAGCCCCACGGTGCGCGCTTCGTTATGGACCGGAACACAGACGTAGATCATGGCCCTGCAATCTAGAGAGCAGCCCTATAGACATCCAAGACTCCCCGGGCCATGGCGTTTGCGGTGAAGCGGGCAGGCAGGGCCGGGGAAGTGGGATGCGCGAGGGAATCAACCACTTTCTGCGCCAGGTCCTCCGCCCCGTCGACGGGTACGAGCGCTTCGCGGGGCAGAATCTCCGGAATGCCCCCGGCGGCGGTCGCGACGACCGGGCGGCCCAGCGCCAGTGCGTTCAGGATCACGCTGCCCAGCCCTTCGCTCCGGGACGACAAGACGAACACGCTCGCCTCTGCGATCAGCGCATCAACGCGATCGACGTGGCCGAGCAGATGCACGCGATCGTACAAGCCCAAGCGCCGGATCTCCGCGTCAAGCGTCTCGCGCAGCGGACCGTCGCCCGCGATGACCCAGTGCAGATCGGGCCGCTTCGCTCGGGCCAAATGCGCGGCGCGAATCATGGTGCGGTGGTCCTTCTCTCCCGTCAGTGCCGCGGCATTGACGGCAAGCGGCGCGTCGGTGGGAATCTCGAGTTTCCGGCGAATCCCCAGCGGCGGCACGGCCGCGCGGTGCACCTCGTCGGCGTCGATCCCGTCGGGGACAACGACCACGGTGTCGGACGCGATCCCATCCGCTACCAGTGCGCGCTTCACCGCCTCTGAGATCGCGATAATGCGATCCAGGCGCTGCCACGCGCTGAATCGGCCGACGTGAAACTCGACGCGCCGGGTCGCCACGACTGTACGGCCCATCGCGACTGTCGCGACGAGCGTCAGGGCATGGCTGTCGTGCACGTGGATGACATCCGGCTGGAACGCGGCGATGGTGCCGCGCAGCTGCCACCAGGCGCGCGGATCGAGCCCGATGTCCCACGTGGTGCCGTGGACCGGAATCCCGGTGGCGGCGACGCGCTCGGCCAGCTCACTGCCGCGTTTGGTGACCAGCGCCTGCTCGACACTCGGCTCGCGTTGCAGCTCGCGGCTGAGAAGCCGCACCTGGTTCTGGCCCCCCCGCCATTCTCGCCCCGAGTCTACGTGGAGGATGCGTATGGCCCGCCCCTAACCCCCGCCAGCACGCGGCGCAGCGCATCGAGCTTGAAGGGCTTCTGCAGGAATGGACGGCCCAGCTCTTCCAGGAATTGCAGCGTGTCGCCGCGGACCGTGTCGCCCGTGGCAAAGATGATGCGATCGGCGACCGCTGGATGCATGCGCGCCAGCGTCTGAAACATCTCGCGGCCGCCGAGCCGGGGCATCCGCAGGTCGCAGATGATGAGGTCGAACGGCTGCATCAGCGCGCGCTTCAGGGCCTGGCTCCCGTCGCGTGCCACCACCACCTCGTGTCCCCAGCTCTCGAGCGTCGCCTGCATATAGTGGAGGATATGCGGCTCGTCATCCACGACGAGCACCCGAAGGTGCTCCTGCCGTTCGGCGGGAGACGGCTCGTCTTTCACCCCACCAGTGCCGGGGCTGAGCGCCGCCCGAATGCCCGTCGGGAGCTCGACGGTGAACGTGGCTCCGCGGCCGCTCCCCGCGCCGCCCGGTTCGACCGTGATGTTGCCGCCGTGCTCTTTCACGATGCCCAGGCAGATCGACAGGCCGAGGCCCGTGCCCTCGCCCTCGGATTTTGTGCTGAAGAAGGGCTCGAACACGCGCTGCGCCACGGCTTCCGGGATTCCGGGGCCGTTGTCCCCAATGCTGACGGAAACTCCATCGGGCTCGCACCGGGCCACGATCTCGATCCGGCCACCACCGTCCCGGCGCGTGGTCGTGATCGCCTGAGCGGCGTTGTTGATGATGTTGACGAAGACTTGTTTGATCTGATTCGCGTGAACTTCCACCTGCGGCAGTCCCGGCTCGAACGTCAGGGTCAGCTCGATGCGCGCCGCGAGCAGCTGATTCTTCAGGAGCTGGTGCGTCGATTCGAGAATGGGACGGATGGATTGGAGCTGGCGCTCGCCTTCCTGCCGCCGCGCGAACGACAGCAGGTTGCGCACAATTGCGGACGCGCGCTCGGCCTCCTGTCGAATCACCGCGAGCGGCTCGGCCAGGCGCGGGGGGACGTCCGCCGCTTCGCCGAGCAGGTCGCTGAAGCCGACGACGGACGCGAGCGGGTTGTTGAGATCGTGCGCGACGCCCGCGATCAACTGGCCGATCGCCGACATCTTCTCGGACTGGAGCAGCTGCTCCTGCAGGCGGCGCTTTTCGCTTTGATCTTCGAACAGCAGCACCGCGGCTCCGGGCTCGCCGGTCGGAATCGCCGTCACCAGCAGCGTGCGGTCGCCGGCGCGCACGTCGACCGGCGCAGCGACATCGGCCGAATCGCTTTCCGACGTCAACAGGCGTGCGATCGGCTCGACCCAGGGCGGCGGCACCAGCGTCATCCAGGCGCGGCCGGGAAGCGCGGTGACCGGCAGCTTGATCAGGTCGGCGAAGACGCGGTTTGCGCGTCGCACCGCGCCGTGGGGATCGACGTAGCAGATCGCTTGATTGAACGCGTCGACCGTCTGCTCCCATTCCCGCTTGCCGCTCGAGAGCAACTCCACCAGCCGGGCGTTTTCGAGCGCGATGCCCGCCTGCGCGAGGACGGCGCGCGTGAACATCAGCGCTGCGTCGTTGAACGCATTTTTGCGATCGCCCTCCATCGCGACGGCCCCGATCGTGCGTGTGACCGCGACGATCGGCGCGCCCAGCCAGCTCGGCGGGACGAGCCCGTCCATCCCGTTTGCCTCGAAGTTCACGCCGACTTCGGCGGCGCGCGCCGCCACGTTGTCGGAAAAGACCAGTGGCCCGCGCCGCAGTGCGAGCTGCAGCAGCGGCTCGTCCGTCGTCGCGGGCCGCGGACCATTGTGATAAGTGACGGTGAGGCGGTTGGTGTCGAGGTCGAGCAGCATCACGGACAGCCGGCCCGGCGCCAGCTGCTCCGTCAGCACCCGCGCTACGATCTCGACGATTGTGGCCGGCCGGTAGGCGCCGGCGAGCTCCTGCGAGAGGGCGGTCAGCCGCGTCAGAACCTCGGCGACCGAGCCGATCATGTCGCCTCGTCCAGGAAGCGCGTCGGCACGCGCGTCGCCGCGTCGACCAGCGCCTCAGCGGACTTGATGAACCGGACCACGATCGGCAGCGAGCCCTGCAGCGCGACCTTCCGCTGCATGATCCCGGCGATGGGACCGAGCTCTTTCTTGATGATCTGTTTCCAGAAGCGGTACTCGGCGGTCAACACGAAGGGGGCTTGCTGCGCATCCTGCCGCGCCACGAGCTTGGCGGCGCGGCAGACGCCGCGGTCGAGATCGAGCCAGATTCCCACGTCTTCCGGAACGCCAATCGCCGGTTGCGCGGGCATGACCAGCGCGACCGAGCCATGCGTCCATTCGGTCGACGCGGTGCGGTAGTCCTCGCTCGAATTGATGGCCGCTTCGTACGCCGCGACCCATTCCGTCGAGGGGAATGTGTGGGTTGCGGTCACGCGACGGCCCGCGCGAATCCGTCGAACAGCGCTCGTTCCGTGAGGTCTTCGGGATGCCACTGGACCGCCACCATCCACGGCGCGCCCGCGTCCGCCGGCTCGGCCCCCTCGATGACGCCGTCATCCGCCCACGCCACGGCTTTCAAGCCGGGGGCGAGGTCGCGAATCGCCTGGTGATGACGGCTGTTCACCGTCGCCGAGCGCATGCCGAGCGTGCGTTCGAGGAGCGAGCCCGCGGCGACGCGCACGGCGTGCTGGCTCGTCTCATCGCTGTGCGGCACGGGGCTGGGCCGCTCGCTGTCCAGGTCCTGATACAGGGTGCCTCCTAGCGCAACGTTGAGGATCTGAATGCCGCGACAGATCGCGAGGATCGGCAGGCGACGCGCACGCGCCGCCGCGATGAGCGCGAGCTCAGCGGCGTCGCGGACCGGATCGACGTCGCCTAAACGCGGATGCGGGGCGGCGCCGTAACGGTCGGGCGCGACGTCCTCGCCGCCGGTCAACACCAGGCCGCGGACCGCGGTGAGCGCGGCACCCGCGCGTTCGGCCGCCAGCATCGTCGGCACCGCGAGCGGCACGAGCCCCGCCCGCTCGAGCGCGCGGACGTACGCTGTGTTGAGCGTGACGCGCTCGCGACCTTCGACCATCCGGCGCGGGGCGGTTACGGCCACCGGTGGGGCCTGCGTCACGACGCTTGGGTGGGCGCGGAACCGAACAACGGACAACGAGGATTGCTGACGCTGGCCCAGTCGACGCGGACACCGTACAGGTTCAGCACCGTACTGCCGCCGATGACGGTGCCGATCGCGGGATGGTTGGCCGGCTCCTCCTGGTCGAGCAGCAGAACCCCCATCGCGCGCTGTGACGTGTCGTCCACGACGAGCAGGCCGTAACCGCGCGCCGGGAAGCCCGGCCCGCGGTATTGCATCGAGATCTTGCCCTCGGCGTCGCGGCCCACGAGCAATGCTCCGGTTCCGCCGCTGCCCTGCTTCTGTTCGATGGCGCGCGCGGGGAGCGAATCGGGGATGCCACGCGGCGGGTCGGTGAGGACGGCGCGCACGTTCTGGAGCTGTGACGTGATCAGGGACGGACCGGCGAGCAAGGCGAGACCGCACGTTGGCGAGCCACCGCTCCCGCGGCTGCATGCGGCACCCGCAAGAACCAGCAGGAGAGGCAACACGGGCCGTTTCATGCGTCGAATCTAACGCTAATGGGACCAGACAGCGGTCAGCGTGATTGTGCGCACCGGCGCGAGGGTCTCGGGCACAAGGTCGTAGATGTAATTCAGCACGTTCGTGGCCAGGAGACGCAGCTCGACGGGCCCCTGCTGCCACCGCGCGCGCAGATCGAGGACCTTCACCGGCACGCGTCGCGAATCCACGAAGCCCTCGAGCTCGACGCTCTGCGGGCTGCTCGCGAACCGAAAATCGCTTCCGAGAGCGACTGGCCCCAGGGAGTAGTCGGCCCCGAGGGTCAGGAGGTGCCGCGGCCGAAACGCGAGTGGCCCTTCCGTGGTGCTGCCGGCTAGGCGGCGGCGCGTGTCGAGATACGTGTAGCCCAGCGTCGCGACGAGCCGGTGGGGAATAGGTGCCGCGATCACACTGGCATCGAGTCCGGCGAGCCGCGCGCGCGCGACGTTTTCGAGCTGGATCGAGTCGCCGCTGACGAGCAGCGGCTCGATGAGATCACGCGCCTCGGTCCAGAAGAGGGCGGCATCGACGCGCAGGAAGCGAAACAGCGGCGCGCTCGTGTGCCCGATCTCGAACGACCACGCGGTCTCCGGGGTGAGCGATGGGTTCGGGATGACCTGGAATCCCAATGCGGTGGTCCGCACGAAGCGCTCCGCCATCGTCGGTGAGCGGAAACCGCGCCCGATGGATGCGCGGAGGGTGCCGCCGTTCGGGCCGAGCCGGTCAGTGGGCACGGTAATCCCGACGCGCGGGCTGACGACGGCGGTCAGCGAGCCGCCATCGACGGCGAGAAAATCGAGTCGGGCCCCACCAGTCACGCGCACGGGGCCCACGCGCTGATCGCTCTGGCCGTAGGCGGCGAACTCGGACTGCGTATGGCCGCCGAAGATGTCGCTGGTCACGTCGGAGAATGTCGCCTCCGCCCCGACGATCACCGTGCGCGTGGAGTCCGGGTGCGCCTCGATGCGACCTTCCGTGCCGACGCGATCGGAAATCCCGAACTCCGTCGCGCTGCGCCGCAAGTCCGTGAAGTGCGTGCGCAGCCACGACCCGCGGGCGACCCACGCGAGCCGCGGCGAAACCGTCGTCCGGACCTGGGCGGCGAGATACCCTTTGCGCGAGTCGGTGCGCGCGCCGAGCTCGTTGGTGTCCACCTTGAACGGCTGGAAGACCTGTCCCTGATCATCGCATTCCCCGCGGCTACACCAGCTGAGCGGAACATCGTAGCGGTCGACGGCCCACGCGCCGGAGACATCCACGCGCGTGTTGACCGAAGGCTGCCACCGCCCTTTGCCGGCGAAGTGCAGGTGGTCGTCTTGATCCTGCTGTCGATACCCGTCGGAATGGCGATCGCCCACCGCGATTCTGCCACCGAGCTCGTCGTTGCCGTACGAGGTTGCAACGTCAACGCTGCCAACCATTCCGGGGTTGTCACGGAACCGCCAGACAGAGTGGGGCGGATCACCGTACAGGCCGCCCGTGACGCGCACGCGCGTGTGGACGCCGTTCGGGATGTCTCGCGTCGTCACGTTCACGACGCCACCGAACGCGGCTGAACCGTAGAGCGAGGAGCCCGCGCCCTTGAGAATTTGGACGCTCTCGATCTCATCCACCGGCAGGAGATCCCAGCTGATGCCGCCGCGATCGCCCTGATTCATCGGGACGCCGTCGACCGTCATCAGCACGCGGGAATTCAGGCCCTGCACGTAGCCGGTCGAGCCACGCAGGTTGATTTGCCCGTTCACGAATTGCACGCCGGGCGCGTGGTCGACCGCCTCATCGACCGTGTTTACGGCGCGCCGATCCAGGTCTTGCTCCGTCACCTGCGCGACGCTGGTGGAAGGGCGGTCGCCGAAGTGCGGCACTTTATCACTGATCACATCGACCGGTGGCAGGGCGAGCGGGGCGAACCGGAGCGTGATCGCAACGATCGTCGAATCACCGCCCGTGAGGGCGACGGTCGTGTCGACGAACCCATACCCGATCGCGCCGGCGTGCACGCGCACCGTTCCGGCGGGCACGGCGGGAATGCGGAACCGTCCCTCAAGGTCGGTGCGTGTCGCGAGTGTCGTGCCGGGAATGGCGATCGCCGCGCCGCGCACCGGTATGCCGGCCGAGTCGTGCACCGTTCCGCGCAGCACGCCTTGCGCCCTCGCCTCGTGCGCAACCGACGCGAGCAAGAGCGGCAGCGCGAGAAGCGCAGCTATGGACCGGTGCACGTCACGAAGTCCGTCGCCGGACGCAGGCTGTCGAAGTTGACGACGAAGTCCACGTCACCGGCCGCCGCGCCGTTCGGCACGGTCACGGTTCCAGGCTGTGCGGGATCGGCCTGGCTGCGGTAGTAGCCGCCAACGCGGAGGAACTGGGTATCCGCGGGCGTGAGCGTGAGTGCCCCCGGCTTTTTCCAGACCGCGAGCACCCAGTGATAGGTCCCCGGCGACAGCGCCACGCTGTAGAGGCTCAGCGAGTCGTTGAACGGTACGGAGCCCGGGATCAGCGGCTGGCGGTTGGCGATGAGATCGGTGCACGTCTGCGGGAAGTTGACGTAGGCGGCGATGAAGACGTTCTCGGTGTTGGCGGGAACGGCGCCGCGGAATCGTACCGTGCCGCACACGCCGACGAGCGACGGCGCGCAGATTGGCTCGGGCGCGAGGCCGCCGCCACAAGCGGTCGCGAGTGCAACGAGCAGCCAGGCCGTGCGCATGCCAGCAATTTGCCGCAGGCCGCGTAAGCGTCAACTTGACCATGGTTTTGCGCGGGAATAACGTTTCGGCATGCCACTGTACGAGTACCGTTGTACGGCGTGCCAGTCGCGCTTCTCACGCACGGAGTCGATGGCGGAGCACTCCGCACACACCAGTCCCGCGTGCCCGAAGTGCGAGTCTCGAGCTGTGGAGCCCGTTTTTTCCGACTTCTTCGCGAAAACCGTCCGCAAGAGCTGAATTCTGTTCGAGCGCCTGCGGGACGCCTTCCGCGCCGCCCTCGATGCGGCGTCCACTCCGGACCTGCGGTCGCTCGCGCGCCAGATGCGTGAAGCGGTCGTCGATGCGAAGGTCGCCGTCGCCGAAATCCAGGAAGCCATAACGCGTACCGAGCGGGAGCTGGGCCTCGAGCGCCAGCGTCTGGCCGACGCTGAGCGCCGCGGCCGGCTCGCGGGCGAGATCCAGGACCAGGAGACCGTTGCGGTGGCAGAGCGCTTTGCGGCCAAACACCGGGAACGCCTCGGGGTGCTCGAGCGCAAGCTGGTCGCGCAGCGCGAAGAGCTGGCACTCGCGCAGCGCGAGCTGGACGAGATGCAGGCGCAGCTCAAGTCCGCGGCGGCGGCGCAACCCAGTACCGAAACGGCGTGGCGCGATCTCCAGGAGGCCGGAGGCGCGCGCGAGGGCACGGATCTCTCGGACGAGCTCCTCAAAGCGGATATGGATCGTGCGGCGCGCGAAGACGCCGCCGCGCGCCAGCTCGAGGAGCTGAAAAAGAAAATGAGAAAGGACTAGACCCGTGCTCCTGTTCTCCCTCCTCCAGATCCTCCACCAGCCTCCACAGCCTCCACCATCTGATTTTACCAAACGCGCACACACCTACAGCATCGTCGCCTACGACTCCCTCACCGGCGACCTCGGCATCGCGGTGCAGTCGAAGTTCCCCAACGTGGGCGGGCTCGTGCCGTGGGCCAAGGCGGGTGTGGGTGCCGTCGCGACGCAGGC
>Ga0070695_100000770_pt1 | contig 17246 bp, 13 predicted proteins | sample KBSK1252metaG_FD_65471 | JGI IMG/M metagenome (GOLD analysis project Ga0070695, IMG submission 65471) | Corn, switchgrass and miscanthus rhizosphere microbial communities from Kellogg Biological Station, Michigan, USA - KBS K1-25-2 metaG | ecosystem: Host-associated > Plants > Roots >...
GAGATCTCGACGCAGTCGGTCTCCTGGCCGTTCAGGGTGAGCCGCTTGAGCCCGCGGTAGACACCGATGCCGTGGTCCTCGTGCACCACGAAGTCGCCGATCTTGAGCGACGACAACTCGGCCAGCGAGAGCCCGCCCGTCTTCTTGAGCCGCCGCCGCCGGCGCCGGTAGCGCGCGAAGATCTCGTGGTCGGTGAGCACCGCGAGCCCGGCGTGGCGCAGCGTGAACCCCGCGGTGACGAGCCCCACGCCCAGTGCCGCGTCGGTCTCGCCCAGCAGCTCGCCGAGGCGGTCGCGCTGTCCGGGGTTGTCGCACAGCACCACGGCGCGGATGTGGTTGGCCCCGAGCTCGGCGAGATGCGCGCGCAGCCGCTCGAGCGAGCGCTGCACCGGCTCCGCGGGCGCGCACTCGATGAAGAGCGTGCGCGCGGGATCGGGCGCCCCGTCGGCGTCGGTGATCGGCCCCATCCAGTCGGCGCCCGGGCGCCGGTCCAGCAGGCGCTCGAACGCGTCGCCCGGCGCGAACAGCCGCTCGGGCGGCGAGATCGCGGGGTAGTGGGCGCGCGTCTCCTCGTAGCCGCGCGCGATCGCCTCGACCATGTCGTCGCGGCGGTCGCGCTGGGCGCCGGGGTCGTCGCAGATCACGAGACCGTCGTCGGGCAGGTAGTCGATGAGCGAGCCCAGGTCGGGATCGTAGTGCCCGGCGAAGCGCTCCATGCCTTCGTGGAACAGGAAGGCGCCGCCGGCCTTGTCGTCGCCGGCCTCGCGCAGCCGCTCGGCGATCGCCGGCGCCTCGCTGGGCTCGACCACCACCTCGTAACGCGGCAGCACCGCCGCCTCGGCGAGCTGCTCGATCGAGCGCTGAGTGCCGGCATCGAAGCGGCGCAGCGAGCGCAGCGTGTCGCCGTCGAACTCGAGCCGCAGCGGATCGGACGAGCCCACCGGGTACACGTCGAGGATGCCGCCGCGGCGCGCGAAGTGGCCCATCGCCTCGACCTCGGGCAGGCGCTCGTAGCCGAGGAACACCAGTCGCTCCATCAGGGCGGCCGGGTCGTAGTCGTGACCGACGTGCAGCGCCAGCAGCGCGCGCGCCATGCGCTCGGGGCGCGGCACGCGCTGGAGCAGCCCGCGCACCGTGGCGAGCACCACGCCGGGTGCGGCCTCCTGCCCGGCGCGCGCGCGGGCGAGGCGTCCGAGGGTCTCGAGCCGCTGCGCCGTGAGCCCCGGGTGCGGCGAGACCGGGTCGTAAGGGAGGGTCTCGGGGTCGGGGAAGGCGACGGCGACGCCGGGCCCGCAGAAGTACTCGAGGTCGTCGCGCGCCTCCTCGAACGCCTCGCCCGGCGGCACCAGGTAGAGCACGGGGCGGGCACTCGCGCGCTGCAGCCACGCCACCAGGAACGCGCGCGCCGAGCCGGTCAGCCCGCGCACCGCGATGCGCGTGGCCGGCGCGCCGTTGGTGGCGGCGGGGGCGTCGCGCAGCGCCGCCAGCAGCTCGCGCGCCTCGGGGAGGTCGTCGGCGTGCGCGAGCAGCGACTCGGCGAGCGTGTCCTTGAGATAGGTCTCGGGCATGGGTCCTGGGGGCGAACTCCAAACGCGAAAACCCGCCGCGGAACTTCCGTGGCGGTTTGCGGCCTCGAACACGACAACGCCCCGCTCGCAAGCGGGGCGTCGCGAGACTAGCAGAGGGCTTCGCCGGCGCTCAACAACCCGCGCGGCTCAGTGCCCCAGGTTGTACGAGAGGCCGAGGCCGAATTGCATCACGTATCCGTCGCTGTCGGTGTACTTGAGCACGCCCACCTCCGGCCGGACCGCCCACAGCGCGAGGTTCGAGCTGATCCCGAAGCCGACGTTGGCGGCGAATCCCACCGAGCCGCTCTTGAGCGGCACCAGCACCTTGCCCGACGTGTTGAGCTCGAGACCGGTGCTCCACGGGACCGTGACGAATACGGTGGGGTGGAATTGGAACGTGTCCACCACGTCGATGTCCGAGCCGAACGCGAACCCGACCGGCAGCGCCACCGCCACGCGCTCGCTCGCGGCCGCGAACTTGGGGCCGAACCCGAACACGTTGACGCCGCCTCCGCCGCTGTCCCCGCCGGGCGGGCCGATGCGCGTGTAGCGGAAGCGCCAGTCGGTGTGATCGCCGGTTCCGGCCGCGAGCTGAGCGGTGTACTCGCGCTGCAGCTCGCCGCTCTCGCCCTGGCCGGAGAAGTGGACCGACGTGTAGCTGCCGGTGATCTCCACGTTGCCGCGGCCGGCGGTCCGTGCCCCCTGGTACTCGGCGAACGGCGCGGCACACCCGCTCGCCAGCGCCGCGAGCAGCGCCGCGCCCGCGAGCGCCGCGAGCCGTGCGGTCATGGCGTGGCCGTGTGCGCCGGCTCGGCCAGCACCGTCGCGAGCGTCTGCTCCAGCTCGCGGTACTGGAGATCGCAGCGCGCGTGCGCGGGATCGCTGGAGCGATGGTATTCGCCGCCGCCGTGCACCCAGCGGATCACGCCCTGGCGGTCGATCAGGAACGAGACCGAGGTCCAGCCGCGCTCGGGGTGCCCGTCGAGCCAGTAGCGATTGAGGGTGGCCCAGTCGCGGTCCACCGCGATCGGCCCTTCGAAGCCGAGCCGCTTCGCCAGCGCCACGATGTGCTTGTCGCTCACCTCGCGCGGCGGCTTGGGATGGAACACGCCGATCACGACCAGGCCGTCGGGGCCGAGGCGATGCCGCAGCGCCTCGAGCTCGGGCAGCGTGTTGGCGCAGAAGTGGCAGCCCTCGGTCCACCAGCGCACCAGCACCACCTTGCCGCGCAGCTCGGCGAGCGAATGGGGCGCTCCGATCCAGCGGGTGAAGGTCCACGCCGGCGCGGGTGTCCCCAGCAGCTCGGCGCCCGAGTCGGGATCCTCGCCCTCGATCGCCTGAGGATGCATCGGGAGGGCGGCACCCGCACCCATCGCCGCGTGGTCGTGCGCCTCGATCGAGGGTGCGGCACTCGCCGGGGCCGCGGGCGCCGCACCGCCGCCGCGCGAACCAGGCGCGGCGAGCAGAAACGCCGCGCCCAGTGCCGTCAGGAGCATTCGCATGGTGCCTGGAGATTATAGGAAGTGCGGGGGCTTGCCCATGCTGATATAGATTCCGTCGCCCCCCCGGCCCGTCCGGGGACCTGTCTGACCGACGAGCGTCGCCAGATCGCCCTTCTGCGACAGGAGGTTGTCATGAGGTCATCCCGCCGACTCGCGTTCCTCGCGTTCCTCTTCCTCGCGGCCACGCTGGCCGCCACCGCGCATGCGCAGCCGCCCAAGACGGCCGCGCACGTGGATCCCAAGGCGCCGTGCTACCGGTGGCCCGCGGTCGACTTCGACGGCGACGGCGTCTTCGATCGCGTCGACCGCTGCAACGACACGCCCAAGGGCTGCACCGTGGACGAGTGGGGCTGCTCGCACGACGCGGACGGCGACGGCGTGTGCGACGGCGTCGACCGGTGCCCCGGCACCGCCGCGGGTATGGAGGTGGACGAGCACGGCTGTGCCGCCAACCAGCGTGCGACCTCCAAGGTGGTGCCGCCGCCGGCCGAGCCGCCACGCGAGGTCGAGAAGCCCAAGCCCGCGCCGATGCCGGCGCCCAAGCCGGTGAGCGAGGCCGAGCGCCAGCTGGTCGAGAGCGGACGCATCCGGCTCGAGAACGTCTACTTCGAGACCAACAGCGCGACGCTGCTGCCCGAGTCCGAGGCCTCATTGCGCGAGGCGGGCGAGGCGCTGGAGAAGTTCCCGGACCTGCGCATCGAGGTCGAAGGCCACACCGACACGCGCGGCTCGGCGCCGCACAACATGCGCCTGAGTCAGGACCGGGCGGGCACCGTGCGCTCGTGGCTGATCGAGCACTATCGGCTGAAGCCCGACAACCTGGTGGCCAAGGGCTACGGCGAGACCCAGCCCGAGACCAAGGAGCGCAACGACGAGGAGCTGCTCCGCAACCGCCGCGTGGTGCTGCGGGTGCTCAACCCCGAAGCGTTGCCGAAGGGCGTGAAGGTCGAGAACAAGGAGTAGTCACCCGAATCACCCAGGCATCCGAGCGGGTCGCGGCACGGATGTCGCGGAGACCCGTTCCACACGAAGGCCCCGGACGATGGCGTCCGGGGCCTCGTGTATTCGAGGAGCGCGGTCGCGCCCGCTACTGCACCAGCACGATGCGGTGGGTCTGGTCCACGCCGCCCGACTCGAAGCGCAGCAGGTAGACGCCGGTTGCGGCGCGCTTGCCCTTGTCGTCGATGCCGTCCCAGGTCACGCTCTGGGGGCCTGCGCCGAAACTCGCATCGGCCACCGTGCGCACCAGCCGGCCGAGCGGCGAGTAGATCCGGACCCGCACGTTGGCCGGCGCGGGCAGGCCGAAATCGATCGTGGTGTTGCCCGGGAACGGATTGGGCCGGTTGCCGATCAGGGTCGGGCGGTCGAACACGGGCGGCACCACGGGCGCGATCGTGAACACCGCCGGGCTCTGCGCCGTCACCGTGTTGTTCGCAGCGTCACGCGCCACCACCCGCACCAGCGCGTTGGTGGTCAGCGAATCGGGCACGAGCCACGAGTACGAGCCGTCGTTGGGCTCGCCGGGCGAGATCGGGATCCAGTTGGCGCCGCCGTCGTCCGAGAACGACAGGTCCACGCTCGTGACCGCGATGTTGTCGCTGGCGGTCCAGTGGATCGCGCGCGTCTCCCCGACGCCGAAGGTCTCGCCACCCACCGGCGAGGTGACCGAGGCCGTCGGGTTGGTCTGATCGAGCAGCGTGAACGTGGCGTTGCTCACGTCCGAGCCCTGGTTGGCGGAGCCATCGATCGCCGTGACGCGCACCAGCATCTGGGCGCTCGCGGCCTGGGCGACCGACCAGGTGTAGGTGCCGTCGTTGGGCTCGCCGCTCGCGATCGGGCTCCAGCTCGCACCATTGTTGGTCGAGTACTCCAGCGTGACCGAGGCCACGCCCACGTTGTCGGTCGCGGTCCAGGTGATGTCGTGCGAGGAGCCCGCCGCCCACGATTCGCCGCCGTTGGGGGCGTTCACGGTGACGCTCGGCGCCTGCGTGTCGCTGCTGACGGACAGGTGCAGCTTGCCGTAGCCCCAGGTGCCGTTGGGCACCGCGCCGGTCTGTGCGTCCACCGTCGCGCTCGCGCGCAGCTTGGTCTTGATCTGGGCCACGGTCTGGTTGGCCTGCGCGTTCAGCAGCAGTGCCGCCGCGCCCGCCACGTGCGGCGACGACATCGAGGTGCCGGCCTCGGTGTGGTGCTTGCCGTCGGGGTTGACCAGCGCCGACTGGAAGAAGGCCGACGACGAGCTGGTCGACACGATCGCCGTGCCGGGGGCCGCCAGGTCGGGCTTGATGGCGCCGTTGCGCAGCGGGCCGGGGCTCGAGAAGTCCGCGATCGCGCCGTTGGTGGTGAGGCCCGCGAAGCTGTGGTTGTTGCCGTCGATCGAGGGCCACGACACCTTGCTGATGTAAGCACCCGCGGTGATGGCCTCGCTCGCCGAGCCGGGGCTCGCAACCAGGTCGGTCTCGTCCACGTCCGAGGTGAACGCGGGGGCGGCGCCCGCGGCGCCGAGCGAGAACTGCGCCTGCCAGGCGTCGAACGCGGTACTCGGCGTGGTCGAGACCGGCGAGAGCGTGATGGTCCACGTGCCCGCGACCGGCGGCCTCGCCGCGTTCTGGTCCGAGATCTCGATGTAGACGTTCTTGTCGCCGCTCGGCGACGGCGTGGCGCCGTTCTCGACGTAGATATACCCCGCCAACGAGCTGGCGTTCTGCGAGCTCCCACCCACGCCCACCGGACCCACCACGGTCTGCGTGCCGCCCGGCGGCGAGGTCAGGGTCACGCTCATGTTGGCGCTGCCCGGGTAGTAGGCGTCGATCGCCACGTAGTCGTTGTTGGCGCCCGCGATGGCCGTGTAGGTGGGGATCGAGAAGGTGATGGTCTGCGGCCCGCCCATCGGCACCACCTGACGCGCGTGGATCGCCTGGTTGCCGTCGTTGCCGGCGGCGACGCAGAGGATTTTGCCCGGGCCGGTGAGCGCACTGAGCGAGGTGTCGAACGTCTCGGTGCCGTCGTGGGCGCCGAACTGCGAGCCCAGCGACAGGTTGACGACCGCGTTCTTCCCCGCGGCCGCGGCCTTCGTGAAGATGTAGTTCACGCCGTCGATGATGTGGGCGATGCTGAAATCGGTCGCCACCACGATGATGCCCGCCTCGGGCGCCATGCCGATGAACTTGTATGCCGGCTGCCCGTTCCCGGTGCCCGAGCCGTCGCCGGCGGCACTGCCCATGACGTGCGTGCCGTGCCCGTCGGTGTCGTGGTGCGTACAGTTGCCGCCGTTGATCTGTGACGCGGTCCACTCCGTGCCGTAGAAGTAGCCGTTCGGCGGCGTTCCGGCCGCGGCCTGGTCCCAGATGAACAGGATCCGCGTCGTGCCGTCGGGATGCTTGAAGTCGTCGTGCGACCAGTCGATCCCCGAGTCGACCTCGCCGAGGATGACGTTGGCGCCGGTGTCGCCCGTGAACACGCCGCTCCCCACGTGCGTCCAGGCGCCGGGGGTGGCGCCCGAGAGCGGCACAGAGACGTCGTTGTACTCGCGGCACTTGTAGGACGCCGTGATGCGCGCGAGCCCGGGCACGTCGCGCAGCTCCTTGAACCGGGTGACCGGGATGCGGATCGTGCGCGTCCCGTCGGGAAGCCGGGTGCCGATCGTGGCGCCGCGCCGTTCGAGGTCGGCGTCGCTCATCTGACCGCTCACGATCAGGTCGATCGTGGAGCCGATCCCGGGCGTGCTCCGCACGCCGAGGCGCTCGAGCGCCCCGCGCGTGTCGAAGTCGTGAAGGAGCGGGGACACCGCCGGGCCCGCCCAGGCCGAGGCGACCCAGAGCAGCGAGAAGAGGGCGATCCATCCTTGGACCACGGTGCGAGAGGACACTCGGGGAACTCCTTAAGTGTGGGTGATTGGCTCCGGCGCGGTCCGCTTCGACCCGGCACGAGCCGTGCCGGTTCGATGCGCACGACGGCCGGAACGGTGTCGCGCGCGACCCGGGCTGCGCGTCCCTGCTGCCCGCGCCTACATTGCCTCAGCGGAGTGCGTCCCCGCAATGGCTCGCACGAGGGTCCGTCCGGGCGTCCCGCGTGGTCGACGGGGCCTCCCGCGTTGCGGAATGCACGTCTGCCGAATACACGTCAGGCCGCGTCCGGTTCCGCCATTCGCCCGCCCATCCCGCTGCGGGCCAGGGTCATCTCGGCGACCAGCAACGCCAGCGCCGCGATCAGGAACCACGACCACAACTCGCGGCCGTAGCGCGCCTCGCGCACCCGGCGCGAGAGGTCGGCGCCCGGGCGCAGCACCTGGGCGCGGCCGGCCGGGAAGGCGCGCAGCAGCTCGGCCTCGGGGACGGCGGCCAGGTCGGACTCCTGGGGCGCCGGGTTCACGGCGAACGTGTTGCGCAGGGCGCCGTCCTGCAGCACGCGGTAGAGCCCGGGGCGCTCGAGCGGCGCCGAGGTCAGCCGCGTCGCCCCGCCCGCCGCCACCAGCTCGCTCGGCACCTCGTGGCCCTCCTCGTCCTCGATACGCCAGGTGGCCGTGCCGGCGGGCGCGCGATATCGCTCGCCCGGGACGAGCGAGCCCGCCGCCGTGCCGCGCGCCAGCACCTTCGCGCACTGATGGAGCAGCGGCAGGAACGCCCCGCTCACCGCGAAGTCCGAGGCGCCGGGATCGAGCACCGCCGCGAACACCAGCGCGTGCGGCGATTCGATCAGCGCCGGGTGCGCGCGGTCGTATTCGAGCAGCACGCGCGTCGTGGCCTTGCCCGCGCGCGCCGACATCGCGCGCACACCGTGAAAGGTGGCGGTTGAGAGCGGCTCGCCGGGACGCGCCGGGAATCCGGCCAGCACCGCGTGGCCCGCCACCGCGCGCTTGAGCCGCCACGCGGCGCCGGCCGCGGCGGGCTCCACGGCCCCGAGCGAGCCCACGCCCAGCTCGGCCAGCAGCGAGCCGTTCCAGAAGCCGGGATCGGCCTTGCTCCCCAGCACGACCAGGATGCCGCCGCCGCCGCGGTAGAAGTCGAGCACCGCCTGCTCCTCGATCGGGCCCAGGCGCGGCAGGTCGTCGAGCACCACCACGTCCGCGCTCGCGATGCGCGTCACCAGTGCCGCGGCATCGACCGCGGTCACCTCGAGCCCGGAGGCCGGGGCGCCGGCCTCGAGCGCCAGGCGCACCGGTGTGGCGGGGCCATCCTCGCGCACCAGCACGCGTGCGGCACCCGCCGGCCCGGCCGCGAACACGCGCCGGTTGTCGAGCGCCAGCGCGTCGTCGGGAATGATCGCAACCCCGCCGCGCGCGGGCATGCGCGCCAGCGGCAGCAGCGTCGAGGCCTCGCCGTCCTGCGGGATCGCCAGGTAGCCGCGCCCCAGCTCGGCGTTGGCTTCGAGGTCGCGCACCTCGACGCTCAGGTCTCCAGCCTTGGCACCGTGCGCGATCCCGGCAATGCTGAGGGCGTTGCCGTCCTCGGTCGGAGCGAGCGAGGCGTCGGTGAGCCCCACGTTGGCGCGGCTCCCGGGCGAGAGCGGCATCACGTAGACGCGCGAGCGGCCCCACGGACCCTCGGGCGCCTGCATGAGGCCCGCCGCACCCTGGGCGAAGCCGCTGGCCTGGAAGTCGGAGAGCCAGAACAGCTCGCGGTTGAGCGCGTGGCTCTCGCCCAGCGCCCGTGCCGCGAACTCCAGCGCGCGGGTGTGGTCGGTCGCGCGCGCGGTCACCGTGAGCCCCTGCACCGCGGCGCGCAGCCGGCCCGCGTCGGCCAGCGGCCGCGCCGAGGCGGGGTGCGGGCCCTCGTCGTAGGGCACGAGCAGCAGCTCGTCGGCGGGGCCGAGTGTGGCGAGCACGCTCTCGACCGCGCGGCGCGCCTCGGCGAACAGCGTGCCGCCCGCGGTGGTGGCGCCCATGCTGCCGCTCTGGTCGATGAGCGCCACCACGGTGGTCGAGCCGCCGCCGCCGAGCCCGCTCGTGCCGCGCAGCGCGGGCCGGCTCATCGCCAGGGCGAGTGCGGCGATCGCCAGCGTACGCAGCAGCAGCAGCAGCCACTGGCGCAGGCGCAGGCGCCGGATCTCGCTGCGGTTGACCTCGGCCAGGAACTCGAGCGACGGGAACGCCACCTCGCGCGGGCGCTTGCGCGTGAAGAGATGAATGAGAATGGGAATCGAAGCGGCGGCGAGCCCGAAGAGAAACAGAGGGTTGAGAAAGCTCACCGAGCGGGCTCCAGGTCGTTCGTCGCGCGGGGCCCGCGCGCCAGCGGCATCGGGATCCGGCGGCGCCCGCTCACAGCAGCCTCGAGCGCTTCTCGAGGTAGGCGAGCAGCGCCTGGTCGAACGGCGTGCGTGTGTCGAGGCGCACGTAGTCGATGCGGTTCTCGCGGCAGGCGCGGGCGTAGTGCGCGGACCAGTCGGCCAGCCGCTGGCGGTAACGCCGCGCGATCTCCCACGGCTCGGTGGTGAGCCTGGCACTGTTCTCCATGTCCACGAACGTGGCGGTGTCGGTGTACGGGAAGTCGACCTCGTCGGGGTCTAGGATGTGGAACACCACCACCTCGTGGCGGCGGTGGCGGAAGTGCTGGAGCCCGAGCAACACCTCGGCCGGCACGTCCATGAGGTCCGAGAGCAGCACCACCAGCCCGCGCCGCTTGATGCGCTCGGCCAGCTCGTGGAGTGCAGGGCCGAGCTTGGTGCGCCCCTGCGGGGTCGCGGCACCCAGCGCCTTGAGCAGCTCGTCGAGATGCGAGCGCACGGCCCGCGCCGGCAGGTAGGAGATCGGCTTGTCGGCGAAGAGCATCGCCCCGACCGCGTCCTGCTGCTGCAGCATCAGGTAGGCGAGTGCGGCCGCCAGCGACTGCGCGTACGCGAACTTGCTGAGCGCCGCGCGCGGCGACTGGAACGCCATCGAGCCCGAGAGATCCATGAGCAGGTGGCAGCGGAGGTTGGTCTCCTCGGTGTACTGCTTGATGAGCAGTCGGTCGCTGCGCGCCCAGACCTTCCAGTCGAGGTTCTTGAGCGGATCGCCGGGCATGTACGGGCGGTGTTCGGCGAACTCGACGCTGAAGCCGTGGAAGGGGCTCCGGTGCATGCCGGCGATGAAGCCCTCGACCACGAACCGCGCGCGCACGTCGAGGTGGGAGAGCCGCGCGACCACGGCCGGGTCGAGCATGGCGCGCCCCTCGCGCGCACCGCGGGCGAGACCGCGGTCGGGCTGGGCGCCGGATGCGCCGCGTGGGGCGGACGAGCTCATCGGACCTCGTGAGCCGGAGCGCGGGCCGGCACTGGCGACGGGGTTGGGCAGGTGCACCGCGATGCCGCGCCGGGCGCGCGGTTCCCGACCGTCTGGACGCGCGAAAAGTGGTCGGCTAACGTCGCCGGCCGCTCTCGAGGTGGATGTCCAGCGCGGACATCGGAGACCTCGGTGCCACGCACGACCGGGAGGGACGGAACATGAACGTTCGAATGCGCAGCCTGGCCGCGGCCATCGTGATGACCCTGGGGCTCGCCGGATGCGGCGGCGACATGACCGCGGCGCTGCTGAAGAACCCCGAGGCGCAGGGCAAGGTCATGGACATGATCACGCAGAACGCCCCGATGGCGAGCGCGATGGTGGACAAGCTGATGGGGAGCGAGTCCACCAAGAAGATGATCATGGACAAGGTGATGGGGAGCGGCGACCTCATGAACGGCGTGATGGCCAAGGTCGCCAGCGATCCGGCGATGGTCGAGAACGTCCTCAACATGGCAGTCCAGGATCCGGCCATGAAGGAGAAGATCATGGGCTGGATGAAGACCATGGCCGCCGCCAAGCCCGCGGCGACGAAGTAGCCCGCGACACCCCGGCGCGCGCGGCCGGTCTCCGCCCCGGAGGCCGGCCGCCGCGATTCCGCCGCCCGGGCGACCGTCCGCTTTCACGTCGCGCATCAGTCCTTCCACGCGGTCCACACCATCTCGTCGGTGTCCCTCTCGAACGGCTGCCCCTCGAATCCACCCTGCACGGCCCAGCGCGAGAACCCGGCGGCCTTGAGCAGCAGCTCCATCTCGAAGCGCCACGTCCAGCGCATGCTGAACGCGTCGCGGTGGGTCACGGTGGCGTAGCCGCGCGCGTCGGACTCCACCACCTCGCGCTCGATCTTCAGGAGCTGGTTCGTGCGGTCGGTCGTGCGGCGCGTGTACATGGCGATCGTGAGGCCGGTCTCGGGGTGCGGGAACTCGCGCTCCAGGATCTGCTCGCCGTCGGGCTGCACCATCTTGTCGAAGCTGGGATAGAAGAGGTTGAACACCAGCGTGCCGTTGGGCACCAGGTGCTCGCGAATGCAGCGAAGCGTCGCGATCTGATGCTCGGTGGTGAGCACGTGCATGAAGGCGCGGAACGGAATCGTGATCAGCGCGTACTTGCGCGGCATGGTGAAGTCACGCATGTCGGCCACGGACACGTTGGGCGAAAGGCCGAGCGCCGCACTCTTCTTCTTCAGCATCTCGATCATTCCGGGGTGGATGTCGAAGCCGTCGATGTCGACCCCGGCCTGCAGCGTGGGCAGCAGGATCCGGCCGGTGCCACAGCCGGCCTCGAGCACCGGGCCGCGCGCCTCGCGCGCCCGGGCGACGTAGAACGGGATGTCGGCGGTCAGCCAGGAATAGTAGAGGTCGTAGACCTCGGGCTTGACGTAGCGCTCGATGTCCAGTTGTTCCATGACCTCACGCCGTCGCGGCGCGCCGGCCCTTCCACACCCAGTAGACCGGGAAGCCGAGCGCGGCGATGCCGACGCCCGCCCAGGCCTTCCAGCCGCTGTCGTGCAGGTCGCTGAAGATGATCATCCCGGTGGCGATGATGAACAGCCACGCGGGGAGCGGGAAGAACGGCGTGCGATAGGTGGGGGTCGCGATCTCGCCGCGCGCCTCGCGCCGGCGCTGCACGAACAGCGAGGCGGTGGTGAGCGCGTAGAAGAGCCACGACGTCGTCACGAACCAGCCCGAGACGTCCTCGAAGCCGCTCGCACACCAGAGCCACACGCACGAGAGCACGCCCTGCACCCACAGCGCCAGCGTCGGCGTGCCGCGGTTGGGATCGAGCTTGGCGAGCGGCTTCCACAGCAGGCCGTCGGCCGCCATGGCCTGGGTCACGCGCGGGCCGGTGAGGATCGCGCCGTTCGTGGTGCCGAACGTGGAGACCGCGACCAGCACCGCGAGGGCGCGGGCGCCCCACTCGCCCATCAGGCGGCGAATGGTCTCGGAGCCCACGGCCTCGTAGCGCGCCACGCCGTCCGCGCCGAGCACGTGGAAGTAGGCGATGTTGGTGAGCACGTAGACCGCGATCACGAGCCAGGTGCCCCACACGATCGCGATCGGCATGACGCGCTGCGGGTTCACCACCTCGCCCGCGACGTAGGTCGAGTCGGTCCAGCCGTCGTAGGCGAACAGGATCGAGATCATCGCCACCGCAAACGCCCCGAACGTGAAGGCGCCGACGGGTGCCGCCTCGGCGACCGCGGTCGGCGGGTAGCTCGTCGGGATCACGAACGCCGCGATGCACAGTCCCGCGATCCCGATCACCTTGAGTGTGGTGAACAGCGACTGGGTGCCCGCGCCTTCCTTGACGCCCAACCAGTTGATGAACGTGAGCAGCAGGATGGCGCCGGCGCCGACCGCGAACTCGCTGCTCTTGGGCAGGTGCAGCACCTGGCACAGGTAGAGCGCAAACACGCTGGTGATCGAGGCGATGACCGTGGGCTTGATCACCCACAGGTTCGCCCAGCCGAACACGAACCCGAGCGCGTCGCCGAAGCTCTCGCGGATGAACACGTAGAGCCCGCCGGTCTTGGGATGCGTCACCGCCAGCTCGGCCAGCACGAGCGAGCCGCAGATCGAGAGCACGCCGCCCACGATCCACGCCATCAGCACCAGCCAGAAGCTCGAGATGTGCTGGGCCACCGCGTGCGGCGACCGGAAGATGCCCGAGCCGATGATGTTGCCGACCGTGATCGCGGTGGCGGCGTAGAGGCCGATCTGGCGCTTGAGCTCGACGTCCTGGCGGGCGGGGATGGCGGTGGCGGCCATGGGTCGCGTCTCCTCGGATCTCGGCGGCCGTGCCCGCGCTATTCGGTGGGCACGCTCTTGAGCAGCTCCTCGATGATGCGCTCGGGCTTGATCCCCTCGGCTTCGGCGGTGAAGTTGGTGACGATGCGGTGGCGCAGCACCGACAGGGCCACCGCCTTCACGTCCTCGATGCCGGGGGCGAAGCGGCCGAGCAGCACGGCGCGGGTCTTGGCGCCGAGCACCAGGTACTGCGAGGCGCGCGGGCCGGCGCCCCACGACACCCACTTGCTCACCAGCTCGGGGCCGCCGTCGCGGCCGCGCGTGGCGCGCGCGAGCCGCACCGCGTAGCGCACCACGTGGTCCGCCACGGGCACGCGGCGGATGAGCTTCTGGAGCCGCAGGATGTCGTCGGCGCCCAGCACGCGCTCGAGGTTGGCTTCGTAGGCCGAGGTCGTGGTGGCGACGATCTTCTCCTCCTCGGCCTGCGAGGGGTAGTCGACCAGCACGTTGAACATGAACCGGTCGAGCTGGGCCTCGGGCAGCGGATACGTGCCCTCGAGCTCGATCGGGTTCTGCGTCGCGAGCACGAAGAACGGCAGCGCCAGGTCGAACGTCTGGCCGCCGGCGGTCACCTGCTTCTCCTGCATCGCCTGCAGCAGCGCCGCCTGCGTCTTGGGCGGCGTGCGGTTGATCTCGTCGGCGAGCACGATGTTGGAGAACACGGGGCCGGGGATGAAGCGGATCTCACGCCGGCCGCTGGCGCTCTCCTCGAGCACGTCGGTGCCGGTGATGTCGCTCGGCATCAGGTCGGGCGTGAACTGGATGCGGTTGAACTTGAGGTCCAGCACGCGCGCGAGGCTCGAGACCAGCAGCGTCTTGGCGAGGCCGGGCACGCCGACCAACAGCACGTGGCCGTTGGCGAACAGCGCCGTGAGCAGTTGGTCCACGACCTGGTCCTGGCCGACGATGATCTTGCGCAGCTCGGACAGGATGCGGTCGCGGCCGTTCTTGAGCGCTTCGACGGCCTTGAGATCGGAGGTATCGGTGTCCAGGGTCAAGCGGGGCCTCGAGATGGGCGTCGCGAACCCGGCCGGGGACGCGTGGGCGGCGCGAAAGAGGCGAAAGCCTAGCACGCGCTCCGCGCGGGCGGCAACGGATCGCGCGCGCGCGACCGGCGCCGCGGACCGCGCCCGCCGCGCCCGTCGCAATTGACGGCACGCTGACACCGGGCGAGGATGCCCGACCAGCGCGCCGGCCGTTCGCGGGCAGTGCGCACGTCGACATCGCCGGCCACGTCGGAGGGACCATGAGCGAAGCCGCCGCGTCCGGCCACGTGGTCGACCGCATGCGCGAGAACCTGCGCGCCGAGGGGATTCCGCTCGCCCAGGACGACCTCGACCGCATCCTCGAGCTGGGTCTGCTGCGCACGGCGATCGCGTTCGACGCGATGGACGCCGGGATCCCGCACGACGGACTGCCGGATGACGTCGCCGATCGGGACCCGGCGATCCCCGAGGCACCGGGGGCGGAAGCCTCGCCGGCGCGCGAGGACTTCGCGGCCCCGACGGACTCGATCGAAGCGCTGGCCGGGCGCATCCGGGACGGCGACGTGTCGCCGGTCGAGTTGCTGGACCGCTGCCTCGAGGCGATCGCTGCGCGCGATCGCGACCTCAACGCATTCCAGCTCGTGCTCGCCGAGCGCGCGCGGGCCGCGGCGCGCACCGCCGAGCGCGAGATCGCGGCGGGCCGATACCTGGGCCCGCTGCACGGCGTGCCGGTCGCGATCAAGGACCTGCTCGACATGGCCGGCACGCCGACCACCGCGGGCTCACGCGTGCTCGATCCCGCGGCGCGGGCCGCGAGCGCCACGGTGGTCGAGAAGCTCGAGGAGGCGGGCGCGATCGTCGTGGGCAAGACCCGCATGCCCGAGTTCGCGTACTCGCCCGGCTCCAACAATCCGCACTTCGGCCCCACGCGCAACCCACACGATCCGACGCGCGACGCGGGCGGCTCGAGCAGCGGCTCGGGTGCGGCGGTGGCGACCGGGATGGCGATCGCGGCACTCGGCAGCGACACCGGGGGCTCGATCCGCATCCCGGCGTCGCTCTGCGGCATCGTGGGGCTCAAGCCCAGCTTCGGCACCGTGAGCCTGCATGGCGCGGTGCCGCTCGCCTGGTCGCTGGATCACTGCGGCCCCATGACGCGCACCGTGAAGGACGCCGCGTGGATGCTCGAGGCGGTGGCGGGCAAGGACTGGGCCGACGCGCGCACGCACATGCTGCCTCCAGCCGAGCTGGCCGAGGCCGTTTCCATGGGCGCGCGCGGCTTCCGCATCGGCGTGCTCGGCGACGACGGCGAGGATACGGCGCTCGGGACGCCCGAGGTGCTGAAGGCCTGGCGTGGCGGCCTCGACGCGCTCGTCCACGATGGGGCGAAGCTCGTCCCTCTCGACCTGCCTGTGCTGGCGGCCGCGCGCGTGATCAACTACGTGATCCTGGCGATCGAGGCGGCGGTGCATCACCGCCCGTGGCTGCGCGAGCGCCAGGCCGACTACGGCGAGTTCGCGCGCCTGCGCCTGCTCGCCGCGCACGCGTACCTGCCCGGCGCGTACGTGCGCGCGCAGCAGATGCGCGCCGGGATCCGCGCCACGATGGACGCGCAATTCGAGCTCATCGACCTGCTGAGCACGCCCACGATGCCGGACGTGGCGCCCGCGCTCGGGGTGCCCGCGCCCACGCGGTTCACGGCGCCTTTCAATCTGCTCGGCTGGCCGGCCATCACGGTGCCGGTCGGCCGCGGCGCCGGCGGGCTTCCGGTCGGGCTCCAGCTCGCGGGCCGGCCGTGGGACGAGGCCTCCGTGCTGCGCGCGGCACGGGTGGTGGAGGCGTGAGGGCCACAAGATGTTTCCACATGACCCTTGCCCTGACCTTCGGTTTGCTGGTGGTTGCTTGCTCTGCCACGAAGGACAAACCCGGCACCGGGTCGTCCGATAGTCAAACTACTGCTCAAGACCGCGGCCCGCGCCATGAGCTGCCCGAACGCCAGGAACCTTGGCGGACCTACCGCAACGTGCAGTTTGGCTATGAGCTTCGCTACCCACCCGATGCCCTTCCGGATACGACGGTGCCCGCTGTAGTCCGTTTCGAGCTCACCCGTCTTGTCACTAAGTCGCCCCAGCCGGGGGATACCATTAGGGGCAATTACACCTTCATGATCGAAGCCTCCCCGAATCCCGCAGGGCTCTCCCCGGCGCAGTGGTTCAGCTACGAGGATTCGATGTCAGACTATCGTCGGTCTAGGAGAATCAAGAAGATCACGCCCCTCGTGATCGACGGCCAGCGGGGCCTCTCCTACCTCCTGTATGCCGGAGACGCGAACATCACCCACACCTTTCTCTGTGCCTTCGGCTTTGCGTACGAGATCACCTACGAAGACTCGGTCGGGAGCCTCACTATTGAAGGTCTCGCGTCGGTCAAACCTGTCTATCAGAGAATGTTGCATTCGATTCGGTTCATTCGGCGCTAGCTGGAATTGACTCGTGCGCCGCGCCCCGCGAAACATCCCGCCCCGTCACGCCCTCTCGAAGGCGTTCGTGCGCACGACCTCGGCGACCTCGATCTTGTAGTACTGGTACCAGCGCTCCCGGCCCGCCCGCTGCGCGACGCGGTGCTGCGCCTGCTCGCGCCAGGCCTTGAGCGTCTCCTCGTTTTCCCACCACACGACCGTCAGGCGCTCGCCGTCCTCGGCGGCGTACTCCTTCACGTCGACGAACCCGGGCATGGTTCGCGCGAGCGCATCCATCTCCTCGGCTTTCTCCGCGTATCCGGCCGGATTCTCGACGAGCTTGGAGCGAAACAGGACGACGATCATGGAGTGGGGCCTCCGGGTGAAGGGGCCACGCCTGCGCGGCACCGGCGGCGCGGCGCCGCGAGCTTACCGCTTCCGGCGCGTGACCTTCGCCACGCGCACGCGGCTGCCGCCCTCGCCGCGCTCCACCCAGCACACCAGCGCCGAGCGGTCGTCGGGGCTCGCCATCCACGCATCCGAAGCGTCGGCGCCCAGGAAGAGCCAGGGCGCGAGCGTTCCGTCCGCCTCGAGCGTGCGCACCGCGATCACGCCGCTGGCGCTGTCGGCGCGGGTGCGGGCCTCGAGCGCCACGACCGTGGCGTCG